>Ga0306923_10005375_pt1 | contig 12478 bp, 8 predicted proteins | sample sta12Can44000108_FD_203841 | JGI IMG/M metagenome (GOLD analysis project Ga0306923, IMG submission 203841) | Lab enrichment of tropical soil microbial communities from Luquillo Experimental Forest, Puerto Rico - statanox.12C.anox.44.000.108 (v2)... | ecosystem: Environmental > Terrestrial > Soil...
AAGACCGAGTAGCACAGCGGACGACCACGCCAGTATGCGCTGCAGGTACCTCGGGTCTGCTTAGTGCAATCAATTGCAACGCGGTATTAGGAGAAAGCAATGTTCCTGCGATCAATTGCAGGAAGAGGAGGGAGTCGCTGACTTGCGCTCAACTTCCGTGTTGCCAGTGATTCAGCTGCTATCCGGTCTAAGGGCACATGTCCGAGATGCCGACTTCTCGCTCATGTGGATTGGGTGTCGCGGTAGGGACAACCATCGCTGGTCGCCCCCGCGCAGATCCGTACGTGCGCCTTTACGCATACGGCTCTTACCAAGGATGGATGGCCGCAATGCAGACATCAAGATAAGGATGCTGCCGTGCCGCACACCGGGCAGTCGTTGGGACATGCCTATTCCCGCTCTGTGTCGGGCACATGTGCGACTGAACGATGTTCTCCTTGGTCTGCGCCCTTCCCTCCCCAGCCTCCGCGGTAGCTTGCGCTTCTTTGTTCGACCGGTTCACAGGTATTTCGGCACAGTCCGACTTCTCCTGCACGTGCATGTCCGCCGTTGGGTTTATGGCCTTCACGGACCGGTCTTGGTTGTTGGACGACCAAGACGTACGGAAGATCTCCCGGTTCTCGTGCATGTTGTTTCTCAGCGTGCGCGGGTTCTTAGACTACGCAGGACCGAACAGCCACTCTCGTTAACGCGGCTGCCCGTGTTGCCTTCCTCCATCTCGGAAGGGAGTCGGCATCCTGATCCATCGGCTTTTCGAAGCTCAATAGCCCGGCCCACTGGTACCTCTGGTCTACGCTTCACGAGACACCTCGCGGTGGCCCGTGCAAGACTCGAGGCCAGGATGGAGTTGCTGTCTCCTTTCCTGTAGGGCTCTTTCGTCCCCTACAACATGCCGGTTTATCCCGGCGCCCTCCGGATTGCCGACGACTCGCCAATCAGCTGGCGATTCTGGGGTTCTGATGTTGGATGACGAGCAAAACCAGAACTCAACTCGTGGCTGAGTCGCAGTTGATCGGGAAATCATCGGGCCGCTCAAAGTGGAGGTTCGAAGTTGCGGCGATGGAGCTACTTCTGAAGTCCGTCCCATGACCAGTGCGGGATGCTGAGGCCGCTCGGCACATCATCAGCGGATTGATGATAACGAGACATTGTTGTCGTGGTTGCCCATGCGAAATAGTCGTGCAGCACTCGGCGCAAAACATCGTCGTTGGCTAGTCCCACATCGGCAAGAGCTAGATCGAAGCATGCAATCGCACGGCGATTCATCTCATCGTGCTCCCCGTTCCCGCTGTGCATCCTGACGACGGTGGTTTCGTCACCAAAGGAATCGGAATACGTGGTCGGACCACCCAGTGCCTCTGCCCAATAAGCGGCGAGTCGCTCAACATGCTGAGGGTGGAAGCCGTGGAAAAACGCATGGGCCACGACGTCGTCGGCCATCACGCGCTTGTGCCAGGCGTAAGCAAGACGGCGCAAACCTTCGTTGCCGCCCGCTGCCTCGAAGACAGTTTGCATGTACCGATGATGACAATCCTTTCGCGCCTACGCAAGCCAGTGATGCCGGTGGGTTCACAGGTCTCGACATCGGAGGGGGCGGCGAAACTGGTGTGAGGTGCGAGTAGCCGCGCCATTTGGAATGCAGCGCTCGCCCCGTCTAGTCGTTTTCGATTATTGCCATCCGGTTCGCACCAATTTTCAATCGCGATACCGTTCTTGTTGAAAGCGCACTTCCTGATACCTGTCGGGAGCAGAAATGCTGTGCGCACGAGTTGTTGGGGCAGTGGATCTCGTTCCAGCGAACTGACCAGGGCGTAATCGAGCTTCTGCAACCGGCTGATCATCTCCCGGCTCAACTTCAGCAGTGGCCGTATGCTCTCGTACACGTCTTCGTTGGCTGTCATCAGCTCCGCGAAGTAGCCTACTTTGTGTAGTCGTGCTTGTTGTAGCTGACCCCGGTCTCCATCAGCAGGCCGGATACGCGGTTCTTCATTTGCACCATCTGCTTGATTACGAGGCTGCGATAGCGAAGCGTGCGGCGCCGGTCGCGGATCTCGGTCGATGCCATGTGGCACTCGGGCAGGAAATCGCAACGCAAGCAATCGGCGATCTTGCCGGCATCGATTCTGTCGTTCTTCTTTTTGGCCGCAGCGATCGCGCGCAACATCAACGGATGCGCTACCTTCACCTTCTCGGCACGCGGAAGCAGCTGATCGTAAATCCACCCGGTGAAGATCGTCGCCTCCATGGCGATGGTACGGGGCTGAGGCATCGTTCGGACCCACTCATCCACTTCCCGGCGGGTCGATCCAATCTTCCCTTCCTGATACACGCGACCAGCCTCGTCCTTCACGCAATAGCTGATCGTCTTCTTGTGTACATCGAGTCCGATGAAGTACATAGTCTCTGCGGAGCCTCCGAGGTGTTCTCTGAATCAGCTTGGCCGCTGATTTCTTGTAACACCTCGCGCTCCTCTTGGACTTAGCATTCAAACAATACGACCGAGTGAATTAGTGGCGAGCGCTATTTCGACCTGAACGTGCAGCATTTTCATGAGAAGCTGGGCGAGCAGCACGGGATCCATTGAGGTACACCTGGGTCAAGCAAGCTCTGCAAGGGGCCGGACTGCTGGCCAAGGGGCGAAGCGCGGGGTTCATCGCCAGCGGCGCGAGCGACGGCCGCTGCCCGGCATGCTGCTGCATATCGACGGCAGCCGGCATCGCTGGTTGCCGTGCCGCTTTCATCGTTTCAGTCAAGGGCACTTATGGTTTCGACTTCCGGCGCTTGCTACGTGGGTTGAAGATTACACCTCGGTCCCAATGGATGTTTTCCCACCGCATGAGCCTCGCCGGCTATGGGCAACGTGTGCATCAGGTTACAGCTCGCGGCGAAACAGAATAACCGGCACGTCTACGAATGTTTAACCCAAGCGAGCGCATTTTCTCGCGCTGGCAGCGAGCCAAACAACTCTCAGCCCTTGCAGGAGATTCAAAAGGACCATCCGGGCAACTGACCAACCGAAACACAGCCTAAATCCTTTTCAGACCCCACATCCTGAACCGGCCAAAACTCGAGGAGCCCGAAGGCTCCCCAGGTTAGTCAGCTTCTATCAGCGAAGTGAACTTAGAAGTTCAGCTTCAACCCAAACTGGATGTTGCGTCGCTCGGTCGGAATAGGAGTTTGTGAGTTCCACGCCTGCGGAATGCCCTTATAGGCCTGAATGGTCGAAATGCCGCCCGAAACGTCAAGGTTTGGACTGTTGATGTAGTAGTTGCTGTGGTTAAAGGCGTTGTAGAACTCGCCGCGCAACTGCATGTTGAACCGCTCCGTCAGCTTGAACGTCTTGGCGATCACGAAGTTGACGTTCCAGAAGCCTGGGCCGCTGTAAGCGTTGCGATGGCCCTGCGGCAGACCGCTGGAGCTATACACACAGTTCCCGTGATCCAAGTACTGGCAGCTTGGGACCGCCAGCGCGTCGCCGGTGTTGACCACGGTGCCCGTGGCGGAGTCGAACGGCAGGGACAGGTAGGTGAACAGGTTCGGCGCAACCGCCGTCGAGTTGCTTGCCCCACCGTGCTGATTGATCGGCTGCGACGGGATATAGAACGGGCAACTGTAGCCTGTCGCTCCCAGATTGGAGCAGTCGTAGATCGTATACGGCAGGCCCGAGCGGATGTTGACAATTGGCGAGAAACTCCAGCCACTCAGGGCCTGCCGCTCCCATGCGCTGCTCATGTGGCTGCCCCAGGGAATGTTCCAGGTTCCACTGATCACGAAACGGTTGCGCACATCGTAATCGGCGTTGCCTTTGTTCAGGTTGGCATTGTACGGGTCGATGTAACCCAATCCGTAGAGGCCGGAGGATCCGTCAGAGAAGGCGGACGAGAGGTTGTCAATTGCGTGCGACCACGTGTAGTTCACATTCAGGTACAACCCCTTGTTGAAGAGGTTGTTCGTCTGGAATTTCACGTTGAGCCCGTTGTACAGGTTGAAGCCGTTGCTGCCGCGATAGTTGATGTTGCTGTACTGATAGTTAAGGCGATTTGCGGTGCGGGCATCGCCCAGGAACTCCGAGCCATAGCCGCCGGCGTTCAAGTTTGAGATGTCATACTCGTGGGTGCCCTTGGAACCGGTATATTCCAGCGACAACACCGAGTTCTTCAGGACCTGGTAGTCGATGGAGCCCGACCAGAACTGGATGTACGCCGTGGGAATGTTCTGCTGCACGGCGCGCAAGCTGGGGTTCGGGAAGCACGACGTACCCGGCACCACCACGGGGCTTCCGCCGCAGGTGCTGCCTTGTCCGGCCAACGGCCCTGTGTTGTTAACGAAGATGGGCAGATTCCCCGCCTGCACGTCGGTCCCGCTGATGACGCTAATCACGGCGTAGTTTGGCGGGTTCTGGATCACGTTGAAGGTCACGTTGCCAAAGTTACGCTCGTAGCCGATGCCGTAGCCGCCCCGCAGACTCATGGTGCCGTTTCCGAACACGTCATAGGCAAAGCCCACGCGCGGCGCCCAATTATCCTTGTCCTGCGCCCACAGGCCACCCACCGGGCTCTGGTTGGCGATCTGTACTGTACCGTTGCGTATCTGATTAAACAGGCTCTGACCAGGGCCGAGGTAGAAGTTGGAGTCCAGCGCGGGGTTCGAATTGTGCTGCACGCCGTAGTATTCCCAACGAACCCCCAGGTTCAGGGTCAGGCGTTGCGTCACCTTCCAGGAATCCTGCAGGTAAAACGCGCCGTCGTTATAGCGGTTGTTGCGGCTGAACGAAGGGGACGAAACCGGCAGATTGAGCAGGCAATCGGGTGTCACCACGTAGTGGCCGGATTCGGTGCGCGAACACGGAAACTTTCCCTGCGGATAGACCGCGCCCTGGAACTGATACAACTGCCCAGCCACCAGGTTGGCCGCGGCCGACGGAATACTGCCACCAGAGGCCAGCGACTCCACCGCGCCATAGTAGGCGCCATACGTGCGATTGTCGCGGGTTTGGATGTACCCGCCACCAAACTTCAGCTGGTGCTTGCCCTTCGTCCACGAAAGGTCGTCGAAGATCTGGTACACGTTCTGCGGACCACCGAACGGGATGGAGTTGCCCGGCGTTAACTCCGAATAGCCCGGAAACACCAGGATCCCATTGGTACCAGGGAGGTTAGGCGTGGCCGTGGCCGAAGTGTATAGAGTTGGGCCGATAGCATTCGCACCTAGCGGTTGCACGTTGGTCAGCCGGTTGTAAGTGAACTTCAGCGAGTTCACGATGTTGGGAGCGAATACATGGGTCAGGTTGATGTTCACGCTCTGGTTGAAGTAGGTCTGTCCGGTGTCGTAACCAACATACGGACTGCTGTTGATGTAGCCGGGAAAGTCGTCTTCGCTGTACAGAGCGTAGCGGCCATACAGCGTGGTCTTGTCCGAGAAGTTGTAGTCCACGCGGGCGACGGTCGAGTAGGTGTTCTGCGGCGCCCCCGCCCCGGAATCACCTGGCGCCGAGTAGGCTACATACTGTCCAAAAGGCGCGTTGCAAGGTAACGGCGCTGGGCATGGTCCGCTGGTAACATTATTCGCGGCCCCCCAGTTTACGCTGCTCAGTACCCGCAGACTAGGAACTAACTGGCTGCCAAACGCACTAAAGAAGTTCTTGGTGGCCTGGTTAACCTCGGGCAGTGCCAGAAACGCCGGGTCGACAATGCTTTGTGTGTTGGTCGTATCGCTGCGCACTCGCGTCCATTCTGTGCTGCTGAAGAAGAACAGCTTGTTCTTCACGATGGGTCCACCGATCGAATAACCGAACTGGTTACGGGTGAAACCGTCCTTCGGAAGACCATTCGCATTGTTGTTATAGGTGTTAGCGGCCAGGGCCGAAACCCGGTTGAATTCGTACAACGATCCCTGGAACTGGTTGGTGCCCGACTTGGTCGTTACGTTGATCACGCCGCCGCCCGCGCGTCCGTATTCCGCCGTAAAGTTCGAGGTCACAACACGGAACTCATACACCGAGTCGAGGGGAACCTTCTGACCGACCGTCGCGGTGAACAGATCGACATTCTCGCCGCCGTCCAACAGGACGTCGGTGTTCGCCGAACGCTGACCGTTGATGGCATAACCGGCGCCGCGACCGCCTTGGGTGTCTTCGGCAACGTTGCCCGACACCGCAACTAGGTCGTAAGGATTTCGCGTCAGAGTCGGCAGATCGGTGATCTGCTGCGCCGTGACCACCTGTGAAAGCGTCTGCGTCTCGGTGTTGACCGCCGCCGTTTCACCGGCAGCCGTTACTTCCACCGTCGTCGATGCTCCCGTGACGTTCAGTTGTGCCGACACTTCATTCCTCGATCCCACGAGAACCTGGACCGGCCGGCTATATTTCTGAAAACCGGCATGTTCAACCGTAATGGTATAGGTGTCCGGTTTCAGGTTGGTGATTGCATATTCCCCAGCCGACGCCGTGGTTGTGCTCCGGGTGAACCCCGTGGTAGTCGACACCACGGTGACCGTCGCACCTGGCACAACTGCGGTACTGGTGTCGGTGATGGTGCCCGCGATCACGCCGGTCTCCGCCTGGCCAAATAGACAGACCGAAGCCAGTAGTAGAATGGCGAGCAAGCTGACAACTCTCAGCGTGGTATTCTTCATCTCTAACACCTCTTCATGCTGCCGTTTGGAGTACGAAGATGCGGAGCCACTGCTCCGTCTTCTTCCCATTTGCAAAATTGTGAGAATTGGAACCCAAGACCACAGCAGTCGAACGCGCTTCATCACTAACCCCCTCTTCAAGTCTTGCATGCTCTGAAACTGTTGCGACTCTTTCACCGCGAGCGCAGGACTCCGAATCAAATGACACCGCTACCTCTCGCAACAAGTAGGTTGCGATCAGCCGTCAACTTCGCGAAAGATTTAAGGGTCTTAACGCTGGTCCGCCCCCGACTAATTGCCCCTTACCCGCGGACCAGCTCATCGCCCTACGGCGTTCGTTCTTTCTGGAGCAATACGATTGCCACTCAATTCGGAATTCGTCACTATGACGCGAAGCCATGAGGTTCTGCTGTGAATAGCTGAAGTTTGACGATGAGACACCGCTATGACCGCCAGACGGTGCTCTAATCGTTGAAGACGAGAGTCGAATAAGATATGACTCGTCACAAGACGAGCATCAAATGGACTTTGATCACGGGACGAAGCTTAATAGGATAGATGTTCTAGCTCGAAATATTCCGGGTTGAATGGCCAACTTGGTGGATGTACGGCACAAAAATGCGACCGAAGGTGGCCTGTTCGGAGTCAATTTGACGTAAAACGCCTAATCGGACAAGTGACCGCTCCAAATCTGGGGAGGGTTTTGTTACAGGCTCTTAAAAGTCGCTGAGCGCACCGCAGATAAATTTGGGTGCAATCCACGTCATGTGGAAAGGGTGGCAGAGTCAAGCGTAGCTTTCATCTAAAGCTACCCAAACATATTTGAAATTTTGATCTCCATCAGTTCTTTGTCCGATGATCTTGTTGTCAACGCAAGACTCGCCGGAGGGAACCGATGGAGACCTTCGCAAAGCTGTTTGGCAGCCTGCTGGCCTTGGTATAACACTGCTTCGACCGCGTCGTCATCCTTGGCCATCTGCCCTTGCGGAGACAGCGAACACGCAGAGAAGCCGTGTGAATACTGCTCTTCCCTATCACTTGAGCTCACTCAGGATGGTCAGGCTTCACATTGGGCAAGGAATTGACACGGTAGAGGTCAGGAGTTCGAGTCTCATCGTGCCTGCCATTTCTTTCAATAGCTTGCGGGCAGCTCCCAAGTCTCTAGCGTCACGTCCCCACAAGATCAAAGGTTCTGCTCAAAACAACGCCAGCAAACGGTTATTTGGACTTGGCGGCGGGTCACAGCCTTTTCGGGCTGCGAAACACGGTACCGCCGTCAATGCGCTCGCGTGAGGTGTCGCGAGCACCCGCACCGCTCATCAGGCGCAAAAACGGTGCGGAGAGTATCTGGAAAGCCCCCTAGCCGTGGAAGAGTGGCTTAGGAAGATGCAGGCAGATTCCTCACAAAGCGTTGCAAATCGCGGAGTAGTTCCCGAAACTGCTCTTGTTCTGCTTTGGCCTGTTGGGAATAGCGTCCATGCTTAGTCGCAGCTTGCCGGATTCGCTCAATGCCCTCTGGCGTCCTCGGCCCAGTGCTCAAGCCACCGTGGAGCCTACATCGGCCATTAGACATCGCGGGACACTTGCAAGGCCCGCCTCGTCGATTGTTCGCCCCACAGCGATTCGCCCTTGAAAAATCGCCCGGCGGATTGCCGTTCCTTAGCCACCCCACGTGGCTGAGCCTAGAACGGCCAACCAAGGAGTGTCAGTGGTCGTCGTTATATGGATTCCAGACGTTGCTGTGTCTTCTCGGCAGACAAAGCGACCGCACCACCGGAAGAATAATCAAAGCGGCGACAATGGTAATGGCATATTTCATGGGCATTTCCTTCGAAGGCAATTGAGGAATCGACCAACACGGTTCACTAAGGTTTGTTGTTGCTGCATTGTTTTTCTCATTAACGGCACACAAGCCCATGTGCTTGGTTCGTTTACGAGAGCCTGAAATTTAATGGACTGTCGGCTCAATGACGGGAAATTCGCAAAGAACCTCGTCCACCGCCCGATCAAGTGCCTTCTGGACCTTTAGAACAAGAGTCTCCGGGCAAGCGACTAGGGAAACCACGATTGCAGAGCTTCGGGGTGAACCACTGAAGGATTGCGAGAGATGCAAGACTCCGCCCTGTGCTGCGGTATTCTGCGGTATCTGTCACGATCTTGGCGGCGTCGTCGATACTGTTGGACTTCGAGATTACCCTGCTCTTTACGGTTAACTCGAGTGGGATTCACATTGCTTACCATTTTGGGTCTCCGGGCACGTCGCTGTAACGGGTGAAGGGCGCGGCCAGCCGTAATCTTCCGGTTAGGCGATATTACGGCCACAGGAAACCAGCAGCCTTGCGATTTCCCTTAGAAAGTTCTCCGGTGTTATGCCTTTCGAAAGAACCATGTCAATATGTTCGTAAAGCGGCGGCAAGTCCGCCAATCCGGTTAAGAGAACAAGAGGAATTTCCGGCTTCAGTCGTCTCATCAGACGCGTCAGCTCTGCCCCCGTACCGTCCGTGAGGAAATGGTCTGTGATCACCAAATCCACACGATTGCGATCAAACAAGCCCAGAGCAGTCTCAACACTGCTGGCTGTCAGAACGGCATAACCTGCGACGGAAAACAGGAGGCGGCGAACGGTTAATGCAGTGTGATCGTCATCAACGCACAAAATTACCATCGGCAAGCGGAGTCTCCTTCTGTACCTGGCAGGAAGGAGTCCTGAGACAAATCATCAATTCCCTGATGGTCGGGAATTGCAGCCCGTTCTACAGCATCGGAGAATGAAGCTCATGTAGGACTGCAAAATGATCAAGAACAGGAATACAGAATGACGCCAACCACGGCCTTCCTTGCGGGCACGGTTCGAAGACACCATTGACTGGCAGACTCGAACCTCACTCATGAATGTGACAGAAGGTGAACCGTTAAGTCGTTGTTCCAGGACATCCTGGTGATTGCGCCAACGCAATGATCGCCGTGCTTACAAAGAAGGCGATATTGCTCTAACGTCAATCGGTTTCATGGAATAGCCGCTCTGGGAACCTTAGCAGCACTCTACCCCGCCTCTTAGTGAGGATTCCCTTTCGCTGCCAGTCGCTGAGCAAGCGGCTTACTGTGAAAGAAGTGACGTTGGCCTCGCTAGCTAATTCTTCGTTCTGCAGGTCGAGTTCGATACCTCCGGCAACCCTCTCGCCAATAGTGCTGGCGAGATTCGCCAGAACGTGAGCCACGCGTTGAGGTGCAGGATCATAGGTCAGTAGCATCCGGGCATCTCGGTAGAAAACGAAATACTCAAACATGATCATCAACGTGTTGTCGATCAACTGGGGGTAGCGCGTGATTAACTTCCGAATGCTAGTGCGGCTCCACTCCAACACCGAACAATTCTTCACCGCTTCCGTACTGACCAAGTATTCCACTTGGACAGGTAGAAGCGCCGCCGGTGCGAAAATCTGGCCCGGGGTGATCCACCGTAGGATGACCTTACGACCATCGCCGGTCAAATAGAAATAGCGAACTCGTCCGCTTACTAACAGAAAAATATGGTCGGCTGGATTGCCTTGGTTCACAATCACAGAGTTTGCCAGGTATCGCCGTTGCTTGGCGGCGGAGACAATCGTCTTGGCCTCAGCCGGGGTGAGGCCATTGAAGAATTGCGGTTCGACCTTGCGGAAGCGAATAACCGGCTGAGTTGCCATGCTGACCCTTCCTTTCACGGTGGCTCCTGCAATGGTTGCGTGGAGTCGCGATACGACGAACTAAGCATAAGTCGGTTGCGAGTGCCAGGGAAATTGATGACGGCGAACGGCTAAGTGCCTCAATTTGACCTTACAGCATTTCGCAACAGAAGACGCTCCCGCGTCACAAAGGTGTGCTATTAGGAATCTCTTTGCACATCGCAAGAAGACGGGTGCAATCGCTGACAAACAGCAATGTGCTCTCGTTCAGCCTGTTGCAGAGAGGTGCAGCGGTCAGCACGCACTGTTCGATAACACGACATGCAGATGCTTTCTCTACCAGATCGGCGGGTAAACCTACGTCCTTGAGCGGAAGACACCGCTGTTGTCACCTCCATGGTGTCAGTCGATGAAGCTGATTCCATCCAGCGGTGCAGAATAGGCAACCTGCAGGGGACCCCGATAATAAAGACTTTCTCGCCCTGTTCACATCCCCTAATCGTATTATTCGTTGTTAAATTCTGTTCTCCGTGCTCCAAACCGCGCCGCCGGCGCTCCGCTGGGTGTCGAGCCAGGCATCGAAACCTTGCTCCGCAAGATCGGATTGCAGGCGCTGAGCGAGGGCGACTCCGTCTTTGTGAGCGTAGGAGATGAAGACGCGGGGCTCTTCGGGAAGTGACATGGGGCTATCCGGCTACTATGCACCGGAGGGTTCAGCGAATCCAAGTTGAAATCGTGAAAAGTAAAGTAGCTGCCCCAGGTTTCAGCAGGTCGAATCATGGCTTTAGGCACATTTCACCCCGCCTCAACCCCACGGCTTCGAGTCGTTCCTGCAAAGCTACGAATTGCAGCGAGCGGCGGCGGTTTGCTACGCAATCAGATTCCGGGCACACCTCACCCTTACCCTGTGCTGATATGGCCAATTAACAGCCGCCAACCGTATCCACCTGGGCGGCTTGCTTCTCAATCCAGTTTTGATCTTCTACTCTGGCTTGTCCCATCCCTTCAAGCGAGGCCACCAGCGGCTAACGTTCCGACAATACGCCTCGTAGTCATCACCAAATTTCCGGCGGAGCGTCGGTTCTTCATACAAGATTACGAACAGATGCACGCCAAGAGCAACTGCTGCGACGGCGGCAATCGAGAGTAGGTAGGTGTGTCCGAAGACAATCCACAGCCCGATCCAGCCCACTGCGAAGCCCACGTACATGGGATTGCGCACATGGCGGTAGAAGCCTACAACTACCAAGCGCTGCGGCGGCGCTATCGGTGCCGGAGTCCCGTGTCCGGTCCAGCCAAAATCCCAAACGCAACGCAGGGCAACGGCGAATCCCAACACAGACGGGAGGGCGGCGAGCCAACGCCAATGGGCTGCGCCCGCCATTTCGACTCGGAAACCGAGCCATTGCGGCAAAAGCCAGAACCACAGCGAGAAGAATGCCGTGCCTACCGCAAGAGCGGCGGCCGTGGTTGGCCAGTGTTGTTCATGCGAGTTTATCGGAATGTTTCCGGAATTTGGGTTTGTCATAATTCCTCCCGATTTGCACTTACGTCATGGCTACTCTGCGATCCCTGCAACTCGATTGCAGAATCCGATCAAGTATCGCTGGAGCAGATCCATGAGCCTCTCTACCGTGTATTACGGGATACGAATACGCAGGTTACAGGTTTTTTGGTGCCCACCAAAGGTGTAGCCCCCGGCGAGTCAAGACGACCGCCAGGCTGTCCAGAAGCCAATCGCCCGTCACGCAGCTTCGACGTAAAACCATAAACCACTACGATCCCGCCGGAACGGAGAGCCTCCCTGGAACGCCAGAGGTTCTCGCCACCGATGCCGTCAAAGACCGCGTCCACACCATCACTCGTGAGGCGGCGAATCTCTTTCACGAAGTCCTGCTTCTGATAATCAATTGGGATCCCGCCCAGGTCGGAAACGACCGTCGCCGTTCGCGCAGAACAGGTCGCGTACATCTCCAAACCAACAAGGCTTCCTAACTGCAATAACGCCGTCCCGTGCCATGCGGTTCGCGGATTAACGCGCGAACCGAAGCTGATATGGACGTGCAATCGCAAGATCGCTCAACAAATCGAAAAGATGGACGAGCAGGCTGGCGGCCGGCCGCAGGTATGGAAGTGTGTGGCTCGAAGATGCCCGCACTGTCGCCGCTGGTGGCTCGGCA
>Ga0306923_10005376_pt1 | contig 12474 bp, 11 predicted proteins | sample sta12Can44000108_FD_203841 | JGI IMG/M metagenome (GOLD analysis project Ga0306923, IMG submission 203841) | Lab enrichment of tropical soil microbial communities from Luquillo Experimental Forest, Puerto Rico - statanox.12C.anox.44.000.108 (v2)... | ecosystem: Environmental > Terrestrial >...
GCCGATCTCGAATGCGATCTGCTTGTTTCGCCGACCGGCTGCGACCAATGCCAGAATCGCCTGTTCGCGCGGCGTCAGCGAGGCTAAGCGTTGCCTGAGCGTCGAGAGCAGCTGCTCGTCCTCGCGGTTGAGACGATCCCGCGCGAGGGCAGCATGGACCGCGTCCAGCAGGTCCTGCTCGCGAAAGGGCTTAGTCAGGAATTCAACTGCGCCGGCCTTCATTGCCCGCACCGACATCGGGATGTCGCCGTGACCGGTCAGAAAAATGATCGGAAGACGCACGTCCGACTCATTGAGCTCGTGCTGAAAATCGAGGCCACTTTTGCCGGGCAGGCGCACGTCCAGCACCAGGCAGCACGGCCCGTCCCGCGGTGGATTTTTGAGGAATTCCTGAGCCGAGGCGTACGCCTCGACCATGAGGCCGACCGACTGGAAGAGATCGCTGAGAGCTTCGCGCACCGAGATGTCGTCATCGACGACGAGGACCGTGCTTTGTTCCGGCGTCACGATCGCGCTCCTGCGGTAATTGCCGTCACGTCGATCGCCGCCGCAGGATAGGCGGCGAAGCAGTTACCTATTACCACGGTCGTTCCGACAGTTATCAGGAAATTTCGGGTGACGTTTCCACGCGTCGTCAGGGACGAACGCGAAATCGAACTCTATCAATTTCAGCAGGCGCTAATGAGCGCAACTTTATCGGAATGGGCTTCTGCCCCGCTTGTTGCCGGCAACGTAAAATGGAACGCGGTGCCGTGTGGCAGGCCTGGCGACGCCCAAAGGCGGCCTCCATGGGCCTCGACAATCGATGTGCTGATCGACAAACCCATGCCCATGCCGCCCGGTTTGGTCGTGAAGAAGGCGTCGAAGATGCGCTCCGGATTTGTCGCATCGAGCCCGAGACCCGAGTCCTCGACGGTCACGATAAGGCTGCCGTCGTCTGCCCGCTGAGATGTGATCGCCAACACGGGTTCGCGATCCGGGATGGCAGCCATCGCCTCGACGGCATTAATGACGAGGTTCAGCACCACCTGCTGTAGCTGCACTCGGTCGCCGATGATGCTGGGCAGGTCTCCGAGCAGCGCCAGGCGAACAGAAACGCCTTTCGCGAGCAATTCGCCCCGCGCGAAGCCAAGTACATCGGCTATCACGTCGTTGATCTCGACTGGCAGCTGTGCTGGCGGCGTCTTTCTCGTCATCGAGCGGATGCGGGCGATGATCTCACTCGCGCGGTGAGCGTCTTTAATGATGCGATCGACCGAGTCTCTCGCCCTGTCGAGGTTGGCCTGGTCGCTCGCAAGCCAACGACGACACGCATTGCCGCTGGCGACGATGGCGGCCAAAGGTTGATTGATTTCGTGTGCTATCGAAGCGGTCAATTCGCCCATCGTGGTCAATCGCGATACCCGCGCCAGCTCGGCCCGCGATACCCTGAGCGCCTCTTCGGCCTTTTTTTGCTCGGTGATATTGACCACGATCGCCGGAAGGAATTCGGGATCGCTCTCGGTCGCAGCAACCGGCGCGGCGGTGATATTGACCCAGATGACGCCGCCATCCTTGCGGATCATCCGCTTTTCGATGTGGTAGCTCGCCTGCCGTCCCTCCCACACCCCGTCGAGCCTGCGCACGGTGGCGTCGCGGTCGTCCGGGTGAGTTACATGCGCCAATGTGAGGCTTCGCAGCTCCTCCTCGCTGTACCCGAGCATGTTCTGCAACGCGGGATTGGCGGACAGATAGCGCCTCTGCCGGTCGGTCGTGCCGATACCGACGACAGAATGCTCGAAGATGCTGCGCCAGCGTGCCTCGCTTGCCCGCAACGAGTCCTCGGCTCGCTTGCGCTCGGTGATATCGACGATAATCATGGTGACGAAAGCGGGACTATTTTCTGTTGCCGGCACTCGGAAGAGGCTGGCTTCGCACCAGACCGCCTCACCATTGCGTCGGCGGTACCGCTTTTCAATGCGGCCCGTTTGTTCTTCTTCGTCGAGTAGCCGCGCGAGAATAGACCGGGTTCGTTCCCAATCCTCTTGAAAGTTGTAATCCAGTGGGGTCATCCGCCGGAGTTCGCTCTCGTCGTAGCCAAGCATCCGCTGGCATGCCGGATTGGCAGCAAACACCCGACGATCCGGCCCGACCAAGGCGATGGCGGTCGGCGAGTGCTCGTACATTCTGCGCCAACGTTCTTCGCTGACGCGAAGCTCCTGTTCGACCCGCTTCTGCTCCGTTATGTCCGCCACGATCGAGGCCGCCAAATCGCGACCTCCCCTTGGGTCCGGAACGCGTGTAACAGTCGCGTTCAGCCACTTTATGCTGCCGTCCTTGCACCGATATCGTTTCGTGACGTGATAGTTCCTTCGCTGTCCCCTCCTCAGTTCGTCAAACAACGGCAGAGTCTCGTCGCGATCATCCTCATGGGTGAGTTCGGCGATGGATATCGAGCGCAATTCCTCGCTCGAATAGCCGAGCACCCTTTCGGCGGCGGCATTGACCATAATGTGACGACCGTCCAAATCAGTCACGCCCATCGGCACGCTGGACGTCTCGAAGATCGTCCGCCACCACTCCTCGCTCGCGCGGAGCGCCGATTCCGTGCGCTTGCGCTCCTCGACCTCTGCCGACAAGGATTCGTTCGTGCTCTGCAGCTCCGCCGTTCGCTCCTGGACCGTCTTTTCGAGCCTGTCGCGAGCGTTGCGAAGGGCTGTCTCCGTCCGTTTCTGGCGGCCGCTCACGGCATTGGCGACGATCGCACAGATGACGAAGGCAACGAGCCGCGGCAGATCGGCGGATGACGGCGTCAGCGAATAGAGTGGCGGCAGGAAGAAGTAATTGACCGCGAGCGTCGACAGCGCGACCGATAACCAGCCCGGTCCGTACCCGCCGTACCAGGCGCTCGCCGCAACCGCAGCATAGAAGGCGAAGAAGGTGGGGTAGACGGAAGAAAATTCGCGAATGCCCAGTGTTATCGCGAGCGCTGCGGTGACGAATGCGATGGCGAGGTAGTAGGCTACAGCGGGCGATGCGGCGCCACGCCTGGCGCGATTAATCCAGGAAAAGGATCCCATCTCTCGCACCTGTGTGAACAGGGGGCGCCCGACAGCGCGCCCAAGTTCGAGGCTAGGCCAAAACGATTCGTCGTGTCACCCTCGTTGCCCTACCGCAAATTAGAGGCGCCTGTGGCGGCGGAAGGCCACCGAAGAATCCCGAGAAAACGGGTGCAGAGCGATTGTCTCGGTACCACCGCGACGAATGGGTCGGCGCCCAAAGGCATAGTCTCTCGGGCAGGCTCCGCTAACGAATGCAGCAACCGTTAACGTTGTGGGGTCAGTCTCTCCTCGGCGCAGACCTCTCCAGCGCTAGCCGAATGCAGCCAAGCAATTCCTCGTCGTCGTAGGGCTTTGGCAAGTAGCAGATCGCTCCGCCACCAATCGCTTGCCGACGCATTCGCTCGTTGGGAAAGGCGGTAACAAAGATGATCGGGACACTGCAGCCTTGATCCATCAGAACCCGTTGCAGCTCGAGCCCATTCAAGCCCTGCATTCTGACATCGAGAATCAAACATGATGTCAGATGGCTAGATTCCGACTGCAGGTAAGCTTCTGCCGATTCAAACGCCTCGCAGACGAAGCCGCTAGAAGTGAGCAGATCGACCGTCGCCGAGCGGACTGATGCGTCGTCGTCCACTACCGAAATCAGTCCTTTGGTCACCTGCGCCTCCAAACCCTTCGCTCAAGGTAAGCGGGAGCGCGTGGCTGCAAAATTGAACCTGAGTAAATTCGCCTAAGCAAATACGAAAGAAATCGATACTTTGGTTTAGATCACAGATCCTTGGCACTTAGGAAACGATTGAAACAGCGTGCCCCGGTCAGCTCACTGAGGTTAAGCTGACGGTTCGGAGCAACCCCAGGATCTCCGCCCTTGACCCATAGCCGGCATGGAGGCTCAGATCCGCCCCGGTGTTCCCTTCCCGCCTTCATTCGGTGAATCCGCGGAGCACGACAGGCTTCAAAGCGGGTGGCGGTCATAGCGACGGGCGCCTCGCGCTGAGTGGTAGTAGGCGGTTCCGAACTCCTGAAATTCTCCACAGAGCATGAGCAACACTGCCCAAAAGCGATTTCGATCAGATGCGCCAAGAACGCGAATGATATCACCAGCGCGACGATTGCAAGATCGATCAAGGCGCCCGCGCCTGCGTGCCCTAGTTTCCTCTCGTGGCGCAAGAAGTTTACCGTCGCGGCCAAAGCAAGCGCATGGACGAGAATCGTACATACGACTGCGCCTGCGCCAACCACCAACGGAAGTAGGATCGCGAATTGCTGATTTTGCGTCATCTTTTCACCACAAGCATCCCGTCCCACCACGGATCACGATGCATTGGGTTTGGAACGAATTGCGACCGTCATCACCGGGCTGCCCGGTGGCCGGTTCAAACGGTAGCAGATACGACAATCGAATCATGTCGGCGTCCCATTGTGATCGGAGAAAGTTTGTTCGAGCTCCTAATTGGGAGGTGGAAGGCGAGCTCCCTTTTTGACCATGCGGCCTGGCGGGACTGCATGCGTCCGCACATGGCGCGTCTCGCCCGTGGCGGCGCATTCCGGCGGTCGTCTCCTTTTCTAAACCCACAGCCGGCACTTAGCCTTGGCGTCGGGAACCGCGCTCATGCAGCGGTCGCTCGTGCCGCCCAGCGGCTTCGGGCGCTGATGCCCTATACATTCCCGCCGCGAACCGCCCGGGCGTTGCAGACTTTCAGTGGAACTAAGCCGACCACCTTCGGTGTTAACGTCAGGAGGGAATCCGCGTGATTATCCAGGGTTGAAGCCTTTGAATCGTCGCCAAGCGGGGTAAACCATGAAGATCGTCGTCATCGGCGGCACCGGGCTGATCGGCTCGAAGACCGTCGCCATTCTGCGCCAGGGCGGCCACGAGGTCGTCGCCGCATCGCCCAACAGCGGCGTCAACACCATCACCGGCGAGGGGGTCAAAGAGGCCGTGGCCGGCGCACAAGTGGTGATCGATCTCGCCAATTCGCCGTCATTCGAAGACAAGGCGGTGCTGGAGTTCTTCGAGACCGCCGGGCGCAACCTTGTTCCGGCGGAGGCCGCAGCCGGCGTCCGGCACCATGTCGCGCTATCCATCGTCGGAACCGACCGGATGCCCGATAACGGCTACTTCCGCGCCAAGGTCGCCCAGGAGAGACTGATCGAAGCCTCGGGCATCCCCTACACCATCATCCGCTCGACCCAGTTTCTGGAATTCCTCCGCGGTATCGCGGACGAAGGTACGAATGGAAACATCGTCAGGCTCTCGCCCGGCCTGTTCCAGCCCATCGCGGCGGATGACGTTGCGGCCGCCGTCGCTGATGTGGCGCTCGCGGCGCCGAAGAACGGCATCGTCGAGATCGCCGGCCCGGAACGAGCGCCGTTCAACGAAATCGTCGCCCGCTATCTGAAAGCGGTCCGCGACCCGCGTCAAGTCGTGCGCGACCCCGAGGCCCGATACTGGGGCGGCCGGGTCGAGGAGCGCTCGCTGGTGCCGTTAGGCGAAGCGCGCCTCGGCCATATCGATCTCGACGAATGGCTTCGCCGCTCGCAACCAAAAGTCTGATCCCGCATCCGCCAACCGAAGGCCCTAAAGCGGGCGGGCCTGTGGGCTCGCATGAGAGAGGGAGAGAATGACGGCGGAAGGACAGAAGGCGGGGCTGACTCATAGACGATCCCTGATCGTCGACGCGAGCGTCATCGTGCCCGCGCTGCCGCCCTGCTAGGCCCGCTCTCCGACATGCCGCCGGTGCTGGCGGCGGCGTGCATGGTGGCTTTGGTCGAGGCCACATGCTTCGATGCTTGAAGCCTTTTCCCAAGGAGGGGCAGAAGACCGTGGGTGCCCATGTCGATCTCAGCCATGTGGCAGCGACGTCCATGGGCATGCGGGTGACCGCCCAGGTGGAGCTCGTCGCCGTGGAGGGCCGCAAGCTGCGCTTCAAGCTGGAGTGCCAGGACGAGAAGGGGGGCGGCGAGCGTCGCCGGATCGAGGCCGAGGAACAGGAGGGTCGGATGGATTTTCGCGAGCGTCACGTGGTGGTAACCGGCGGCACCGGCGCCCTGGGGCGCGCGGTGGTGGGCGCCTTGCTGGCGGCGGGCGCCCATTGCCATGTGCCCTATCGGCAGGGGCGGGAGAAGGAAGGCCTCCCCACCGGGGCGCTGAGCCTGATCCCCGTGCCGACCCTGGCGGATGACGCGGCGGTGGTGAAGCTCTATGGCGGGCTCCCGTCGCTCTGGGCCTCGATCCATATCGCCGGCGGCTTCGGCCTTCGCCCCGCTGACCGATACCAGCGAGGAGCTGCTGCGCCGGCAGATCGACGACAATCTCGTGAGCTGCTTCCTTTGCTGCCGCGAGGCGGTGGCGGCGATGCGCCTGGGGAAGGCGGGCGGGCGCATCGTCAACGTGACGGCGCGCCAGGCCCTGGAGCCGCGCGACGGGGCGAAGATAAGCGCTTCTACCGCCGCCAAGGCCGGCGTCGCCGCACTCACCGCAGCGCTGGGCGAGGAGCTGGCGGGGGAGGGAATCCTGGTGAACGCCGTGGCGCCCTCCATCATGGATACTCCCACCAATCGCCGCGCCATGCCCAAGGCCAATTTCGATGCCTGGCCCAAGGTGGAGGAGGTGGCGGCGACGATCCTCTTCCTCGCCTCGCCCGAGAATAAGGTGAGCCGGGGCGGCGTGGTCCCGGTCTTCGGGGCTGCCTCCCAAACGGCGGCATCGTAATCGCCCGGCAGAGCCAGCTGAGCGCGATCGCGAACCGACCGAACTCGATCAACCGAGTCTTGCCCTCGTGCACTGACAAGCCGAACTGTGATAGCCGGTCTCTCAGCTCCGCGAGGAGCCTCTTCCCATCCCCTTGGTGCTGACAGCCGATTGACCGCGTCTCGGAGGTTCACGCCCCCAGAACTTCCCAAGCGCAGGAGGCGATGCGGATCATGCGTGTGGACTGACAAGACACGCCTCGCATCCCGTCAACCCGGCAGTGAAGTCCGGCACCACCCGGCGCCGGTGGCGCAGCGCCCTGAGAGGGAATTGCAGGCCGCATTGAGACAGCTCACCGATGCCGGATTGCTGTTTTGCCGCGGCACCGCTCCGCATGCCTCCTACCTGTTCAAGCACGCCCTGCTGCAGGACGCCGCCTACGGTACGCTACTGCGCGCACGGCGCCGGGAAATGCATGCCCGCGTCGCAGGGGTGCTGGAACAGCGGTTTCCGGACTTCGTCGAAACCCGGCCGGAGATTGGGGCTGGGACGCAGAAATTCATCGCTTGTGCGGCGAGCTCACCGGTCGGTTGCCACATCCGGATCCGGCGAAGGCCGAGGAGTCGTTCCGCACCGCCCTTGCAATCGCCCGCAAGCAGGGCACACGGGGCTACGAATTGCGCGCGGCCACGAGCCTCGCCCGCCTCTGGGGCGAGAAGAGCCGGCGGGGCGAGGCGCGCGAGCTGCTCGCGCCCGTCTACGGCTGGTTCACCGAAGGCTTCGACACACCCGATCTGAAAGAGGCAAAAGCGTTGAACCGCGGCAGTCGACCCTAAGCGGTCACTCGTGCTGTCTCACGGCTCCGGGCGCTGTTGCCCCTTAGCGGACAAAGGTCCTGAGCGCGAAAATCGGGATTTCGCTCCCCTGGGGGTTTGTCACGATCGCGGCGCGAGGACCAGCATCATTTACGGCGTCTACGAATCTCCCTACTGCCGAGGGAACTATTCGGCAAGATTGGAGTTGCACCCAGCAGCAAACTTTCTCGCTCGGTCCGCATTAGGCGGTCCGAGGGGGATCAGTGCAACGTTTGGTTTGATCACGAAGTCGAAGCATCTCAGGCGCTGAGACATGTGGCGTCCACGATGGGACAAAATCGACAATCCTTAGCAGCGGAGGGCCAACACATGCTATTCAAGAATGTCAACATCGACGGTCTCAATATTTTCTATCGTGAAGCCGGTAAAGAAACCGCGCCGAAGCTTGTCCTCCTGCACGGTTTTCCGGCTTCATCACACCAATATCGCAATCTGATACCGGCCCTCGCCGACCGGTTTCATGTCATCGCCCCGGACTATCCGGGATTTGGCAACTCCGACATGCCCGATCCGGCGAAGTTCGCCTACACCTTTGACAAGACATCCGAGATCATCGAGTCGTTTCTCAGAAAAGTCGGCTTTACCCGCTTCGGATTGTACGCTCAGGACTACGGAGGGCCGGTGGGTTTCCGTATCGTCACAAGGCGTCCGGATTGGCTGGAATGGCTGATCATACAAAACACCAACGCTTACGAAGTCGGCTTCACCGCCGCGTGGGACGGTCTGCGCGGCGCCTACTGGAAAACGCGGTCGCCCGAGAGTGAGAAGCCGCTTGAAGCATTCCTGCAAGCCGATACTGTCAAGCTGGTTTACACGCACGGCCATGTCAGACCGGAGCTTATTAGCCCGGACAACTGGAACATGGATTTGCATTTTCTCGATCGGCCAAATGCACGACAGGTCCAGCTCGACTTTTTCTATGACTACCGGACAAACGTGGACCTGTACCCGCGGTGGCAGGGATTCCTCAGGGAGCAACAGCCCAAGACAATCATTTTCTGGGGACAGGACGACATCTTCTTCACGCGCGATGGGGGTGAGTCTTATCTCAAGGATCTTCCACATGCGGAGATGCACCGGTTGAATTCCGGCCACTTCGCGGTCGAGGACTGTCTGTCCTTTATCGTGGAGAAGATGATTGCCTTCTATGAGCGAACCCAAACCAGGTAATGCTTTTCGCCCGACGCGCAGTCGGTCAACTGGGTAGGGGTGCGGACCCATCGTAGGAGGGACGCCATGCGCCGCTTCACGAACAAAATTGTCGTCATCACTGGCGGCACCAGCGGGCAATGCGAGACCGATTAGTCTCGCTAGAGCAGGAGTCCTCGATGTCAACCGATCATGTCAAGCTCGGCCACCTATTCGCCGAGATCGTGTCCGGCCACGACATGTCGCGCTTCGATGAGATCGTCGCGCCCGGCTATGTGAATCACAACCCCTTCGCCGAGCCCGGTCTGGAGGGCGTCAAGAAGGTCTTCGGCGCGATCATCGCAGGCGTGCCCGACCTCAAGGTGTTCGCCGAAGATGTCTTCGTCTCGGCGGATGGCACGCGCGTGGTGGGCCGCTTACCGCTATGAGGGCACGCACACGGGAAACTTCCTCGGCTATCCCGCGACGGGCAACGCCTTTGCCATGCGCTCGATCGACATCTGGCGGGTCGAGGACGGACGCTTCGTCGAGCACTGGGACGAACTCAACACTCTCGACATCTTCAGCCAGGTCGGCGCCGTGCCGTCGCTTGGCCAGCCGTCGTAACGCAGCGGATCCAGCTGCCAACAAGACGACGAGCAAGCTTCCATGCAGGTAGGCAAACTCATCGCGACGTGGCTTCCGATCGCGCTCGGCGTCGTGATGATCGGGGCTGGCGTGGTCAACTTCGTCGGTCCCAGATCGGTCCGCGACTCCTTCGCGCGTTGGGGTTACCCGGCCGGTTTTCATCGGGTGACGGGCGGGCTCGAGGTGACCGCAGGATTGCTGCTGCTGATCCCAGCTACGTCGCGTGCTGGCGCGATCGGCAGCGGCGCAATCCTTCTGGCCGCGGTGATGACGCTGATCCGTCATCGCGACTGGACGCACCTCCCGGGCGCCGTCGTGTTGACGGCGGTGGCGGTGGCGGTAACGATCCGAGGATAGACTAGACGGCCGCGCCGGAGGTGTTCGCGTCGCGCGACCACGGCGTGATCGTCAACAGCGGCTCGACCGTCGCCCGACGGGTGATGGCCGAGGTGCGGATTTTGATTAGACTGTCCGTTTTCCCACATTATCTAGGAGCGGATTGGGCGCTATCGACCGAGGCCGTGCGAAAACCCGTCATCTGCCTAATTTCGTCGCCCCCGCGAAAGCTGGGGTCCAGCACAAGTAATTGAAATCCCTGGATTCCGGCTTACACGGGAATGACGGAAAATACGTCCGAGAGGTCCGAACATGGATTTTTCACACGGCCTCGACCCAATGCGGACCTTCGGGAGAGTCGCCCGGACACGGCGCATACGACTTCCGGAGACGCGATGACGTTTTTTTGAACCGCTCTTCCAGGATAACCGCTCTTCCAAGGATATAACTGCCGCGAGCGGCGTTAGCGGGCTATCGAAGCGCGAGGCGCCAATGCACAAAGTCAGTTGTCGGAAGGCCGATGTCGAGGGCACTTCGTGCTCGAAACGCCCGCCAACGAACTCGCCGCGGTGATCCGCGACTTCCTCGCGCCCCTGACAGACCTGGAGAGTAGCCGCACGCGATCGTGCCTGGACCGCCTCGCCGATAAGCCGTCAGACGCCGGCTGTCCTGCTCGAAGACATTCTTAGTCAGTTACTACAGGAGAGCGAACATGACGAAGATGATCTCCTCGGCATTTCCGTACCAAAAACAGCGGCAGCGGGTCCTCGGCCGCGAGATGGCGTACGTGGAGGTGGGACAGGGTGACCCCATCGTGCTGTTGCACGGCAATCCCACCTCGTCGTACCTCTGGCGCAACGTGTTGCCGTACCTGCAGCCACTAGGCCGCTGCATCGCCCCCGACCTGATCGGCATGGGAGACTCCGATAAGCTGCCGAACAGTGGCCCCGGCTCGTATCGCTTCGTCGAGCACCGCCGCTACCTCGACGCCCTGCTCGAGGCCCGGGATGTGCGCGAGCGGGTCACCTTCGTCATCCATGACTGGGGTTCGGCTCTCGGCTTTGACTGGGCCAACCGCCACCGCGAGGCCGTGAAGGGTATTGCGTACATGGAGGCGATCGTAGTGCCGCAGCATTGGGACCACTGGGACAAGTTCGGAATGCGTCCAGCCTTGCAGGGACTGCGTTCAGAGGCCGGCGAGGAGATGGTTCTACGAGACAATTTCTTCATCGAGACGATTCTGCCGAAGGCCATCCTGCGCACGCTCTCCGCCGAGGAGATGGCGGAGTACCGACGGCCGTTCGCCGAACCCGGCGAGGGGCGACGGCCGACGCTGACTTGGCCCCGGGAGATCCCCATCGAGGGCGAGCCCGCCGACGTGGCCGCGATCGTGGCCGCCTCCGGGGAATGGCTCACGAAAGCCAGGGTGCCCAAGCTGTTCGTGAAGGGAGAGCCCGGTGGGATCCTCTCCAGCGGCGCGGATCTCGACTTCGTCCGCAAGTTGCTAGCGCAGACCGAGGTGACGGTCGCGGGGATCCACTACGTCCAGGAGGATTCGCCGGACGAGATCGGGCGGGCCATCGCCGGCTGGATGGGGACCTTGGGCTGATGGAAGCCATGCGGGGGCCGCGATGTCAGGATAATGAGCGTGGCGCTTACCCATAGAGCATGAGCGGACGGGTCAAGCTGGGCGTGGCCTCCGATCGGCCCGCGGTCAAGTCCGGTGGTCGCTGGATAAACGAGTCGGGGTTGCAGTGATCAAGCTCGACGACATCGTCGAGGCGCACCGCTGCATGGAGGAGAATAAAGCGGGCGGCAAGATCGTCGTCCTGACTTGATTTGCCTAACTTGATTTGGGGTCAACTTTTCCGCCATCCCAGCCTACCTGGCCAAAACCCATTGGCAACGGGCCGGCGTAAAGGTTTCAATAAGTGATGGAGGCGTGTCCGCGGAGGTCGCTGACCGAATGCTGTTTTCTCGGTTGATCGCACGACGCGTCCGCCTGATCAGCGGCCTGGTCCTGCTTCTCTTCGTTGCCGGGCATCTCAGCAACCTCGCCTTGGGCTTGGCGTCGGTGGACGCGATGGAGCGGTGGCGGGGCGTACTCTTGAGGCCGTGGCAGACCGGCTTCGGCCAGGCGCTGCTGCTGGTGGCGGCGATTGTTCACGCCGGGCTGGGGCTTGCCTCGCTGGCGTCGCGCCGTTCGCTGGCGATGAGCAGGACGGATTGGGTCCAGCTGCTGCTGGGTCTCGCGACGCCGCCTCTGCTCGTCAATCATGTCGTCGGGGGTCAGGTGACGAGCGATCTGGTGGCTCGATTCAGTGCCGACTATGGGTTCGTCCTCGCCGTTTACTGGCGATACGCGCCGCTCCTCGCGCTGCAGCAGCTTTTGGTGGTGGTGATCGTCTGGACTCATGGTGCGATCGGTCTCTATTCGACCTTGGTGTTGAGGCGCTCCTGGCGGCGACTGGCGCCAATCGTCGTTCCGATACTTTTCGCGATTCCGATCCTTGCGCTTTTGGGATTTGCGCATGCCGGTGAGGCCGTGTTGGCGCGCCTTGCGACCGACACTGCTTGGCGGGCCCTGATCGAGCAGAACCTGCGGATCCTGCAAGAAATGGGTCATCGCCTGAATGTGATCGAGGGTGGGGTCTTCCTGGTATACGGCATGGCCGTGGCCTTGGTGGTGGGCATACTAGTCGTCAGCATTCTGAGACAACGGCGCACACGCGTCATGGTGTCCTACGAT
>Ga0306923_10005377_pt1 | contig 12474 bp, 20 predicted proteins | sample sta12Can44000108_FD_203841 | JGI IMG/M metagenome (GOLD analysis project Ga0306923, IMG submission 203841) | Lab enrichment of tropical soil microbial communities from Luquillo Experimental Forest, Puerto Rico - statanox.12C.anox.44.000.108 (v2)... | ecosystem: Environmental > Terrestrial >...
GCCGGTGGTGTCGTGCTCGCCCTCGCCTACCTGACAATTGCGTTCACGCAGAGCACTTATCCCGCGCCGTTGGCCATCATGGCCATCGGGCTTGGCTACTACATGCTGCACAACACGCTGCAGACCAACGCCACCCAGATGACACCGGAAGCGCGCGGCACTGCGGTGGCGATTTTTTCCTCCGCGCTCTACCTCGGGCAGACGCTGGGCGTTGCCATCAACGGCATGGTGTTTGACCGCTTTGGCGCGATACCAGTGTTCGCGACCTCGGCCGTCGGCCTCCTGGGATTGGGACTGTGGTTCGCCCACGCGCTGCGCAAGCGGCAGGACCAGGGAATTTAGCACAACGTCTCACACGTACTCACGCACCCGCCTCGGAATGACCAACGGACAAAGTCGGAAATGACTGTCATGGCCGGGCTTGGCCGGGCTTGGCCGGGCCATCCACGTCTTCACCCCTCCAAGGTCATAAAGACGTTTATGCCCGGCACAAGGATGACGGTGGAGCTTTCAAGCTCATCGCTGACCTCTCATTTGTCATCACCGGGCTTGTCTCGGTGATCCCGCTCAGGAAGGCAAAGCCACGCCTTATAAATCGGGATGGCCGGGACAAGCCAGGCCATGACTGAAGCCAAGAATATTTACTACCGTCCGCGCGAGACGCGTTCGATCTCCGCGCGCACGATGTGCTCGACCAGGCTCGGCAAATTGTTGTCCAGCCACGATTTGAGCATCGGCCGCAGCATTTCCTTCACCAGATCCTCGAGCGTGCGCGCGTTCTGTCCGATGATGGTGTGCGCGAGCGTGTTGAACGCACTGTCGACTGCCGCTATCGTCTCGTTCGAAATCAGCCCGCGATCGATGAGCGGCGGCGGCTCGCGTTTTGTGGTGAACACGACGTCGGATGCGCCGTCGATCGTGCGGAAGCCCTGGGCCAGCCTCGGCGGCGGCGGTGGTGCCGGCTTTGGCGCAGGCGGCGCCGCTATCGTTTCCGCTGGCGCTGGCGGCGGCGTAGGACGGCCCGGAGCCGCCGTTATCCCAGGCTGTTGTTTCGCTGCCGGCGCAGCCTCTGGAGCCTTCGCGGGCTTGCTGGCGTCATCATCGGCAATGATGCGTCGGATGGAGGCCAGGATTTCCTCCATCGAGGGCTCTTGCGCCTTCGCCGCTTGCGTCATAACCCGAAAAACCCGACACGCTGCCCGCTCTCCGCGTGGCAATGGCCGAACCAAGACCGACGCGAATCACTGCCGTTATACCGCTTATACGCCAGAGCAGGACGTGTGTGGCAGATGGAAGTGTCCGCACAACGAACTGTGGACATGGGACCATGATACCGCGGTTGATTCGACGCGCTCAGCGGCCGTCTGGAGTGCGCACGCCGGCCCATGTATCGCGTATCTGCTGGTAGTGCACGTTCGCGTCATAGACCGGCACCCGCAGTCCCAGCACCTGCGGCGACAGCCGTCCCACCGCCGACAGAAGCGTGAAGGAAGCAACTACCCGGTCGCGCTGCGCGCTCACCAGCGCCACCCGCGCGTTCACCAGTTCCTGCTGCGCGTTCAACACATCGAGCGTGGTGCGCTGGCCAACGCGCGCTTCCTCGCGCACCCCGTTCAGTGCGATCTCGGCCGCCTGCACCTGCGCCTGCGTCGCCTCGATATTGGCTTTCGCTGCATCAAGCTGCCCCCACGACTGTACGACGTTCTGCCGCACCTGGTCGCGCGCCGTCTCAAGATCAAGCCGCCGCTGCCCCAGCGTCTCCTTCGCCTGCCGCACCAGCGAATACTCCGCCCCGCCCTGATAGATCGGGACGATGAGCTGGGCGATCGCGGCGGCGTTAAAGCTCTTGAGTTGGTTTTGGGAGATCTCGTTTTGCTGCTGCACGCTGCCTTGCACCGACAGCGTCGGATAAAGCGCGCCTTCCGCAACCTTCACCTGCAACAGCGCCGCATCGACATTGTATTGTGCGCTCGTCACCGCCGGGTGCGTCGCCGTGGCAACCCCGACCGACTCCGGTTGGCTGGACGGTGAAAAACGATCAACCGGAGAACCGGGCGCAAGCTTGCCGGGCTCAACCCCAATTACCTGCCGGTAGGTCGCCACCGAGGCCTTATACGTTGCCTCCGCGCTCAACACCTGCGAGCGCCCGGCGGCGAGACGCGATTCCGATTGCGCAACGTCGGTGCGCGTCACCTCGCCGACATTGAAGCGGTCGCGCGTCTGGCGCAATTGCTCCTGCAAAACCTCGACGTTGCGCCGCTGCAGGTCCAAAATCGCGCTGTCGCGCAACAGGTTCATGTAGGCCGTCACCGCGGACAGCAGCACCGACTGTTCGGCCACCCGCAGGTTCTCGCGCGCAGCCTGCACCTGGCTCTCCGCCTGACGCGTGCGGTTCGCATTCTGAAAGCCGTTGTACAACGTCTGCGTCGCCGTGATGCCGTAGTTGTTCGGCGTCATGTTGCCGGATTGATGAATATAGACGGGGAGGTTGACAGCCGGCTTATTGGTCGTGTCCCAGTACTGCGAACCGATCGAGCCGCTCACGCTCACCCGCGGCCGGTACCCCGAGAGCGCCTGCGGCACACCTTCGTCGGTCGCGCGTGTCGAGGCGCGCTGCGAGTTCAGCGTCGGATTATTCATATAAGCGAGTATCAGCGACCCATCGAGTGTGTCGGCAAGAGCCGGGAGGAACATGAAGCCTCCAGCGGCGCACAGGATCGTGCCGACCGCAAGACTGCGCATACATCTACCGAGGCCCATACCCCACCCATCACGCGTTCGGCGTGGTGCCGATTCGCGCTGCACGAAAGACATGGAACGATAGGCATCCAAACCCCCTGCTTAAACCCCTCAATTCGCCCGCCAATCAGTTTAGAGACGGACTGGGACATTTCCGCCACGCTTTGGAACGGGAGGGGTGTTTAGAAGGCGAAAGCCGGGGCTTTGACGAACCCCGGCAATACGGCAGCACTGGCGTCGAATATCGGCCGGCCCCCCAGGTCGTCCCCGCTCCTGAAATAGAGCATGGCCCTGGCGCCGGGCCCGCCGCCCAGGACGCAGGCCAGCCGTCCGCCATCGCGCAGTTGGGGCAAAAATGCCTCGGGCGGGAACTCCGTTGCCCCCTCGAGGATAATGGCGTCGTATGGCGCCCCTTTTGGCCAGCCCTTTATCAGGGGACCTGCCACCGCACTGACGTTTTTCAGGCCTGCCAACGCGCGATCTGCCGCCTGGGCAAGCCCGGGATCCTCCTCGAGCGCTGTCACCTGGCCCGCGACGTAGGCCAGCAAGGCCGCTCCATAACCGGTGGCGCAGCCGACATCGAGAAGCCGGTCACTCGAGGCAAGTTCAAGCGCGTGGATCAGCTTGGCGAGGACCATCGGTTTGAGCAGTCGCCGGGTCCCGCTCTCGCCGACTGGAAGGTCAAGATCGAGATAGGCAAGCGCAGTGGATGCCGACGGAACGAAATTCTCGCGCGGAATTCCAAGCATCGCGGACAGAATGCGCGGATCCGTGACATCAGCCGTGCGTACCTGACCGTCCACCATATTGCGGCGTGCAGCGGCAAAATCGGTCATCGCGGTCCTCGATAAATGGCGCGGAAGGCGGTTCCTTCTGCGGCAATGATGGCCAAAACGCAAGGTTCGGGTTGAGATTGTCGTCGTGCTTTGGGTCCTATATAGGGCTTGGGCACCTGACGCCCTTTTCCCCGATTGGCCACGTGGCGGAGTGGTGACGCAGCGGACTGCAAATCCGTGCACGCCGGTTCGATTCCGGCCGTGGCCTCCATACCAACCAACTGTTTCTCAAAGACAAAAAGAAATCGCCGGAAGAAATTCGGCCGCATTTCATGTTGCGGTTGTTGCAGTTTGTTCTCGTTGTTTTCCAACGATTTCCAAAATTCCGGCACAATATGGACTTGCTGTGCAATCGAGCGCCGCCATAGCTTTCGAAGCAACCTTGGGATGCTGCCGCAATGGCCCTAAGCAGACAGTTCATCGCTTTCGTCCTGACCCGCGTATTGCAATTTGCTTCACGCAGGGGCATTCCGAGTTTTGGAGGTTATGTCTTTTTTAATTTCGAATTCGTAATTCGACTGATAGTGAACCTACAAACCGCCGCCCAAGCAATGCGGCGCAAAATTATACTTTGAGGAACGTTCTATGGACGCAAGGGATGCCCGCAGAAAATACACTCGCTCATTCCCAGTTGTCGAATGTGACCAATGCGGCGAGGCACTGTTCGCGCCGCAATGGTCAGAACACGTTGATGACCGCCGCGTGCGGCACGCCTGGAACTGTGAGGCCTGCGGATACTCCTTCGAGACTACTGTTTGCTTTGCGGCACTGGAATCGGCGTGAGGTTTTGGTAACCGCTGATTGCTAGCTCCGAACGCCGAGGGCCGCGGGCCTGTCATCACACAGCGCAAACTGCCTTCTTCTTTTTGATCGCTTTCGTTAAGGCCAGGGCAAATTAGACCGTCTATTGATATCCTTGAATTGGGTTTTCAAATACTGCTTTGGTGACGGATGCGCGTCTGGATGAAATTTTGCAGCTTCGCCGTCATCTGCTTCCTAGTTTATGTCCACTTGGGTCCCGCTAAATGGCAACCGCCCCGCACGGGGCTCGGTTGGCAGTTGGATCATTTCCTCGGCTACTTCGCGGCCACGTCAATCGTCTGGCTCGCCTGGCCAAAGCGGCCCTTTGTGGTCGGAGGATTCCTCATGGGCACTGCCGTGGTGCTGGAGGCCCTGCAAGTTTTCACACCTGATCGCCACGCCGATCTTCACGCTGCACTTTTTGGCGCATGCGGGGCGCTGACACAGGCTTTGCTTGCCGCGCTCCTGATCCGCGCACGCGCCGCCTATTACCGCTGCAGATTTTTGAAGCGCCACGTATTATGAGTTCACGCGACACAGGGATGTGGACCCCCTTGATAACGTCCCCGTCAGTCGGCTTTGTGAATTAAATCGACATAACGAACGATACAGGCATCGTGCATTTGGCCTTGTCTGGCTGTACTGTGTAATTCCTCTCAAAGAGGAGTTCCTTTATGAAGGCACCGTATATTTTGGTCGTAGTCGGAATGCTTGTTCCGACTATCGCGATGGCGCAATCATTGAAGTCCTGCCTGGACATTGAAGATCAAACCAAGGAACGCTTGAACTGTTATGACGCACTGATAAAGCCAGAACCTAAAGAGCCTTCTGCGCCAGCCAAGACCGTGAAAGACTGTCGCTTTGTAAAGGAGGAGGACGCGCGCCTCACCTGTTTCAATCGATTTGCGACCGTTTCCCCGAAAAAGAATACAGCCAAAAAAAGTAAGACCCCTGGATAACGGCCGGCGTCTCGTCGGCTGGGGCAACCAGGTCGACGGAGCGAACCGTGTAGGCGTCGTGCATTCGTCCACGCCGCTTGCACTGGGCGACGTTCTCTCGAATCCGGCACGAAATTTTCAATTGATGCTCGCCACCAACCGCGCCTTAAAATCTGCCATCGCCTGTTCGGGTGTCCCCGATCTGTAAGGTGGAATATGCTTAGACGCCGTCAACCGGGGCGGCCTATCTAAGGGAGAAAAGTCATGGAATGGTTCAGCCAGAAAACATCAATAGCGGGCACTCAAATTCCCAATTGGGTGATCGTTGTGGGCGCCATCATCATAATCTTACTCATCTTGGGGAGAATATAATAAGTCCTCATCGCGCCTTGAAATTCGCTCGGGGACGTAACGCTCAATTAAAGTCTGCTTTCGATATTGGCCTGTGCGTCCGCATTTCGTGCACGACAGGCGCACAATACTGCCGGGATAATCGCGAAACGAAAACCAGCAAGAGGCAAGCGGACTTCCCAAGGAGCAGCAGCTGCATCAGATAGTCGTTGAGGATGGGCTTCGCACGCAGCGCGCATCGACTATGGTCTACGCTCAGCGTTCTTCGGCGGATTTTTCCTTGCGGCCTTGCTCTGCGAGTTCGGCGAGCCGTTCGTAGGATGCTGCCACGTCCTCCAATATTTTTTTGGCTGACACGTCTTTCGTTTCCGTCGCGAGCGCGCGTGTATTTTTGGCTCGGAAGCGCCAGTATTCAGGATCATCAGTGCGTTGCGGCTGCTTCGGCAAATCCGGTCCCCTTGGTCGCATGTTATCGCCGGTCTTCACCGGCGCAAACGCCTATGGGATTACAGATTGGCTTGGCTGGAGACAGAATTTAGCGCCAAGGGGATCGGGCAAAGGGGCTACAACGCACGCAACGATGAAATCCGCGATAACATCACGCGGATGCGGCAGGAGTGAGAAGCACTACGTGGTGCGTTGGCTAATGTGCGCCGCTTCAGCGCTACGCTTTCCGCTAAAGGCTATGCTTGGTTCTGGCCTAGGATTGCGGCCGCGCTAACTTCAAAACATCACTGGTTGGTTATCGCCTGCAATAGTTGCGACAACGTGGTGGATTTAGATTTGCGTGTTAAGCCGCGCGACCCGGAAGCTTCCATCCGCGTTGCCCTTCGTGACGTGCAATGCCCCCGTTTCAATGGCCACGGCAAGCCGCGAATCCTCGCGTTGGCGCGGCATGCGTCGGTTTAAGAACATTGTTTTCGCGCCGCCGATTTCTGAACTGCACCAAGCACGCTGTGGTAGTATAGAGCCGCAAAAATGACGCGATGTTCCTAAAGTCGCGAAGAGTGTTTTGACAAGTCTCAGCGAATCAATCCTGCTGTCGGCTCGACCCACGAGCCGAACGGCACGGATCGTTGATGCCACATTCACCACCAGCGACCCGTAGACGACAGAGCCACTCGTCACGACCATCCCGCGGACGCAACCGGCCGCCGCAACGCTCACGCATCCCTTGGCTCGCGCTGCTAGCCTCGGCACTAGCATTTGGGTCAATTGTGACCGTCGCCTATTTCGCATTTCACGATGATCTCTTCGCCGGTCTGGTTGGCCGCCAGGCTGAGAAGCAGGTCCCCTATGAAGCCCAAATTGCGGACTTGCGAGCGCAAATCGAACGCATCGGTCGGCTCGACCAGGAGCGGGTCGAACAGCAGGTCAAAACGGTGCTGCAGCGGCAGGCGACATTAGAACAAGTCACCTCGGGGTTAGCTAACGAGCTGTCGGTTCAAGCACGAAACGGTTTGCCTGCGAGTGGTGCACTCGCCTCACCGCCTCTCCTGTCACCCATTGAAAAGCCAGCGTCACCAATCGTTGCGATTCCGGAAGAGAAGGAAGCCAAGCAAGTGGCCATTGGTCATAAGAAGGCCCACCGTCCCCATCGGAAACACGCGCGAGTATTCCGTAAGCGGACGCAGAAACCCCCGACCATCGGCGCAGACGGCCGCCATAATGCGTACGCAGGACCGGAGGGGCAGCGAGACTACTAAGAAACCAATGTCCGCATGGCTGCCGGAGCTACGAGCAGTTCCTATAGCTTCGGGTTGGTTTAGCGACCAAATCAACATAACGAACCATGCAGCCACCCGTGGGAAACTGCCGGAGGGCTTTTGCTTACTCTCGCCCGCCGATTACGGCCCCGGACAAAGATCCAAAGCAGTGCAGAAAACAACCGTAAGGTTTTCCGCCCGTCCAATGCTCGCTGCATTTTCCAGCACGTCATCGGATATTTCGTAGGCAAGTATCGCGTTTGTAGTTTGATCAGCCTTAGTTGCGTCGTCGCTCATGGCAATGTCCCTCTGGCAAGCAAGCCCCTCGTATTTGCTGCTCAGGTCGGAATTCTCGGCACGTACGTTACTATCGATTCAAACGTCCCTGCATCTCGGTTTGGATGCCGTTTAGGTTTGTTTTTCTTCGTCGTTTGCTTGCGTTGGATCTTTGTCTTTCTGTCGTTTCGTTTCTTGGCCAATTGATTGCCTCCCTTGGTAATTACAATGCGGCCTTGAACCTATCTGGACCATTTTGATCAGGGCAACGGCAGTAGCTCTGGCGGAAATGTCTTCTTGCCTTTCGGCATAGAGACATGAACGATACCGTAGTGAAAATTTGGTGCCGATCCGTGTGTGAGATCGTTCTGTCGTGGCACAGCTTCACTATTAGAAGTGGCAATCGCATTGAGGGCCGACGCAGTCACCATAATCGCGATGCTTGTAACCGCTAAGGCCACCAAAGCGATGCGCACCTGAGCCTCCTTCAGGATAGCCCTTCTCGCACTGCAGGTTCGCTTGATTTATTCAAGATGTGTGTGAACTACTTCACACTTGCCGCAACACACGCCTCGTTTCTATGAATCGACACCCACTGGGGGTCCGCGATCGCCGTCAGTCTACAACAAGGATTACTCAGCGACTCGCGAAGAAGCGACGGCGGATCTCAAAGCCCGAGTTTGGCCCAAAGGTAAAAGCCATCCAACCCGTCTTAGGTTACCCACTCGCCCGTGACGGTTGTCTTCCCTTACGGGCCTTTTCTTTTGTGAACGCTCAGAAGCGAGGAACTAAGTCGACATAACGCACCATGCAGGCGTCGTGCATTTGCCCGTGTCGGCTGCACTGTGCAATTTCCTGCCGGAATATCGGCACCATAGCGCTCAATTAATTTCTGCTTTCGGTAGTGGCCCGAACGTCCCCATTTCTCACAGGACAGCCGCACCACTTCGCCGGGATAATCACCGAGCTGTATAGAGCCGTTCATGTCGCAGTATTCAGCACGCGCCCGACAAAGTCTTGGCAGATTCACTGATGCGGACGCCTTCGGATTTTGACTACCAAGCCACACTGTAGCCTTTCGCAGCCATGCAGTCGTTTATTAAGTATTCCTCTGCAAACGATGTAGCTCGTTTGGGTTCGCTGTAGGCTTCTGCGAAAGATGTGGCGACAGTATTTTCTTTTCTGCAGGCAGACAGATCAGCATCAAGCTGTTGTTTTGTTATTCCGCGCTTGGAAAACTTCACATCTTTAAAGGCCGACAAAGTGCCTGGGTAGCTACAGGCGCCCAAGGATATGAAAGTCAGCAAGACTAAGAGAGACCGTCCAACCATTGTGCAGGCGACTATTCCAAGGCGACAGCAAGTAAGCGTTCACGGTCGCGCTCGCCTTTAGCTGCCGACACGAGAATGCGTTCAGCCAGCGTTGTCTTTGACATCTTGGCTTGCTGTTCGGCGCTAAGACTGTACCAAGCATCCTCTAGAACGTCTTTCAGAACGTTGACGGTTTTGAGATCAAGTGGGACGGGTTCTTTGACAGCCATGAACTAGCCTCACAAGTTGCTTTGCATTGCGAGCAACACTATTTGTGGAGCGTGACTATATTTCGGCAGCCAAATGGAGATTGCCTGACATTTCAGCGAGTGGTTAATGAAAGTGATTGACGCCTGGCCGCCACGCTAAGGTGTCAATCGCTCCAAAACAAAAACTCCGACATGGTGGCTGCGATGCACCAGCCGTATTTGTGAGTGTTCACCGCGCGCAATCGCATATCCGCAGGCGAAAGCTGAAGGTCGGGGTGGACCTCCCTACCCCCGATGAATAAGGCGGCTGATTGCCGCCGCTGCGACCGATCCAAAGACGCCGGGCGCGCTTGCGAACTAAAGGTCCGGCAACGGGCGAGCCGATATTGCGAGATCGGATCGCCAAAATCTGAGAGCAGCCTTTTGAGCGCAGCACTTACGGCTTGCAGCCAGCGAACTGCGAGGCCTGCGATGGGCCGACATAGACCTCAAGGCTCGGCACACGGTCCCGATTGAGCCCAAAATTCTACTGCCAGCCCTGAAGGCCTGGAAGCTACCCTGCCCGCTGGGCGGAATAGCTCACCATGAGCAAATCCTGCGAGCCCTGGCCCGATAATGATCGGGGCTGGTGTCGTGGATAAAGCAAAAGCCGAAATACGCCCTGCATGCCTTCCGGCACTTCTTCGCAAGCTGGTGCATCAACCCGAAAGAGCGCGGTGGCCGGGAACTGCCCCCGAAAGTCATGCAGGACCTTCTTGGCCACAGCACAATTTCGATGACGCTCGAAATTTACGGCCACCTGTTTCCCAGCAAGGGTGATCGTGACGAACTGGCGGCAGCGGCTAAGCGCCTATTGGGCTGAGGCGCGACACAAATACGACATGGCGGCGCTTTCTTAAATGAAAACAATACGGGGACATGGACTGCAAGTCTGTGCACGCCGGTTCGATTCCAGCCGTGGCCTGCAGTTTTCCCGTCTGACGCGGCCCGGGTGCTTTGCAAAGCAGTCAGGCTTTGTTATAGGCCGCATGCCGTAGCACCGGCTGTTCCCGGGTAGCTCAGTGGTAGAGCAACCGGCTGTTAACCGGTTGGTCGCTGGTTCGAATCCGGCCCCGGGAGCCAACAAAATCAAGTGCTTCTTGCAAAATCCGGAATGTAGCCAAGACTAGAAATTCAGAATTGGCTACCATTTGGCTACACCCGGAAACACCGGAAAAACGTCCGGGGCTTATGGGTCCAAAATTGGGGCCAGCTTGCCTACTTCGGTTTCAACTCAACGTAATGCACCACGCAGGCGTCATGCACGTAATGCCCGTTTCCGGGCCTCGTAACGTAATCCCAGCCAAATACCGGCGATCACGCTGACGAGCACTAACACAGTAACGGCATCTCCTCCGATCGACTCTGACAGCGAACGATCCAATAGCGAAAAGTGCAAGAACGCGACGGTGACGAATGCGGCCAAAGCAACAATCGCTCCACCGATCCCGTAGGCGATATTTGACCAGAGCGTGCCCTTGTTTTCCCAGGGTCTTTCCTTTGCCGGCACACCCAAGATCGTCGCCACGATGTTCTCCGCATCATCATCAAAACTCTCGCGGCGAAGTGGCAAAGCGTTTTTAGTCGTGATGGCTTGGACGTCCTCGGGCAAGTGCTCCGATTTCGGCATCTGAGCGCCGGCCACGAGTACGGGCAACACAAGGATGGGTCGGGTCAATGCGGCACCCAACTCAGCCCGCACGTAGTCGCCTGCTTCCCAGATACGAGCTTTGCCGCTGGCTCAACCGGCGCCAGCCACTCACGACCGATGAATATGAGTGCTGCGTCGCTCCTGCCGATCGCGGATACGATCTTTTCCTTGAAATTCTCACCGCCGCCGATCGTGCTTACGTCAAAGAATACGTTGGGCTTCGACAGCACGCGCCATAAACGATCATAAACACGACCGGCAGCGTCTGCGGTGTCCTCGCGTCGATAGCTGATAAAAACCTTTTTCGACACGACCGCCCGCCGAAGGTGAAGGTTCAGTCCTTCGCGAGAAGGACAATAGACCGGCCTTTGCGAGATGCTCCTTGCCGGGCCACGCATTCCCCCCATCGTGCGACTTGTGACAACGGTCACAGCCAACCGATTGCAAATGAGTAATCTTTTTGTTGCGAGGGCCGGTCACACGCTTTCACATTCCACTGGTCTTCGCCCGCCCCGGCCAATTCCTCCGCCGGGGCGGACTTTTGCCACGAGAATTGCAGGTGTGCTCGAAGGAGGACGCCGTGAAATCGCCAATCATTAAACGCTCAATCGTGATTAATGGACATAAGACTAGTATAACTCTTGAAGATGAGTTCTGGAGCGCGCTGAAGGAGATCGCGCAGGCCCGAGGTGCTACGTTGTCGCAGACGGTTACAGAAATCAACACGACGCGCCACCAGGGAAATCTGTCGTCGGCGATCCGCTTGTTTGTACTCGGCCACGTTCGCGATCAGAAAACGAGGGCCGCGTTTGAGTAAGGCGTTTTGGGGACTAAATCGACATAACGCACCATGCAGGCGTCGTACATCCGTCTACTCCGCTCACACTGTGCAATTTCCTCGCGCAGATCCGGCAGCCGAATATCGGCACCGTAGCGCTCAATCAATTTCTGCTTTCGGTATTGGCCCGAGCGTCCGCATTTTTCACACGACAGACGAACCATGTCGCCGGGATATTCGGACAGTTGAAGCGAGCCGTTCATGTCGCAGTGTTCAGCACCCGCCCGAAAAATGTCTTGGCAGATTGGCTGAGGTCATTTTCGCTCGCGTCTCGCTCTAGCAATGCTTCCGCAATGTCCTCTGTGACATCACGCGACCATCCCTCAGAGGTGTTGAAAGCCACCACGCGTATTGGCTTGGAGTGCTGGCCGCTGCTGATATCGCTGATGACATCCCTTTCACTGGCCTTGGCTTCATCGGTTTCGACATAAGCGCGACCAAGTGGGCCAAAGTCATTGAGCACCAAGTAAACGGTGACACCATCGGTTAGCTTGGGAACAAGCGTTGCGGTACGCATGACCCGATACCCCCCATAAAGTGCTCGTCAGTATAGCTCCCTTCGAGGGGCAGGTCGCGTCAATAGCGCAAATAACGTTACCTTGGCTTGGCACTCCGTTTTAATACGGGCGAGCGGTACGTTTCCGGGTCTGCCTTTGCTCCGATCCAGCGACGTAGTACGGGTTGTGATTGCAGAAGCCGCGCTTTGCTAGCGCGTTGGGGTAGCACTCTTCGAACGAGCGATACTGGCAGCTCCACGCACCCGGTTGGTCCGCCGAGTAT
>Ga0306923_10005378_pt1 | contig 12474 bp, 10 predicted proteins | sample sta12Can44000108_FD_203841 | JGI IMG/M metagenome (GOLD analysis project Ga0306923, IMG submission 203841) | Lab enrichment of tropical soil microbial communities from Luquillo Experimental Forest, Puerto Rico - statanox.12C.anox.44.000.108 (v2)... | ecosystem: Environmental > Terrestrial >...
GTGGCCGCAGCGAGCGTATGTATACCTTCGAAGATCTGGAAGGCGTCGAAAGCACGCTGAACAGCCTTGCCGAGCAAGGGATGGTGAAGAAATTGCCGCGCCAGGCCGGGTCGCGGGAACCCCGCTACGCCCACCTGTTGTCGGCAGACGAGGGCGTCACCGAGGAAGGGACGCCGGAAGAGGCGGCCGCCGCGTCGCGCGGCCCAACCCCGGAGGATCGCATCGCCATGCTCGAGCGCGACCTGGTTGAGTTGCGGCGCGAGTTCGACGAGTTTCGATTGGGTCGAGCCATGCAACAAACCCGCGAGCGGGTGCCACGCGGGAGACTCTGAGCTGGCCGAGTGGGCCGTCCAAGCCTGGCAGGCCGCCTCCGCCGGCGAACTGACCTTCGAGAAGGTGGCTGACGAACAAAAAGCTCACATCCGCGTCCATTGGGCCAATGGAAACCAGGGGCTCTACGGCGAGACCGAGCCCATCCTGGTCGAGGGTGTGCGCGGGGCTGTGGTGTACGTCCTGCCGGCCGCCGGCGCCAACGGAGACGCCCTAATGCGCGACGCGATTGTGTATCTGACCTGCCTGCACGAAACCGGTCACGCGCTCGGTCTGGCGCACACGGCCGCCTTCGCCGATATCATGTACAGCTTCACCTACGGCGGCGATATTCCGGAATACTTCGGCCGCTACCGGCGGCTGCTGACCTCGCGCGCGGACATTCGCAAACACCCCGGCATGTCGGACGCCGACCGCCAGCGCCTGATGGCGCTGTATCGATAAACCGCCCCGACCTCGTCCGACAGCGACACAACTCAATCACGCTGGAGCGCCGGCCAAAAACCGTCGAGTCGCCTGAACCGAGCGAGCGCCCGGTAACTCTGTTTTCTGATGAGCGGAGCCGGTTGATCCCCAAAGGGGCATGGCCACCCAAAACCAATCGACACCAACTGCGGCAGTGGCCGCAAATCCATCCGCCTCGCCTCGCCTGAGGGTAAGACCACGTCCCGCGTTAATGCTCTGAAAACCGGCCTCGCCGCTAGATGCCACGACTCGTTAGTGCCGGCCAGCGCCCACCAACGCTTTCTGATCGACTCTCATCGGTGCCAATTGGCGATTCCGCCGTCTCGGATCTCGAGACGCCGCCTGAACCAATCGCCAGTGCCCAAGGACTCCCTTCGCGGCTTGAATGAGGAAGGTTGGCTCGATGAGGTCTTCGATTCGCTCTCGACCGGGCGTTCTCACCACTACCGCCCTCACCTGGTTCCTACGCCTTCGCGTGGCAGCGTGGCCAGCCTCACGCGCGCCCCAACTCCTTGAAGAGCCGAGCGGTTGTCCTCAAAATCGCTTTCGTTTCTTTTAATCCCTCCTGGTAGCCGCGCGAAGCTCCGCCCCGCACGCCGGCACGTCGCCGGGTGTCAGCGCCATTGCTGATCCGGGCCTTGTGTGGTAGAGTCCCGAGGCATGCAGAGTCTGATGCGATGCGCCGTGATCTTGTTCGCGACCGGGAGCAGTTGGGCTTTCCAGCCGCTTTCCGGTCTGACGGCCGACTGGCCTTCTTATAACGGCGATTACAGGTCCTCTCGGTTTTCCGAGCTGACCGAGATCACCCCGAAGAATGTCACCAATTTGCGGCAGGTGTGCTCATATGCGCTCGCCGAGAGCGAGACCTTCGAAAGCAGCCTGGTGGCCGCAAGCGGGGCGCTCTATTTCACCACCTCCGAGTACACCTACGCCATCGACGCGGCAAGCTGTCAGCTACGGTGGCGTATGCGACATTCCCTCGAGGCACCGGGGGGCACCGTGCGCGGAGTGGCGATCGCGAAGGATCGATTGTTTCGAGGATTCCGCGACGGCACACTGATCGCCTACAACACCTCTACCGGTAAGCAGATCTGGGCGACGAAGCTCGAGGAGGCAGATGGCAAGGCGGCCACCATCGCCGCATCGCCGGTCGCCTGGAACGGCATGGTCTTTATTGGCACGTCCGGCGCCGAAAGAGCCTGCGCCTGTATCGTGGCCGGCCTGGACGCCGGCACCGGCCGAGTGGTCTGGACCTTTTCTTTGGTGCCCACCGGCAAAGCTCGCGGTGCGGAGACCTGGCCGAAAGGAGTCCGCGTCGGAGGCGGTTCGGTCTGGACGAGCATGACGCTTGACCCGGATTCCGGCGAGTTGTATGTGCCCACGGGAAACCCCGGCCCGGATTTCTCGGGTGAATACCGTCCGGGTACGAACCTGTTTACCGGCTCGATTGTGGTGCTCGACGCGAAGACCGGCACGCTGCGGACGTGGTATCAGCTCGTCCCGCACGATACTCACGACTGGGATGTCGCGGCCGCCCCGGCTCTGATTCTCACCAAGTCGGGCCGCCGCCGCGCGATGGCCGCCGGCAAAGACGGGTACCTCCATGCGATCGACACCGCGGCCGGGAAAATCGCGTGGAAGACCCCGGTCACGACCATCGAAAACATCGACGTTCCCGTGACCACCGAAGGGACGCATTTTTGCCCGGGAACCGCGGGCGGCGTGCTGTGGAACGGACCGGCCTACTCCCCACAGACGAATCTCGTGTACGTGAACAGCGTCGACTGGTGCACGACCTTGAAGATCGATACCAGACTGCCGACCTTCGAGCCGGGGCGGAACTTCCTCGGCTCGGCTAACGCGTTTGGCGAGAAAGACGCCCGGAAACTGGGCTGGCTCACGGCGGTCGATGCGGATGGCGGCGGTGTCCGGTGGCGTTATGGGGCGGCAACGCCGATGGTCGCCGGAATCGTAGCGACCGCGAGCGGGTTGGTGTTGACGGCAGACCTCAACGGCGATTTTCTCGTCTTCGAGGGGTCGGCCGGGAAGTTGCTACACCGGGTCGCGACCCAGCAGCCGGGCGGGGGCGGAGTCATCACGTATCAAGCAGGCGGGAAACAGCGGATCGCGATCGCCAACGGCCTTCAGGACCGGATTCTGGGTACTCAGGGGCAGCCGCAAGTCCTGGTGTTCGGCTTGTAGGGTGCCGATTGACTCAGGGAAAACTCCGCTATCATGTCTGAATGCCTCTCCACCCGCAAGCGAAAGCGATTTTAGAAGCGCTGGCGGCCGAAGGCGGCAAACCGATTGAGGAGATGAGCCCTGAGGAAGTGCGCGCCAGCCGAGCCCAGAATGCAGAAGCGATGGCGGCGATGGCCGGGCCGGAGCAGCCGGTGGCCCGCGTTGAGAACCGGTCGATTCCGGGGCCTGGCGGGCCGATCCCAGTACGCATCTACTGGCCCCTCGCCGGCAAATCGCTGCCGGCCCTGGTCTATCTGCACGGCGGCGGCTGGGTGTTCGGGAACATCGACAGCGTCGACCGCAACTGCCGCGTGCTGGCGAATTCGGCGCAATGCGTTGTAGTCAATGTCGAGTACCGGCTGGCACCGGAGAACAAATTTCCCGCCCCCGCCGAGGACGCATACGCCGCAGTCACGCACGTGGCTGAGCATGCATTCGAGTTCGATATCGACGCTCGCCAGATCGCCATAGGCCGCGATAGTGCCGGTGGCAACCTTGCCACCGTCGCCTGCTTGATGGCGCGCGACCGGGGCGGGCCACGGCTGGTGTTTCAGCTCCTGGCCTACCCGGTCACTGACTACGACGACAACCGGCCGTCTCTTGAGGAGAACGAAGGCTACCTACTGACACGGAAAGTCATGCAGTATTTCTGGGAACACTACGTTGCGAGTCCGGAACAAGGCCGCCACTCCTACGCCTCCCCGATCAATGCCGAGGACCTCGCTGGGCTACCGCCGGCTATGGTGATTACCGCAGAGTGCGACCCGCTACGCGACCAGGGAGAAGCCTACGCGCGCCGCCTTCAGGAGGCCGGCGTGCCGGTGATGCTAAAGCGATACGCAGGAGCGATTCACGTCTTTTTCCAGATGGGCGCGGTGATCGATTCGGGCCGGGAAGCTGTCGCCGACGCCGCCAGCGCTTTGCGGAACGCGTTTGCGGCCAGCATGCGAGCGCCGGCGTGAGCCGGCTCGTGCTGGCGGCCCCTGCCATCCTGGTGATGGCTTGCTGCAGCTCCGATACGCGGAAACCTGCTCCGGAGCCGGTTCAGAAAGCGGACATCCGCAAACCGAAAAACGAAACGCGCCGTTTCCCGTCGACCGGCCAGGTGGATACCACAGTCGTCGACAACCATCTTCTGGGGAAGGGATTCATGCCCGGCGGCACGATTGCCCACTACAGAAGGGGGGCAACCCAATACGACCTGTTCGTCGCGGAGTTTCCTTCCGCCACCGATGCTTCGATCGCTTTGGCCAATTGGGAAATGTCCCTTCAGGGTGCCAAGCTGATCCCGACGTTCGGCGGCTATTTCGGCACCGATCGCGGACTTCCGGTTTTCGTGTTTCCGAAGGACACCTGGCTCGCTGGCGTGGTTGGACTAGCGCAGAAAGAAGCGGATTCCGAGGCGCGCGTCCTGGCTGCGCGGCTCAACTGAAAATCGCACCTTCACTCAGTGGATCTTGCGATCGGGAGCGCCGCCCAAGGCGCGCTGAAACACCTCACTGACCTCGGCGGCGGTCCAGGGCTTAGGGAGCATCTCGTCGAAACCGTACCGACGAAAGTCAGACATGACCGGCGCATCCGAGTACCCGCTGGTCACGATCAGGGTCGCCGAAGGGTCCAATTCCCGCAGCTTTGTCGCCGCCTCCATACCTCCCATGCCGCCGCGGACCGTCAGGTCCAGCAGGACGGCGTCGAAGTCGCGGCCGGCAGCCTGCGCGGATCCGTAGAGCGCGATCGCCTCGGCTCCTTCGCGCACACACTCGACGTCGTAGCCGAGCGAAGTCAGAAGGCTGCGCAGCAATTCCCGCAGCGTCGCCTCATCGTCCATGACCAGCAATCGGCCGGCGCCGGTACGGAGCACCGCATCCCTCACGGGATGCGGTGCCGGACTGGCCGCCGAGGCCGGCAGATCCACCACGATCGCGGTCCCTTCGCCGGGCTGTGACGCAACGGAAATGTGGCCGCCATGTTTGGAAACGATCGCGTAGGTGGTCGCCAGCCCCAGTCCGCTTCCAGCCGGCTTGGTCGTGAAGTACGGATCGAAGATTCGAGGCAGCGCTTCGGCGGAGATTCCACAGCCGTAATCGCGCACCGAGATCCGCACGCGGTCTTCGGGAATGCCGGGCAGGGATCCGGCGACATTGATCGCCAACACCTCGATAATGCCGCCCTGCGACGTGGCCTGCCGGGCATTGAGGAGGATGTTGTGGAGCACCTGGCTGATCTGGCCTCGATCGGCTTCGACTGGCCAGAGGTCTTCGGCGATCTCGACATTGATGCTGACGGGTGCGCCGGCGCGGGTGAGGTTGACGGATTCCCGGATGAGTTCAACGAGCGAAACTACGCGCCGCACGGGTGCGCCGCCTTTGGCAAAAGTCAGCAGCTGGGAAGATAAGAAGGCGGCGCGCTGGCAGGCACTGGCGGTCTGGTTGAGAAGCCCTTGAACCGGTGCGGCGAGATCTAGCTGCATTTTCATGAGCTCCAGATTTCCCTGCACCACGGTGAGGAAGTTATTGAAGTCATGCGCGATGCCACCGGCCAGGACCCCCAGCGACTCCAGCTTGCGCGCCCGCAGCAGTTCTTCTTCGATCTGTTCGCGCTGTTCGATTTCCGCCCGCAGGCGCTGGTTGGCCTCTTCGAGTTCGGCGGTACGCTCACCTACGCGCGAGGCCAGCATCTCGTTGGATCTTCTTAGCTCCGCCTGAGCTTCCTTCAAGGCGCGTTCGGCTCGAATCCTCTGCGTCACATCCAACGCGTGACCCAGCACCCAGGGGGGCAATCCGGGTCGGTCGTGCAGCGTATTTCGATACATCCACACCCGCTCGGTCCCGTCTTTTGCCAGCAGACGCATCAGGCCGGCGTCCTTGCCATTGCGCCGGATGCGCCGCAGATAGTCGCGAAAGAGATGGCGAACAGCGGGCTCGAGGAAATCTCGCAGATTCCGTCCCGGCCCATCTGCCAGTTCGTAGCCAAGCGATTCCGCCGCGGCTGGATTGGTCAACAAAATGACGCCGTTCACGTCATGGATACAGAGCAGGCCAAGGCTGTTTTCGACCAGAAGACGCGACAGTTGCCACGGGCTATCGAAATCCTGCATGGTGAAGAGCGGAGGGGGGTCAGACTGCAAATTTTTTTTCGACCGCTCGACGCCTCTCGGGCGACTACTCGTTTGGGGAGCATAACGCAAATCGGCCGATTCGTCAAACCGCCGGCCGAATGCGGGCCCGGCACGATCTACTCGTACCGCAAAGCATCCACTGGGTCGAGCTGCGCGGCTTTCACCGCCGGCCAGACGCCGAAGAATACCCCCACCGCTACCGAAACGGCAAAGCCGGTCGCCACCGCCCAGGTCGGAACCACCGAAGGCAGGGCCGGCGCCAGCTTGCCCACCAGCAGTGTGATCGCCAGCGAGATGATAATCCCGAGGATCCCGCCCGCGCCCGTGAGCGTGACCGCTTCCACCAGAAACTGGCCGATGATGTCGCGGCGACGCGCGCCGATCGCTTTGCGCACGCCGATTTCCTTGGTACGCTCCGTTACGCTCACCAACATGATGTTCATTACACCGATGCCGCCGACGAGCAGCCCCAGCCCAGACATCGCGATGGCCACCAGGCCAATCACGCCCGTGATGCTGTCGATCTGCTGAATGATCTGATCGGGGGTCTGAATGGTGAAATCGTTTTCCGCGTTTGTCGATAGGCGCCGGATCCGACGCATGGCGGCCTCCACCTCGTCGAAGGCATCTTGCCGCATGCCCGTGCGGGCCTTGGCGGTGATGAAGTAGTCGTCCAATTGCGGGTAGCGGAGATGGGCGGTCGTTAGCGGCATGTTGATCGCCGAGTCCTGATCATTATGGCCGAAGAAGCCGCCTTGGGCCTTGTCATAAACTCCGACCACCCGGTATTCGGCGCCGCCCATCATGAGCGCATGGCCGACGGCGCGGCCGTCGGGGAACAGCGCCGTGGCCACGTCATTTCCGATCACCACCACACGGGCGGCCCGTGCGCTCTCGTCGGGCGTGAAGAAGCGCCCATCCCGCAGGTCTCGCGGTGAGAGCTCCAGCGAGTTCGCCGAAAGGCCGCTGATCGACAGGTTATCCGATTCGTACCCGGGCACGCGCGCGGTGATGGGAATGCCGTCGACCACGGGGGGAACGTAGAGCATGATAGCCACATCCTCGACAGCGGCGCAGGAGCGGCGGATGAACTCGGCAAACTCCTGACGGACGGGTCGCCGCTTCCGCTCTTTGGCGACCATCCCACCCGCGCCTGGGCCGCCCGAGAAGCGGGAGACAAAGACATTGTCCGGACCGAGTTCCTGAAAGAAGACCACCATTCCCTGCCGCAAGCCGGTGAGCAGCGCCGAGACGGTAACCACAGTGGTGATACCGATCACGATTCCCAGGATGGTAAGCAGCGAGCGGAAGCGGTGCGTCCAGACCTGCCGCATCGCCATGTTCATGTTCTCGGTAGGATGGATGTTCATGATCTATTCCGCCCGCAAAGCCACCACGGGATCGAGTTTGGCAGCCCGTGCCGCCGGATACCAGCCGGATACAATCCCCACTACGCTCGATACGCCGATCGAGAGCAGGACGTAGCCTGCCGAAATGTGCAGTGGCAGGCTGATCACTCGCCCGATCAGCATCGTCAATAACGCCCCCAACGCCACGCCCAGCCCGCCGCCTACAACCGCCAGTGTGACAGCCTCGATCAGAATTTGGAGCATGATGTCCTGGCGTCGCGCGCCCAGCGACTTGCGCAACCCGATTTCGGCCGTGCGCTCGGTGACGCTCACCAGCATGATGTTCATGATGACGATGCCGCCAACCACCAACGAAATACAGGTGATGGGCACGACGACGGCCGCCACCATGCTGAGCACCCGGTCGATGAAGCCGCGGACGGCGTCGGGCGTGAGGGTGTCAAATTTGTCGGTGTCGCCGGGACGCTGATGGAACCGCGTTCGCAAAGCCACCCGCGTCTCATCGAGCGCCTGCTGCATGCTTAGGCCGCCGTCCGGTCTCGGCCGCGCGAAGAATTGAAAGCCGAGACCCGCGCCGTACAGCCGGTCGAAGGCGCCGGTCGGGATGTAAACCATCTTGTCCTGGTCATTGCCGAAGGCCGACCCCAGCTTCTCCAGCACCCCGACCACGGTAAAATCGATTCCCTCGATGAAGATGGGCTTGCCGAGCGCAGAGGAGGACGAGGCAAACAGCGTGTCCCGGACGGTTTGCCCGATCACCACGACCGGTAACCGAGCCCGCTCCTCCTGCTCGGTGAAGAAGCGCCCGTCCGACACTCCGACGTCCCGGATGGTCACGATGTCGGCGGAAACACCGGTGACGTTGGCAGCCTCGCAGATCAGGTTCTCCCGCTTGATGTCGGATGTGTGGTTGCGGAAGGGGCTGTAGAGCACGTCCTGGCCGGCCACGGATTTCACGAAACGGAGATCGTCGGCTGAAATCGGTTTGTTATGCTTGAGCCGGTCGAAGAACTCGCGGCGGCTCATTGCGGCGCCAGCCACGCGCGCGACGATGAAGGATTCGGCCCCAAAAGCCTTGGAGGTGCTTTGCTCGGCGTAAACGCCCACGCCGTCAATCGCCGCACCCACCAGAATGACACTGGCCACGCCGATGATGATGCCCAATAACGTCAGGAAACTACGGAGTTTATGGGCACGGATAGAGTCCAGCGCGAGCCGTAGCGCGCTTTCGAATTGCGGGAGGGTCGGGACAGGATCGGAGCCGGAAAAGGCCATTTTATTTTCCAGGATACCGTAAGATGAAGATTCGCCTTCCTGATGCCGATTCTTCGCCTTGCTTATACGACGCAGTTCCTCCTGGCTCTGTTAGCACTGTTTTTCGTGTGGAGCGAGGTCGGAGGGCAGACCCACCTCGACCTGATGCCGTGGTACTTGAAGCTGATCCTCGGCGGCGGTGCCGCGTTTGCCACGGTGAAGGCCACAAGCGCTGCCGTTTCCCACCAACGCGCCTGGAACCCGCAGACTCTGAGATGGGTCGGAATCCTGCTGGCCTTGCTGGTGGGGTGCGGGCTTGCCAGCTACTATGTCCATCTCTATGGCGAAGAGGAGGAAGACGGCGACGAAAGCCAGACATCCGGCCTGATCTGGCAACCCGGTTGGGACGATAGGTCTATTGCTGGCTACCGAACAGATCGGTGGTACGGGTGCGGCATGGTACCCTCTTGTAGTGATGCGTACCCTTGCTTTGTTGTCGATTGCGATCTACGCAGTTCCGGCTTTCGGATGGGGGCCAAAGGGCCATCGCCTGGTAGTGCGCCTCGCGCAAAGCATGATGACGCCGTCCGCGAAGGCGCGGATGAGCGCGACTCTGCGGCCGCGGGAAGCGATCGCCGCGCTGGCCAGCTGGCCTGACGAGATCCGGCTGAGGCGCAAGGATACCGAGCCCTGGCATTTTGTCAACATCGAGATCACCAGATCCGGCCTGGATATGACGCGGGATTGCTCCCACAACAACTGTGTGGTCGCCAAAATCACGGATTTTCGCAAGCTCTGGCGGGACGGGACCGCTAGCCCGCGAGCCCGCCGCGAGGCGCTGCTGTTTCTGGTGCACTTCGTGGGCGACTTGCACGAGCCGTTGCACTGCGCCGATAACCACGACCGGGGCGGCAACAACCTGCACGTCGCGTTTTTCGGAGAGGTCATGAACCTCCACAAGGTCTGGGACGCCGACCTGCTGAACCGTCTGGGGGCCGAAGACGCGCTATTCCGCACCTTCTCGCGCGCCGTCACGCCGGACAAACGCACCGAATGGTCCGCCGGCACGATCGAAGATTGGGCCGGTGAGTCTTTCCGGGCTGCGAAGGACGTAGTTTATGGCGACCTGCCTGACACACCGCACGGCGGAATTCCCCAATTGGGCGAAGCCTATGAGCGCGCAGCCGACCCTGTGGTGGAGCAGCAGATCGAAAAAGCGGGTGTCCGGCTGGCGGCGATTCTGAATGAGACGCCGTGACGTATCCGCCGTTCCGTCTGCTTCTCCTGCTTGCCCTCATCGCCATCAACGGGTTTTTCGCGGCCGCCGAAGTTTCGCTCGTTTCCGTGCGCCATTCCCGCCTGCGGGAAATGTCGGCAGAGGGCCGAGCCGGAGCTCAGGTGGCGCTCAACCTGCTCTCGAATCCCGGACGTCTTCTCTCGGTCACCCAAGTCGGTGTAACCCTCGCCAGCCTCGGTTTAGGCTGGGCGGGACAAGACACCCTGTACGCGATCCTTTCGACCGCCCTGGGGCCGTTCGCGCCGGCCGTCGGCAGCGCATTTCTGCACGGATCGAGCTTCGTGCTGGCGTTTCTGGTCATTAGTTACTTCCACGTAGTGATCGGCGAGGTGGTGCCGAAGAATCTGGCTATCGCCAAGGCTGATCGGCTGGCGGCGCTGGTGGCCCCGGTGCTGCTGATCTTCTATCGCCTCTCGCTACCGTTCGTCGTGGCCATCGAACGGGTCGCCAATGTCCTTACGCGCGCGCTTCAGCTCAAGGGCGCTCCGCACGGAGGAGGACACTCAGCCGAGGAGCTGAAGCTGATCGTGACGTCCAGCCGCGGTTTGGGCGTGCTTCCCGAGGCCCAGGAAGATATGATTCACCGCGTGCTCGACCTCGCGGAGGTTTCTGTGCGCGAGATCATGGTGCCCCGCAACGACATGGTCTCGATCTCGTCGGGAGCAACTCTCGACGAGGTGCTGCACACGATGATCGAACGTCGGCATTCGCGTCTGCCGGTGTACGAGGGAGTGCCCGAGAAAATCATCGGCGTGCTGCACTACAAAGATCTGCTCCCGGTGTGGGAAGAGCGCCGCCGCGCGATCCGCGCCGGCCGGCCAAGTCTCGCGTTCCGCATCGCGCGCTTGATGCGCCACCACCTGGTCGTGCCGGAAACCAAGCCGCTCTCCCAGATGCTCGAGGAGTTTCGCCAGAGTCGCTCGCACATGGCCATGGTGGTGGACGAATTCGGGACCATCGTCGGTATGTTGACTGTCAAGGACGTCTTGGAACAGGTGGTGGGGCGGATCGAAGGCGAACACGAACTGAGACCCGAACCGCTTTCCCAGGAGGCGGACGCAGTGGACCTGGACGGCGCGACACGCATCCGCGACCTGGAGTCCGAGTTTGGCCTCGCGATCCCGGCCGAGGCCGGGTTTGAAACCCTGGCCGGCTTCTTGTTGTTTCGGCTGGGCGAGATCCCGCACGAGGGCGAATCGGTGGAATACCAGGGCCGCCGGTTTACGGTGCTGGCAATGGACCGCAACCGCATCGCGCGCGTCAGAATCGAAAAACTGCCGCCGCGGCCAGTGGCTGGGTAGCCATGCGGGTTTTGATCCTCTCGGCATCGGTCGGCGCCGGCCACGTGCGTGCTGCTGAGGCCGTGGAGGCCGCGTTGCGGCAGACGCGCGCGTCGGTGACCATCGCCCACTACGATGTGCTGACGTTGATGCCGCCCGCCTTTCGCAAGGTGTATAGCGAAGGCTATTTCAAGATGGCGGCGCGTGCGCCCAAGGTGCTCGGCTGGCTGTACGAGGCCTCCGACAAGCCGTTCCACCAGGATGTCGTACGGCTGAAAGTCGAGCAGGCCGGTGCTGGGCGGCTGCTGAAAAAGATTCGCGAATTCGATGCTGACGTCGCGATTTGCACGCATTTCCTGCCGACCGCTTTGCTTGATCGCGAGCGGCGGAAACGCCGCAGCCGGGCGCGTATCCTGACGGTGGTGACCGATTTCGAGGTCCATGGAATGTGGTTGAGCGCGCCCTCGGACCACTATTTTGTCGCGACGGGCGAGGCGCGGGCGCACTTGGAGGCGCTGGGCATTCCGGCTTCAGCGATTACGGTAAGCGGCATTCCTACCCATCCGGTGTTTCGAGAACCCAAAGACCGCCTGGCGATGCGCCGCAAGCACGGCTGGCATCTGGGCCTGCCCGCGATTCTTGTTTCGGCCGGAGGTTTCGGCGTGGGCAATGCCGTGCGCATGTTGGAGTCGCTGATGCGGGCCGAAGTGCCGGCCCAGATCATCGCCGTGTGCGGGAAGAACGCAATGCTCAAGGCTTCGATCGAAAAGATCGTCGCCCGCCGCAGCGCGGACACGCTGCCGATCGTCAAAGTCGCGGGCTACTCGGCCGAGATGGATGAACTCATGGCTGCGGCCGATCTCATGATCGGCAAGCCGGGCGGCTTGACGACTTCGGAATCGCTGATCAAGGGATTGGGATGGGTGGTGGTGAACCCGATTCCGGGGCAGGAAGAGAAGAATGCCATGTTTGTGTTGGAGCACGGAGCTGGCGTCTGGTGCGATAACCTGTACACGCTGGCGTATAAAGTCCGCTTGGTCTTGGAAGAACCCGGGCGCCTGGAGACGATGCGAAAGAACGCGCTGCGCCTGGGCCGGCCGGATGCCGCCGCGATCGTCG
>Ga0306923_10005381_pt1 | contig 12473 bp, 8 predicted proteins | sample sta12Can44000108_FD_203841 | JGI IMG/M metagenome (GOLD analysis project Ga0306923, IMG submission 203841) | Lab enrichment of tropical soil microbial communities from Luquillo Experimental Forest, Puerto Rico - statanox.12C.anox.44.000.108 (v2)... | ecosystem: Environmental > Terrestrial > Soil...
CAGCTCGATCGCCAGCGGCAGGCCCTCCAGCCGCCGGCAGATCTCCGCCACCGCCGCCGCATTGCCCGCCGTCAAGGTAAAGGCGGGCCGCACCGCGCGGGCCCGGTCCACAAACAACGCCACCGCGGGCGAGGACGCCAGTTCCGCCAGCGGCAACGTAGCCGGGCCGGCCGGCGCGCTGTCCGGCAGGGGCAGCGGCGGCACCGGGTACTCCCGCTCGGCGGCCAGCCCCAGCACCGTGCGGCTGGTGGCCAGGATTGTAACTTCCGGGCAGCGGGCCAGCAGCTCACCCAGATCACCGGCCGCGCCCACCACCTGCTCCAGATTGTCCAGGATCAGCAGCCACCGGTCGCCGCCGAACCACTCGGCCAGCGCCTGCAGGGGCGATCCAGCCCCGCCAAGGCCCACGCCCACCGCCCGGGCGACACCGGCCAGCACCAGCCCGGGATCGGTCACCGCGGCCAGCGGCACGAACACCACGCCCGCGAACCGGTCGCGCAGCCGCTCACCCACCGCCACTGCCAGCCGGGTCTTGCCCACCCCGCCCGGCCCGGTCAGCGTCACCAGCCGTGCCTCGCCCAACATCGCCGCGATCTGCTCCAGCTCGCGCTCCCGGCCGATGAACGAGCTCACCGGCAACGGCAGATTCCCCGCCGCCGCGTCCACCAGCCGCAGCGCGGGGAACACACGCGGCAAGTCCGGGTGAGCGAGCTGGAAGATGCGCATCGTCCCGGCCAGGTCGCGCAGCTGGTGCTCGCCCAGGTCGATGAGGGTGGCGCCGTCGGGGAGCTCCGACCGTACCAGCGTCTCGGTCGCGCCCGACAGCAACACCTGGCCGCCGTGGGCGGCCGCCATCAGCCGCGCGCACCGGTTCAGCGGCCGATTGGCATACTGGCCGTCGCGCAGCACGGCCTCGTCGGTGTGCAGGCCCATCCGGACCTTCAGCAGCCCGGTCTGGTCCGGCCACGGCGCCGATATAAGCGACCGTTGCGCCTCCAGCGCCCCCGTTACCGCTCCCGCTGCCGAGGAGAACACGACCACCATCCCGTCGCCCATCGTCGAGTACACCACCCCGCCGTGGTGCCCGAACGCGGCGCGGAGTGTCTCGTTATGCAAGGCCAGTGACCGGGCCATCGCGTCCGGGACGGTCTCCCACCGCCGTGTCGATCCCTCGATGTCGGTGAAAAGGAAGGTGACCGTCCCAGCCGGCAGGCCCGCCTCGCCGGGCCCGCCAGCACCGGTTGGCCACGCCCCGGTGCCGACCACCGCGCCTGCGAAGCTCTCGCTGAGCAACACGGCAAGATCGTCGGCCAGCAGCCGCTCCAGCTCCCGCGGCGTGGCGAAGGTCCGGTACGACACGTTTCCGGCCGCCCGGATGGCATCGATCATCGCCGCCAGCCCCGGCTCAAGATCCGGCGCCGGGCGCTTAAGATACAACAGCATGGGCTTCCCGGCGGCCAGCCGGTACTCATCCTCCAGGCCCGAGATCTCCATCCCCGGCGCCACCCAGCCGTACCGCTGCCAGTAGATGCCCACGAACACCTGGCTTTGCTCCAGGTAGGCCCGGTACATGCTGCGCGGCGGATGCGGCCGGGCCCCGGACTCATACCACACCGGCACCAGGTGCAGCCGCCGGATCGCCCGCCGGGCGGCCGCCCGCTCCTCGGCCAGCTCCTGCAGGGTCGAGGAGATGAACACCCGGACCCGCTGGTCAGGCGTGAGGATCACCGCTGCCTGGTCGGCAGGCGGCTCCATCCCAGGTGAGGCGGTCACGCCCGGCTCCTGCGCGTCCCCCATGCCCCAGCCTCTCCCGCCGAACTCGCAATGCAGTAAGTGATCGTAGCCCTGTTCATCCAGGGCCCTAACGGTCCTGACCAGCCGCATCACCACGCAGTCGACATCAGCGAGCGCCCACGGCACCACCTCCTTATCAGGAGGTCGATTCCTCTGTGCACTTCAGGTTTTGAGCCGGAGCCCGCCGCCGCCAGGGCCATAGGTCCCGCCATAGGTCCCTTCAGGTCCAGAGGCAACGCAGCCTTCCGCGCCAGTAGAAGAAGGCCGGGCGCCAGGCGAGGAATCCCTTCACTGGCCAGCAAGTCAGACTGGCGGCGGATCCCTTCGGGAGGAGGTGGCCGGGAAGTACATAGGGACCTCGTGACCTGGCCTATCGCGGGCATCGGCGGGGTATTATCACCCAGTTCTACTGCCGGAAACGGCGGCGAGAAGGGTTGGGACATGGGGGAGCCGCAAGGGGCGGGTGCGGCAGCTGCGCCGGGCATGGATCCGGCTGCGCGCCGGACCGGGATGATCTTGACGCCGGATCAGCGGGTGCGGGTGTTCATCTCTTCGACGCTGGAGGAGCTGGCCGAGGAGCGTGCGGCCGCCCGCCGCGCGATCCGGCGGTTGCACCTGGTGCCGGTGTGGTATGAGTCCGGGGCCCGCCCGCATCCGCCGCGCAGCATGTACCGGGCCTACCTGGAGCAAAGCCAGGTGTTCGTGGGGATCTACTGGCAGCGGTACGGGTGGGTAGCGCCGGGGATGAAGATCTCCGGGCTGGAGGATGAGTACCGGCTGGCGGCCGGCAAGCCCATGCTGCTGTACCTCAAGCGCCCAGCCCCGGACCAGGAGCACGGGCTGACGGCGATGATCGACAGCATCCGGGCGGCCGGCACGGTGTCGTACCGGACCTTCGCCACGGCGCGGGAACTTGAGCGGCTGCTGGCCGACGACCTGGCGGTGTTGCTGAGCGAGAGCTTCGCGGGCGCGGCGGTCAGCGCTAAAGCATCTCCGGCTGGGCCAGGCGAGCCCGGCGAGGCGGCCTTGCCGGCCGGGACGGTCACGTTCTTGCTGACCGATATCGAGGGGTCGACGCGGCTGTGGGAAACCGTGCCGGACGCGATGGAGGTGGCCCTGGAGCGGCACAACCGCCTTGTGGTCGAGGTGATCAAGGAGCATGGCGGAGTGGTGGTGACCTCCCGGGGGGAAGGGGACAGTTTCTTCGCGGTCTTTCCCAGTGCCGTAGCCGCGGTCGAGGCGGCCGGCGCGTGCCAGCTGCGGCTGGGCAGTGAGCCGTGGCCGGCGGGTGCCGCTCTGCGGGTGCGGATGGGGCTGCACACCGGCGAGGCGCAGGTGCTCGGTGGCGACTACGTCGACCATGCGCCGATCAACCGGTGTGCCCGGGTGAAGGCCGCCGGGCACGGCGGCCAGGTGCTGGTCACCCAGGCCACGCGCAATCTGGTCGAGGGTCGGCTGGGTGGCGGGTTCGGGCTGAAGCGGCTGGGGGAGTTCCGGCTGCGCGACCTGGCCGAGCCGGAGCTGATCTACCAGCTGACCCACGTTAATCTTCCCGCGGACTTCCCGCCGATCCGCACGCTGGCCGAGCGCGCCGGCAATCTGCCGCTGCCGGTGAGCTCGTTCATCGGCCGCGAGCAGGAGCTGGAGCAGACCGCGGCCGCGCTAGCCCAGGCGCGGCTGGTGACGCTGACCGGGCCGGGCGGGGTGGGCAAGACCCGGCTGGCGTTGCAGGCCGCCGCCCAGGCGGCGCCCCGGTTCGCCGACGGGGCGTGGCTGTGTGAGCTGGCTCCGGTCCGCGACCCGGCCGGCGTGGACGACACGGTCGCCGCGGTGTTCTCGGTCACCGCCCGGGCCGGGCAGAGCACCTGCGACGCATTGGTGGAGTTCTTGCACGGCAAGCAGCTGCTACTGGTGCTCGACAACTGCGAGCACCTGATCGAAGCGGCAGCGGCGCTGGCCGGGAACCTCGCGCGATCGTGCGAGCGACTAGTGATCCTGGCGACCAGCCGTGAGGCCCTGGAGATCGAGGGGGAGCGTCTAGTTCCGGTGCCCTCACTGAGACTGCCCGACACCGACGCCGACCTGGCGGCGATCACGCAGACCGAGGCGGTGCGCTTGTTCGCCGAGCGGGTAGCCGCGGTCAAACCCGGTTTCCAGGTGACCGCCCAGAATGCGGCGGCGGTCGCCGCGGTAGTACGGCGCCTGGACGGGGTGGCGCTGGCGATCGAGCTGGCCGCAGCGCGGGTACCCGCGATGAGCCCGGGCGAGCTGGCCCGGCGCCTGGAGCGCAGTTTCGCGGTGCTCGCAGGCGGCTGGCGCGGCGCGGTAGAACGGCACCAGACGCTGCGGGCGACGATCGACTGGTCCTTCGAGCTGCTCGCCGCGCCCGAACAGGCCCTGCTCACCCGGCTGGCGGTGTTCGCAGGCGGCTGCACCCTGGAGGCGGCGGAGGCGGTCTGCGGCGCAGAGGGTATCGACCCGGACGCGGTGTTCGAGCTGCTGGCAAGCCTCGTGGCGCGGTCGCTGGTAGTGGCCGAAGAATACGGGCCGCAGACCCGTTACCGGCTGCTCGAGACGATCCGCCAGTACAGTGAGCAACGCCTCGGCCAGGCCGGAGAAACCGAACAGTGGCGCGCCCGCCACGCGGGCTACTACGCGAGCCTCCTCCACCAGGTCCGCGACCACGCCCACGACCCTCATAAGGAGGTGTTCTGGGCGGTCCGGCTCAGCGCCGAGCAAGACAACCTGCTCGCGGCGTGGTCGTGGGCGACCAGCATCGGCAACCTAGACACGGCGTTTAGGATCTTGGCCGGCTTCGCGCCGGTTGAGGTCTGGAGCGGTTACCCGCTGCTGCTGGCCGGTGAAGCAGCCCTGGTACTGCCTGGCGCGGCCGGACACCCGGGATACCCGCTAGCCCTGGCGGTCAGCGCGCTGTTCTCGTCCAATCGCGCGGATGTGGCCGGCGCCGAGGAACTGTGCGACCGGGCGGCCGAGGCCAGCGCCCGCCGGGACACTCCGGACTGGCGGGTCGAGGAGACCATCTGCGCCGCCCGCTCGAGCATCGCGATTACTACCGGCAAGTTGGCCGACGCCGCCCGCCTCGCCGAGCAGGCCGCTGGTTTCGCGCGGGCGGGTGGCGACCTCGCCGACGCCTCCGTCCACCTCACCATGGCCGTGGCCGGTCACCTGCTCGTGGGTGACACGCCCGCGGCGGTCCCGCTGGCCAGTCAGGCACTCGCGCTCGCCCGCCAGATCGACGCCCCGGCCCTCGTCGCAAGCGGCCTGCTCGCCGTCGGTGCGACCATAGCGGGCACCGACCCCGCCCGGGCCCGGGCTTGCCTAGCCGAAAGCCGCGAGCTCAGCGTCGCTCTCGGCTATCAGAGCGTCCGCGACCTTGTCTGGGCCACCGCGATCGCGTTTCTTGTACGCGATGCGATCGGCACGCTCAAGCTCGGCCGCCGTGCCGTCCGCGGCCTGCAGTGGGGCGGTGACCGCGTCCGGGTGGGCTTCGTCCTCTATATGATCGCGGGCGCGCTTGCCGCCACCCGGCCGGAAGCCGCTGCGATCATCCAGGGCGCCGCTGAAACCTACATGGTTGAGTCGCCGATATTCGCTCAGGTGATCGGCTCGACCGTTACGGAGGCTCTGGGCGACGAGCGCGAGCGGGAGCTCCGCGTCCGCGGTGCGGGCATGGACTGGGACCAAGCCGTGGCCTACACCCTCACCCAGGCCACCCAGGCCGTCGGTGAACTCGAATCCGAGACCCAGCCATAAGAACGCTCGTTGGCGGTGTGTGGCCCCCCTGCGGTCGTGGATCCGGAGGACCGATAATCACTCAGCCGCCCCCGCGGTGCGCACGGCGCGGCCAGTAAGCATCCTTTCCCGTCCTGCGTAGTGCTCCAGCAGTGGCACCGTCTTGTCGAGATACACCCGCAGGCGGCGCTCGATGACGGCGCCGGGTTCCCATTATTTGTCTTGGCTGGCTAGCCGGATCTTCTCTGCCGGTGGTCAGATAAGCCATTTGGGGCGCACCAGCCCCGTTTCGTAGGCCAGAACGACAAGCTGCGCTCGGTCGCGGACGCCGAGTTTGGTCATGGCCCGGCTCACGTGGGTGCGCACGGTGGCCGGGCTCATGTACAGCTTCTTAGCGATCTCATCGTTGGTAAGACCGTCGGCGACCAGCACCATCACCTCACGCTCCCGCTGGGTGATCGCATCGAGCTCGGCTGCCGGGTGAGGTTCCTTGGCCCGGCTGGCGAACTCGGCGACCAGCTTCCGGGTCATGCTGGGTGAGATGAGCGAGTCACCTTCCGCCACTACCCGGACCGCCGTCGCCAGGTCGGCCGGCTCGGTGTCTTTGACGAGAAAGCCGCTCGCACCGAATCGCAGGGCGTCAAAGAGGTACTCATCAAGCCCGAACGTGGTCAGTATGACCACGTGAACGCCGGCGAGTTCCGGATCGGCGGCGATCTGGCGGGTGGCTTCAAGCCCGTCAAGTCCTGGCATGCGAATGTCCATGAGGATCACGTCGGGCCGGAGCTTTCTGGCCAGGTCCACGGCACCGGCCCCGTCACACGCCTCACCGACGACCTCGATGTCGTCGCGGGCGTCGAGCAGCGCCGTGAACCCGGCGCGGACCAGGCTCTGGTCATCGGCGACCAGGACGCGGATCATGCCGCTGGCCCGACCGGGAGCTGTGCGCTGACCCGGAACCCGCCGCCGTGCCGGAACCCTGCGGACAGCTCGCCCCCGAGGGCGGCGGCGCGTTCCCGCATGCCGGTGATCCCGCTGCCCGTCCCGATCGCAGAGCCTCCGCCGGAGGGGGCCGTCCCATCGTCGTCGATCTGGACGCACATGATCGTGTCGTCGTAGGTCACCCGCACCGTGACCCGGGCCTGCCCGGCGTGACGCGCGACGTTGGTCAGCGACTCCTGGATGATGCGGTACGCGGCCAGCTGCACGGCGCCGGGCAACGGCGGCGCCTTTCCGGCGACCTCGACCTCGACGCTGAGACCCGCCGCCCTGGTGAGCTCGATGAGCTCGGGGAGGCGGTCGAGCCCGGGAGCGGGCGAGCGGGGCGCGACGTCGTCGTCATGCCGCAGCGTCGTCAGCATCGTGCGCAGCTCCTCGAGTGCTTCCCTTGACGCCGACTTGATCGCGCTCAGCGCCGCGCGAGCCTGTTCGGGCTGGCTGTCGATGAGGTCAAGCCCCATGCTGGCCTGGACGTTGATGAGCGAGATGTTGTGGCCGATCACGTCGTGCAGGTCCCTGGCGACCCGCAGCCGCTCCTCGCTTTGGCGGCGGCGCTGGTCGATCTGGCGGCTCGCCTTGGTCGCGGCCACTCGCTCGGCCCTGAGCCGGTACGCCTCGGCCGCTATCGCCACCGCCAGCACCCACCCTGCGAGCAGCAGCGCGTCGTTGAACGACGGGAAGCGGTACCCGTAGATGAGGGGGGCGAGCCAGATCGCCCAGGCGAAGTTGATGGCCAGCGCCAGCCAGGCCCAGTAGCGCTTCCCGGCGGTGGCCGCCGCGAAAAACGCGATGATGAAGCTGATTTGGGCCCAGCCAGCGGCCGACGACCACGGGAGCGTCCCGGCGAGGTTCACCCACAGCACCGGCACCGGATGCTGGCGCCGCGCGACCAGGGCCACCGGGCCGGCCGCGAGCAGGACCCAGCCCAGCGCCCCGAGGGGATGCGGCGGATTAAAGGCGTGGGCGTACCTATCGGAAACCGCGGCCCCGGTGAGCTGCACCGCGAGCACCACCAGCGGCAGCGCGAGGTCCCGGCGGAAGCTGAGCGTCCGCAACCACAACGGCGCGCGGGACACCCATCTGGCGAGGGCGGCGTCCGGGTCTGTCATCTCGGTTCAAAGCGTAACGAGCGGTCTGACCAGGCGCATCGCGCAGCTGACGCATCCTCGCCTGCACGTTGCGCGTACCCGCGGCCGCCTTCGTACGTTCGCTGACGTACGCCGGAAGCCGCTGCTGGCCCGACGACATCCGCGGGGGCGACCGCCCACCATGACATGAAGGCCGGTCCCACGGCGCTCGTCATGCGGGACCGTCGCCGGCGCCGGCCTGTGACACATCACAGTGGCGCCACGCAGTAACACGCTAGTCCTCCGGGCAGAAGGGAAGGGACCATGATCGAGGCACGTGGCCTCACCAAGAGATACGGCGGCACGCTCGCCGTGGACAACCTGTCGTTCACCGTCGAGCCGGGGAAGATCACCGGCTTCCTCGGCCCGAACGGGGCAGGCAAGACCTCCACGATGCGGCTGATTCTGGGGCTGGACCGGCCGACCGCCGGGACCGTCACCGTCAACGGCAAGCCGTACCGCCGGCTGGCGGGGCCGATGGGCCAGGTCGGCGCGCTGCTGGATACGAAGGCCCTGCACGGGGGCCGGAGCGCTTACCACCACCTGCTGTGCCTGGCCCAGACCAACAACCTGCCGTCCCGCCGGGTGGATGAGGTGCTCGCCCTGGTCGGGCTGGCCAACGCCGCCAGGAAGCGTTGCCATGGCTTCTCGCTGGGCATGGGGCAGCGGCTGGGCATCGCTGCCGCTCTGCTGGGTAACCCCCGGATCTTGATGTTCGACGAACCGGCCAACGGGCTGGACCCGGAGGGCATCGTGTGGATTCGCAACCTGATGAAGACGCTGGCCGCGGAGGGCCGGACGGTGATCGTGTCCAGCCACCTGATGTCGGAGATGGAAAACATCGCCGACCACCTGCTCGTTCTGGGCGGGGGAAGGCTCATCGCCGACTGCACGGTGGAGGAGTTCATCGCCGCGGACTCGCAGCACAGCATCCGGGTGCGCACGCCGCAGCCGGAGGAGCTGATCAGGCTGGTCGCGGCGGCCGGCGGCACGGCCAAAGACGACGGCCAGGGCGCGGTCGTGGTGTCCGGCCTGGAGACCGGCAGGATCTGGGATCTTGCCTTCCAGAACGCGGTCCGGCTGCACGAGCTCGCGCCGGTGCACGCGTCGCTGGAGCAGGCGTTCATGGAGCTGACCGCCGCCAGCGTGCAGTTCCGCGCGGCCGGGCCGGATCAGCGGGTACCGACCGAAGGGGTTTCCTGACATGGCTGCTGCACAGATCGCGGCGCCGACCGTGAACTCGCTGCCTTCATCGGTGAGCAAGGTGACCTTCGGTGGCGCGCTACGCTCGGAGTTCACCAAGATCCGCTCGGTGCGGTCCACCTACTGGGCGCTGCTGGTCATGATCGTGCTGACGGCCGGCCTCGGCGCGGTCGCCAGCTACACCACGACCAGGTCTCACCAGGGCCCGTTCTTCGACCCGGCGTCCTGGAGCCTGGGCGGCCTGGTCCTGAGCCAGCTGGTGATCGGTGCGCTCGGCGCGCTGGTCATCACGTCGGAGTATTCCACCGGGATGATCCGCACCTCGCTGACCGCGCTGCCGCAACGGGGCCTGCTGGTGGCCGCGAAGGTTGCGGTATTCGCGGCGGTGGCGTTCGTCACCGGCCTGATCAGCAGCTTCGCCTCGTTCGTTATCGGCCAGGCGATCATGTCGTCGCACCACACCAACACCACGCTCAGCCATCCCGGCGTGCTGCGGGCCGTCATCGGCGGGGCGCTGTTCCTGACCGTCTGCGGGCTGCTGGCCCTCGGCATCGGACTGCTGATCCGGCACACCGCCGGCGCGCTCACCGCCGTGGCCGGGCTGCTGTTCGTGCTGCCGCTGCTGGGGAACCTGCTGCCGCACAGCTGGCAGGACCACGTCAACAAGTGGCTGCCCACGGTCGCCGGGGCGCAGATCTGGACGGCCGTCCACCCGCCGCACTCGAACTCGGCCTCGCCGCTCGGCACCGGCGGGCTGATGTTCGCCCCGTGGACCGGCTTCGCGGTGTTCTGCGGGTACGCGGCCATCGCGCTCGCCGCCGGGCTGATCTTGTTCCGCGAGCGGGACGCGTAACCGCTCGGCGGGCCGACCCCGACCTCCGAACGGGCATGTACCGGCGAAGGTCAACCTCTTGCCGCAGGTTCGGGGCCAAGTCTTTGGCGGCGCACTGAGCCGGTGCGTGGTGCCCATGATCGCCCTGGGCCTGATCCGGCGCCTGTTCACCCCCAACCACCGGCTCACCTACCTGCCCGCGCCCGCCGACCGCTGAAAACTGCATGTGCATGGCCGGGCTACTTCCTGGGTTGTGGTCCGGTGAGCAGGTCGCGGATCGAGGTGGTGAGGATGCGGACCGCGTCGTGTTCGTCGATGTGGCCGGCCCGGACCTCGTCGCTGCAGGCGTGCACCAGCGCGATGGACGCGGTCACCAGCCACCGGGCGGGCAGGTCGGTGCGGAAGGATCCGTCGGCCTGCCCGCGCTCCAGCAGCGCGCCGAGGGTGTGGTGCGCGGCCTGGTGGGTCCGGGTGACAGCCTCGGGGCTGAGCAGTTCGGCCACCGCCGCGGCCATCGCCTGGTACCAGGCCAGGTGCTGCCAGGCCGCGGCGAGCATCCGGTCCAGCGCCTGGGCGGGCGGCCCGTCCTCGGGGTGCACGGCCTGCAGGGCGGTCATCGTCCGGCGCACGGCACGCTCCACGGCCGCCTCGAGCAGCGCCGTCCAGTCCGGGAAGTGCGCGTAGACCGTGACCCGGGATACGCCCGCCTGCGCGGCTACCGCGGAGATGCTCGCGTGCCCTTGCGCTTGCAGCAGTTCCTCCGCCGCATCCAGGATCGCTTCGACGTTCCGTTCGGCGACTTCGCGCTGGTAGGCGGTGGTTCGCTGGGCCGCTGCCATGTCAGTGCACCGCCACCCGGGCGCCGGCCGCGGGCCGCACTACCGGGACCGTCAGCGCCGCGGCGACAGCCAGCCCGGCGGCGACCGCCGCGGCGACCATGAAGCCGTGCCGGTAGCCGACTGCGATCCCGCCGCCGGCCGCCACGGCCACCGCCGAGAACACCGCTACTCCCAGCGCGGCACCGATCTCATGCGCGGTGGTCACCAGGCCAGAGGCGGTCCCCGCCCGGTCTTCGGCGATGTCGCTCATCGCGGTGACGGTGGTGGCCGGGAACACCAGGCCGGTGCCCATTCCCACCACGAGCAGGCCGGGCAGGAAACCGGTCAGGTAACCCGAGCGGGCAGACACCCCGGTGAGCAGCACCGCTCCTGCGCCCATCAGCACCAGGCCCGCGACGATCAGCGCCCGTGACCCGGCCCTCGGCAGCAGCCGCGAGGCGAGGTGGGCGCCTGCCCCGATCACCAGGGCGAGCGGGAGGAACTCCAGGCCCACCCGCAGCGCCGACGCGTGCTGCACGTCCTGCAGGTATAGCGAGTTGAGGAAGAACGTGCCGACCAGGATCCCGGTGGCGCCGAGCATGACCACCACAGCCGCGACCAGCGACCGGGTTCGCCAGATCTGCGCTGGCACCAGCGGCCGCCGCGCCGACCGCTCGGCGACGGCGAACCCCGCCAGCAAGACCAGCCCCAGGGCCAGCAACAGCAGCGTCCGCGCCGATCCCCAGCCGTGGGCCGGCGCGCCCGCGAGCGCATAGGCGACCGCTACCAGCCCCGCCACCGCCAGAGCCGCGCCAGGCAGGTCGAGCTCGCGGCCAAAGCGCCGCCGGGGCTTGTGCCGCGGCACCAGGCGCAGGCTCAGCAGCCCGGCCACCACGCCGACGGGCACGTTCACCAGGAACACCGAGCGCCAGCCGAGCCAGGTCGTCAAGATCCCGCCGGCGAGCACGCCGACCGCGGCGCCGGCTCCGCCGATCGCGCCCCAGACGCCAAGCGCGGCCGCTCGCTGCGCCCCCGAGTAGGCGGTCGTGATGATCGACAGCGCCGCGGGCGTGAGCAGCGCGGCACCGACCCCCTGGCCGGCCCTGGCGGCGATCAGCGCGCCCGCGACCGGCGCGAGGCCACTGGCCAGCGACGCGGCCGTGAACAACGCCAGCCCGGTGAGGAAGACCCGGCGCCTGCCTGCCACGTCCGCGGCCCGGCCGCCGAGCAGCACCAGGCCGCCGCTCGCCAGAACGTAAGCGGTGACCACCCACTGCAGCCCCCCCGCGGCGAAGCCGAGCGACCTGGCGATGGACGGCAGCGCCACATTGACCACGGTGGCGTCCAAGATGACCATGAACTGAGCCATGCTGAGCACAACCATCAGCGACCACGGCCGACGCCCGCGGTCAGGCGTGCCAATCGCCGCCAGATCCTGATCGGCGTCCGCCGCGGTAGCCGCCTGCGGGCCATGCATTCCGCGCATTCGCTGCATCGGGTCCTCCCCGTGAGACCTTCTGATGGTTGACAGTGGTGTCAACCACTAGGTTGCAGACCAGGCCGATGGTTGTCAACCCTGTAAACCCGTGACTTGCAGCGCCCGTGCTCGTTCTAGCGGCAGGCCGATTACCGAGACCGCTCGGAGCCGGAGCCGGTGCTCGGTCACCCACGCCGCGATCTGCGCGCACGAGCCCACCTGCAGGCCGCGCACTGCTGACCACCCCCTGGCTTGTCTCAGGCATTCCGATCCAGGTGCCGTGCAGATCGCTGATCGGCTCAGAGACCTCCAGCTGCGTGTCGCCGGATGCCTCGTACTGGCTACGGTGTGGCCATGCGCGCTATCACGGTCGTCCCGGGGCGGCGTGGCTCGGTCGCGCTGACCGAGATGCCAGAGCCGCCCCTCGACGACGGGCCCGTCGTGGTCCGGACTCAGGCGATCGGCATCTG
>Ga0306923_10005382_pt1 | contig 12473 bp, 12 predicted proteins | sample sta12Can44000108_FD_203841 | JGI IMG/M metagenome (GOLD analysis project Ga0306923, IMG submission 203841) | Lab enrichment of tropical soil microbial communities from Luquillo Experimental Forest, Puerto Rico - statanox.12C.anox.44.000.108 (v2)... | ecosystem: Environmental > Terrestrial >...
GTCGAGGCCGACGGCAGGCTGGACGCGGCCGCTTTCCACCGCAACCACCGGCCGATCGGGGCGGTGCTGCAGCGATACCTCGACGGCAAATCCGGCGATGTACTGGAGGCGGGCAGCGGCACCGGCCAACATGTGGCGCATTTCGCGCGCTGCTGGCCCGGCATCACATTCTGGCCGAGCGACCACAGCGAAACACATCTCAAAAGCATCATGGCCTGGCGGATTTATGCCGGATTGCCAAACCTGCGTCCGCCGCTTGCGATCGATCTCGCCGATACCGATTGGGGCCGGACGCTCAAGGCCGCGGGCGCTCCAAACGATCTATTGGCGGTGTTCTGCGCCAATGTTGTGCACATCGCGCCATGGCGCGTCGCCGAGGGCCTGTTTGCCGGTGCCGGCCGCGCGTTGCGACCGGGCGGGCTGCTTTTCCTCTATGGGCCGTTCAAGCGCGACGGCAAGCACATTGCGATCTCGAATGCCGTGTTCGACACGAGCTTGCGCGAGGCCAATCCCGAATGGGGCGTGCGCGATATCTGCGATCTCGAAATGCTTGCCGTGCGGCACGGCCTCGGCTTGCATGAGATCGTAAAGATGCCTGCCAGCAATTTCACCTTGGTGTTTCTGCGTGACAACGCATAGCCCCCGCCGGTCTGCGCCGGTCGATCGGCGTGCATTGGTGTCGCCGTAACGGCTCTGTCTGAGCCCGAGATCTTGCGCGCTTGGGTCAGCGAACATCGCACACTGATGCCAGCTCCTGACAGTTCGATCCGCATCGAAGCAATTTGATCTGGCCGGGCGTTAGCTCCGCGCCACATGTAACGGCGGCTGACCAACCGGATCGGTTCAAATGGACGCGTCTACCCCCGACACAATCGAGGAAGCCTCGCTCGGCTACGAAGGCTGGCGCATCGTCGCGGTCTGCTTTCTGGTCGCGACGTTCGGCTGGGCGTTCGGGTTTTATGGACAGAGCGTCTATCTTGCCGAGCTCCATCGTCTGTACGGCTGGCCGGCGTCGCTGATCTCGGGCGCGACCACTTTCTTCTATCTGTTCGGCGCCGGCGTCGTCGTGTTCGTGGCCGAAGCGATGAAGAAATTCGGCCCGCGCAGTTGCCTGATCGCCGGCACGTTGGCGATGGCCGCGGCCGCGATTGCGCTCGGCAAAGTGACGAGCACGTTAGAGCTTTATCTGGCGAATGCCGTGCTGGCGTTCGGCTGGGCCGGCACCAGCCTTGCCATGATCACCAATGTGCTGAGCCTGTGGTTCGACCGCAAGCGCGGCATGGCGATCTCGCTCGCCCTCAACGGCGCAAGCTTCGGTGGCATGGCCGGCGTGCCACTCTTGGTGGTCGCGATCGGCCATCTCGGATTTCCGACCGCGATGATCGCGGCCGGGTTTGTCATGGTCGCGCTCGTCATACCGGCGATCCTGCTTTTTGTCGGGCGACCGCCGCATCATTGGCGCCGTGCCGCGCTGACGTTGGCCGACGCTCCCTCCGCCGGGCGGATCCGCACCCAAGCGCTGCGCGACATCGGCTTTCTGTCGGTTGCGATCTCCTTCGCGCTGGTGCTGTTCGCGCAGGTCGGCTTCATCGTGCATTTGATCTCGTTCCTCGATCCCGTGATCGGCAGGCCGAGTGCGGCGCTCGCCCTAGCATTGCTGACGGCGATGGCGGTTGCTGGCCGGGTGTTGTTCTCGACCGTGATCGATCGCCTCAACCAGCGCCTGGCATCCGCACTGTCGTTTGTCAGCCAGGCGCTCGCGCTCTGTGTTCTCATCACCTGCCGCAATGACTGGCTGTTGATTGCGGCCTGCGCCGTATTCGGCTTCTCCGTCGGCAATCTGATCACGCTGCCATCGCTGATCGTGCAGCGCGAGTTCGATGCGCGGGCCTTCGGCGTATTGATCAGCCTGATCACCGCGATCAACCAGGTCACCTATGCCTTCGGTCCCGGCGTGGTCGGCGTGTTGGTCGGGTGGCTACGCGCTGCCGTTCTGCGGCTGCATTGGGCTCGAGGTCACCGCGGCCGTGCTGATCATGATTGGCGGGCGCGCAGCAAATCCTCCAGATCGAGCCGCCGGGTGAACATCGCAAGCTCGCCGGCCGGCGTGCGCGGCCAGGCCTCCTGCGGCCTGTCCCAGTAAAGTTCGACGCCGTTCTCGTCGGGATCGCGCAAGTAGAGCGCCTCGCTGACGCCGTGATCGCTGGCGCCATCGAGTGGGATGCCGGCGCTCATCACCCGATCAAGCGCATCCGCCAGCGCCGCTCGCGTCGGATAGAGGATGGCGGTGTGGAACAACCCGGTGGTTCCGGGCGGCGGCGGATGACCGCCTTTGCTTTCCCAGGTGTTCAATCCGATGTGATGATGATAACCGCCGGCCGAGATGAAGGCTGCATCCGAGCCCATCCGCTGCATCAGCTCGAAGCCCAGCACTCCGCAATAGAATCCGAGTGCGCGATTGAGATCGGCGACCTTGAGATGGACATGGCCGATGCGCGTGCCTGCGATGATGGGCGGATTTTGCCGCATGGTGGATCTCCGTTGGCCGTGACCATTTGTTGAATCTAGGCGTTGCGCTGGCGATGCGATACCGGCCGACCCGGAAATCCAGCGTTTCCGAACGCGCCGCGGCTTGACCTCTCGCTGCGTTCGACGGAGCCGTGGATCGCGCAATGCTCTATTGAGCGACAAGCGGCACTGCCGGTAAGAGGCGGGAGGCAGACCAAGAGCGGCGCTCGCCTTAAGAAAGCTCGGACATCTCGCCCTCGGGCAGCCCGAACTCGAAGCTGTTCAGCGTCATCGACACCATGGTGTAGTAGCCGCATAGCCCGATCACCTCAACCAGCCCGCGCAACGAGAGCACGTCGATCGCCTGGTCATAGAGCGGTTTCGAAAGCCCGTGGCCTTCATGCAGCGATTTGGCGACGTCGTAGATCATTTGGCCTTTGGGGTCGTCGAAGAGCGGTGTGCGGCGGTCGCGGATCGCGTCGATGATCTTGGGATCCATGCCGCCCTTCAGCGCGAGCCGCTTGTGGGCGAACCATTCATAGTGCGAGGTAAAGTGCCGCGCCGTGACCAGGATTGCGATCTCCGACAATTCTGCTGGAAACATGGTGTTGAAGCGCACGGTCTCACCAAGCCGCGTCGCGTGGCGCGCCATCTCCGGGCTGTTGAGCCAGGCCATCATCGGCGGCGGCGCCGAGCCGCGCTTGCCTGCAATCGCCTCGTCATAGGTTTGCTGTTGTTCCGCGCTCATTTCGCCAGGCGAAAGCAACTTGATGCGCATGTCGATTTCCTCTTTCTTTTCAATTGCTAAAGTTCCCGTGCGGGGCGCGTCGGGCAATCAGCGCAGCGGGCCTATGCCGATATTGAAATTCGCCATCCCCAGGGTAAGGTCGAAGCCATGATCTTGACAGTGGAAACGTGACCAATGGCCGATCTTGAGACATTCCGCAAAGCCACCCGCGCCTGGCTGGAGGCCAATTGCCCGCCGGAGATGCGCAAGCCCATGACCTCGGAAGATGACGCCTTTTGGGGCGGACGCAACACCAAATTCTCCTCCGAGCCGCAGCGGATCTGGTTCGAGCGCATGCGCGACCAGGGCTGGACCGTTCCGGACTGGCCCAAGGCGTATGGCGGCGGCGGTCTCGATCCCACTGAGGCCAAGGTGCTGCGCGAAGAGTTGGCGGCGATTGGCGCACGCTCGCCATTGTCGAGCTTTGGCATTTGGATGCTTGGGCCGGCGCTTCTCAAATATGGCACCGAGGCGCAGAAGAAAGACCATCTGCCGAAGATCGCAGCCGGCCAGATCCGCTGGTGCCAGGGCTATTCCGAGCCGAATGCTGGCTCGGACCTCGCCTCACTGCAAACGCGCGCGGACAGCGATGGCGACGACTTTATTATCAATGGCCAGAAGATCTGGACCTCATATGCGAACCACGCGGACTGGATCTTCTGTCTGGTGCGTACTGATCCCGCCGCGAAGAAGCATGATGGCATCAGTTTCATTCTGTTCGACATGGCCTCGAAGGGCGTGTCGACGAAGCCGATTCTGTTGATTTCCGGCCGCTCGCCCTTCTGCGAGACCTTTTTCGACAATGTCCGCGTGCCGAAATCGCAACTGGTCGGCACCGTCAATCGCGGCTGGGATGTTGCGAAATATCTGCTGCAGCATGAGCGCGCGATGATTTCCGGCGTGGGCGAGCGCGGCTTCACGCGTCCGCTCGGCCAGCTCGCCGCCGACACGCTCGGCGCCGACGGGCAGGGTCGCCTGGACGATCCGATCCTGCGCGGTCAGATCGCGAGCTTCGAGATCGACGAGGCGGCACTGGCCGCCTTGGCCGAGCGAATTGTCGATCTCGCCAAGGCAGGGCAGGGCCATCCGGCGTTTTCCTCGGCGGTGAAATATTACGGCACAGAGCTTAACAAGCGCCGCCACGAAATCCTGATGTCGGCCGGTGGCATCGACGCGCTGGAGTGGGAAGGCGCGCGCTCCAGAGGCGGCGCCCGCCCGCGCGCCTGGCTGCGCACCAAGGCCAACTCGATCGAGGGCGGCACGTCGGAGGTGATGCTCGGCATCGTCGCCAAGCGCATCCTGGATTTGCCGGGCACGTGACGAAAAATCTCTCATCGCTTTGAGCGCAAGCCGCGTCTCGAAGGATGAGGCCTCGATCTCGGCCCGATGGTTTGAGACGGCGCCTCCGCGCCCCCTCAGCATCAGGGGTTAACAACGGAATCTATCAACGATCAGTTCAACGGAACCTGACCATGGCCCTCGTCCTCAGCGAAGAACAATCCATGCTGCGCGACAGCGCGCGCGGTTTCATCTCAGACAAGGCGCCGGTGTCACATCTGCGCCACTTGCGCGACAGCAAGGATGCCACGGGCTTTTCCCGCGAGCTCTGGCGGCAATTCGCGGGAATGGGCTTCGCGGGTCTGTTGGTGGGTGAACAGTTTGGCGGCAGCGGGCTCGGCTGTGTCGAGGCGGGCGTCGTGATGGAGGAGATCGGCCGCACCCTGATGCCGTCGCCGTTTCTTTCGACCGCGGTGCTTGCGGCCTCAGCCCTGTCGCGCGGCGGCAGCCGCGGGCAACAATCCGAGCATCTGCCAAAGATCTCCACCGGCGAGCTCATCGCCGCACTTGCGGTCGATGAGGGGACGAAACATCGCCCGCTGCAAACAAAACTGCAAGCGGTTCGCGCCGGCAATGGTTTCAGGCTCAACGGCGCAAAAGCGTTCGTGGTCGATGGCCATGTCGCCGACCTCTTGATCGTGGCGGCACGCACGGCAGGCGCAGCGCCCGAGCCCGACGGTGTGACGCTGTTCTTGGTCGATCCCAAAACCAAGGGCATTGCGACCGAGCGCACCCTCATGGTCGATTCCCATAATGCCGCGCGCATCGCCTTCGAGAACGTCGAGGTCGATGCCGATCAGGTGTTGGGCGAGATCGACCAGGGCTTTGCGCTATTGGAGGGTGTTCTCAACATTGGTCGCGGCGCGGTCGCTTCTGAGATGGTGGGCCTGAGCGAAGAGGTGTTCGGCCGCACGGTGTCATATCTGAAGCAGCGCAAGCAGTTCGGCCGCGCCATCGGCGAATTCCAGGCGCTGCAACACCGTGCCGCCCAACTCTATATCGATATCGAGATCACCCGCGCCGCCGTGCTGAAGGCCTTGCAAACGCTTGACGGCGATTTCGAGCACGCGGCCGCTGCGGTTGCGGTCGCAAAGGCGCGCGCTGGCACCACTGCAACGCGCGCGGTGCAGGAGGGCGTCCAGATGCATGGTGGCATGGGCATGACCGACCAGTTCGACGTCGGCTTCTTCATGAAGCGCGCCCGCGCCTGCGAGGAGTTGTTCGGCGACGCTAATTTCCACGCCGACCAGCTTGCGCGGGCCAGGAGTTATTGAGACTTAAGTTGCGCATAGGCTTGCTCCAGAGCCTGACCATGAGGGTCGAAAAAAGCCACGCATCGGAAATGACAAAGCCGTCCGGAAAGGATCGGGTCGGTCCCACCTAACGATCACCTGATCGGCGGCGCGTATTGAATGCCGCCGGCGTTCCAGAGCTGGTTCAGGCCGCGCGGGATGTGCAGCTTGGACTCGCTTCCGACATTGCGCTCATACATCTCACCATAATTGCCGACATGGCGGATGATGCGCGCGGCCCAATCCCTGGTGAGGCCGAGGTCCTCACCATAGTTGCCCTCGTTGCCGACGAGGCGCATCACCTCCGGCTTCTTCGACTTCAACGCCTCGTCGATGTTCTTGGAGTTGACGCCGAGTTCTTCGGCATTGAGCATCGCATATAACGTCCATTTCACGATCATCATCCAGTCGTCATCGCGCTGGCGCACCACGGGGGCGAGCGGCTCCTTCGAGATGACATCGGGCAGGATGGTGTGGTCGTTGGGCTTTGCGAGGTTGATCCGCAGCGCATGGAGCTGGGAGACATCGGCGGTGAAGGTGTCGCATTTGCCGGCCTCATAGGCCTTCACCGCTTCATCCAGCTGTGGGAATTTCATTTCCTCATATTTCATGTTGTTGGCTTTGAAATAGTCGGCGAGGTTGAGCTCCGTCGTCGTCGCCGCCTGCACGCAGACCTTGCTTCCGCTGAGCTCGAGCGCGGAATCGATGTTGCGCGAGCGCGGCAGCATAAAGCCCTGGCCGTCATAGTAGGCGACCGCCGGAAAATAGAGGTCGTAGTTTTCCTCGCGAGACATGTTCCAGGTTGAGTTGCGCGAGAGGATGTCGACCTTCCGGCTCTGCAGCTCCCTGAAGCGCTCATTGGCGTCGAGTGGGACGAACTTCGCCTTGCTCGGATCGTCGAAGATCGCCGCCGCCACCGCACGGCAGAAGTCGACGTCAAAGCCGCTCCATTTGCCCTTGTCGTCAGGGATCGAGAAGCCTGGCAGCCCCTTGTTGACGCCGCACAGGACTTCACCGCGCCGGATCGTCCGCTTCAGCGTGCGGGTATCATAGAGTTGGTAGGCAACGGCCACGGCGCCGACCAGGACCGCGACGGCAAGCCCGATCAGAAGGCCGCCTCGAAACGTGCGCATCATGTCAATCTCTCGCAATGAGCAACAAGAAAACGGTGGGAACAAAAACGCGGAGCTTACAGCTCCGGCTTCTGTCGTACGATCACCTTGGTACCGACGGGGACGCGATCGTAGAGGTCGGCCACGTCAACGTTCACCAGGCGGAAGCAGCCTGAGGAAACCTTGGTGCCGATGGTGTCGGGGCGGTTGGTGCCGTGGATGCGATAGACGGTGGCGCCGAGATACATGGCGCGGGCGCCGAGCGGATTGCCGGGACCGCCGGCCATGAAACGCGGCAGGTAGGGCTGGCGGGCGATCATCTCGGGCGGCGGGGTCCAGTCCGGCCACTCGGCCTTCTTCGAGATGTTGAGAAGGCCCTGCCACTGAAAACCGTCGCGGCCGACGCCGATGCCGTAGCGGATGGCGCGGCCGCCGGGCTGAACCAGATAGAGGTGGCGCTCGGCGGTCGAGACGATGATGGTGCCAGGCGCCTCGGTGGTCCGATAGTAGACGATCTGCTTCTGCCATTCCGGATCGAGCTGATAGGAGTCGTCGGCGATCAGTCCGGGCTGGTCGTCGCGCTCGGTGCCTTGTGCGAAACTTTGCGAAGCCGAAAGTATCAGACCAAGTGTGGCCATTGACATCCAGATCAGGTGACGAAATTTCGTCATTGCAACACTCTCCTCAAAAGGGCTGCGCAGCCGGCTTGTATCACTGTTGGCAAATCACGGGAATGGCACATTTGAGGGGGAGCTTCATGGCAAGTTTTGGGCGGAGGTGCGCAATGCCGTTCATCGTCCGTCAGCTCGCGGTCAAGGAGAACGGCTGAAAAGCTCCTTGCGGCGCCAGCCACAGCTGCAGCAGGAGGGACAGCAGGGCGATGGTAGCGACGCCGATAAGCCAGAGCAAAACGAACCACAACAGGCGCTGCAGCAGTGGCCGCGGTGTAGGCTCTGGCGGCATCAATGATAGCCGCTGCCGGCTAACACCTTGCCGCGAAACACCCAATAGGCCCAGGCGGTGTAGGTCAGGATCAGCGGGATCAGCACGGCCACCCCGACCAGCATGAAGAGTTGGCTGTTGCGAGGCGCGGCCGCCTGCCAGATATCGATGCTCTGCGGCACGATATAGGGATAGATGCTGATGCCGAGCCCCGCATAGGTGAGCGCGAACAGCACCAGCGTCAGGAGGAACGGTTGGGTGTCCTGGCGGTTGGCGAGGCTGCGCAACAGCGCCACGGCGACGGCTGCGACCGCAATGGGCACTGGAGCGGTGAAGACCAGGTTTGGCCAGGTGAACCAGCGCCGGGCATATTGAATATGCAGGAACGGGGTTGCGATCGAGACCGCGCCGATCGCCAGCAATATTGCAAACAGCAGATACCAGCTCAGATGATAGGCCCTGTCACGCAAGGCCCCCTCGGTCTTCAGAACGAGCCAGGTGGCTCCCAACAGCGCATAGCCGATGGCAAGCGAGACGCCGGTGAGCAGCGAGAACGGCGTCAGCCAGTCCCACCAGCCGCCGGCATAGTGGCGCGCCTCGACATGCACGCCCTGCAGGATAGCACCAAGTGCAATGCCTTGTGCCAGCGCCGCGAGCCACGAGCCGAAGGTAAAAGCGAGGTCCCAGCGATTTGTCTTCGCCTCCGAGCGCCAGCGGAACTCGAACGCCACGCCACGAAAGATCAACCCGATCAGCATGGCGATCATCGGCGTGTAGAGCGCGGGCATCAGCACGGCATAGGCGAGCGGAAACGCGGCCATCATGCCGCCGCCGCCGAGCACGAGCCAGGTCTCGTTGCCGTCCCACACGGGAGCGACGCTGTTCATGATGACGTCACGGTCGGCCTTTGCGGGAAACAGCGGAAAGAGGATGCCGAGGCCGAGATCGAAGCCGTCCATAACGACGTAAACGAACACCGCAAAGGCGATGATGAAAGCCCAGATGGTGACGAGATCAATCATCGCAAAAAAACCTCGACGGCAGGGGTAATGCCGGCTGCGGCCGTGGGCTTGGCGCTGCTCGGGCCCTGTTCGCCCGGCTGCGGCGGCTGCGCCAACAGCCGTAGCAGGTAGATGACGCCGGCGGCAAAGACCGCGAAATAGACGATGACGAAGGCAATCAGCGACGAGCCGACCGCAGGTGCCGCGAGCGGCGACGCCGAGTCAAGGGTGCGCAACAGGCCGTAAACTGTGAACGGCTGGCGTCCGGTTTCGGTGGTCACCCAGCCCGCAATCACCGCGACAAAGCCCGCCGGTCCCATCAACATCGCAAACAGCTGCAATAGGCGCGACCGATACAGCGTTCCGCGCCAGCGCGCCCACAGGCTGAATAGGCCGAGGCCGACCATCAAAAGGCCCATGCCGACCATGATGCGGAACGACCAGAAGGTGATGGGCACCGGCGGCCAGTCTTTCCGCGGCACGGTGTCGAGGCCTGCGAGCGGCGCATCCAAGTCGTGCTTGAGCACGAGCGAGCCGGCTTTGGGAATTTCGATCGCATATTTGACTTTGCCGGCCGCTTGATCCGGCAGGCCGAACAAATAGAGCGGCGCGCCGTCGGTGTGGCTGTCGAAATGGCCCTCCATGCCCATGATCTTCACGGGCTGGTGCGCGAGCGTGTTGAGGCCGTGCTGATCGCCGGCGATGATCTGGATCGGCGCCACCAGTGTGGCCATCCACATGGCCATCGAGAACATGACGCGGGCGCCGGCCAAGTGCTGGTCGCGCCGGAGGTGAAAGGCACCGACTGCGCCGACCACGAGCGCGGTTGTGAGGTAAGCTGCCAGCACCATGTGAACGAGGCGATAGGGAAAGGACGGATTGAAGATCACCTGCAGCCAATCGGCGGCAACGAACTGGCCATCGGCGTTGACCGCGTAGCCGGCGGGCGTCTGCATCCAGGAATTGGCCGCGAGGATCCAGAACGCCGAGATCAAGGTGCCGATCGCGACCATCAAGGTTGCGAGGAAATGCAATTTGCGTCCGACCCGTTTGAGGCCGAACAGCATTACACCGAGAAAGCCGGCTTCGAGGAAAAACGCCGTCAACACCTCATAGGCCATCAGCGGGCCGATCACGGGGCCGGTCTTGTCGGCGAAGGCGGACCAGTTGGTGCCGAACTGGTAGGACATCACAATGCCCGAGACCACGCCCATGCCGAACGCGACCGCGAAAACCTTGAGCCAGTAGTTGAAGAGGTTGATGAAGACTTCGCGTCCGCTCCACAGCCACCGTGCTTCCAGCACCGCAAGGTAGCTCGCAAGCCCAATGGAAAAGGCCGGGAACACGATGTGGAACGCCATCGTGAACGCGAACTGCATCCGGGCCAGATCGACGACATCAAAGGTCCAGGATCCGGCCAAACTCATGGGTGTCATCCCTAAAGCAGTCAATTCTGGGCGCGATTTAGCACGGTGCCGATGACGATGGTATCGTGGCCGTGATGTTTCAAAACGAGAACGCAGTTTTCTTAAAAGATCATCTTTAAAACACCAAGCCGAGGCGCGATGGCCGTGAGCTAGTCTGCTTTCGCCCCAAACACAGAGCGACCCGGAGGGGGGCATCCCGTCCGGGTCGTGGCAGGTCTTGGGAGGTTTAGATTTCCTCAAGGCTATAGCAAGCAAAGCTTTCCGCGTGATTTCGCCGATTGTTTCAATTGTTTCGCGGGGCTTTCAGATTTTGCCCGGGCTTCCCTGCCAAATGATTGAATTAGCTATCCTTTTTCAGGCTGCCAGGCTGTCCACGCCGCAGCCCTTGAGGAGGTCGGCGAGCTGCTTTCGGGCATAGAACATGCGGGTCTTCACTGTCGACTGGGGAATGCCGATGATCGCGCCGACCTCTTCGACCGACTTCTCATGATAGTAGACGAGGTTGATGATCTCGCGGTGCGCCGGCGACAGCTTGGCGACACAGGCGCGCAGGATCGCGCTGGTGGTGGCGCGGTCGAGCGAGGCTTCTGGCGTGTCGGCTTCGTCGGCGATCTCGCGCACGTCTTCCTGGTCGATGTCCTCGAAACGCCGCTGGCGCAGCGAGGTCAGCGCCTTGAAACGCGCGATCGACAACAGCCAGGTCGACACCTGGGAGCGGCCTTCGAACTGGTTGGCGGTGCGCCACACGTCGAGGAACACCTGGCTGACGAGGTCCTCAGCCATGGTGGTGTCTCGGACGATGCGCAGGATGAAGCGATAAACCCGCACATTGTGCCGGGCGTAAAGAGTGTGCATCGCGGTGCGATTGCCATCGGCAATGCTTTCCAGAAGCATTTCGTCCGAGGTCGCCTGAGCAGCGATGATGCTCTGGCGGGCTGCGGCGTTGATGGCGATGACGTTCTGCATGACGGTCTCCCCGTGACGCTGCTTTATGCGGCGCTCTATTAGCGGGAATTGTTAATGAGGCACGGTTTCGGGACGTCTGCATGAGAGCCGAAAAATGGTTTCATCGCTGGCAAGAAGTGTTTCGTGGCGGGCCCGGCGACGAAACACTCAAGGCAGAAATGTGAGCAATTTCAAATTGCGGAAATTTCCTCAGGCACCGCCGGGACGCAACCTGACGGCGGCCCTCGCTAAGCCTGGCGCAAAATCCGCAAAGGCCATAGTTGTGCTTCGACCTTTACGGTCGCGGGTCAGGCCTTATCGCCGGCCGGCGAGAAAAGATAGCCGCCGCCGCGGATGGTGCGGATCACCGCAGGCTTGGTCGGATCCGGCTCGATCTTGCGGCGGATGCGCATGATACGCAGATCCACGGCACGGTCGAAGGCTTCGCTGTCGCGTGCATTGGCAAGTTCCAGTAATCGCTCGCGCGAGAGCACGCGCTTCGGATTGGCAGCAAAGACTTTGAGCAGGCCAAATTCGGACGCGGTGAGCGGATGCTCGTTGCCCTCGTCGTCGCGCAAGGCCTGCGCCTCGAGGTCGAGCCATTTGGTGCCGAACCGCACCAATTGCTCCTTGGCCGCTTTGCCACCCGCCGTCTCGGCGGGCGCAGAGGCGACCTTCGGCGGCCCGCTCCGCCGCAAGACCGAGCGGATCCGCGCCATCAATTCGCGGAGCTCGCAGGGCTTTGCGACATAGTCATCGGCGCCGAGTTCGAGCCCGACCACGCGGTCGATCGGGCTTGCGGTTGCGGTGAGCATGATGACGGGGACGTTGGTGCGGCTCTTGAGGTTGCGGATGATCGACAGCCCGTCTTCCTCGGGCATGTTGAGATCGAGCACCACGAGGTCGGGGGAGGCGCCGGCCTCGATGGCGCTGCGCAGGCTGTTGCCGCCGTCGCACAGCGTCACGGTGAAGCCGTGCATCTTGAGGTAATCGCCGACCATCTCCCGGGCCGGCGCTTCGTCATCGACGATAATGATGTGCTGGCTCTGGCTCATGACGACTCGGTCGCTGGCAGGACGATGGTGAAGGTCGAGCCCAGGCCCGGACCGCGGCTCTCGGCG
>Ga0306923_10005383_pt1 | contig 12473 bp, 15 predicted proteins | sample sta12Can44000108_FD_203841 | JGI IMG/M metagenome (GOLD analysis project Ga0306923, IMG submission 203841) | Lab enrichment of tropical soil microbial communities from Luquillo Experimental Forest, Puerto Rico - statanox.12C.anox.44.000.108 (v2)... | ecosystem: Environmental > Terrestrial >...
GGTTCGCCGCGCTGCCTTCCTGGCCATGAACCAGAAGGACGTGCTCGATGCGCTGGTCGGCAACCCCGACTATTATCGCGTCTGCGGCGCCGTCTTCGTTTGCGGCACGCCGCTGGCTTCCGACGTCGGTTCGGAAACCCTCGTCAAGGCCAATGGCGTGGCGGAAGCCAAGAAGCTGCTCGCCGAATCCGGCTACGACGGCACGCCAGTCGCTTTGATGGCGCCCGGCGACGTCGTCACGCTGAAGGCCCAGCCGATCGTCGCGGCCCAATTGCTGCGCGCGGCCGGCTTCAAGGTCGATGTGCAGGCAACCGATTGGCAGACGGTCGTGACGCGCCGCGCCAGCCAGAAGTCGCCGAAGGAGGGCGGCTGGAATATCTTCTTCACCAACTGGGTCGGCGCCGACGTCATGAACCCGGTCGTCAATCTCTCGATCAACGGCAAAGGCAAGAATGGCGGCTGGTTCGGCTGGCCGGACGATCCGAAGATGGAAGCGCTGCGGGATGCGTTCGCGCGCACTTCTTCGCCGGACGAGCAGAAAAAACTCGCTGACGAAATCCAGAAGGAAAACTACGATCAGGTGATCTATATCCCGCTCGGCCAGTTTCTCATCCCGAGCGCCTGGCGCAAATCGCTCTCAGGCGTGCTCGACGGCCCGGCAACGCCGATCTTCTGGAATATCGACAAGTCGGAGTGAGGGGCGGCGCTTACAATTCGTCAGGCATCGGCTGCGCACGGTAGAGGAGGCGGCCGAACGCATAAATCCGCCTCTCACAAATGGCGGCCTAAGCGATGTCCGCTTTTAGCCTCGGAAGAGGACATCGCAGAAGTGCGAGAGGTAGAGAGTCTTACAATAGCGAAACAGCTTGCGACGCAGTGCGCGTTCTGTGCCTTCTGAGCTAAATCCCCTATTTCGCGCGACCGACTAATCCCGCTTTATAAAGCCGCTCATCCATATACATGCGGCGCGTAGACTCATAGATGGGCGTGTGCGAAATCTCGCACAGATACCTGGGGATCGCCCAGAGCGGCTCGGCCGACGTCATCCAATCGATGCGATCAAACCGCTTGAGATTGACGGGACGCGAGTAGGCGCGAAGCGTCTTCTCACCTTTAAGGTTGTAGTAGTGCTCGAAATACGACAACGCAAGCTCGCGCAAGGAACGGTAAACGGGGGAGCGGGAACGCAGGCCTGCATAATTCGACTTCCCGATAGCGCCCCAACAGCCGTTTGACCGATAAATCGCAATGACGTGATCGTCGTCGCGGACCGACGCCAGGTCGAGAATCAGCGATGGGCTTCCATTGACCCTCAATGCCGCCGCGGCAAGCAGCGCTCCTTCGAAGCAGTGCGCAGCCTTGTACTCGAGGACGAGACGAGGCGAGCGGCAAGTCTCTCCGGACTTCTCTTTGTTGTAGGGAAGGTCGTCCAGAAATCGTTGGATTTTTTCGGGCTTAGACAGCTTGCGAAGAACTTTACACATGCTGGGCGATAATCTTTCGAATGGCATCGGGAATCCAGGTGGATTTGAACGTCTTCGGTTCACTCACTCAGTCGCTTGGCGGGCCGGCACCAGCATTTGAAAGTCTACCAGCTTGCGCATCGGCCCCGGATCAAGATGGACGCCGCGCTCCTGCGCGATTACGGTGGGAGCCTCTTCAGTCGGACGGCGCTCGAAGAACTGCAGCAGCTGCATCAGCGTGAGTCCCTCTGGTCCGCCGGAAATCAGCTCCGCCGTTGCTCGGTTGACCTCAAATTCGATAGACCGAACTTAACAAGTTAGTTTCCGAACTCCAAAAAATGCAAGAATCTTAAAGTCCGAGATCGACAACGTGCAGCGCAAAATCGACAGCGGCGGTGGCCGGAATTAATCTCGTCGTCGACTGATCTGTTTTGGGTCCCTTGCAGACATTCGGCGAGCCTAACCGGGCGTCCGCTCTACCCCAATAGCGGACCTCACGTGGGATCAGGCGCCAGCCTTTGAGCGGCGGAGCCACTCGTCCAAACCGATGCGGCCGAGGCGGGCTTCGCCCAATGGCACGAGGGAGTGCTCCTCGACCCGGCCACCCCAGTATCGGACCCCTGGGTCGCTCACGACCTCACGCGGGTCACCAACCGCCTTCAAATAGCGGGCGATGATTTCGTTGAAAGGCGCTCGCTCCGGGCCGGCAATCTCGACGATGCCGCTGCGCGGTGCCGCGAGCGCCACATCGGCAACGATGGCGGCAACGTCGTCCGCCGCGATGGGCTGGAACAGGCCCGGCGAGAGCGTCACCACGTGTCCATTCGTACTTGAAGCGGCGATGGCATCGAGGAATTCCAGAAACTGCGTTGCGCGGACGATGGTGTAGGGGATGCCGGAGGTCTCAATCAGTTTCTCTTGGGCGACCTTGGCCCGGAAGTAACCGTTGTCGGGCGTCCGATCGGTTCCGACGATGGAGAGCGCGACATGGTGCTGGACGCCCGCTGCGGCCTCCGCCGCGAGGAGGTTACGGCCGGAGGTCTCGAAGAATTCCAGCACCGCCTTGTCTTCAAATGAGGGCGAATTGGCGAGGTCGATCACCACCTGCGCGCCCGCTATCGCCTCTTTGAGCCCTTCGCCAGTGATAGTGTTGATCCCGCTTTTGGGCGAGGCGGCGACGACGTCGTGGCCCTGCTGGCGCAGAATGACGACGGTTTTCGTGCCGATCAGGCCCGAGCCTCCGATCACGACGATCTTCATGGTCGACACTCCGTTGTATCGATGAAGTCCCTTGATGATTGCTAAATGGGTTCGAAAAGCGTTTCGAATGCCAAGAGAAAAAATATCCCATCCTCGGCGCAAGTGTAGTTGACATACCGACGCACACAACGGACATCCGTTTCGGGTCATTCGAAGACATTCGCCGGGTCTAAGCGGATGTCAGCTCTATCTCTCAAAGCGGACATCAGAGACACGCGCCGTCACGCCTGGAGTGGGCCATTTACGGACTCATGCGCCGCAGCAGACCCTCGAACTATTCGATCAGTTCGTCGGCGCGGCCCGACAGGGACAGTGGAATGGCGATACCAAGCGCCTTGGCCGCCTTGAGGTTGATGACCAATTCCACCTTCGTCGCCTGCTGAACCGGAAGGTCGGCAGGCTTGTCGCCTTTGAGGATCCGTCCCGTGTAGAGACCGGCGACACGGTAAGAATCGGTAATTTCAGACCCGTAGCTCAACAGTCCTCCGGCCATCGCGAATTCGCGCCTCGCATGGACTGCGGGAACCGCGTGGCGGACTGCCAGCGCTGCGAGTTGTTGGCTCTGGCTGGTAAAGAGCGCATCGGCGCTGATCACAAGCCCTGCGGCATGCAATTCGATCAGCTTTGCGAAAACGCCATCAAAGTCGCGTTCGCTATTGGCGGCTTGCAGCACACGGACCTCCAGTCCGAGCGCACGGGCAGCCGCCAGCACCTCCCTCTCCTGGGGTTCGGCAACCGTGGGATTAGTCGGATTGACCAGCAAGGCGATGACGCGCGCCGCGGGCAACAGCTCGTGCAACAACTCCAGACCCTTCGCCGCAATGACTTCCACCGACATTGAAGCCGCGCCGGTTATATTGCCTCCAGGCCGACTAAGACTGGCGACGAGGCCGAGCTTGATCGGATCGCTGCCCGTCTCGAAGACGACCGGGATGGTCGAGGTCGCTGCCTTAGCCGCAAGTGCCGCCGCCGTGGTGGTCGCGGCAATAACGCTCACGTGGCTGCGAACCAGGTCAGCTGCCAATGCAGGCAGTCGATCATTATGGCCCTCGGCCCAGCGGTATTGAATGGTGATGTTCTGGCCGTCAATGTAACCGGCCTCTGCGAGCCCTTTGAGAAACGCCGCCAATGGCCGCGGATAACTCTGCGGCGAAGCTGGATTGATAAAACCGCCGCCCGGCATTGCCGATTGTTGCGCGTTGGCCGCGCGCGGCCACGCGACCGCCGCACCACCGAGAGCGGCAATGAGGTCCCGCCGTCTCATGTCCATCACTCGGGCTCAGGAGAAGGCCTCGTACCAGCTCAAACTAGCACATTGGGAGGGGCCGGTGTGACTTGGTCGAAAGGAAACTACCCACCCCCCGGCCGGACCCGAAGTCGCTCACGCTCCATCGAAGCCTTGCTATAACGCTCGTCGCCGGTAACCTCTTCTCCAACCCAATTTGGTAACTCTAGTTGGCGATCTTCTCTGTCAAGCTCAACTTCAGCAATCACAATCCCTTCAAGAAGCCCCTCATAAACATTTATCTCCCACATCACACCAGCATGTGGAACATAGTGTCGCACTTTTTCCAGGTGACGCCCCGCGCACATCGTGCGCAGAATTTCTTCCGCCTCTGAAGTCGAAATTTTGTATTCATATTCGCGGCGACTTAATCCGCTGCGCGGACCCTTGATAGCTAAAGTTGCCCCATCTTCCAGTATCCGCACACGTACTTTGCGACCATTTTCAGATACGGCTAATCCGTCACGAATGCGACTGATCTTTACTACCGATGCTTTCCAACCATCGTTGGCGACCAAGAACTTGCGTTCAATCTCGATTGGCATAGGTGTTCAACAGTTTTGCCCCACGTAAGAAATATATCAAGCGTTAGGGCGACCTCAATACCGTCAAAGAGGGTACCCATCCGCCGCCGGTCGAAAGAGACTCTTATAGTGAATGTCGCACCGATAACTTCGTGTACCATTCTGAGCCGAAGGAACTTCGTGATGAGATTGCGCTTATCCGACGCTGCCACATTCGCCTTTTTGGCAGAACAATACCGCACGCACGCCGTGATGTGCCGCCAAATGGCTTTGGTGACAGTTGGTCCCATCAAAGAGGGCTGGCTTGAGTTTGCTGACGAGTGGACAAAACTGGCGCAGGAGACAGAGGTAAAAGCTGCGCTAGAACAGGAATGACTGATTCCGCTTTGGCTCAGTTCGTTCTCTGCGGCAGCGTTTCGAATGCAGCGGAAGAGGCAAGAGCGAGCCGCCGCAACGCGATAACGCGCGCCTCGATCTTGAAGGCGCGCTCTCGACGGAAAATTTCTGGCCCGGATCACCGTGCGTTCGATGTCCGCTATGGACTCATGCACCGCAGCAGAGAGTCTAGCTATTCGATCACCTCGTCGGCAATCGAAAGCAAATCGGGCGAGATGGTGAGACCAAGCAATTTGGCGGTCTTTTGGTTGATGACCAGTTCGAACTTGGTCGGCTGCGTGATCGGCAAGTCAGCAGGCTTGCTCCCATTGAGAATGCGACCGGCATAGACACCGGCCTGCCGATACAGGTCCGGCAAGTCGATGCCGTAGCTCACCAGCCCGCCCTCGACCACATACGAGCGCAAGCTGAACATGGCGGGTACCTTGTAACGCGTCGCCAAACTCGCAAGCTTGACGCGTCGAACGACGAAAAAAGAGTCGGTGGCTACCACCACTCCTTGAAGACCATCCCTTGCGATAGTCTCGAAAGCGGAATCGATTTCGGCATCGGTGCTGGCGTTCAGGACTTGAAGGTGCAGGTTGGCGGCGCGAGCCGCGTCTTGCAGGTTCTCTAGTTGCCCCGCGGCCGCAGGAAAGGTCGGATTGACGAGGACAGCAAGCTTCGTTGCTTGCGGAAGTAGATCGCGGAGCAGACCCAGCCGCTTGGCCTCCAGGGTAGCGTTGAGAACGCTCAACCCGGTAATGTTGCCTTCGGGACGTCCCAAGCTGGCAACGATACCGAGCTTAATCGGATCGGTGGTAAAAATGGCGACGATTGGAATGGTTGCCGTAGCGGCCTTGGCTGCCAATGCGGAGGGTTCGCCGCCAACCGTAGCAAGCACCGCGACCTGCCGTTGCACGAGTTCTGTTGCGAGCGCAGGCAGCCGACCATACTCGCCCCTGGCCCAGCGGTATTCGATTGCGAAATTCTTTCCCTCGATTGCGCCGGCTTCAGCCAAGCCTTGCCGGAATGCGGCTGCAAGAGCCACGCTTTCGTCGGGTGAGCGGGTGCTGAGAAACCCAACCACCCGCACCGCAGGCTGCTCTGCACGGACCGTAATCGGCCATAACGCGGCAACGCTGAGTCCAGCAATGATGTCCCGCCGCCGCATGCTGCCCTCCGCACTATTTGATTACTTGATCAGCCTGAGCCAGCATCATTTCTGCAGCACTTCGACGCCAGGCGCTTTCGCCCTTGGCTCGGCACCGATCAGGCCGGATCGAAATAATGGATCTCCATTAGCATACAACCGGTTTCCGATTTGAACGGGCCGTGAAACGCGCCAGGCGGCCGGCAGGCATAAGTGTTCGGCTTGAATGCTTTACCCCCCTTGCCATGCTCATCGTTTCCAACCGTCAGGTCGCCCGAGAACAGGAACACTTCTTCCCAATATTCGTGAACGAACGGCGTTGTCGTGTAGACGCCTGGCGCGAAGCGCAACAGGCGGGTCCGACTGCCACGCTTTTCGGTCTCGTTGAGCGCTCCCGACAGGATTTTCTGCTGAATACCAGGGGGATATCCAGCCGGAGTTTCCCATCCCTTCGACATGTCGAGGGTATGGAATTCTTCGTGGACCTTGTTGATAGCCATTGGAATGCTCCTCGGAGAGTTTGGCGACCGCTCGGGTGGTGGAAGTCAGCTCGATCATGCACCGACCACGCAGGCGAGATCATAACTGGAGAGAATCCCGTCGAGCAACGACGTTGCTGCGTTCCGGTCAGGTTCGGAAGGCCTGCCTGGTGCCGCCGATGTGAAGCTCCTAGCACCACTCGTTGCAAGTCCGATCAGGAACGTCAAAATCGAAAGGCGGCACCAGAAACACAGATTTGCTGGTGCTCTTTGCTTTCCGAAGTTCGTGTGAGAGGGCGCCAGGCAAGACGACGCACGCCAAAATCATAATATGCGACCGTAACTTGCCGTGAGAAATGCCCGTGCTCCTTCCGGTCTTTTGGATGTGCTAGACTGGTGACGAAGTATGAACAGGAGCAGCGCCGATGCAGTGTAAGACCGGGGCCGAGCACCTTCGATCGCTCAAGGATGGTCGAAAAGTCTACATAGACGGAAGGCTCGTCGACGATGTCACCACGCACGCCGCATACCGCAGGGCAACTGCTTCCGCGGCGCTCTTGTACGACTACCAGGCGCGCCCCGAGAACATCGAGCTCATGACGTTCGTGCCCGAAGGCGGCGCGCGGCGCGTGAATCGCTGTTGGCAAATGCCGCGCAACTACGAAGAACTCGTTCAGCGGCGCAAAGCACTGCAGGCATGGGCGCAGGTGAGCTATGGGTTTCTCGGCCGGTCACCTGATCATGTCGCCTCTACAATCATCGGCCAGCGCATGGTTCTCGAAGTCTTCCAGAAGCATGGACCAAAGCGTGCCAAGGCACTTGCCGACTACGCGGACTACGCCACCGGAAGTGATCTGTTCCTCACCTACGTCATAGTCAATCCGCAGGCCGATCGCTCCAAGGACTGGGGCGAGCAGGTGGAAGAGCTCGTTGCGCAGATCGTCGACGAGGACACCACGGGATTGACGATCCGCGGCGCCAAAATGCTGGGCACCAGCTCGATCATGGCCAACGAGGTGTTTGTCGCCAATCTGCAGCCACTCAAGCCCGGCGAGGAAGCCCTTGCTTTCTCCTGCGCTCTGCCGATGAACACCGCCGGCCTGCGGGTACTCTCCCGTAAAAGTTATGAGGCCCACGCTGTCTCGGTCTATGATAATCCATTGTCGGCGCGCTTTGACGAGAATGATGCGCTTCTCTACTTCGACAACGTGAGAGTGCCGTGGGAGCGTGTGTTCGTCCATCGCGACACTGACATGTGTCGCGCCCAGTTTCACGATACACCGAGCCACGTCTTCCAGAACTATCAGGCCCAGATCCGGCTTTCGGTGAAGATGAAATTTCTGGTTGGCCTGGCGCACAAGATCACCGAGGCGATCGGTACCACCAATATGCCCCAGGTGCGCGAACAGCTCGGCAGCCTGGCGGCCAATGCAGGCATGGTCGAGGCAATGCTTTCCGGCATGGAAGTCTCGGGCGGCAAACGCGGCGAATTCTACGTGCCGAACCGGCATCTGCTTTATGCGGCGCAAGTGATAACGCAGGACCTCTATCCGCGTATGATAAATCTTATCCGCGATCTCGCCGGGGGTTCACTGATCATGCTGCCGTCATCCTTCCGCGACTGGGCCAATTCCGAGCTCGCACCCATCTTGCGCAAGACGCAGAGATCGCCGAACTTCAATTCCGAGGACAAGGTCAAGCTGCTGAAGGCGGCCTGGGACGCCGTCGGCTCGGAGTTTGGTTCGCGGCATACGCAGTATGAGATGTTTTACGCGGGTGCTCGTTTTGTCACGACCGGTCACAGCTACCGTACCTTCGATTGGGGTGCGGCACGCGGCATGGTAGATCACTTGCTGTCGACCTATAATTTGGACGAGGAAGCCGTCGAACGCGCCGCGGAATAAACCGACTTCGTAAGGCAATAGTCTGCCGAGTTGACGAAAATGACCTTCACGTCCGATCAATTTCGGAAGGCGCTGGGAGTTTTCCCCACTGGCGTCGCTGTTGTGGCAGCCCGTGCGCCCGACGGGTTGCTTCAGGGAACGACTGTGAGCTCATTTAACTCGGTTTCACTTGATCCGCCTCTCGTGTTGTTCTCTCTCGCACGTACTGTGCTCAGTCTCTCGGCCTGGCAGGCAGCAAACGCATGGGGCATTAGCGTCCTGCACGAGACGCAGGACGGCCTGTCGACCCGGTTCGCCCAATCGGGGGGCGGCAAGTGGTTGGGCTTCGAGCCAATCGCCGGTGCCACCGGTGTGCCGCTTATTCCAGGTGCTTTGGCCTATTTCGAGTGCGAACGCTACGCCCTGCACGATGGCGGTGACCATCTCATCTTCGTTGGTCGCGTGTTGGCACTCGGTCGACCATCGGGCTCGTCCTCTCGACCCCTCATCTTCTTCGCCGGCCGTTACCATCAGATCGACCGGCCTCGTCAAGGTGCGAGCGAGAGCGATGAGGGTATTTTGCATGGTTGGTGACCACGAACGGCAACAAAGGCTCTTGGAACTGATTATGCCTACGAAAACCTCGCTCTTGCGGTGGCCCTCGGGGAACAGATGCGCTGGCCTGCGCCGCGCCCTCGGCCGGCTGACACTCGCTTCGTTAAAACATGCTGAAGTAAAGCGGCCATCGCCGCATTCGCCCCGACGACATGGAGCGATAGACCAGCGTGTAGCGCCAATTCCATATGCCTCGCAAAAACTCCTCGGGCGGCGGATGTTCGCCGACGAAGGCAGACCGCACTCGCCAGCGGCGGCCGGGATGCTGGTCAAACCAGATGCGGTCCAGTTGCTCGACCTGTTCGATAATGTGGTTTGTCATCTGCCGGGCCTTCAAACCTGGGCCAGCCGCTCGCGCAGTTCGTCGCGGTTATTTCAACCTGGCTCATCCAGGCCGCCTCCGCGGCTAGCCCCGCAGTGGCAGCGGCTGGTCGCCGAGCATCGACTTCACCACAACCTCGCGCGCCCTGTCGCGGTCGAGCGCGTGCAGCGCGATCAGGTCGGAACATTCGGCAATGATCTGGTCGGCCTCCTGAAGGATCTTGAGCTCCTTATAGCGGTCGTGCCGCTTAAACCCCATGCTTGCGCCGACGAGTTCGAGCAGGTTGACGATGCGGAACGGCCAGTCGCGCTCATGGGCGCAAAGCTCGCGATGGTCGGAATGATAGACCGTCACCAGCGCGTCGATGCCGGCTTCACTCGCCGCCTCCAACTCCCTGAGCTGGAGCTCGCGCTTGAACTTCGGCAGCACGCCGAGATTGACGCTCTGTAGTCCAACCGCCGGTTGGTTCAGATCGATTAGCGTGACGCCTGGTATGGCATGCAGGATTTTCTCGGCCGCTTCCATCACGCCGGCGACGCCGGGGTGTCTATGCAGCGCGATCCGCATCTCGACGCGCTCGCCGAGATGCGGGATCAGTTGATCGAGCCGCGCGCCGAGGAAACGCAGGAACGGCGTCATTTCGAACGGCCGCGCGCCGCGCTGGCGCTCGATCGCCGGCAGCGTGGTTTCCGTGAACTGCACGTAGCAGCTCGGGCACCAAGAGATCACCTGGCCGGATTTGGAATGCGACAGCTTGTCGACGCTGCTGGCGCCCATGCGTCCGGACATCTCGATATCGCTGGCGCGAAGTTGCAAGATGCCGCAGCAATGGCTCGGCCCGCCCATCACCTGGTAGGAGATACCGAGCGCATCCATGATATCGAGCGCGAGCAGCGCGATGTGCGGCGTCTTGAGCACATTGCACCCGGTGTAGAACACGAAATCGGGCGGCTCGGCTGGCGTTGCCACCGAGGCCGATTTCTGGCCGAGCCGCTCCAGCATCTCGCCGTCGAGCTGCAGGCGCGAGAGCACCGTCACGTCGCGGCCGAGATCGCGGTATCTTTCCAGGCCTTCGCGCCGCCGCTCCGGCAATTCTCGCCCGGCCTTCACGGCCGCCGCTCGCGCCATCGCCAGCAGAAAGCGCGGATTGACGCCTTCGTCGCACGCCTTGATGCATTCGCCGCTGAGCATGCAGGACCGCGCCCATTTGCGCGAAGCGTCCGGCCCGTCACCATGGCGAATGATGTCGATGATGCCGCCGATGACGTCTTCGGGTTTTTCTTCGACAATGCCGGCGGGTTTCACGCTCGGGCAGGCCTCGACGCATTTGCCGCAACGCGTGCAGGCGTCGCACATCTGATCGACGCGCGCGGAAAGCGCCGTTTCGAAGGAGATGTCGCTCATGACTGACGCTCCGGCAGAGGCGGAGGGATCGCTGCGTCGATTAGGCGGGGAGCCTAGCCGAGCCGAGCGAGAGCGCCAACGAAATTGCCATCTTGGTAAGAGGCATAAACAGCCAGCAGCACGCAGCTTGACATTACGTAAGCTGTGACTTACCGTTAGTCATGGCTTACGGAACTGCCCTTGCGGTGCTGGCGGACCCGACGCGGCGCAGAGTGTTCGAGCGCCTGCGTCACGGGCCGCGCGCGGTGAACGTGATCGCGGCGGGGTTGCCGGTCTCCCGTCCGGCAGTGTCGCAGCACCTGAAAGTGTTGAAGAGCGCGGGGCTTGTCGAGGAGCGCAACGAGGGCGTGCGGCGGATCTACTCATTGCGGCGCGAGGGGCTTTTGGAATTGCGCGAATGGCTGGACGGTTTTTGGGATGACGCGCTGGAGGCTTTCAAGCTCGAGGCCGAACGATCTCACAAGGCAAAAGGGAGCAGATGAATGAACGAGATGGCCGTCATCGCGCCCGTACGCAAAACCGTGTCCGTGAAGGCGCCGATCGAACATGCCTTCGAAGTTTTCACCAGCGGACTGACGCGCTGGTGGCCGCATGATCATGGCGTCGGCAAGAAGCCGATTCAAAGAGTATTGATGGAGCCGCGGCTCGGCGGCCGCTGGCTCGAGATTTCGCAAGACGGCACCGAGACCAGCGTCGCCACCATCATTGTCTGGGAGCCGCCGCTTCGCTTCGTGATGCTTTGGCAGGTCAACGCGCAATGGAAACCGGACCTCTCGATGAAATCGGAGGTCGACGTGCGCTTCACCGCCGAAGGACCCGAGGCCACGCGCGTCGAACTCCTGCACCACAGGTTCGAGACCATGGGCGCGGAGGCGGGCGCTTCGATGCGCAAGGACGTCGACGGCGGCTGGCCGGGCTTGATCGAGCGTTTTGTCCGCGAAGCCGAACGCAGCAGGAATTGAGACGAGCAGCAACACACGGCCAGGAGGTCATCATGTCAGAATTCACTGTGTATTCTGTTCCCGGCAGTCCGTTCGGACGTTCTGTCATGGCTGCGCTCGAAGAGAAAGGTGCCTCCTGGCGGCTTTCGCCTGTCGCGCCAGGCACCATGCGCTCACCCGGGCATCTCGCGCGACACCCGTTTGGCCGCGTCCCGGTGCTGGAGCATGATGGTTTTTCGCTCTACGAGACGCAGGCGATCCTGCGTTATCTCGACCGGATTCTGCCGGCGCCTGCGCTGTCGCCTTCCGACCCAAAGCGGCTGGCGCGAATGGACCAGGTGATGAACATCAACGACTGGTATCTCTTCCACGGCGTCGGCAACGTCATTGTGTTCCACCGCGTCATCGGGCCGCGTGTGATGGGCCTGCCGGCAGACGAGAAGGCGATCGAAGCCGCGATGCCGAAGGCGCGCACGGTTTTTTCCGAGCTTTCGCGGCTTCTCGGCGAGCAAGCTTTTTTCAGCGGAGACTCGGTATCGCTCGCCGATCTCCTGGTGGCGCCGCCCATGGCCTTCTTCACCCTGACGCCGGAATGGGCGGAACTCGGTGCGCCACATCCAAATCTCATAGCCTGGCTCAAGCGAATGGAAGCACGGCCGAGCCTGCAGGCAACCACCTGGGAGCGCGTCTCGGAGCTGGCGAAGGCGGCGTGAGGAGGGAGCAGACTTCGGATCGCAGGGAAGACGATATTCACCCCTCTTGGTCGAAG
>Ga0306923_10005386_pt1 | contig 12470 bp, 11 predicted proteins | sample sta12Can44000108_FD_203841 | JGI IMG/M metagenome (GOLD analysis project Ga0306923, IMG submission 203841) | Lab enrichment of tropical soil microbial communities from Luquillo Experimental Forest, Puerto Rico - statanox.12C.anox.44.000.108 (v2)... | ecosystem: Environmental > Terrestrial >...
CGGGAGACCTGAGGAAAAAACAAGGCCCCGGTTCATCACACCGGGGCGTTGCGTTAATCCCGCGGACCGATCTGGCTTCCCGTCCTATTGAATCACCGGACTGGTCGCGTCGGCCGGGCCGCCCGCGTTGTAATGGATCTCGCCCGACTCATCGGCGAAGAAGCGCCTCTGCCCGGTCGTGCCCACCTGGTCCGGTACCGCCGTGATGGTGTAGGAGCGGATCGCGCCGTTCACCTTCTCGCCCGGGGTGTAGGTAAAGGTGTAGCCGCTCTTGCGCCCACTGGCCAGATTGGTATCGATGGTCTGCTCGCCGGCACTCTGCGACGTGCCTCCAAGCGAGATCAGGTCAGGCGTGAAACCCAGGTCAGGGTGGCTGCTGGAATAGATCATCTCCCCTGCGCTGATCGCCTTAATGCTGGCGATCGCCGAGGCCTCGTGCGCCGGTATCTGCGACTTGGTGATCTTCGGAATGGTGAAGGCCGCGATGATGAGGATGATCGTGACCACGATCAGCAACTCGATCAGCGTGAAGCCACGATCGCGATTGCGTCTGTGCATAACTGTGGACCCCTTTTGTCATCTCGCGGAAAACTGCGCTAGGAAAACGACGCAGGAAAGACGAAATGGTTTCCGCGACTGAACAAGAAATTATTGAGCACCGCAGTGTCCTTGTCAAAATACCACCGCGATTATGCGTCTCGCTGGACGGACGTGCGGCCAGCCGACACGAGCCTGCTCTTCTCCCAAAGCTACTCGCGAACGCCTCTTGCTAGTTGCTCATTGCTAGTTGTTTCTTCAGCATGCCAGCGAGTCGCGCGTGATCTTCAGCCCGTTGAGATTGCCCAGCACCGTCACCGCAATCGATTCCGGCTTGAACATGTCGTTGGCCGTCTGGATCACGTCCTCCAGCGTCACCTCCTGGATGCGATCGATGATCTCGTCCATTCCCAGGAAGCGGTCGTAGTACATCTCTTGCCGCGCCAGGTTCGACATGCGCGCGGTTGACGATTCCAGGCTCAACATCAGGCTGCCCTTCAACTGGTCCTTGGCGCGCTTCAACTCTTCCTCGGGGATCTGACTGTTCTTGATGTCGCGAAATTCGTGCACGATTGACTGCACCACTCTAGGTGCAGACTCGCGCGACGTTCCGGCGTACACGGCCAGGCATCCCGTGTCTTTAAACGGATTCAGTTCGGAAAAGATCGAATATACCAGGCCCTGTTTCTCGCGCACGTTCTGAAACAGCCGGGAACTCATGCCTCCCCCCAACAGCGTGTTCAAAACGTAGGCCACGAACCGGCGTTCGTGATTGATCTGGTATGACGGCACTCCCACGCAAATCTGCACCTGCTCCAGTGCCTTCTTGTTGCGCAGGGTGATGCGCGAATTGATCTTGGGGGGTGTGTCGCGCCACCCATTGAACCCCCGGGGTAGCGGTTTGAATTCCTTACTGAGCAGGTTGACGAAATCTTCGTGGCGCAGGTTTCCTGCCGCCGAGATTACCAGGTTCTCCGGCACGAATTTGCTTTGGTAATACTTCAGAATAGCCGCTTGGTCGAACTTGCGTACGGTTTCCTTGGTCCCCAGGATGGGTTTTCCCAGCGCATGGTCCTTGAAGAAATTCTGGGTGAAGATTTCGTGGACGAGACTGTCAGGATTGTCTTCGTCCATCTTGATCTCCTCCAGAATCACCCCGCGCTCGCGCACGATCTCGCTCGCATCGAATGTCGGATGCAGCACCATATCGCTCAACACATCAACCGCTATGGGCAAATGCTCATCCAAGACTTTAATGTTGAAGCAGACCGTTTCCTTGCCCGTGAAGGCGTCCATGTTGCCGCCGATGGAGTCCACCTGCCGGGCTATGTCTTCGGCCGACCGATGCGTGGTGCCCTTGAACACCATGTGCTCTACAAAATGCGAGATCCCGTTCACCTCCGGCTCTTCGTTGCGCGAACCCGCCTTCAACCAGATGCCCATGGAAACCGAACGAATGTGGTCCATGCGCTCGGTAATGATGGTGAGACCGTTGGGGAGCACTTCCCGGTGAATCATCCGGTCGGTTTCGACCGCTAATACTTCCGCTGACATGTAATCCTTTTCTGGATGAATGGACTTGCAAGCTTGCTTGCCTTACTTCCGGCTCAGCGGTCGCTTCGTTGGCTTAAGATAGAATGAACGCGCGCGCTGGACAACCGTCCCGAGGCGGAGTCGGGCAGATGGGCATCTAACTCCTACAGGATATTGGATGCATGGGTGAATCGCAACAACGCGAACTATTATCTCTTTCGAATCAACAACTTGGCGAGATGATCGAAAGTTTTGCGCAAGCTCCCTACCGCCTCCGCCAGCTATTGGACGGTCTGTACAAGCAAAGGTTGTCCCGGCTGGACCAGTTCTCTACTCTCCCCCTGACCTTTCGCCAGCAACTCCTGGCCGCTGACTACTCCGTTGGCCAACCCGCCACGGAGAAGAAGTTCACTTCGTCAGACGGCACCGTCCGCTACCTGTTCGCCTTCGCCGATGGTCAGTCGGTCGAGACCGTCTGGATGCCCGACGGCGACGGCGGCGAAGCCGGCGACGGCTCCGACTCCGGCGACGAAGAACTCGCCGAGCTCAGGACCGGAATGTCACTCAATAGCGATTTGTCATCCCGAGCGCAGCGACCGCAGGAAGGGGAGTCGAGCGACCCGCATTTTCCGTCATCCCGAGCGACGACCGCGCCAACCGACGCGCTCCGAGTTGAGGAGCCTGCCCTGAGGTTGCCAAAGGGACCTGCATTTTTACCGACCACTGACAACCGACCACTGACAACTACTCCATCCCGAGCGGCGGCTGCCGCTTCGGCAGCCGCAGTCGAGGGATCTGCCGTTTCTTCACGCCGCGAAAACCTCCGTCGCCGCGCCACCATCTGCGTTTCCAGCCAGGTGGGTTGCGCGGTGGAGTGCGCCTTCTGCATGACGGCCCTTCTCGGTCTCCATCGCAACCTCAGCGCAGGAGAAATCGTCGGCCAGGTGCTCGCCGTCCTAAACGACCAGCAGGTCAAGTTGGACCGCGACCGAATCAACCTCGTCTTCATGGGACAGGGCGAGCCCTTCCTCAACTATGACAACTTCATGCAGGCAGTGCGGGCGCTAGTCGGCGAGGTCGGCATTCCCGCCTCGCGCATGACCGTCTCAACCTCGGGCATCGTCCCCCGCATCGCCGATTTCGGCGCCGAGGAAATCCGCCCCAAACTCGCCGTCTCGCTCAACGCGCCTAGCCAAGTCCTGCGCACGTCGGTAATGCCGATCACGAAAAAATGGACGATCGAGAAACTGCTGTCCGCGTTGCGAGACTTCCCCCTACGCAACCGCGAGCGCTTGACCTTCGAATACGTCTTGCTCGGCGGCGTCAACGACAGCGTGTCCCATGCCCGCGAGTTGCTCGATCTCATCCGTGGACTCCGCGCCAAGGTGAACCTCATCGCCCTCAATCCCGGGCCTGAGATTCCCTTCTCCATGCCCGACCCGGATCGCGTGCTCGCCTTTCAGTCGGTGCTGATGACCGCAGGGATTCCTGCCTTCGTTCGCCGTCCCCGCGGACGCGACATTTACGCCGCCTGCGGCCAGCTCAAACACACCACCGAACTGGTACAGTTGAGCTAGGTTTCCCGCAAGCTAGGTTTGAAAGGGCACGGATCCCTGTTTTGAATGGGCACGGCTTTACAGGCTGCTGAAAACTCGTTTCCGGATCGTTTTGTATCAGGGGAGGACTTCAGTCGTGCCGACAGGTCGTTTATTTTTGTCATCCCGTGCGAGCGAATCGGGGTCCCCGCGAAGTGCCATTTTTGCGCTTCGTGGGGTGATGTTTTAGTCCGCGAGGGATCTGCTTTTCGCACTTTTTCGGCAACCTGTTTAGCCGTCTCGGACTCCCTGACGCCCGGCTTTGGCCCCTGAGGGATCTCGCTTTGTACCAGGACACAACTTCAGAGCTTGGCCTGAGCGATGTCGAACGGTGTCCGTGCTGTTCCTGGCAACTGACAACGGGCCACTGACAACTAACTTATGAAACAAGTCCGCGTAGGAATTGTCGGCTTCGGAACCGTCGGTCGCGCCACCGCCGACATCATCACCCACCACTCCGAGCTCATCCAAAAGCGCAGCGGCGTGAAGCTCGTCGTCACTGCCGTCTGCCGCCGCCAGTTGATCAACGCTGCCGACGTCCCCCACGGCGCCAGAGTCACCACCGGCTGGAAGGAGCTCCTCACCTCCTCCGATGTCGACGTCATTGTCGAGACCATGGGCGGTGTCGATCACTCCCTGCAACTCCTCCGCGGAGCCCTCGAGCACGGCAAGCCCGTCGTCACCGCCAACAAAAAGCTCCTCGCTGAGCATGGAGACGAGCTGTTCGCCCTCGCCGTCGGCCGCAACCTGCCCATCGGCTTCGAAGCCAGCGTCGCCGGAGGCATCCCCATCCTGCGCGTCATCCAGGAGTCCACCGCCGGAGACCGCCTGCGCGCCCTCCACGGCATCCTCAACGGCACCTCCAACTACATCCTCACCCAGATGGAGTCCCGCGGCATCGACTTTGACCAGGCGCTCAGCGAAGCTCAAAAAGCCGGATACGCCGAAGCCGATCCCACTTTCGACATCGACGGTCAGGACGCTCGCGACAAGCTCTGCATCCTCGCCCGCATGGCTTTCGGCGGACGCCTCGACGTCAACCGCATTCCCGCCCACGGGATTCGCGCCGTGCGCGCTGTTGACATCCGCTCCGCGCAGCGCCTCAACCGCACCATTCGACTGGTCGCTTCGGCGGAGCAAACCGGCAGCGGCCTCGACGTTTCCGTGCGTCCCTGGCTGGTCGACAGCCGCTCAATGCTGGCCAAGGTTGAGGACGTGAACAATGCCGTCTTCCTGGTCGGAGACCGCCTCGGCACGCAAATGTTCTACGGACGCGGAGCGGGCGGCGACGCTACCGGCGCGGCCGTCGTGTCAGATTTAGTGGAGATCGCCCGCGACCTCGCCGCCGGACGCCTCAGCGCCAAGAACGTTGTCGGCTTCCTCGACCCGCGCGAGCTGGAGATCGCCCCCGAGCCCAAACCCGCAGGATGGTATTTACGCCTCACCGTCCACGATCAGCGCGGCATCATCGCCCGCGTCGCCGAAACCCTGGCGAGCGACGGCATGAACATCGATTCCGTGCAACAGGAGCCGCATTCACCCAAAGAGCGCCTGTCGCTGTTCTTCACCGTCGAACCAATCTCGGAGCCCAAAGTCCGCGCCGCCATCGAGAAGATCAACGCCTTCGAGTTCATGGTGGAACCTGTCCTGCTGCTGCGGATGGAGTGAAGTCGCTTCTTGCCATTCGCCGTTCGCGTGTCGCTTTTCGTTCTTCGCTGTTTCGCTGGCCATCACGAGCGCAGCGAGGGATCTGCTTGGCTGTCCGCTGTTTCAGCGTCTCGAACCATCACGTCAGATTGTGCGTGCCGGCAGACGCATCGAACCCCAGATGGACGCTTGCGCAGCTGCGCTGGAGGCTGAGGCGAGGGCAAACGACGACAAACCAGAAGAGGGGCGAAGTGGCCCAGACAAACCCTCCCCACCAGGCAAGTAATTCGAAGGTGGATGCACCGTTCAAGCGAAACCTGAGCAGGGGTTCGGGCTCGCAAGAATCGCCGGACTCCCACACCCTCCAGTCCCTCGCGGGACGGCAGATCATAGCCCACGGTTTCAACCGTGGGTAAGCAAGATGATTGGATCGATTCCTCTCTGCCGAAGGCCCGTGCGCAGGCCGAAGCGCAAACAGAAATCCCGTTCTCTGTGTCTCTGCGGTGAATGGTCCCCGTGGGAAAACGAATTCGGCTGACAACCGCCAACTGACTACTGAGAACTGTGCTTCACCACCCACTTCTCCCACTCCGATTCCTGCATTCCACCCGCGGCTACCCGCAGCACCATAGCCGTCTCTTCCACTTCGTTACACTTCCACGTGAGGCCGTTCATCTCGAGACAAACCACCATCGCCGCCAGCGCCGTGCGTTTGTTCCCAATGGCGAACGGACGGTCCTTCAGCAGCCGCCACCCGTAACCCGCCGCCAGCCGCACCCGCCTCTTCCCGTCGGGATCTTCTACCACCTTCTCGGCGCGCCGAATTGTCAGCTCCAACATCACCATTTCTACCTCGGTGGAGTTGCCTCCATAGCGCGTAACGAGTTCCATATGGATCGCCTGCAACCCACGCATCGTCAGCAGTCGTATTCGCGGCAGGCTCATTTTCCGAGCTCCCGATAGCTGTTCCTGTGCTGCCCCTCCGTCCGCCGGAAGGCCTCCACCTGGTCGGCAAAGTCGGGATCGAACGGCGACAGGTCCAGCCCCCACTCGTGTTCGGTCAGCTCCAACTCGGCTCCCACCGACAGGCGCAGATTGTCGATGACTTTCTTCGGCAGCAGCACTCCATACCCGCTCCCGATCCTGCGCAATTTGGTCTTCATAACCCTCCCCTGGTCCGGGTCGACGTCCCGCCCTTCGACCGGATTTTGCCCTTCAAAACTCATTATAATGAATGTTATAACTAGATAGCCGTTAGCGGCTAGTGGTTGGAACGGACCCGGCGGTTCGGTGTCCCGACACCCCACCGCCAAAAACCCGCTCAAGCTGCGCTTGAACCGGGCACCCGGCGGGTCTTGTCTGTCCACTATCCACCATCCACTCACTACTCCCTTCTCCTCCCGGCACCTCCCAAACCCATGCCAATTTGGTGCACCCCACCCTCGGAATTTCTCATCTAACACCTTGACAGTAAGGCACTCAGGTTCTATAGTGGGCCTGCTATAAGGCGCTCGCCGCCCGGCGAAGCGCCTAAAATTCAGTGACTTACGCGCTAATCAAGTTTAGGAGGCGGGCAACCATGGCAAAGATTATCGGAATTGACTTGGGCACGACCAACAGCGTTGTGGCCGTGATGGAAGGCGGCGAACCCAAAGTCATCCCCAACGAAGAAGGCGGGCGAACCACGCCCTCGGTCGTCGGATTCACCAAGAACGGCGAGCGGCTGGTGGGACAGGTCGCCAAGCGCCAGGCCATCACCAATCCGGAGAACACCATTTATTCCATCAAGCGCTTCATGGGCCGTCGTTACGACGAAGTCAATGAAGAAATGAAGATGGTACCGTTCAAGGTGGTGAAGTCGGGCGATCACGTGGCGGTGGTGGCGCAGGGACACGAATACACTCCGCCGCAGATTTCGGCGCTGATTCTGCAGAAGCTGAAGAAGGCGGCGGAAGACTATCTGGGAGAGAAAGTCACGGAAGCGGTGATCACGGTTCCAGCGTACTTCAACGACGCGCAGCGGCAGGCGACCAAAGATGCGGGACAGATTGCCGGGCTCGACGTGAAGCGCATCATCAATGAGCCTACGGCGGCAGCGCTGGCGTATGGGCTTGATAAGAAGAAGGACGAGACCATTGCCGTGTACGACTTCGGCGGCGGCACCTTCGACATTTCGATTCTCGAGGTGGGCGAAGGCGTGATCGAAGTGAAGTCGACCAACGGCGATACGCACCTGGGCGGCGACAACATCGATCAGCGGATCGTGGAGTGGCTGATTGCGGAGTTCCAGAAGGACGAAGGGCTCGACCTGCGGGCCAAGGGTAACGAGATGGCGCTGCAGCGGTTGCGCGATGCGGCCGAGCGCGCCAAGATCGAACTCTCCACCACGATGCAGACCGAGATCAATCTGCCGTTCATTACGGCGGATGCCTCGGGGCCGAAGCACCTGGTGAAGACGCTGACGCGCTCGAAGCTGGAAGAGATGGTGCGCGATCTGATTGATCGCTCCATCCAACCCTGCGAGCAGGCGATGAAGGATGCGGGCGTCACTCCGGACAAAATTGACGAAGTGGTGCTGGTGGGCGGACAGACGCGCATGCCGGCGATTCAGGCGCTGGTGAAGAAGCTGTTCGGCAAAGAGCCGCATAAGGGCGTGAATCCGGATGAAGTGGTCGCGATCGGCGCGGCGATTCAGGGTGGCGTGCTGGGCGGCGAGGTGAAAGACCTGCTGCTGCTTGACGTGACTCCGCTGACGCTGTCGATTGAGACGCTGGGTGGAGTGGCGACGCCGATGATTCAGCGCAACACCACGATTCCGACGAAGAAGACGGAGACCTTTTCGACGGCGGCCGACAACCAAGATTCGGTTGAGGTGCATGTGCTGCAAGGCGAGCGTCCGATGGCGCGCGACAACCGCACGCTGGGCAAGTTCCATCTGACGGGACTGCCGATGGCTCCACGGGGCGTGCCGAAGATCGAAGTGACGTTCGATATTGACGCGAACGGCATCCTCAATGTGACCGCGAAAGATATGGCCACGGGCAAGGACCAGAAGATCACGATCACGTCGTCTTCAGGGCTGAGCAAAGAAGAGGTCGAGCGCATGGCGAAGGAAGCCGAGTCGCACGCGGCCGAAGACAAGGCACGGCGCGAGGAAATTGAGTCGCGGAACCAGCTCGACGGCATGGTGTATCAGATCGAAAAAATGCTGCGCGAGCATGGCGACAAGATCTCGGGCCAGGAGCGCGGCGATGTGGAGAACGCGCTGGCCGATGCGAAGAAGGCACTGGAAGGCTCGGACGCCAAGGCAATGGACAAGGCGCGCGAGCAGTTGACGGCTTCGTCGCACAAGCTGGCGGAAGCCATGTACAAGGCGCAGGCTGCGCAAGGTGCTCCGGCGGGCGGTCCGGCTCCGGGAGGAGATGGACAGGCCGGCGGAGAGGAGAAGAAGAAAGACGAAGGTGTGATCGACGCCGAGTACGTGGACGTGGAAGAAAAGAAGTAACTGGTAATTGCTCACTGGTGATTGGAGAGGGGTGCTGACCGCCCCTGGTCCGTAAGGGGATTTTGGTTCCCACCCTATCGCCAAAATCGGGCGATAAGGGTGGGGCACCCAGATGATGAGTTTGGGGTTACGAAAAGACCCACGCAAGCAAGAACAGCTTGAGTGGGGCACCTGACTCGGAGATTGGGAAGTTTGGGTTAGAGGGTGAGGACAGAAGTGAATTTTGAGTTGAACGGAAAGTCGTACATGTTGAATTTCAATCCGCAGGATGAGCGGTGGTATCTGCTGACGGCCGGGCTTAATGGAATGGCGAAGGCGATCCCGGTATTCAATGATGAAGAGGGATTCGTGCCGAACATCGTCGTGCCGGCGAGCGGCGAAAGTTCCGCGACCGTTAACTGAGGAATGAAGTGTTCCGGGTCTAAAGCCCCATCTCAAATGCAGAAGTTTAGCCACGGCCCTTCGGCAAGCTCAGGGCAAGCTTTAAAGGCCGGTGCTTCCAGCAGTGTTAGAGTTGCAGTGGTGAGCAGTCCCTCCTGGCACGGAGGGACTCGCTGCATAGCATAAAAGATTAAAGACAAGAAACGAAATGGCCACCACGGACAAGAAAGACTATTACGGCACGCTGGGAGTGAAGAAGACGGCCTCGGCGGAGGACATCCGCAAGGCGTTCCGCAAGCTGGCGCGCAAGTATCACCCGGACGTTAATCCCGACAAATCCGCGGAGGAGAAGTTCAAGGCCATCTCCGAGGCCAACGATGTTTTGAGCGATCCCAAGAAGCGCAAGATCTACGACCAGCTAGGCTTCTACTCCGACAACATCGACCCGGCCACTGCCGAGGCTTATGCGCGCGCGGGAAACTCCGGCGGAGGCGGATTCCGCGCCGGCGGTCGCAGCGCAGACCGAACGGAATATCAGGAAGTTCCGTTCGATTTCGAGGGCTTCGACTTCAGCGACATCGCGGAAGGCACGCGGCACTCAGGCGGAGGCGGCGGATTCCGCGACATCTTCTCGGGCATATTTGGCGGAGGCGGACGCCAGGAAGCCGCGCCGCGACCGATGCCAGGCAGCGACCTCGAATACCAGGTCAACGTTGGATTCTGGCAGGCCATCAAGGGAGCGGAGTTGCAGCTGAGTGTTCCACACCTGGAGAGCTGCTCGAACTGCCACGGCCGTGGCTACCTGGAGAGTCCCGGGGTATGCCCGGAGTGCAAGGGCAAGGGTCAGATCACGCAGAAGAGCGGCAACATGAAGTTCAACATTCCGTGCCCGCGCTGTGGCGGCTCCGGGCACAATCGCACGGTGTGCGACGTCTGCCACGGCGAGGGTCGAGTGGAGCGCAGCGAATCGCTCAAGGTACGCATCAAGCCGGGCACGAGGAACGGACAGCGCATCCGCCTAGCCGGACGCGGCAACGCCGGAACCATGGGCGCTCCTGCGGGCGACTTGTACATCATCGTGCGGGCGGGAGAGCATCCCATCTTTCGGCGCGATGGCGACGACATCTACCTCAGCATTCCCGTCACTGTGAGCGAGGCCGCTCTGGGCAGCAAGGTGGAGGTACCCACCATCGACGGGCGCGCTCAGTTGAAGATTCCGCCGGGCACGCAGTCGGGACAGAAACTGCGCTTGCGCGAGAAAGGTGTACCCTCGGCAGTGAAAGAGGGCGTCCGCGGGGATGAGATCGTCGAGGTAAAAGTGGTGGTGCCGGCGGTGCGCGACGAAAAGTCAAAGGAAATCCTGCGCGAGCTGGCCAAGCTGAATCCCGAAGATCCCCGCAGTGAACTGTGGAAAGAGGCAAGCGGCTAGCAATTCGTGGTTCGTGACGGTAACTGGTACAAGCACGCGCAGGTTAGGTAAGACTTGGCGAAGATCGATGACCGCACAAATACAATCCGCGGCGAGTGATTTGGTACTCGAGACCGAGCGGTTGCGGCTGCGGCGGTTTCGCGAAGGCGACGTCGAGGCGGTCTTCGCCATCATCGGTGATGATATCGCCATGCAGTACTATCCGCGGACCTTTTTTCGACGCGACGCTGAAGAGTGGGTCGAGCGCAATTTGCGGCGCTACCTCGAGCATGGCTACGGACTCTTCGCGGTGACGCTGAAAGATAACAACGAAGTTATTGGCGACTGCGGCATTGTGAAGCAGCCCGTCGACGGCGAGTCAGCACTCGAGGTGGGTTATCATTTCCGCCGCGACCAATGGGGACACGGCTACGCCACCGAGGCGGCGCGCGCCTGCATGGGCCTGGCGTTTCGTGCCTTCGGCGCCGACAAGGTGATCTCACTGATCCGCCCCGAAAACATCCCTTCGCGGCGAGTAGCGGAGCGTAACGGAATGAAGTTAGAGCGGGAGGTTGTGCACTACGGACTGCCCCACCTGGTGTATGCGATGTCTCGTCACCAATATGAGCGCGAAGAGTCGATTTGCTTCGGGGGTAAAGCCCCTTGATTAAGACGGCCCTGGAGACAGGGGTGAAGAGGCTGCTGAAGAAGGAAGCAGGCCCGTCGCCGACTGAAGTGTGAGCCTGAGAAGCGATGCCGTCCCCCGGGGGACTGGGGTTCACTCCCGCTTGACCCGGCACTCCGCCTTGGGCTGCGTGCTGGGCTCTCATGTCCCCGCCCCTGCGGGGCTGGACCTTCGCCGGTTTGTTCCACCGTTGTAACCCGAACCAAGTATGCGCGCACACACTGAAGTCCGCTCGGGATCAAAGAAACATAGGATGATTACGGCACAGCTGGAGCCGTGTCCCTTCAAAACAGAACGGGAAGCGACTTTTTCGGCAAGCTGTGAAGCCGTGCCCTTTCAAACCGCGTTGATGAGACTAGTATGGATTTGATGAGGCGAGAGGACTATGGCCAAGCGTAAGAAGCAAGGCGCGTACATGATCAGCTCAGTTGCCGAGATGTACGGCATCCATCCGCAGACGCTGCGCCTTTACGAGCGCGAAGGGCTGCTCAAGCCGTCGCGCACCGAGGGCAATACCCGCCTCTATACCGACGAAGACCTGGAACGGCTGGAAATCATCCTGTCGCTGGCGCGCGACCTGGGCGTCAATATTTCCGGCATCGCCATCATCCTGCAGATGCGCGAGCGCATGGAGGAGATGCAGCATCAGATGTCGGAGTTCGTCAGCTACGTGCGCACCGAGGTCATGAGCCGCGCACAGAACGCCGTCAACGACCCTTCGCGCGGAGCCATCGTTCCTGCGGGCCACTCCATCCTGATCAAGACGGAAAAAAAGCGGTGAGACAGCGGTCAGTGGATGGAACTCTGGGCGCGAAACAACCAGAAGCTGCTTTATCGATACCGTGCTTGAGGAAATTCGAGCTCCCTCGCTGACTAAGGTGCTGTGTTTACGATGCCTGGCCGACACGGCTGAAGAGGCTGCTGAAATAGCGCGAAAAGCAGATCCGTCGCGGGCTGAAGATCACCCCACGAAGCGCAAAAACGGTGGTTCGCGGGGACCCCGATTCGCCCGCTAGGCCAGGGAAGACAAAAACCAATGGGGCTTAACGGCACGACGGGAGTCGTGCCCTGATACAAAGCCTCTCAAAAGTAAGTTATTTCCCAAGCTGTGAAGCGTGCCTTTTCAAACCGCGTGATGACCTTACATCTATCCACTTACCATTGATGATTACTGTTTCT
>Ga0306923_10005391_pt1 | contig 12462 bp, 11 predicted proteins | sample sta12Can44000108_FD_203841 | JGI IMG/M metagenome (GOLD analysis project Ga0306923, IMG submission 203841) | Lab enrichment of tropical soil microbial communities from Luquillo Experimental Forest, Puerto Rico - statanox.12C.anox.44.000.108 (v2)... | ecosystem: Environmental > Terrestrial >...
ATTTCATCTCGCTGTTGTCGAATAGTCTGAAGACCACCGAGTATGTCGCTGGGTCGAGGTCGACGCCGGTGCAAATAAAATCGAGCGGGATGCGCGGCCCCTCGGTGCCATCCGACAGCTTGGTCACAAAGGATCTTTTTCTCGGATCAAACGACACGCCGCGCCAGACCGGCGCCGCGTCGCCGCGCTCGCCTTGTCGGCCGGGCGGGCCGCGCTGGCCGCGCGCGCCCGCCGATGCGAGCAGTCGCCAGCCCGGGCCGGGCAATTCGCCGGGAAAATCTTTGACCGCGACCCAAGATGAACCGCCGCGCATGACGACGTCGAGCGCGGAATAAGCGGTAAGGCTATCGTGCGTGCCGCGTGGGTTGAGCGCGCCGCCGGGGACGCCCTTCCGCAGCACGTCGAGCGCGCCCGCCAGTTGCGCGCACTTGAGTTCGAGTTCGTGGATTTGTTTCTGCTGCTGCTTGAGCTTGCTCTCAAGCTCGATGCGGTGCGTGGCCATGCCGCGAGCGATGCCTTGAACGATTTGATCGGTCCGGATGTCGAGATGCCCCTGCATCCACCGTTCCCATCCGTCCCACTGGCCGCCGTCTTCCGTCGCAGCGGCGACCGGCGGCGCGTAGGTGCCTCCGTTGCTGCGATGCGTTTCGACCGCCTGCGTACGCATAAGCCCGGTTTTGGGGTCCACGCGTGGCATCTCACTTCTCCGTCGCGATGGGAAAGGTGCGGCAGCCCGCCATTTCTTCGTTCTTTGTTTTGCGAACGCGTCGGCGTCGCGGCGGCAGCGGCAGGCAGGAGTATGCTCCCGATTGCGACGCGCGACAATCGGGATATGCTCATCGACATGGACGACGTGACCCGAAAAATGCAGGAAGTGGCCGACGACGCGTCCCGCATCGCCCGCGAGCGCGGCCTAGACCTGAACTCGACGATTGAACTGCTCGCGGATCTCTTGGCCCAACACCCGGATCCCGCTATGCGCGCCTTCGTCGCGCCGCCCGACTACCCTGAACAATTTTCGCCGCACCACTGTCACGCTATGAAGGCGCTCGGCCTGATCGAGCCGACCGCGGACGCGCGCTGCTGGCGCCCCACTCGCAAGGGCGCGGACTGGCTGAGTATCTTGCTCGCTATGTCTTGGCTCGAATGCGGTCGACCGAAACCAAAACCGAAACCGCCGACCATTTCAGGCAACGTGGTCCGGTTGCGACCGATTCCGTAGCGCTCCCCGGCTGCCGATGCCTAGCGTGAGCAATGAATTTCAGCCGTGACGTATGCTTTGGCCCACTTTGCGGACTCAAGCCGGACATCTCGTGAGGTCCGAGAAGTGCCATAGCGACCGAGTGCAGCGCAGCAAACCATCTGGTCGCGGTCCACCCTTTAGGACTTATTATTCCGCTTGGACTTGAACGACAGCGCCACGGTTCTCGAGAGTGTCGGAAACAATCACCAGGTTATCGGCGTGGGGCGTTGTTCTCGCCGCGCGCAAACTGCCGAAGCGGTCCGATTGCATTGACGATGGCGTCGCCCGCAAAACCCTTGCAGAGGCTGTAGAACACCGGCACCTGATGGCTCATTCGTAAGCGCGAGCACATATGGTTTTTTCGGGTCGAGCCCAGTGATCGCAGCCTGAACAGCGAAATGCTGGTAGGCGAGCTTTCCCCTTCTTTGCCCCCGGGCGGCGCCAGCCGCAACTCTGCTGATTGGCCAGCGACGCCGAGTGGTTACCAGCTACGACTTTTTCACCGCCCCACACCAATTTTTTTTACTAAAAAATCAACGCTGTGGCACGAGTTGATCCAAAGCGCGATCTAGCTCCTCCCAATTCGTTCCAGATGCGCCATGCTGAAGCTGCCAAGCGGCAACCGACTCTGTCACTGTATACTTCCTGCAAAGCGCTTTAATAATTTTGCGAAGCGATTCTAAATCAAGCGGATTCCCCTCGGCTCTCCAAACATCCGCCGCTTCCTTGCTCGGCAAAAGAAATTCCGCAGCGAATGCTTTTGCCCGCTGCTCAATTCGCACTGGCATTCTTCCGCCCAGTACATCGACAGCGGACAAGGTGTGCCTTGAATCAAGGAGAAGATGACAAAGCTCATGCGCTGCCGTCACGCGGAGCGCGCCACTTCTCCAAATGTTCCTTACGTAGCTGATCCTACCGCTCGTCTTGTTCAACAAAACAGCCGGCCCGTGCTTCGGTCCCCACACAGCGACTGCGTCAAGCGACCTGATTGCAAAGTCGACAGCGCGAACATCGATATTAAATCTCTTCTCTAAGACGTTGATTGGATCAACCTCGCGATTGGCAGAAAGCTCCAATCGTCTACGTAGCCATATCGCCAATTCATTGCCTTGTACGTGAGGCCGCTCATGACGCAGTCCTTCGCCACTAACAAACGAAATTGCCTCAGCCGAGATTTCGTCGAGCTTGGGAGTCTGTCGCGGAGTACAACTCTTTACCTTTCCAAGCACAGACTTGATTTGATGCAAAGGCATTGGTCCAGCCATGCGGGCCGCGATGCGAAGCTCGTCATTATCATTTGCTGCTTCGTCAAATGACTTCGGGGGCGCTAAAACCCTCTCTGCGATCAGTGCGGCGGCCGTATCTCGGTCACGGCCAATTGTTAAAGCCAATAAGAACGTCGCATCACCCTTATCTCGACCCTTCCAAGCATCCAATAGCTTGGACCACTTACCTTCATCGGCCTCCTTAAGCCGCAACGCAATCATATCGCCAACTGATGCAAGCGCACTTGTGGCGTCGTGAAGCGGTATCCGGAACAACGATTCTTGCGTATCTACGATCATTTCGTCTTGATCCCGCAAGAACCACAGAGGCAAAAGCCCTGCGACGCCGCCGAATGCATTGGCAATATTGTGAACGTCCTCAAAAGCGGCAACCTCGCGCTCTTCCGCTTCCAAAGCATTCGGCAATTCGGACCATCGCTTCGCCGTTTCCGCGCGTAAAAATGATGGACGCTCCGGCTGAACAGGAATCGGATAGACCTGAGTCAATATCAGCGGTTTCCAACATTCTGTAAGGTGGGCAAGCAACTCATCTGCGTACCACTCAAAAACATCAGTATCTTCACCCTTGACGGGCCAAATGGGAGTGCCATCGACCATGAGAGTAATGGCAGCAAGCGTCTTGCATTCGATACCATCAACGGAATCGAGCCAATCAATCTTGAAGAGCATCCGCGGCGATTTCGTGAGACTCATGGGCATTCCTAGACTTCAATGTGCTTCTTGATCCAGTCTTCGAAAGCATCAAGACATTTCTTGTTTTGAGCCATCGTTCTCAACTGATCCACCACTTGTCTGGCTAGTCTACCTCGATAGGGGAACCCATGGTAGCTGACACCAGCATCACTCGTTCTAGCCTCATATATAGCGCCATTGTGGACCACATACAGGTACTTCTCGTAGTCGATTTCCCGGCCCGGGGCCGGAGCCGCGATGGCCTCGTTCAAGAGTTGCGTCCGTAGTTGCGCCGGCATGCCTGCCGGACATTTTCCTACGAATCTTCGTGGCTGATTCTTAAAAAACTGAATCTGTGGCTCAGAGCCAGTTCCTTCATGCTTGAAGCGCTTCTCGCCTTTGTCATACTTCCGCGGCATCGCATCCATCGCTGAATAAATTGAACAAAGCAGTTTTCGGTTGGTGCGGGCAGCTAGACCCGAAACCAGCACAGCGATTGCTCACCGAGGGATTTTCTTACCAGCTATGGCTTTCGCCTCATCAGCGACAACGGCTCTCAGGAGACCCTTGGTGGAGGATCCTATCACGGAGAGCGGTTGCTGCGCGCGCGCCGCCACCGGCCACGCGGCCGCCGCGCTACCGAGATGAAGTTGCGCCGCCTCATGCGAAATTGCCCTCGAAGGCAAGTCTACCAAAGGGCAACGTTGTGCGTCACAGCAAAATTAGCCTGCCGATGTCTGCTGTGGGTCGAACTCGGTCATTCGCCGACTGTCGGCTCAATGTCCGGTTTGCCCGAAAGCGGACACAGCTAGGAGATTTATGAGTACCGCCCTCATCCGAAAATCTTCATCGAGCGAACAAAGCGGGGGGAGGTCTAAAAAAATTGAGGGGATCGAATTTGCGGGCGCCGTGCCCCAATCGGCGTAATTCGCGTGGTAATTTCCGGGCCTTGGAAAGAAATTCCCCTCTGGTAAATGCCGGCGGAAACGGCGCAGACTCCGGCGCGCAACTGAATCGAACCGGCGGCAACTCATGAGCGTACGCGGACGGCGGCCCTTTGAAGTGAACGACACCGTGGCCTACGGGTTGCCAAATCCGCGGCTGCGGCCGCCTGCGAGCCTTCCGGATCCGGAGCGGCAGGCTTTCGTCAAGCTCATGGCAAGTTGCCCGGCCGGCCAATTTCAAGCGAGCGATATGCCGCTGCTGTGCCTTTGGGCGACGGTCACGGTGCAGTTGGAGCAGGCCGCTGGTGAGTTGGCGCGGGGCGGCATGGTCGTCGACGCGAAGCCGAGCCCTTGGTTTCAGATCCAGCAACAGGCGGCGCGTACGCTCGCGTTGCTGGCGTTGAGGCTGCGCTTGGGACCGCAGAGCCGCACCCGCATGGCGCCGAAGAAGAAGCCGAGCAGCTTGTCGTATTACGATCTTCAACGACTGGGGGGCGACGATGCCGAAGACAAAGCCGGTGAGGCTAACTGAAGTCGACCGCAGCGCGCTTGGGCGCGCGATTGAGGCGGTGCGCCAGCGCGGCACAGAGGACGCGCAGCAGCTTGATTGGATGGTAGAGCAGCAAGGATGGCGTACGGCGGCGGAATTCGCGTCATACTCGATGCAAACCCGCATGCTCGGGCTTCGGCCATGGCAGAGCCCGCCCTGCGAGGTGGATCCTGACTTTGACGGCGACGATTTCCACGGCCGGCGGACCGCGGCGCGGCTGCTGAAGCGGCTGCTCGATGCCGGGCTTTCCCGATTTGAGCCGGATCCCATCGCTGCGCTCGCGGCCGCGGAGCGCGCCCACGAGGCCGCCGAGTAGCCTCCCGGTGCAGTCAGTCCAGTCAGTGAGGTCAGTGGTTTTGGATCTCCGCCCGCGCGCTGTCGGCGACCTCGACAATCTCCGTTGAGGAGAAGGCGACCAAAGAAAATAAGAGGAAAGGCCGATTCTTTCTGCAAGTCGCGCACGCAAGCACGTTTGTCGAGATTTTCCCGTCATGATTGTGGACGCGGCCTTTGCGTTTCGGGGCTAGGTTGAATTTCTCGACATTTTGCGCGCAAGGCCGTCGCCTATGATTAAGGCTCTGATTCGGGCCTTCCGCGCCGCCTCGATCTTGCTCCGCTCGGCGAGTTGGAGATGGACTTGCGGGGTCACGGTCCACGAACGGCAAACCGGCGTCGTATCTGCGGGCTGCAGCCATCCGGCCGCGACCAGTGGTGAAACCCGTTGGTTGATCTCAAATAGGGTCAGCCCGCGAAGCTCGCGGACGTTTCTAGTCAGATCGGACGCCAGCAGCCTGGTCGTGCCGGACGTGAGGATCCACGATGCGAGATGGCGCAGCCGCTCGCCGTGCGTTGCGGTCTCCCCGGCGCGATAGAATTCGACCGCATGCGGGAGGATGAAGCCCTCGACCAGCCGGCGGGTGTTCTCTGCGGTGCGCTCGTCGACCTCATAGGTGGCGGCGAGCTTCGGGTCATCCGCCATGTGCAGGATTAGCGCCAGCGAGCCGCAGAGACCGTGCAGCTTGCCGACGAAGCTTTGAAAACCGGCCGCGAGGCCGTCCGATGCTTGTTCGAGTTCATGCAATCGGCGGCGTAACTCGGTCATGACCGCCAGCGCGTCGTCGCTCATAGTCACCCGCGCAGGCTTTGCGAAAATCATCTCGCGCACGCGCACGATGTATTTCTCGTCGTTGCTCGGCACGTCTTGCGCGAAGCTCCCCGAAGCCATCATCACAGGAAGGAACCTCTGTAGCAGCCCGTCCGAGGTGAGCCCTTGGATCTCGGCGAGCCGCGCCGGCTGGATTCCGCCGAGCAAAGAGACGGAGAGGTTTTTTATAAACATCTCCCCGCGTTTGATGCGGTCGACGTTGTGCGGCCCGCCGTCATAGGCGACGAGCCAGAATCCGCGGTCGCCGCGCCCGGTGTTGTAGCGCTCCATCGAACCAAGCCAGCCGGAAATCTCATCCGACTTGACGAGCAGGCCCTTGTCACTGCGGGCTAGAAGCTCGCCGAGCTTTTCGACGGTTGTGTCCCATACGACATAGCGCGGCGGCGGTTCGGGCTCGCGCGGCTTGGGGTCGCCGCGCTCGCGGGATGCCATGGCTAATTGATAGTCGCGGAGATTGGCGTCGTGTTTGACGCGAAGGTGGGTCTCGTGCTGCAGGAGCGGCTTGGTCACGGTGCTGATGGTCGGCGTCTTGCGCTGCGACGGATCGCCGACAAGCAGCACCCACAGCCGCGGGCGTTCGTACCACGAGCCGTTCCGCATCATCTTCAGCGCGAACCCATGATGCAGCGCGCCGGAAAATGTCGCCAGCACCGCCATGGCCAGCGCGGACGGGTCGCAGCCGATGACGGTCGATTGCGCGCCGACATAATCCTCGACCAATGGCGGCAGGATATCGAGCGGGAACGCAGGGACGATGTAGCGCTCCCATGGATCGAAGACCGGGGCCTGTTGCGGCTGCGGGGTGCCGGGTTGCACCGGCGGATCGTTATCGGGCTGTGCTCCGGGGTCGTCGGGATCTGGCTTCGGCGGCTCGCCGCGCAGCGCTTCTTCCCACGCCGGGTTGGCCTCGTCGGCGAGATGTTTGAGCGTGCCGAAACCGATGCGCGTCGGCGGCGACCGGACGTAGCCGGTCCATTTCTTCGACGTTGCCCTTGCGTCGTGCTTGCGCGATTTCTGCGACCATCTGTCGAAGACCTCAAAGCCTTCGGCGCTGCCGTTGGTGGCGGCCCAAATCGCCATCCCGATTCGATTCCAGTCATCCCATTCGACGTCGTCGTTGGGGATGACGTGGACGGCGGCCGCGACGCGCGAGGATGACGCCAGCGGCTCGCTGCCCTCGTGCCCCTTGCCGTTCGTCGCGTCGGTCAGGCCGGTGACGAGCGTGAAGCCGTGCTGCTCGTCGAGCAGCGTCACCGCCTCGTCGAGAAAGCGCTCGACGTCCTCGCGCCGCACGTATGGCAGATCCTCTCGCGCGAAATCGCGGCCGGGCTCGCCGTTCGTCCAGCGATAAGGCGCTCGAGTGTCGGGATGCAGCCCGTTCGCCACCCATTGTTGTCCGTCGCCGAGAATCTCGATTTGGTGCTGGGTGCCATCCGGCGTGCGGAAGCTACGGATAAGCTTCGCGAACGGCTCGTCGGTGCGCAGCGGGACGAGGCGCTTTGGCCAGAGGCCGACGCGCGTTGTGATGCGGCCGCGTTCCTCGAAGTGCTCGCGCGCGAAGTGTTCGACTGCCTCCGCGGCATCCTCGTCGGTGATATCGACGTCGAGACCGGGGCAGAGCTTGGCGAGGATGCCGGTATTGCCGGCGAGATGCCAAACCTTCGACCATAGCCGAATCTCCTCGGCATTCGCGACCGTGGTCGGCCATGCTTCCATCGCCGGCCGCTTGCCCTCTAGCGGGATGCAGAGGAAGCCGCGCTCGCGCAGCGCAAGGCGCAACTCGGTGACCGCGGAGTCAATCATGGCGCACCTACGCCGCCATCGCCCGCGCCCATAGGCACGGCATCTGGAGCGCCAGAAAATTCTGGTCGTCGGGATCGCTGATTAAAACCGGATCCGCGCCACTGTTGCTGTCGAGACGAATGAGCTTGCCCGGATACGCGGCGAGCAGTTCCGTGAGCAGGCGGATCTGCAGCGCGACGCGCCCGATGCCGGATACCTCGGCGGTGACAACATCGTCGGCGGCGTCGCTGCCGGTGCAGCATAGGGAAAGCGCGTCCTCGCCTTGCGCGCATTCGAGGCCGACGAGGGGGAGGCGCCCTTCGGACACCGCCTCCACCCTCGTCAGCGCGTGTGCAAGCTCGATGCGGTCGACGGTGACAGTGTTGCTCGATGCCGCAGGAATTAGTTGCGCGTAATCGTCGTGCAAAAAAATGCCGGTCAGGTAGTTCCGTGTTTTCTCGGAGTCGACCGCGAAAGCCGGACGCTTGAAAAGCCCGGCCGCCTGCTCGCGTTCGAGTTCGACGCGGCCGGTTTCTTCGCTGAGCCCGGGTATGGGCGGAAGATCCTTTAGCGGGAGCGTAGGAAGCCTGAAGCGCCCACCCCCGCAACGGATCAGCGCGGCGTTTTTGTCGGCCGCAATATCGACTGCGAAGTCCGCGGGAGCGAAGCTCTCGACGAGGGCGGCGAGCCTGGTGCCAGAGACCGCGATCTCGCCCTCGGTCTCGATGGTGGCGGGCAGCGTGATGCGGACGGCATGGTCGAGCACGTTGGCCGAAATGCTGGTCGCCGCGCTGTGGGCCGTTATGCGGACGGCTTCGAGCGCGGCGATCTTTTTTGCGCGCTGGCTGTCTGAGGCCAGCGTTGCCGCCAGTGTGAATGCGGCCGCAACCGAATCCACGTTGGCGGTGATTTTCACGACGCGGGCCGGATGCGAAGAATATCGCGGTGGCAGCCGTCGCCGCGGCAAATGAAGTTCACTTCGCCGGCTTCGACTTTGACGTCCGTCGCCTGCAGCCGTCGGCCGCAAAACGGACAACCGATGCCGTCGGCAACGTGAACCACCGAATCGCCTATGACGGCGTAAGTGGTCCCCGCCGCCCTCGGCGTGGTTGTTGTTGCAGGCGGCGGTGCCGCCCTGCTATGTACATTCACCCTCGGCCTCCTCTTTTTGGCCCCCACCGCTGCGCTCAACAGCGGTGGGGGGTTTGGGTCGCCGCCCTTTTCTCAGCCGACGGGACGGCGGCGTCGGTAGACTGCTCCGGGGCTCTACGCGTCTTTGACGCGCCCCTGCTCCCATTCTTCGAGGTGATCCTCGCGTCGGCTCGGAAGTCCGGCGAAGTCGTACTCCGGCGGCATGTTCATCGCCGGGTTTTGCCCCCAGCGTTTGATGGTTCGGATGCTGCGGCGATATCGCTCGGCCTGATCTCGCCGGGTGAGGAAGCGCGTTTTGCCTGAGGCGGTGTAAGTCATGGCGTCCTTCGCGTGGACACGAAGGGACGCACAGGTCGCGGCGCGAAAATAGCCGCCACGAATTAAATAGTTTGTGGAGGGGAATTCCGGAATTCGTGCAGGGGAATTTCGCCGGGTCCGAAAATTCGTGCAGCGGGAATTATTTGCCGCTGTGAGGCCCGCGCGGGCCGGGCTTGCCGTACGCGGTCGCCCCGCTCTTTGCGATGGCGAACTCCCACAGCCTTGCGAACTCTCGTTTGGAAATGTTGAACTGCTCGCAGCACTCGCGCTCGAAGTCCGCTCTGGTTTTTCCCGGCTGCCCGGTCGGGTACTGAATCATCGTGCGATAAAGGAACTCCCGCGCCTGCTGCTCGCCAACGCTGTCGCCGGGGAACGAGAGCACGAGATCCAACTCGCGAGCCTTAAGAACGTGGTGGACTCGCTTGGCCGGTGGTTTGTCGAAGGTTGGCGAGCCGGTGGAATAATCTCCCGCCTGCAGCGCGAAGGTCGTCGGCGGCGAGCGTCGGCGCCATGGGATAGCGCGCAGAAGCCTGCGGACGTATTCTAAGGCGAGCCTCGGCCGGAACATGAACCACTCGGGCTTTGGGGTTAGGTCGTAGCGGGACGTTTGAGCGTCCCGTCCGACCGCTTATCGTCGGCGCAGTTTCACGATCTTGGCGGCGGGCTTGCCGCCAACGGCTCGTTCGACGTGATCGCTCCATGCCTGCAGGCCGGCGCGCACCTCCGCGGCGAGCGGATCAACTTGGTAGACGCCAACGATGCCGCGATACAGGCCGCCGCGATGATTGAGCGCGCGCTCGATGACTTCCGTCCGGACGTGAAGCCGCTGTAAGCCAGAGGCGACGCTCCTGCGAATATCGTGCAATCGCCACGAGGCGGGATCGAGCCCAGCCTTGCCGCTGAGGCGGCGCTTGAGCTTGGGCCACCCAACGACAGGGGTGCGGGCGTTGGTCGTGAACGCGTAGGGGCAATCCACGAACTCGGGCTGGGCCTGTAGGAGCTTCGCGGCCTGGGTCGACAGCGGGATCGTGTGCGCTCGGTGGTTTTTGGACCGCTCGGCCGGCAGCCGCCATTCTTGCCGGTCGGGGTCGATCTCGTCCCGGGTCAGCCGGCTGACCTCGTTGCGTCTGGCGCCGGTCAGGATCATCAACCGAAGCGCTGCGCCAAAAGCGCCCTCGCCTTCGCACGCCAGCCAGAGCGCACGTAGCTCGCCGTCATCGAGCACGCGCTCGCGCGCCTTCTCCTTGTGTGGGCGCGGCACGCCAAGGGTGGGAGCGACCCCGATTACGTCTCTGGAGCAAAGCCAGTTGAAAAATTTCGACAGCGCTGCCAACAGGCGATTGGCGCTGTAGGGCGCGTCGGCCGCAACGTCTTCGATCAACGTGAGCACGTCGCTGCGCCGGATGCTGGTCACCGGGCGACCTCGCCACGCCGGGAGGACGTAGCGGTTAAACGCATATTCGGTCATCGCCGCGCTGTTGCGGCGGGTCTTGGCGTAGGCGTGCCGTTGCAGGAAGGACGCCACCGCCGCCTCGATGCTGTCGCCGCCCGTCGGGGCCGGGCTTGTGATCGGGGCGGCGGGCTTCCCTCGCTCCAGCCGGTGCCGGGCGCCGGCGACGCGGTGGCGGGCGGCGGCAAGCGTAAGCTCGGCCGCGCTCCCGAGGGTGACCTTCCTGGGGGTGCCGTTATCGCGGAAGCGATGCGCCCACGATCTCGTGCCGGTGGGCTCGACCACGAGGTAGAGCCCGAGGCACCCGGCGTCTGGGATTTCGTTGCGCACAAGCTCGCCCTTGGCGTTGCGCTTGGGGCGCGCCGCCTCCACGGCGCGGGCGGTGAGGACTTTCGCAGGCATGGGGCAGGATCTCCTTCGGGTAACGGGGTAACCGGAGCGGTCAAAACGGGGGTGTCTGCCCGTGTCCGACCGTGGTCAGGACACATGTGGACAGAGGCGGACAAAAGTCAATCGCCATGCGGGTTTTCAGGCGGTCGGGCGCGGCAAAAATGTCCGGCCGTGTCCGGCTAGTCCCCCAGCGTTTTCAGATAGGCGATGATGTCATCGACGTCCTTGGCATCGGTGAGCCCGCCATAGGGCATGCGGTTGCCCTTCACCTTCGCCTGCGGGTCCTGGATATAGGCGCGCAAATTGTTCTCGTCCCAAACGAGGTTCGCGCGCTTCATGGGGTTCGAATAGCGGAAGCCCTCCAGCGCCGCCGACTGGCGGCCAACGACGCCCTTCAGGCTCGGGCCGAGCGCGTCGGGCCGTTCCGTGTGGCAGGCCGCACAAGTTTGGTAGAGCACCTTGCCGTGTTCGGCGTCGGCCGCCGCCGTGGCGCCGGCCGACATCGCCAGCAGCACGACGGCCGCGGCGGCCGAGCTCGCATTGCGCACGGTTCCTGCCCTCGGATCACGCATGGACCAGCGGACCCGGGCTCTTGAGATATTTCTGGGTGATGGCATTGGCCGACCAATAGGCGAGCGCGCCGACCGTGCCGGTCGGGTTGTAGCCATGCTGTTGCGGAAACACCGAGGCGCCTTGGACGAACAGATTGTGCGCGTCCCAGGCCTGCAGATAGCGGTTCACCACGCTGGTCTTCGGGTCGGAGCCAGTCATGGTGCCGCCGGTATTGTGGGTCGATTGATAGGGCACGATGGTGAAATTCTTCGGTCGGTGGTGCACCTCGTAGTGAGTGGGGTTCATCGCGCGGATGATCCCTTCGAGCTTGGCCACGAGATAGCGCGACATGGCGTGGTCGTTCTCGGTGCCGTTATATGTCATGCGAACCAACGGCCGGCCGAGTGCGTCCTTATAGGTCGGGTCGAGGTCCATGTAGTTGTCGCGGTTGGCATAGACCGAACCCTGGGTGTTGAAGCGCGTATTGCACCGGTACCATTTGGCCGTTGCCTGCTTCCATCCCACGCCCCAGCGTGGTGATCCACGGGGCGTCGCGCGGCTTGCGATCGGCGGTGCACCGCCGTTCGCGCAGACAAAATAGCCGCCACCGAAGAAGCCCAACCCCGAATGATCGAAGTTCTCGCCGTTGAAATCGTCAATGGCGATCGACATGCCGGGTGCGCCCATGAAGGGATTGAATTCCCTTCCCTCGAAGAACGCCTCCCCGCCAGCCTCGAACTGGTAGCAGTAGTTCTTGCCGACCACTCCAGTGCCGGTCTTTGGATCATAGGGCTCGCCGATGCCGGCGAGCAGCAGCTGTTGCGTGTTACCGAACACATAGGAGGAGAGCACGACCAGTCCGGCGGGTTGTTCGTACTCGTCGCCGGTCTTCATGTCGGTATAAAGCACGCCGGTCACGCGCTTGGCCTGCTTGTCGTAGAGGAGCTTGGTGACGAAG
>Ga0306923_10005393_pt1 | contig 12459 bp, 18 predicted proteins | sample sta12Can44000108_FD_203841 | JGI IMG/M metagenome (GOLD analysis project Ga0306923, IMG submission 203841) | Lab enrichment of tropical soil microbial communities from Luquillo Experimental Forest, Puerto Rico - statanox.12C.anox.44.000.108 (v2)... | ecosystem: Environmental > Terrestrial >...
TGCGTCTTAAAATGGGGTTTTGAAGCGACACCGAATATAGGGTGATTCGAAGATCGATTTAATCGTCGCCAACCTACTTTGCTTAGGGTTGTTTTCCAAAATTTTTATTCGCGGAAGGTCGACGTCGGCGCAGGCTATCTTGCCTTTCGGCTAAATCGATCGGGCAGCGAGACACCTTGATCAAATCCTTCACGATCACGTTTCGAACTGAGCCTTGCGCCATTTCAACGCGGCACCCAATCCTTCGTTGCGGGGCAAGCTCGCGGAACTGGGTTGCGACCTCGGTCTGCGCGGCATAGAGCGGCGCGACCGATCATCCAGCAGCTCGACGACGAGACCTGCGAACACCTCGTTCGACAGGTTACGTCGCAAACGAGTAAACCCCGGAAATTGGAGCATCCGTCGGAGACCCCCGCGATAGGGCCCTTGCCGAATCGGCTTTTCCGCAATGTGCCGTTCTATTTCAGCTTGTGGCCGTTGGCCTGGAATTTCTTTCCTAATGCCTTTAGCTGCCCCCCACCCGCGGGGTTCACGTGGCAAGACCCGCAACCCAGTTTGGTCTGCTGGGCATAGGCCGGCAGTGCCGTTGCTTGCTTTGACACAACGGCAAGCGATGCCGCCGCGATGAGAGCCGCGATGCCTAACCCACCGGCCAGGATCGCAACGGTCTTGAATTTCTCAGGGACTTGCGCGTGCTCCACGGTCTAACCTCCATTTTGGCAGGATTCGCCCTGCACTCGGACATCACACCCGCTTGATGCGATTTTTTTCCAGCAAAGTTGCGATTTCGCCGAGCGGGGTATTCGGCGTCGCGGTAATCACCGATCGCGTCATGACATCGCTGACTTTGTGCGAATGCGATTTCACGTACTCTGCGGCGAGTACCTGTTTTCCCGTCAAATGTTCTAGCCACCAGGAACGCCGCCGCTCGGTTCCGGCCTCTGCCCGCCGCATGAGGTCGCCCTCGCTCACGATGCCAAGAAGCTCACCCTCCTCGTCGATGACGGGCACGGCGCTGATGCGACTTGCGAGAACGACATACAGGCACCCATGAGCTCGATCGTGCCGACTTGCATCGCCGCGCCCGCGGGCGGCGCACGATGAAGTTGCGTTGCCGACTGCTTGAAGGATTCGTTACGGATTGGGGTCTGCGTCAGCATCACTCATGCCCTCCATTGAAATGGCCCATTGGTAAGGGCTGCGCGAGCGAACGAAAATTCCGGACAGCTTCCGGCTCACTACCATCAGCCTGAAGCACAGCACCCTAATTTTCCGCTATCCACAAGTGGGCAGGCCGATTATCCCATCTTTGTGCCGGTTTTGTTGCGAAAGTCGTTGATGGCTTCTGCGCGGAGTGATTCGCTCGTTCAGATGCCATTTCGCTATCAGTTGAGAACGTTAGATATCCGACAACAATCCCCACCAATGCGAGGCAAGCGCCGCCTATCATAAGCACGTCACCAGTAGACCACATCCACGAATCGAAAATAGAGCGTATCCACGCGCTAGGCTGCGGCGGATCGAAGTATTGGCCAAGCGCGACTGCAAAAAGCAACATGCCCCCGCTCACAAACATGAGCAGGCCGATATCTCGGATAGATTCCCACGACATATATCGTCTCAGATGGCATCGAAATTTGCAGTGGGAAAAAATTGCCTACCACAAGTCGTGTGCATTTATTTGATCTAAATCAATTTGCTGAACACTACCAAGTCTGCTCGGTTCCGGTGCGCAATGAAAACAGGCTTATGGCTGCTGCTTAGGCGATACGATGGCGCCGCTTGAAATGGGGTTTACTCGGGCGCTACGTCGGCTATGAACATCTCATCGATAATGTCGATCGGTTTTGCGTAGCGTGCGCTCTGCGCGCCATCAATTGTTATCTGATGCTTTGAGCGACCAATGTTACGATTCTCTCGCCAATGTGCGGCTGAAGTTCAAAGGGATTCGCCGCATTTTGCAAGGCAAAGGGCCAGACATGTCAATCGAAACGCTGGAGGAATTCGTCACCTCGACGCCGCAAGAGCCGCACAAGTTCGCGACGATTCTTTTTCAAGAGGCCAAACAGTTGCTCGCGATGGATCGCTACGAACGACCTGCGCTATCGCGGCGCAAGTTTGCGATCCGAGAGCTTTCGATGCGGCACGAAGACAAGCCGCCACCGGACACGAATAGCGTCGCGCTCGTATCTGTGTACAACTGAAAGTTGTAAGACGCGAATTTTTTGGCAGAACGAAGCCAAAATGATCAATCTTTTCAATGGGGCAGAGCCCCGAAGATTCGAGAAACGAGGTGTTACGTTAAATTCTATAATGCTGGGGCATCCCCGACCGGGTAACCTCGAGCACAGGAGCGACCGTGACGAGCCGCGACACAATTCTTGCAGCCGTGCGCGCAAATCAGCCCACGCCGGCTCCTTCGCTTCCGGAGGTACCGCTGTTCGAAATGAGGTCCCGGCCGCTCCTCGAAGATTTCCGGGAAGCGCTTCTGCGAATGGGAGGAAAATTGGCGGAATGGCCGGACGGCGAAAATCTCGATCGGTTCATTGCTCGCTATTCCCACAGGCCCAGGTCATCTGCTCGGCAACCCCGGAAATAACCGGCACGCGAGCCCTGAGCAGCGGCTGTGAGCCGGCCGATTTGGCTGACGTTTGACGTCGGCGTCGTCCGCGCCGCCTTCGGCGTCGCCGAAACGGGCTCGATCTGGCTCAGCGAGCAAGACTTGCGGGTGAATGCCTTGGCCTACCTCGCGCAGCATCTTGTCGCTCTGCTCGATCCCGGCGATATCGTTGGCAATCTGCATCACGCCTATCGCGATCCGCGGTTCAAGACGGCGCGCTATGCGGTGCTGGTGACCGGGCCTTCCGCGACCGCCGACATCGAGGGCGTGTTGATTCAGGGAGCGCAGGGTGTCCGCAGTCTAACGATACTGTTGGTCCCGCGCCCGGCGAAGACACGCGTCAGCCGGCAGGTCGCCGCGTCAGGCCACGCTGCGCGATAAGCCGCTTGCGCGATCCTGAATGCCACAGGCGAACGCGAGATTCGCCCTGACCTTCGTGATGTTCGTGTCCGGCTTGCTTTACTTGCGCACTTCACTTGGGCCTAGTTGGCTCCTGATATGCGCTCGTCTTCCAAGTCGCAGCAAGAATTGCCGTGGTTCAGAGGTCGCTCATCGATGCATCCCGAGCGACGGCCAACGTTGAGCTACGCCTTGATCGAAATCTTCAATTGAACTAAACGAAATGCTGTGTTGTATTCTCCGTCGGCCTCGCTCTAAACGCGGGGTAGAGGTTGATCAGCGGGACCAATTTATGACTAAGCGGGCCTACGAGGCCAACGGATTGATTGCGCGCACCTTAGCCTTCGCCTCGCAGCCTAGCGCGCGCTTCTCGCTTGGCGCGCTGGGCATCTCTGGAGGGATCGCTGCGATCTTGTTTTTGATAGGCTATCCTCCAAGCGCAGCAACGCAACCAGTCGTTGCTGGCGGTGACGACCTGCGAGCTGTGTACGCCACCGCTGAGGATGTTGCGGAAGGCAAACGCCTCGCCGAGGCTTCGTGCGCCAGATGTCACGGCGCGAACGGTATCAGCAGCACCCCGGGCGTGCCCCACCTCGCTGCGCAGCGCCCGGCATATCTCTACCTCGAGCTACGGGCGTACCAAACGGGTGCCCGCGGCGATAGCGCCATGAATAACGCCGTCAAATTCCTCAGTGACGACGCGCTGTTCAAAGTGGCTGCGTACTATGCCAGTCTCGATCCCGTACTGGTCGGCGCAACGAACGAAGCCACGCGCGCCACTGCCAAGCCCGACCCGGTTCAAGCCGGCAAGACTGCAGCGGCGGCCTGCGCGGGGTGCCACGGCGAGGCCGGCATCAGCAAGACGCCTGGTATGCCGAGTCTGGTCGGGCTGGAACCGCAATACCTCGTCGCGGCTATGAAAGCGTACAAGAACGGCCAACGCAAGAACGACATGATGAAGTCGTTGCTCGCGGCCGTCAGCGATGCGGATATGAACAACATCGCGCTCTACTATGGGCTGCAGGCGCCCGGCCGAGCGCAAACCCCGGCCGCCGGTGACCAGGTTGCAGGCAAGGCCGCGGCTGCGACCTGTGCCGGATGCCACGGCGACCAAGGTGTTAGCGGGAATCCCGCGACTCCGAGCCTCGCCGGTCAAGATGCACAATACCTCGCGGCCGCGCTTCGGGCCTACAAGGACGGATCGCGCACCGATGCAGCGATGCAAGCCCCGGCGGCGGCGCTCGACGACAACGTCATCAAGAATTTGTCGGCCTATTACGCGGCTCAGCAGCCGCAGGCCTCCAAGGTACGCAAGCCTCTGACCAGCGCCGAGTGGGCGCAGAGGTGCGACCGCTGTCATGGCATCAACGGCAACAGCACCGACCCGCGCTCACCGGCCCTGGCAGGCCAGCGCGTCGAGTACCTCGAAAAAGTGTTGCATGACTATCGGACAGGCGCACGCAGGAGCCCGCCGATGGCTGCCATGTCCGCTGTGCTGACCGAAGAGGATGTCGATACCCTTGCGACTCATTACGCGCGCCAGCAGGCGCGAGCATTCGTATACGTGATCGTACCACCCAAGTAAGCCCCCCTCCGCCGGGGGTTGACCATATGTGACCGCTCGTGCCGCCGATCGTCACCACGCCATAAGGAATGGTTTGCGATGAGAGCGGGGCGTGCATCGTGCGGTCGACGCAGGCGAAGGGTTTGTGGTCGAGACGACGAGAGCTCGGCGGAACATGATTGCCCGGCAGGCTGTGGCACTTCGGATAGTAACCCACCTCGGAAAGGGAGCCTGAACAATGAACTATACGCTGTGGATCGCTGTGGTTGTCGCACTGCTCGGAGCCGCCGGCAACGCACAGGCGGCCGGAGACGTCCAGGCGGGCAAGGTCAAGGCCAGCGCCTGCGTTGCGTGCCATGGGGCAAACGGTGAGGGGGTCGCACCGAATCCCGCATTGGCAGGCAAGACGGAAGATCAGTTGATCCAAGCGATGAAGGACTACAAATCGGGCAAGCGCGAAAATGCGGTCATGAAGGCGTTCGCAAGCCCTCTCAACGACCAGGATATCGCAAATTTGGCGGCCTATTATGCGTCGTTAAAATGATGCCCGGTCGCGCGCATTCGCGGTAACGTCACGCCGAGGCCGAGGCCGCGCATTCGTGTCGAGTCGTGATCGGGCGGCCGTCCAAGAGTAGGGGAACGAACATGAGTGACTCTCCGTACCAGCTCAATCCTCCGCTGCACCGGCTTTACCGCCATTATTCGGAGCTGCCGTACAGCCTGCGTGTCTTGTATACGGCGACCCTCCTCGTGCTCGGGCTGGGTTATCTGTTTGCGTTGATCTACGTGTTCACCACCTACGCCGGACGAGCCGGGGGTAGCCCGATGATGCTGTCCTATCAGGATCTGGTCGTCGCCTACGCCGGCAGTGGGAAACGCTCGCGCCTTGAAGCGGCCCTGCAGGGACCGATGTCGGGCATGCTGCCGCATGACGAGATTAACGCCCTCGTCGTTTGGGTACAGGAAGGCGCCGACCGCGCAAGGTATGAGAGAGATATAAAGCCGACGTTAGATAACCGCTGCATGAGCTGCCATGACGGCAGCAATCCGCATCTCGTGAACCTGAGCGGATACGATGACTTAAAGAAAGTGACGGAGCAGGACACCGGCGCCAATATCTCAACGCTCGTTCGCGTGTCGCACATTCACCTATTCGGACTGACTTTCATCTTCTTCATCATGGGCACAATGTTCAGTCATGCCTACGTGCGGCCGGTATGGTTCAAGTGTGCCGTCGTCGCGCTTCCATTCGTCGCCATCGCGATGGATGTCAGCTCCTGGTATTTCACAAAGCTCTTCCATCCGTTCGCCTTGGTCGTAATGGCGGCGGGCGCACTGATGGCTCTGTCTTTCGCCATCATGTGGGTGGTCACGATGTATCAACTGTGGTTCTCCCCGCCGCCTGAGGTGGTCGTCCGGAGACTGGGCGGCGATATTCCCGTCGATGCCTGACCGAGGTGGAGACAAGTGGCCTCGCTGATCTCATTGCAGTGCAGCAAAAGCCCCGGCCGACTCGACTGGTCGGCAGGGGCCTTTTTACGACAAGCTGCGAATTTTGACCTGCATCAATCTTTAGCGGGTCTCCATCGGCAATATTCATTCCTGTTCGTGCGATGTCCATGGCGGACGCACCGCAACTTCGATCAGGTTACGGAAGGATCGGAGGTGGATTTACCCAAGAATCGGGGAAGTCATGCCGAGACACATTGTTCGACTCATCCTGGTTATGGTGGGGTTTGGCGCAGCCGCATCCGTTGCGATGATTTTTTTCACTCCCGCATCATTTTATCAATATGGCCACTATCGGGGAGATTCGGTCGCGGAAATCGCTTCGGACAAACCAAAATACCACGAGCCGGCATACTGCGAGTCATGCCATGCGGAGCAATTCACAGCGTGGTCTAAAGGCGCGCACCACAGGGCTGATATTGGAAAGGCCGTCAAATGTGAGACCTGCCATGGCCCCGCTGGTGGGCGAGATGCTCGGGGCCTATTCCAGCATTCGGCGACCGGCACGGATCACCCGGAAAACTTGAAGTTGGCCGTCACAGCTGACACGAGAAAGCTCTGCACGCTTTGTCATGAGCGGATGGCGGGAAGGCCTGTGCAGCAGCCTCAGATCGCGGTGGCCGACCACGCCGGAACGCAACAGTGCATTGCCTGCCACAATGCGCATTCACCCAAGATCGTTCTAGCAACACCCGCACCGACGGCGCAGCGCGAACATGCAACCTTGGCAAGGTCAAGGCCGCCGCTTGCGCGGGTTGTCACGGTGCTGAGGGTGTCAGCGAAAACCTCCCCGGGCCCAGCCTCGCAGGACAGAACGAGGCCTATCTTGTCGAAGCCCTCAAGGCTTACCTCACGGGCGCCCGTGACATTCCCATGATGAGCGCTGCGGTTCGCGGGGCGAGCGATGACGATATCCAGAATATTGCGGCCTATTACTCAGGGCTGAAATGTGAAAGCACGCTGACGGCGGAGCGGCAGGCGACGTTATCGGGTCAAGCGGCAGCATCGAGGTGCGTCGCCTGCCACGGCCCCAATGGAGTCAGCAGCAATCGCGCATGGCCGAACCTTGTCGGATTCTCCAAGACTCATCTTGTCGATGCGCTGAAGGCCTACCAGGGCGGCGCACGCAAGAACGCGATGATGGCGGGGATTGCGAAGGATCTGAGCGATGCAGATTCCGAAAGCGTGGCGGCCTATTACGCTAACGCGAGTTGCAAGTAAGACACGGTAGAGCCGACGTTCGGCCGGGAGCACTGCAAGATGGAAGAGAAAGAGCAACCCGAGAAGGCGCAAACAGAGCGTCGCGACTTCCTGGCCGGTCTTGGCAGCGTCATTGCCAGTGCGATTGCGGCGGCGGCGGGCGCGGTTCCACCTCAGGCAACAGCGGCGGCCAAGCCTGCGGTACCGGGATATGACTGGACTAAGCACCGCTGGGCGTTCGGCGTCGATGCCACGAAATGCATCGGCTGCTTACGCTGCGTCGAGGCGTGCAAGCGGGAGAACGATGTGCCCGTAGACGCGCATCACTTCCGCACCTGGGTCGAGCGCTACGTCTATTTAGAAGGGGAGGACACGGCGCGCATCGACAGTCAGGCCGACCCGGTCAACATCGCGGCCTCTGGCTCAGAGGGCGAATATCGCTTCGCCGATCGCTACAAAGATGCCAAGGTCGAAAAGGCCTTCTTCGTGCCGAAGCTGTGCAATCAGTGTACCCATCCGGCTTGCGTGCAAGTCTGTCCGACCGGTGCGACCTACAAAACAGAAGATGGCGTCGTTCTGATCGACCACGCGTATTGCATCGGCTGCCAATACTGCGTGCAGGCTTGCCCGTACGGCGCTCGATTCTTCGACCCGCGCAAGGGGGTGAGCGACAAATGTACGTGGTGCTATCACCGCATTACCAAGGGACTGCAGCCCGCCTGCGTTGAGGCTTGCCCGGTCGGGGCGCGCATCTTCGGTGATCGTAACGACAAGCAAAGTTCGATCAGCCAATTCATTCAGAACAATCAAGTCCAGGTGCTCAAACGCGAGACCGGCAATGCTCCCAATGTTTTCTACGTGGGTATCGACAAGGAGGTGAGCTGATGGAGCCGCTTTTCCATGCCGCCCCCTTCTCGGGCTATGTTTACCCCAACGAGACGGTTATCCCATGGACCGTCCTCATCGTGGTCTATCCGTATCTCACCGGGCTGGTGGCCGGTGCTTTCACCATTTCCAGCCTATACCAAGTATTTGGTTTTCGGCGTTTAGCGCCAGTGGCACATTTTGCCTTGCTCATCTCGCTGAGTTGCATGATTGCCGTCCCGTTGCCTTTGCTATTGCACCTTGGCCATCCCGAGCGCGCGTTTAATGCCATGCTCACGCCGCACCTCACCTCCGCCTTCGCGGTCTTTTCTTATGCGGCTGCGCTCTACGTCCTTTTGCTGATGTTGGAGACCTGGTTCGTGTTTCGGCCCTTCATCGTGCGCGAGGCGCAACAAAGGGAAGGACTGGTGGCATGGTTCTATCGCGTTCTGTCACTCGGGTCTTACGACTTGTCCGAGAAGGCGATGAGCTACGATCGAAAATGGATTCTTGCGTTGGCGATCCTCGGTATTCCTGGCGCTCATGGCTTACACGGCTATGTGGGGTTTGTATTCGGTTCACTGAAATCGCGCGAATGGTGGTCCTCCGACCTCATGCCGGCGATCTTTCTGTTTTCCGCTATCATCTCCGGGACTGCACTGGTGATCGTGCTCTATGTTCTGTCCTGCAAGCTGCGCAGGGTTCCGGTCGATTTGGCGTGCCTGAAGGGCATGGCTTATGCGCTGTGGGGCTTCATGATGTTTACTTTGCTGTTGGAGGGCGTGGAATTCGCCAGTCTCGTCTACCGGGCTCGGGAGGGAATCGAGGTGATCATGGAATACGTCAAAGGCCCGCTCATCGTTCCTTTCTTCATCTTGCAATTTGGCGTTGGTTCGGTGCTGCCGCTCGCCCTGATCACCTTTATGATCTGGCGCGGCACGACCGGGAAGGCGCTGGTCGCGGGAGTCGTTGGGAGCGCTGTTCTAGTCCTGCTTGCAGTGTTGATGATGCGATGGAACGTGGTCATCGGCGGACAAGAAATCGCCAAGACGGGTAAGGGATTGCTGACCTACCAGCCGCTCATTTTCGGCAGGGAGGGGATATTGGCCGCGGCCTCAGTCGTCGTTGTTCCGTTTGTGTTGTTATTGGTCATGATTTGGCTTTTGCCACCTTGGCAAGAGGGGCCTTCGCCTGCTGTCAGCACGCGGTAGGATGTCCATCTTTTCGGTATCAGCATCGTCTTCGTGCTGACCGGAGCGATCTTCAGCTTGAGCGTGACACCCATTTGGTTCCATGTAGCCGATTCCTTATCTGGCAATCATCATGGATATCGGATCGTGGTGGGCAACCAAGTATTACGATCCGGTGTTCGCATTATATCGTGCTCATCGGGGGGCGTTCAGGGGCTTGCTCTGCGGGAGGGTGAAGATGCGCGGTCGGTTCCGGATAGGGCGGCTTTTTCTCCGGAGGGGGCCGGGCCTGCAAGAGCTCGCGAACGTAGCAGATGATCCGACAGAATCCGCGCTCCTCCGACCGGATGTACGCTCTGGCGAGCTTTTTCAGCACTGCTAGGCCTTTTGCCTGCAACGCGCCGCCGATCTCGTCCAAAATCGCAGGATCATCGATCGTAGCCGGCATGGTCCAGGCTTCACCATCGGCGATCTTCTTCATGGTCCCGCGCAGAATTTTTCCTGAGCGCGTCTTGGGCAGACGCGCTACCGCAATGGCGAGCTTAAAGGCGGCGACCGGGCCGATCTTCTCGCGCACGAGCGCGATGCATTCGGCCTCGATCTCGGCGGGCAGCCGGTTGACCCCGGCCTTGAGCACGATGAAGCCGCAGGGCACCTCACCCTTGAGTGGATCGGCGATGCCGATCACGGGGCATTCCGCGACGTCCTTGTGCCCGCTGAGCACCTCCTCCATTCCGCCGGTAGACAGCCGATGGCCGGCGACGTTGATGATGTCGTCGGTGCGGCTCATGACGTAGATGTAGCCATCGGCGTCCGTGAAGCCGGCGTCCGCAGTCTTGTAGTAGCCGGGAAACTCCATGAGATAGCTTTCGCGAAAGCGCGCATCCGCCTGCCACAGGGTTGGCAGGCAGCCCGGCGGCAGCGGCAGCTTGACCACGATCGCGCCCATGGTGCCGGCTCGCCGGGCTCGACGCCATAGAGGTTTCGCATCGACCATTTCAGCGCAACCATGTGGCCGCCGTTGTCGCGCACCACGCCTTTCGGCCGTCCGGTCGTGCCCGAGGTGTAGAGGATGTAAAGCGGATCTGTCGCTGCCACCGGCACGCATTCATGGACCGAGCGTGCGAACACGATCGCCTCGTCGCGCAGCTTCGCCCAGTCGTGGTCGCGCCCGGCAACCAGCGCCGCCTCCACCTGCGGCCGCTGCAGGATGAGGCACGCCTCTGGTTTGTCGATGGCGAGCGTGATCGCCTCGTCGAGCAGCGGCTTGTATTTGACCACGCGGCCGGGCTCGAGCCCGCAGCTCGCGGACAGGATCACCTTCGGCTTGGCGTCGTCGATGCGGATCGCGAGCTCTTTCGCGGCAAACCCGCCAAACACGACGGAGTGTATCGCGCCGATGCGTGCGCAAGCGAGCATTGCGATCACCGCTTCCGGCACCATCGGCATGTAGAGAACGACGCGGTCGCCTTTGACGACGCCGAAATTACGCAGGATCGCAGCGAGCACCTGGGTCTCGGCTAGGAGCCGGTGGTAGGTGATCATTGCTTTTCGCCGGCGAGCGGGGAATCGTAAATGATCGCGGCCTGCTCACCGCGTCCCTGCATCACATGGCGGTCGACCGCATTCCAGCAGGTGTTGCAGACGCCGCCAACAAACCAGCCGCCACAGACGCCGGCATCGGGATCGAACACCCGCTTCGGGCGCTCGATCCAATCGACGTCCTCGGCGGCCTCGCCCCAAAATGCCTGCGGGTCGCGCTGCCAGCGGGTGTAGACCTCGTGATAGCGGCTGGTGCGGACATCCATGGCGCTGCTCCCTACCTAAAGGCTTAGCCGGACCGAACGGTTCCCCGCTGGTCGTTAAGGCCATCCTCGCTTTGAGTAACTGTGCGTCAGGACCTTTGTCGTGAAATTGATCCTGATCAAGGACGCGCTGTGTCACCTCGAATCTACTCTGCTGACCAGCCGTGCCGCGCGAACCGGGAGCTCGCGCGAGACCCGGTGTGCAGGCCGGTACGGTCCGCTCGCAAGGCGCAGGCAAGAAGAGACAGCCGATGCCGCGTGCCCGGCGCGCTCATGGTGCTTGCTCGTTCACTCGATCAATTCGTCGGCACGCACGAGCATAGACGGCGGGATTGGCAGACCGAGAGGACGGGCCGGCATTGCGCAGTCGGAAGGCACGCACGAAAATCCGGAGCATGGGCAATGGGATCGTAAGGGCTTCGCGCGGGGATGGGGGCAAGCCAAGCGCGCCAGCGCGTCCGGGCGGACGTTTTGCAAGCGGGAAATCGGTGTTCTGAGCGGGTGGCGGCCGAATTGATCTAGATCAAATTGGTGGGAAAATAACGTGGTCCTGTTCGCGGTCGTCAATTGAAAAATGTTGCGCTAGGGAGCGCCCAAGCCATGAGCACCACGGACCCGGTTCACGCCATTGCCGCCAAGCGTTGGACAATCGCTCTCGTACTTTCGGTGTTGATGCTCGTCATCTATTTCGGCTTCATCCTGCTCGTCGCATTTGGCAAAGGCTTGCTTTCGATCCTGCTGACACAAGGACTCAGCCTGGGCATTCTGCTGGGCGCGCTTACGATCATTTCCTGTTGGATCCTTTCCCTGATCTACGTGATCTGGGCCAACAGGAGCTATGACCAGGCCGTCGCACAAGCCATCGCGCGGACAACGACGCCTGCGGGGAGGAAACCATGAGCGGATCGAACCCTCTCGCCATCCTGTTCTTTTTCGTCTTCATCGGTCTGACCCTCGGGGTCACCTATTGGGCGGCGAAGCGAACCAAGACCACCGAGCATTTCTATGCCGCCGGGCATGGGGTCACCGGATTTCAGAACGGCCTCGCGCTCGCGGGCGACTATATGAGCGCCGCGAGCTTTCTGGGCATTGCCGGTCTGGTCGCGCTCAACGGCTTCGATGGGTTGATCTATTCCACGGGATGGCTCGTCGGCTGGCCGATCATCCTGTTCTTGATCGCCGAGCCGCTGCGCAACCTCGGCAAATACACGTTCAGCGACGTGGTCGCCTATCGGCTGCAGCAGCGGCCGGTCCGGATTGCGGCGGTGATCGGCACGATGGCGGTCGTGCTTACCTACTTGATCGCCC
>Ga0306923_10005394_pt1 | contig 12459 bp, 16 predicted proteins | sample sta12Can44000108_FD_203841 | JGI IMG/M metagenome (GOLD analysis project Ga0306923, IMG submission 203841) | Lab enrichment of tropical soil microbial communities from Luquillo Experimental Forest, Puerto Rico - statanox.12C.anox.44.000.108 (v2)... | ecosystem: Environmental > Terrestrial >...
GGCCAGCCAGCGACCTCGACGCTTGGCTTCCTGATCGGTGGAAACAAGCTCATTTCGCCCGATGCGCCGCTCTGGGAATCCCTATTCCTCCCACTTCATAGCCCCTGCGCTTCACGTATCGCTCACGTAGTCGCAGGCTAGGCGATATATATTAGGCGGAATTACTTCCGAGTCGGCAATTGGGAAAATATCGGAACTCAACCCGCAAGTTTCTGTTAAACGGCCGTCATGGTCGAACTTGGGGATGCAACAACTGTCTTTTCAAACCTTCGCGCAGACCACTAAAGTTGCGCGGAATGTGGTAGATGTGATTTTTGCAAGTCACGACCCAGCAGTAGGAAATATCCTCCCACATATAGTCCTCCCCATACGGACTACCGTAGGTTGGCAGGTTGGCTGGGAACCTGACGATGGCCGCAATTCTAATCCTTTCCCGACTCGACAGTAAATAGTACGCAAAGGACTAGGCACTGCCAGTCCGTTCGGGTTCCTCCGAGCAGACTGGCGCGATGATTGACGGCAAAGAAGTATTGAGACAAGCCCCTGCCGCATTTTCCATTTTCCAACCGAGCCGCCGTCAAATCTTACAAAATGCCGCCAGTTCTGGCGATTTTTGAACTATGTAACTAGCTTCCCAAGCTTCGGACGTGGGCTCGATTCCCATCGCCCGCTCTAGATCCACTCAGACTTTTCACTGTGCCTTTGGATGCCTGCGCCGCCACTCGCCACGCGCCTCTTCTAACTGGCGCTTGAACGTGTCGGGGCATCTTGGGTCCCGGCACAAAGCTTCTCGCGGCCTTGCCGAAGCGCATCAACTCGTCGTCTGACATCTTGCGCAACCGTGCACGCAACTGTTCGAGTTCGTCGCTGGATTCGATTTGGATTGACATGCCGGTCTCCGGCAGAAACGGAGGGGTTATTCAAGCACCGGGGCGGGCGGCTACCCCGGCGCGGGTCCTGTCACATTTTTATCTGCAACCCGACGAACCTAATCGGGCTCAACGCCTAAGAGCAACTAGGAATTTACTGTAGGTACTGAATCTCGACGGCTTGCGCCGGAAGCGTACGGCAAACGGCTCGGGGCCTCGACCGGACCGCAGGTCAGTCAAAAATACGCGGATTTTCGCATAGATTCAGGCGCCCCACAGTAGGCTGCAGTTGACAGGATTCCCTTCCGGGAGGCCACTGTCGCTATGGACAGGTGGCAATGCTGCCCCGCCGTTTAGAGTCATATGTTCCACGTGATAGAACGCCATGGCTCGAACGCGGATATTACTTGCTGATGATAATAGAGCGCTCCTCGCAGAACTTTGCCTTGAATTGCAGGAAGATTTTGAAATCGTAGGAACTGTCGCCAACGGACAGGATGCTGTCGATGGCGTTTGTCGATTGGACCCGGACGTTGTCGTGCTCGACATAAACATACCGATCCTCAACGGAATTCAAGCCTCGCTGCGCATTCACGAGAGTCACCCACGCTCGAAAGTTTTGTTTTTGACAATCCACGAAGAGGACGAATATATTTCCGCAGCGTTTTCTGCCGGAGCCTGTGGCTATGTCTCAAAGCGCCGACTCGCAACCGACCTTGCACGCGCAATTCGGGAAGTCATTCGGGGTAATGTCTTCGTTTCACCATCACTGAGGAGATCGGCATCCGCACGGTAATCCGGGAAGAGATTTGAGTATCATTACTGAAACGGTCTAATGTCACAACGCATCTTAAAGATAAGATCCCCGATTTAAACAGGAGGCAAGGAAAGTGACTTGTGCATCGTGCGAGTCGATGACCATTGAGGAATGTGAATCAGGGATCACCATCCATTTCCCCGAAATGAAAAATATAGAAAAGCGTCCCATTCTAGTATTCGCAAAATTGTCGGTGTGTTTGACTTGTGGAAAAACCTACTTTGTTGTGCCACAGTCCCAACTAAGACAGCTTTCAAGCGATTCCCAGAACCGAAATAATTTAGGCGTCCAAAATCGAATAGACACCGCGTGATCTGCAGAGATCCTAGCATCTACTTGGTAGGCAAACCCTGGTAAACGAGGAAACCACCCAAGTGGATATGGCGTGAAGGCAAGTTACCGGTTTCGAGGGTGGATTCAATGGGTCGACACAACACCAGTCGAAATATATTTGCAGGATTTTGAAGGGCTAGATTCGCTCGCGACGGTTGATTCAAAAGAAACAGAGCCCTGTTTAGGTCTAATAGAGGACAGCCAGAAGAGCGGTTCCTCGTTAAAAGTATTATGAGCCCAGTCGATTAGAGAAGTGTTGCGTCGACCGTCTGAGCCGGCAAGAGTTATCGCGAGTTTGACCGTTTCCAGCTCTTCTTTCGGACAGAATCGAAGATCAATTCGCAGCAGTGGTTATAGCTTTGGTCTCGCCACGAAGCGGCACGCGGGCGCGAATCCGCGTTCCCGCATTTGGATGCGAATCGATGGTGAAAGTGCCGTTCACCTGATGGATGCGCTCCGCCATGCTGACCAGCCCCAACCCTCCGCCGCTTTGTGTAAGCGTTGCATCAAATCCCACGCCTTCATCATGAACTTGTAATTCAATGTCCCCGGAAACTTCCTGCAGGCGCACCTCAAAATGCTTTTGACCGCTGTACTTCACGGCATTGTGTAGAGCTTCCTGAACCACGCGGAAGAGGGAGAGTGATACTTCGTTAGGCAAAGAAGCTGGTACATCCCTACCGTCAAACTCGACCACCACGCCGCTGTGCTCTGAGACCTCCCGGCAAAAACTCCTGATTGCGGTAACCAAACCAAGATTATCGAGAATGGAGGGATGCAGCTCGTGGGACAGCGCTTGAACATCAACCGTAAGATCAGAGCACTGCTGCCAGATCTGCTCCAACTGATAAGCAGGCGACTGACCGCGGCCCCAGTCGTTGGTCACCTTTTCAATCTTGAGCGAGAGCATCGCAAGCCTCTGACAAATATCGTCGTGCAATTCCCTCGCAAGACGACGTCGCTCCTTCTCTTGGGCGTCGATCAATTGCCCACTCACCTTCTCCAAGGCCTCTCGTGCTAGTCTCTGGTCGGTCAAGTCACTCGCAGAGCCGATGTAGCCCGCAAAGGAACCATCGGCGTTGAATCTCGGTACGCCATAATCGAAAATCCAGCGATATTCTCCGTCGTGTCGGCGGAGGCGATACTCCATCTCAAAAGGCTCGCGCCGATCGAACGCCTGGTTATAAGTCGCCAGGCAGCGCTCCGAATCCTCAGGATGGACCCCTTCCACCCAGCCATTTCCAAGCTCGTCGTGAATGGAGCGCCCAGTGAACGTCAGCCAGGGCTGATTGAAATAGGTACACCCCTTGTTGGGGCCGGACATCCAGATCATCACCGGAGCCGTGGTGGCGACCAGTCGAAAGCGTTCCTCACTTTCCTGAAGCTGTTCTTCCGCATGTTTGCGTTCGGTGATATCCGCCACCATGCCCACAATTCGTTGCAGCTTGCCTTGCTTACTGAACTCAGCTCGACTGCTCCTCTCCACCCAAATGGTCGTTCCGTCCGCGCGTAGCATGCGAAAGCTTATTCGTAGGTTGGGCCTCCGAAGACTAAGCTCGGCAAGAGCGGCCATGACCTTTTCTCGATCCTCCGCGTGAACCTGATCGAGTATCTGCCGCCCGGTAGTCTGTGCTGTCCCATCGAACCCCAGTACCTGGACGAATTCCGGTGAGCGCTGGATGACATCCGTGGCCGCGTCCCACTCGTAGGCGAACATCTTTCCTGCCTGCGCAGCCAGACGAAATCGTTCCTCGCTCTTTCGTTTTCTTGCTCGTTGCCACAGCAAACCAACAATCAAAAGAAACTGAATCGCGATCACCACAATGGCTGCGACGATATATATCCAATAGCGCTCCCAGAGAGTAGGTTCGCGATAAAACACCACGCTGCCGGGCGGCAGCGCCGACTCGGGGATGTGCCACCGACGGAGTGCTCGCCAATCCACCTTAATCTGAGGACGGCGGTAATGCACAAGGGGAATGCTCTCTGGTCGCTCGCCTGACAGTAACCGTTTTGCCTCGTCCGCGGCCAACGGGATTTCGGAGTTCCAATCGTAACTGACACCGCCGATGCCCCCATGATTCAAAACATCCTCCGGGAAGATGCTATAGGTGGGCAGGCGCTGGGAGATCCATGAGAGTAGGTCAACGGGGCCGATCGCTGGCTGAACGGATTCCTGTGGAGCAAGCTGAAACAAAACAACGGTCTGTGGCGGAAGCTGAGCAATCCTTTCCATCAGTTGACTCGTAGGTAGAGAAACCAGGTCAACCTCCCTTACTTTGTCTTGATGATGAAGAAGCTCGGCGTGGATCCGCGCTAAAAAGTATTTGTCGGGTGTCGAATTGGTGGTGATGACCGCGACCGTGTTGGTCTTCGGCTGAAGATGGAGCGCGAGGTTGATGGTGCCCGGAATATCCACAAAGGCCGTCACGCCAGTTACTCCTGGCAACGTCTGCCCCGCAATCTGGTCTGGCTCAACGTCAATGAAAATGACAGGTACGCCGGGGAACAACTCGTCATGATGTCTCACGGTGAATTGAAGCCCCGGGTTACTCTGCACCAGCACGAGGTCCAGCTTCGCCCCGCCGTATGTATGCCTTAGAGTTCCGACCTGGCCTTCCTCATAACCCTCTTCGTCAAATCGCCTCCCTCCGAGGTACTCAACATAAAAGTCAACCGGCGAGGAAATCGCCGTTTGCAGCGCAGATTTCAAGCGATCTAAGCTCGCATAATCGCGGTTGGAAAAGCTAAACAAGATTAGTATTTTCTTTGTATTAGGGTTTGCGTGGGTCAGCTGCCCGGTGAGGCACAACAAAATGCCCAGCGTAATTCGCGCAGCCGCGTAGAATCTCGGTGCAGGAATCCGGCCACGCCCATCACGTCTTTCAGCAACGTGTACGTACTTCATCACGATTCGGGTGGGCGGAAAACTGCCCGAAATATTAGCATGACTCAAGAACGGAACCGATTAAAGATTCGATTAACGACGATTCTGCGGGTCGCTGGCCAATCGATCACAGATTCGACGAATGGTCTGGCATTCCACCGTAAGGGCCATAGGGCGCAATCCCTCGGGGCGTAATCACTGCTGCGGCCACTTCTTGTCGATCCGATCCCAAATGAACTTAGCATTGCTGATGGCGTTTTCGACTAGAGCGAATTTCGCCGGGCTCGGTCGATCGCCGAGTTCCATCAATTTGCGAGCACACAACAGTGTTGCAGCGAAAAGGATCGCGTACTTTCGTCCTTCGGTCATTGGGAAATCTCCCGCGGTGTGGTTTTGCGGACGTTCTGGTGGAGGGTGTCAGATTTTCAGGAAGCTGGTTTGGATCGTGGTGTCGGGTCGTCGGCAGTTGGTGCGCATCAGATAGGGTCGCCGAAAAAAAGGGCTCCCGCGCGCGATTCTCCAACTGGGCCTCGACGACAGTTTGTTTATTTCGTGGGCTACTTCAGGTTTAGCGCGATGTCTTTAACTGGTCCTCAAAAGCTAGCGGATATTTTTCAACATCACAGCGTCAATCGATAAATTGCCTCGTGCAAGCGCCAGATACTTTCCGTCGCGAGACCACGCGTGACGCCAGATGAGCCCAGAAGTGAAATTGGTAATTTGTCTCGCAGGTCGCCCGTCGACAGGTTGACTCCAAAGGTTTGATACGCCATCCTTCGTCCGAACAAAAGTGAGAGCATCGCCCGAAGGCGTCCATCGGATCGGTAGACTAACCATATTTGACGCTGCAGGCACAGGATCCTCAGAGTTTGGTAGGAATGGCAGGAAGCGCCGATAGCCGCTATTGTCGGCGGCAACTACTTCGATCACGGACTGCGGGCTCTTCTTATCCTAGATTGGGATGAGAAGGCGATCCATCGCTCGTCAGGGGAAATCGTGGCAGACACGGCCAGATTCTGCGTAAGTAGCTGAGGACTTCCACCGTCCGAGGCCACCTTCCAAGGCCCTTCCCTCGTGTAGTAGGTCAACCATTTGCCGTCGGGGGAGACTTCTGCATTCCATGCGGAGCTTTTGCTGGTCGTAACTTGCCTGGCATTACTGCCGTCCGCGTCCATTCGCCAGATATTGTTCGCATAGGAGAACCACAGAGTGGAGCCGTCAGCCGTGACACCTGGATCTTGACAGCTCCCAGGCAAATGAGTCAGTTGCTGTCGATGGTTTCCATCGCGGTCCATCTGCCAAATTTGAGGAGCAGTTTCAGAACCCATGTATAGAACGCGTCCATCAGGGAGCAAGGCAAGTCCCCGAATGCCATCCATCCGCCCTGCGCCCGAGATCTCTTTTGCCTGAGTAGGATTTGCTGCTGGCGCAATCCAGATGGAAGAGCTAAAAGCTGTAACTCCGACAGTGCTCAAGGAAAAGTTGTTTGAAATTGCAGCGAAGTATGATTCATCCGTAGTGTGACTAGAGGCGTCCAATACGAGCGAAGGGAGAGGAATGGCTGTGAGACGAACAACGAAGATATACGTCTGGATGGTGATTTCACTGTTGAGCTGCTCTGTGACTTCGGCCCAGAGAGAAGAGCACCGCATTCGGAATATTGTCTTGGTTCATGGAGCTTGGGCTGATGGCTCTGGCTGGAAAGGCGTTTACGACATTCTGAGCAAGGATGGATACAACGTGAGCATTGTGCAGGAGCCAGAGACTTCGTTTAAGGATGATGTCGCCGCAACAAGCGTGTTCTTGCTCTGCAGGATGGTCCCTGTCTTCTCGTTGCACACAGCTACGGGGGAGCAGTGATTACGGAAGCGCGTACAGATTCTACAGTCGTCGGGCTCGTCTACATTGCGGCGCACATGCCGGATTCCGGCGAAAAAGAATCAGAAGGGGGCAAACGTTTCCCGAGCGATCTTGCCAAATCCGGCGCGATCAAGAAACTGCCGGATGGTTTCACTTACATCGATCCGGGACGGTTCCACGAATTGTTCGCAGCGGACCTTCCTGTCGAGCAAGCCGCTTTCATGGCGCGTTCTCAGGTGTTGAATTGTGCAGACAACTTCTCAGCGACGATCACCACAGCTGCCTGGCGTACGAAGCCAAGCTGGATGTTGGTCGCAGGAGCCGACAAAACCATCAGTCCAGATCTCGAACGCTGGTACGCGACTCGCGCAAAAAGCCACACCGTTGAAATCGCAGGCGCTAGTCACGTCGTGTACATCACCCGGCCGAAGCAGGTGGCTGCACTGATTGAAGACGCTACATTGCACGCTCGCTAGGCCAGCCCCACTCCTGATTAAACGGCCGCGCGGTCAGTTGAGGTCCCGGTACCCACATGGACAATTTCGCGACGCAAATCAGGACTTAGCCGAAATGGGTTAATGAAGAGGGGATCTCCGAATTTCGTGCCATGCAAGCAAAGACGAATCTGCAGTCGTCGCCGGGGATGTCGCCTTACTCTCCGACACGGCTAGAGTGGCTGGAATTAGACCTTCAAGCGAATTATCGCGAAGCGGACGAGCGATCCCCAGACATATCACACTCTCGACTCTGTCCATCAGGGCCATCCGGCCCGCAGAAATTAATGAAAGTCTCGGCAGTAACCGGTTTGTTTTCAGCACGGGGAGCGCGACTTTCGAGCCTGTGGCGAACCCACCAGACTCTATCGTGGTTTTCGTTCAGTATTCCAATCAAACCTCAGGCAAGACAGTGGACAAAATGGTCGAACATAGCAGGTCCTTGGCCGAGCGAGTCATCACCTCTTACGGCTGGTCAAGCTGGGCGGAAATTGAGGTCCAGAAGAAATTGACGCCGAATCGCTAAACCTCCGCACGCAGCACAACGTGATAATCTATTGGCACTGATGTGGAACCAAAGGCGCAGAAATGAGCGAGATATTTGAATTAATGCACCAAGCAGGTGAGGTCGCCGAGACTGCTAAAGACGCAATGCCGCACTCCTTGGCGGTGGACAAGACAACAGAAAAGCTTGCTCGCGAGATTTTGGCCGCCGCAAAAGAGGCACTGCCGGACCATCGGATTCTGAAATCGCTGAACTTCGAGCCAGGTGACGTCAGCTGGGTTAGCGTGCGTTCTGCAATGCAGGCAGTCAAAGAGGCGCTGAGTTCGGAGAATATGGCAAGGGTACGGGCCAAGAATACGCAACGGCCAAAGGCCCGACGTGGACCTTGGAGCTAGCCCGGCTCTCCGGCGCGCGCACTGAACGTGTCCAGGCTCGCTTTGGTTTGAGTATCAATCCCACAATCGCGGCTCGAGACGTTGTGAGTAGTGGTCATGGTTGATTTCCACCTGGCGCACCGGGAAAGAAACGAGATTCCCTTTTTGGTGAGGGTGCCTCCCGAAAATCTCGAAATGTCTGAACGGATATGGCTTACCCTTCCTTCATAATCCTCGTTGATGTTTCTTTTTCTTAGAGCCTGCCACAAAACCCCGACCGGCACACGTCGCGGGTGAGCACCCTACTCCTAGGGGGCGCGGAGGGCAGCATGCGTCGGAACAGAATCAGGAATCTAATTGCGGGCCAGGGCCTTCCGTTCGAGACTTTGTGCATAGAGAGCTGTCGCACGGCGGTTGTGGTCGTCACTGGCGGCTTGGCGGTCCGCCACGGCGTCTTCGAACGAGATCCCGGCGACCTTGAGCGTCTCCAGGAATGCCGGTGTCGGGTGGCTGAGCACCTGGTTGGTGTATCGGCAGCTGGCTGAGTCCAGTGCGGTGACGCTGAGGTCCCAGATTACCTGGATCTTCGTCCAGCCGGCCGGTGTCTGCACGTCGCTGAGTGACACCATCCGGCAGTGGTGGGGTTCATGTACCTCGGCCACGTAGTGCTGCACCATGAGGCTGCCGCCGATCACCTCCACGTTAATCGACATCGGCCGGCCGTCGTCGGTCGTTGTTGTTCCGGCTGCGATATGATCTGGTGGTGCGCAACGCTGGTACTCTGCGTCGGGCAGGTGCAGTAGCCAGTCGGCGATGTCGACGAGCTCGACCGGGGCGTGGATCGTGGCGGTCTTCTCGGATTCGACCAGCACCATGTCGGTCAGAATGTCCGTGGTCGTCACGTTCACGCTCCCTGTTCTCTCGTTGGTTGATTTAGCTTTTCGACGCCGCTTTGGCTCGGACCCACCAGCTGGTGAGCAGCGCAGCGTATTCAGCGGGTTTTCTTCCCAGCAGAAATGGCCCGCGCCAGGAATGAGATCGACCTGGGCGTTGGCTAGTCGCTCATGAAGGAACTCGGCGTTGGACGCGGGCACCACCTGGTCGTCGGCTCCGGCATGGAACACCTTGCGTTGCTCTCTTTCTTCGACTTCCTGCCAGCCGAAGCGAGGCTGACGAGTTCGCTGCTTTTGACATCCTCCGTCCGTTTTTCCCGGATTGACGAGGCGCGCGAAGCGACTGCAGCCATCCCACGATATTTTCGATTCCCACACTCCACACCTTCACATCCTGGGTATTCTTCGCCAACACCAGGTAGCCTTCGACCATCGCAATCAGAAAGCTCGCGGTCTCGTCCGGAACCAGGTCGCGGCGGACTGTTCCTTGAGACTGTCCCCTCCGCAAAGCCATGGCAATGCCTTCTTGCCAGGCATGGAACATTGCCTCTAACCGCTTGCGGAATTGTTCGTCGAGCCAAGGAAATACCTATCAGGTACCACCAGAACGAGAGATGGAAGCATCTGTTGGTATACCGCTTAGCGAGCCCCTCGGCCACTTGGAGAGTCCCTTAAGGTCGATCATCGGAGGAGCAACCATGCCCAAACTTCGTGTTAGCATTGGATCGAATCGTTCCGAGCGCGCTACCTGCCTATCCCTGGTGTGCTGGATTCTGCTGTTGGCTGTGACCGTGTCCGCGCAAGCCCCCGAGTCCGGCCCGAAACCCGGCATAGTGCGCCAGCTCTCTGAAGTGAAATTCCCATCCGGCGACGGTCCCGACTGCCTTCAATTCTTCTTAGAAAACGGCAACTTAAAAACGGGATCCTCAACCGCCATCATGAAAGCGGCGCCCAAGTGCGTCGTTCCGCCCCACTACCACACCGCGGAAGAGCAGTTGATCATCGTAAAAGGAAACGTTTCCACTGGAATGGAGGGCATGCGGGATACCGTTCTTGGCCCCGGCGGCTTCGCGATGATGCCCAGCAAGCAGCCTCACTGGTTTACCTGCACGGCTCAAGAAGAATGCCTAATGTTTGTGACCTTTGATCGCCCCTACGACATCGTCTGGCTCAAGCCCAACAAATAGGGCTCAGGCATTGTTAAGCAAGTCGACCTGGCTGACCGTTCCCGATTTCGCGCACGGTAAGGTCTTGCGATGCGTTTGTCGCCGAGGCGTCGCGTGGGGCACCAGAGATTACAGAAAAAGCAGTCTGGCATGTCGATCGGCATTGAACCACCAGTTTTTTAGCGGGCACATTGAGCTAATAGGGCAGCCTAAGCCTACGGTGTGCAGTCCATCTCGCGTAGAATTCGCAACTCTAACTCGGTAGCTCACCTACTTTTTGTTCTGCAAGGTGAGCCAGCAGTCTCGTCGGCCAGGAAGCGGAGCCGAGCAGAATCAACGCGATGTGTTGTAAGTGTAAATCGGCTGTTATCGACAAGGATGCCGATGGCCCAAGTGACCTCGTCCTTCTCTCGCGATGCGTAGCTTGTTAGACTCCCCGGATGTCTCTTCGTAGCATCGTCGCGAAGTCTGGCGGGTGGCCTGCGTCTATTTCTCGCGGCCTCCAATACGCGTTCTACGACTTCACCCGCGAGATGCCGCGGACCAAGCGCATCATTACATGGGCTGCGATCCTGGTCCAGGGATACGCGATTTATGCCCTGGTGACTCGCTCTTTCGTATGGCCGATCATGTGGCCAGGCCCCCGGTACGTGTTTACCGTTGGCATAGTGCTGTTCTACTCGGCTTACACGCTAATGAACGGGTTGCTGGCTTCCGAGCTGGTCAGAAAAACCCAGCTCGAATCCGACAAACAGCTGCGCGGAAAATTCAGCAGACGCTGATTCCACAGGAACTGGAGCCGCCTCCGAAGTACGAAATCGAGACGCACTATCAGCCGTTTCGCGATGTGGGCGGCGACTACTTCGATGTGATTGCTCTTCCGGGAGCATACACTCTGATCGCCCTCGCAGACGTGTCCGGCAAGGGAATGGCGGCTGCGCTTCTATCAGCAAACATCCAGGCGCTGGTTAGAAGCATCTCCAGCGCCGGAGCTGAACCCTACGCGCTAGCAAAGCGGATTAACGAACACCTCAGCCGCCACACACCCTTGGGAATCTTTGCAACGGCGGTTTTCTTGCTCCTGAATAGGGACTCAGGAGAACTCAGGTACGTGAACGCGGGACACAATGCGCCCATCATCTTTGGTCACAGAGTGATCAAGCTCTTGGAAGCAACCGGTCTGCCGCTCGCACTGTTCAACGATGCCGAGTACGAAGCGAGAACCGCGCAACTTGATCGGGGGAATTCCCTCCTCTTGTTCACAGACGGCCTGACCGATGCGATCGCCGGCGACGATCCCGAAGGCCGTTTGCGAGCAACATTGGAGGGCGATACTGAGAAAACGATGTTGAGGCTCCAGGCCCTGGTGGACTCGAAGCTCAATCGCGATGACGTCACGATTGTATTAGTGGCCCGACTCCCACCGGGTAGGGCAAATCGGAACTGGGTTCGAGACTAAATGCGAATGATCGGCTAAACCTGGCGCCTTACCTGAGAGTCCCAGAGTGCACGGAATGTATACATGCGGACCTGGCCAAGCAAGATATCAATTGTTAAGTATTGTAAAGTTTCCTGGACTTGCCGTGGCTCGTAATTCTCACAAGTATAACCTCGCGCAGGAAGCCCGCCCCTGAAGGTATTATATTGGTTCTATCCATTTGAGACCGGACTCATGCCAGTGTATGAGCTGAGAGGTTCACGTCCGGTTCTGAGAGGGCGCGGGGGTGAAATTCCCCCGCGCTACTCGCCCAGGAGTTACGAATCAAGCGACGGAACCGCAGACTACACGATGTTTTCTCCCGCGCCTTCCCGGTAGGCTTTCATGGTATGAATCAGGTATTTCCGATTGTGGCCTTAATCCACTTCATAGCGATGCTGGAATCTGCGGTCAATGCTCAGGAGATTCACATTAGAGTTCTGGACGCCCAGAACGGAAAAGGAATCACCCAACAAATGGGGCAACGCGATCAGCAGTCCTGCTCAGAGCAGGAGGCAGGGTGAACGCAGACACGCCTTGCACGCAAAGCCAACGTTACTCGACTCGCGGTTTATACAGTTAGTCTCGTATCGGATGGCGAGGAAAGCGTCGAAGCCAACTGCTTTCGTGCTCGAAATAATCTTGAACGAATCGCGCCCGGTGGCACTTGCAGCATCGCGCCGGCTTCTTCTGTGGTGTATTCATAAACCTCGCAGAGAAGAAGGGCAGCTCGCTGCTCCGAACTCAGTTGCGAGAGTTTGCGCATCAACGCACTGGCACTTTG
>Ga0306923_10005396_pt1 | contig 12457 bp, 9 predicted proteins | sample sta12Can44000108_FD_203841 | JGI IMG/M metagenome (GOLD analysis project Ga0306923, IMG submission 203841) | Lab enrichment of tropical soil microbial communities from Luquillo Experimental Forest, Puerto Rico - statanox.12C.anox.44.000.108 (v2)... | ecosystem: Environmental > Terrestrial > Soil...
CAGGGATTGCCCGCGCAGGCAATAGCCGCGGGCAGGGCGGCGGCCGATCCGGCACGCTACGATCGCGCCGATGCTCGACCGGCTGTTCGATCCGCTCCTGCGGGCGATGCTGCGGCCGCCGGTCAGGCCCGCGCGGGCGCTCCCGGAGGAACTGGCGCGAGCCGCCGAGGACGTCACGATCGCCGGCGCCAGGATGCCGCTCAAGGCGTGGCTCGTGCGCCCGGCCGTGGCACCGGCGGCATGCGCGGTGTTCATCCACGGGTGGAGCAGCGACGGGGGACGGATGGCACCCCTGGCAGCTGACGTCGTGGCGGCGGGGATCGCGGTCCTTCTCGTCGACCTGCCGGGGCACGGCCGCACGGGACCGACCGCGACCTACGACGTCCAGGCGATGGTCGATGACATCCGGCGCGCGGGGGATTGGGTGCTGGGGAGAGAAGACCTTCGCGGCGTTGCTCTCGGCCTGGTCGGATACTCCTTCGGTGGGCTCGGCGCGTACGCGTCCGCGGCCCTGGACCCTCGCTGGCGGGTCCTCGTCGTCCTGGCGGCGCCTGCCGGGCCGATGGAAGCGACCCGGCTCTACCTCGACGGCAAGCGGCTTCCGGGCTGGATTCTGGTCAAGATGCTCAGGCGGTCGACGATCCGGATGCTGGGGGTCGATCCGGACGATTATTCGGCCGAGAGGACGCTCCCTTCGCTGCGCGTGCCGGCGCTGATCGTCCATGGCGAGCTCGATCAGGTCGTGCCCGTGGCACACGGCCGCCGGCTCGCGGAGTTGCTGCCGGCGGGGCGGGGGAGTCTCATGGTTGTGCCGGGCGCAGGGCATTCGGACCTGATCGGGGATGCCGGCGTGGGCACGAGGGTCGCCACGTTTCTCGCGGAGGCGCTCGGAAGGAGGCCGTCATGAAGACTCGCCCGCTCGGACGGACGGGCATCGTCGTTTCGGAGATCGGGTTCGGCGCCTGGGGTCTCGGCGCCACGATGTGGAAAGGCGTTTCGGAGGAGGAAGGAAGCGGCGCGCTCGCGGCGGCGCTCGAGGCCGGCGTCACGTTCATCGACACCGCGCTCGCCTACGGAGACGGACACAGCGAGCGGATCATCGCCAAGGTGCTGGCGGGACGGCACGACCGCCACAGAGTTCATGTCGCGACGAAGATCCCTCCCATGAACATGGTCTGGCCCGCCTCCCGCGCGGTTCCGATCTCGCGGGTGTTCCCGGCCGACTACGTGCGCCAGTGCACGGAGAGGTCGCTGCGGCACCTCGGTCGCGAGCGGCTCGACGTGCAGCAGTTCCACGTCTGGCACGACGTGTGGCTCCAGCAGGAGGCGTGGCACGAGACACGGCGCGAGATGGACCGCCTGAAGCAAGAAGGCAAGGTCGCGCACTGGGGGATCTCGGTCAACGACCACGCGCCTGAGACGGCGCTGCTGGCGCTCGACGATCTGATCTTCGAGACGGCTCAGGTGATCTACAACATCTTCGATCGGTCCCCGGAGACGCAGCTCTTTCCGCTGGCGCGCGAGAGGGACCTCGGGATCATCGTCCGCGTGCCGTTCGATGAAGGCGCCCTGACCGGGGCGATCCGGCCCGATTCGGTCTTCCCCGACGGAGACTGGCGGCACCGGTACTTCCGCGGCAACCGGAAGGCGGAGGCCGCGAGGCGGGCCGACGCCCTCAAGACTCTGCTCGGCAAGGAGGCCCAGACGCTTCCGGAGCTGGCCCTCCGCTTCATCCTCTCCTCGGTCGACGTGACCTGCGTGATTCCCGGGATGAGACGGGCGGCAAACGTGTTCGCGAACGTCGCCGTTTCCGATGGCCGCAGGCTGACCCCGGAGTTTCTCGCGGCTCTGCACGACCACGCTTGGAAGAAGAACTGGTACGGAGACTAGGCCGGGGGGACGGTCTGGACCACTGTCCCCGTATTCCAACCTTTCGCTTTACTTTTGTTCTCGCGGCAGGTAGAACGTCACCGATCAATCCCGGGCCGGTGGGCCCAGGCACGAACAAGGAGGAGAAGGGAATGCGCATCGGAAGAACGGCAGGGGTGGTCGCGGCGGTCGCCGCGGTGGGGATCGCGGTAGGGGCGGCGGTCTCGACGGCCGTCTGGGCTGCCGACGCCAAGAAGGCGGCGGCGCCGGCCGCGGCCAAGCAACCGTCGATGGACGAAATGATGGCGGCGATGCAAAAGGTCGCGGCCCCCGGCAGGGAGCACGAGATCCTCAAGAACTACGAGGGGAAGTGGACGGCGAAGGTCTCGATGACGATGGATCCCGCGCAGCCGCCGCAGGTTTCGGACGGCACGACCGAGGGGATGGTCATGATGGGCGGGCGGTACGTCCACGTGCTGCACCACAGCACGATGATGGGGCAGCCGTTCGAAGGAATGATGCTGCTCGGGTACGACAACCAAGCGAAGAAGTACACGGCGGTCTGGGTCGACACGATGGGTACGGCGATCGTTCCGTACGAGGGGCAGTACGACACCGCGAAGAAGGCGCTCGTCTTGAAATCGACCTTCACCGACCCGATGTCGGGGAAGGCGATGCACACGCGTGGCGTCCAAACGTTCGTCGACGCGAACACGATGACGTACGACGAGTACATGCCCGGACCCGATGGCAAGGAAGTGCACATGCTCCACATCGACTACAAGCGGGCGTAATCCCATGAGACCGGGGCCGGAGCCTCCGAAGGGACGCGGGTCGCCCGTGAACCCGGCGGGGCGCTTCGAGCCCCGGTCGTTCGAGCCCGTCTGGGACGACCTCGAGTCGGCGCGTGACGAGGGGCTCGCGGGCGGCGTCGGCCCCGCCACCGAGTTGTTCGTCGACACCGCCCGGACGATCCTGACGACGAACGACTCCCCCGACGTTCCCTTCGACGTGTCCATCAATCCCTACCGTGGATGCGAGCACGGCTGCGCCTACTGCTTCGCCCGGCCGTCGCACGCCTATCTGAATCTCTCCCCCGGCCTCGACTTCGAGACCAAGATCTTCTTCAAGCCGGATGCCCCCAGGCTTCTCGAGCGCGAGCTGGCGAAGCCCGGGTACGTCTGCAAGCCGATCGCCCTGGGGACGAACACCGATCCCTATCAGCCCGCGGAGCGGCGGTTGCGTCTGACGCGACGGATCCTCGAGATCCTGTCGTCCCGCGAGCATCCGTTCGGGATCGTCACGAAGTCGGCGCTGGTCTTGCGGGACATCGACCTGATCGGACCGGCGGCGGCGCGCACTCAGGCGAACGTCATGGTCTCGATCACCACGCTCGATCCGGCTTTGGCGGGGTGCCTCGAGCCCCGGGCCGCGTCACCGGGGCGGAGGCTCGAGACGCTGCGTGCGCTCTCGGCCGCGGGGATCCCCTGCGGCGTGCTCGCCTCGCCGATGATTCCCGGCCTGAACGACCACGAGCTGGAGCGGATACTCGAGGCCTCGCGCGAGGCCGGGGCCACGATCGCCGGGTTCATCCTGGTCCGGTTGCCGCACGAGGTGAAGGAGGTCTTCACGGCCTGGCTGACGACGAATGTCCCCAATCGCAAGGAGAAGGTGCTCTCCGCGATCCGCTCGACGCGAGGCGGTGCTCTCTACGACCCGCGCTTCGGCGCCCGGATGCGGGGCGAGGGCCCCTACGCCGAGATCCTCGCCCGGCGCTTCGCGGTGGCGACGAAGCGGCTCGGGTTCGCGCGCGAGAGATTCGCGCTCGACACGTCGCGCTTCCGGCCGGTCGCGGCCGACTCCTCGCCCCGCGGCTTGTTCCGCTGAACGAACGTCACGATCCTATCGGCGAGCCCGGCGAAGTCGCCGCCGAAATGGTGGCCTCCAGGAAGCTCCACCCGCTCGTACCCCGGGCGCGGAGCCTCGGGGCACCCGGACGCTCCCGTCGATTTCGGGTCGAGGCAGAGCACCGGGATCGACCCGAGCGAGGTGACCGCCTTGGCCACGTCGTGGGCTGTCTTCGCCTCGCTCGTCCGGATCCAGTCGAGCGGGCTGACCTCGAACGCTGCGAACGGTCCGGGTGCGAGCAGCACGAGCCCCGAGAGATTCTTGAGCTCGGGGGATGCGCCCGGCTCGGCGACGACGACCGGAACGGTCTCCGCGCCGAACGAGTACCCCCCCGCGTAGATCGGGATGTCGTGGGGGAGCGCTGACACCAGGCGCGTGAGGTCGGTCGCGAACCGCGCCGGGTCCTTCGCGAGCCAGAAGTAGCGCAGCGTGTTCCACCCGACGACCGCGATCCGCTTGTCCGCCAGGCTGTGGGCGACCTCGGAGTCGATGTCCGCCCACCCGCCGTCCCCCGAGACGAAGACCAGCACCGCCGTCGCGCCCGCCGGCCAGAGGATCTCGAGCGGGAGGTCGAGCCCCTCCAGGCGCGCCGAGACGTCCTCGGGGGACTTGTGCTCCTCGTCGACGCGCACGGTGTGCGGCTGTGGCTCGAGCACGCTTTCCGGCTCGAGCATCTCGAGGACGGAATTATCGTACGCCGTTCCCCACCGGGCCGGCACCGAGAAGCCGTGCCCGACCTTCTCGAGCGGGACGACCTTCGCGTGCGGGACCTTCGCCACGTAGTCCAGGGTCCCCTGCGGAGCGCAAACCTGGTCGATGAGCCCCTGGAGGGCGATCCACTTGTCGCCGCCCCCCTCGCGCTCGGTCATCCCCCCGTACGCCGGCAACCAGCTCTGGTGCTTCTTGTCGTTCCACCCGGCGTTCCACGAGGGCGTCTCGCACAGCGGCTTGCGGACCTCGAGGTCGGGACAGAACCCCAGGCTCACCGCGCCCTTGAAGGTCGTCGGCGGCGCCTGCGCGAGCGCGCCGTAAACGACGGTGGCCCCGGAGGAGTAGCCGACCAGGATCGGACGCACGTAGCGCGGCAGGCCGAGCATCTTCTCGAGCGCTTGAGCCGCGACCTCGAGCTCTCCCGCCGGGTACCAGCACGACGCCGAGGACGCCTCGACCCGCTTCTGCCACGCCGGCATCGACAGTCCCGCCACGACCGCGCGGTCCGCGATCCGTCGCGCCATGTCGACGACCCCCAGATTCCACCCTCCGTCACCGGAGATGAAGAGCACGACGCCGCGCGCCTTCGCCATGTCGGTCGGCCGGTAGACGGTCACCTCGCCGAACCCCGGCACCTTCTTCGTTTCCTCCGTGACGCCCGGCGGGGGGGGCGTCGGCTTCGCCTTGGGCTTCGTGGAGGTCGTCTTCGCCGCCGTCTGGCTCGCGTGCGGCTTCGTCGTCGTGTGGGTCGTCGTGGTCGCGCCTGCGGCTTGAAGGGAAAGGGCGAGTATCAGCAACGCGGTGGGGGGTGCGGACCTCCGGGTCAAGCGGCGGCTCCTTTCGGGGCAAGGATGGGGCGCCATCCTCCCGAGATCAACTGCGTCGCCGAGGCGACGGCGAACGGCCATTCCCACGGACGCCGATAGGCCATGTACCGGGGCTCCCACGACGGGTGGAAACGCTCCTTGAACCGCCGCAGCCCCTGATAGTTGTACCAGGCCTCGCCATGGAGGAAGAACTGGTGGGCGAGGCGCTCGACCGGTCGCGCGCGTCGCGTCTGGCCGACGGCGGCGAGCGGCGCCATCCCGAGGTTGAACCGAAGGTACCCGCGCTGCTTCGCGTCGAGCAGGAGCCGGATCAGGAGGTACTCCATCACGTGCGCACGCCCCTCCTCGGTGCCGGCCTCGTAGCGCATGAGGTCGATCGACATCTCCTCCTTGCGCGGCCCGTCGAAGATGTTCGCGAACGCCGCAACGCGCCCCGCACTGTCTTCGACGAGCGCGGCGGGGAAGCGCATCAGGTAGTCGTCCTCGAACCGCCCCAGCGAGAATCCCTTCTCGGTCGTGCGCTTGGCGGAGAGCCACGCGTCGGACACGCGGCGCATCTCCGGAAGACGCGCGCGCAGGGCGTCCGCCTCCACGATGCGAAACGTCGCCCCTGCCTTATCCGAGACGTTGACGACGTGCCGGTGCGCCTTCGCCTTGTTCCCCTTGAGGTCGAACGCCGCGAGGTCGACGATCGCCTCCTCGCCGAGCTTGAAGAAGCTGAACCCCAGGTCGTGCGCGATCGGCAGCAGCGCCGGCGTGATCTGGTAAAGGACCGCCTCCCGGTCCCAGTCGGCCGCGTGCTCGACGAAGGCGGACAGGAGCGGGGCCGTCTCCTCCGGCGGGCAGACCGGGTCGGACCACGCGAACAAATAGCGCCCCTGGCTCCGGTAGGCGATGAACCCGTCGTCTCCACCGGGGCGGCGGAAGATCGCCTTGTCCCCGGTGGCCACGAGGAGCGGGTTCGTGACTCTCGAGAGGCGCCGGACGTCCTCGATCGCGCGCTCGATCTCGTCGTGCGCCGGGAGCCGATCGGGGGACCGAGGCCGCTGGCCGAGCCAGAGCGCCGCGAGCGACACGACCGACACGAGCACGATCAGGCCTCGCAGGAAGCGCTCCTCGTGGGCGACGATCTCGAAGCGCGAGAAGGCGTCGGGAAGGCCCGGCCACGCGTCGTACGACCCCACGCCCACCGCCGCGAACAGGAGCACAGCGGCGAGCCCCATCGAGACGGTGAACGCGATCGACGGATGGAGCCTCCCCTCCCGCGTGAACGCCGAGCGGAAGACGATCAGCAGGACCGCCGCGATCAGCGCAAGGATCGCTTCCTCGTAGTCGAGCCCCTTGAGGAACGTCGTCAGCGCCGCCGCGAGGAAGATCCCGATGGAGAGGTGAAGACTCGACCGGTACCCGCGCGCGAGCCCGCGGGAGATCAGGATCAGCATGAACCCGAGCACGACCGACGTCCCGTGGGACAGCTCGACGAGCGAGAGGGGGATCGTCTTCTCGAGGAGGATCGAGCGCTCGCGGATCGCGGGCGACGCCGCGGAGGCGAGGAGCACCGCCCCGCACAGGAACGCGTACGACGCGAGCCCCGTCCGCACCACCACCGCGGTTCTCCGGCGCGTCCCCACCACGCGCCCCAGGAGCACGACGCTCGCGAACAGGAACGGCAGCACGTAGTAGATCGCCCGGTAGAGCAGGAGTGCCGCCGCCACGCGGTCGCTGTGCCCGGACGCCGCCGACAGGGTCGCCCCCCAGAACATGTCCGCGGTCCCCAAGCCTCCGGGAACGAAGCTCGCGAGACCGATCGCCTGTCCCAGGAAGAAGATCTGCATCGACTGCGCGGAGCGGATCCCCTCGATCTGGCTGCCGACGGCCAGGTGGAACACGACCCACGCGAGCGTCCAGTCGGCCACCCCCACGGTGGCGAGCGACAACGCCCGGCGCCGCCGCCCCGCGAGGTCCGCGTCCTTCCAGAGCGGGCCGATCGCCGCCGCTCCGATCGCTGCCGCCGTCCCGAGTGCCGCCGCCAGGACGAAGCGCGGCCACCCGCTCGTCAGAGGCAGCGGCAGGAGGACCGCACCCGACCACGCGCCCAGCGTGGCCGAGAACGCCACGATGATCGTCACGAGCGCGCGCCTCGCGCGATCGAACCCGACCTCCATCGGGGCGTAGAGCCAGATGCGCAGCGCCGGCCCCGCCAGCGGGCCGATCGTCAGGAAGTTGCTCCATGCGAACGAGATCGTCCCGACGCTCCAGCGCTGCGTCCGCGTCGGTGTCGGCCCCGGCCCCAGCGCCACCACGTCGTAGAGCCCCGCGAGCGCCAGGTTGATCGCGGTGACGATGACGATGAGCGCGACCAGGGCCGGGTCGGTGTCGTGGAGCAGCGACCGGACCCGGTGGAGATCGACCTCGCGCAGCTCCTTCCACCCGACGATCGCCAGCGTGCCCATGACGAGCCAGGGCCATGCGGCGCGCAGGAACGGGAGGAACTCCCAGAGGGCGTGGCGCTCTCCCGCGGCTTCCGGCTGTGCGGCCGGGCGTTCGCTCATCGGGCCAGCAGCCGGCCAAGACCCTCGGTCAGGGCGCGCCTGAGCTCATCCTCGTGCCCGCTGAAATGGTGTGTCGCCCCGGGAATCACGATCAGCTCCTTGCGGCCGGCAAATCCCGCGTGCAGCTCCGGGGCCGACGAGCTCTTGTCGCTGCCGCCGTGGACGAAGAGCGTGGGCACTCCGACGGCGCCCGCGAGCGCTCCCGCGGTGTCGAAGACGTGGTCCTTCGGAACGAACCCCATCATCTCCGAGACGCGGAACTCCAGGCTACCGATCTTGTCCGGGCCGATCATGAGGAGAGCCGCGATGCGCGGATCGCGGTTCGCCGCACCGCCGACCCAAGGTGCCAGGTCGGCTCCGAAGGAGTACCCCGCGAGGACGAGGCGCCCGTCGGTCGCCTCGCCTGCCGCGCGCTTGAGCGCGTCGGCGTACTTCCGCACGTCGGCCGCGAGGGCCTCGCGGTCGTCCTGAGGCTTCCAGAAGTACTTCATGCAGTCGATGCCGCCGACCCAGTGACCCGCCCCCGCGAGCCATCCCGCGATCTGATCGTCGAACGAGCGCCATCCGCCCTCGCCGGAGAGGACGAGGACCATCGCCTTCTTCGCGGGCGCGCTCGCGGAGGCACCCTTGTAGACGATGAACGGCTGTTCCCCGCGGCTCGTGTCCACGGACGACGATGCGGTGGCCGCGGCCGCGAGGAGAAAACCGGCGAGCATGCCGCTTTGTACCTCAAGTCCGCACCCGTTCGCTATTCTGGCCCGGTGCGATTCACGGACGTCGCCGCTCTTCTCACGCCGGTCCGGTTCGAGCATCTTCCGGGGGAGGCGGCCCAGGCGCGCCTCGCTCCCCGGCCGCGCGCCACCGGCCCGCTTCTCCGGGGCGGACCGCCGCGTCGCCCCGCCGCCGGCCTCGTCCTCATCTATCCGGTGGCGGCCGAGGCGACGCTCCTCCTGACGGTGCGCGGATCGGACCTCGCCTCGCACGGCGGTCAGGTGTCCCTCCCGGGGGGTGCTGCCGAGCCGGGGGAAAGCGTGGAGGACACCGCGCTTCGCGAAGCGGCGGAAGAGGTCGGCCTCAGCCCGGACGGTGTCGTCGTTCGCGGGCGGCTCACGCCGCTGCACATTCCGGTCAGCGGGTATCTTCTCCACCCGGTCGTCGCGACCCGGGACGAGCAACCCGCCCTCGTCCCCGACCCCCGAGAAGTCGAGCGCCTCATCGAGGTCCCGCTCCGCATGCTGGCCGAGCCGTCGTCCTGGCGGGTAGAGCTTCGCGAGCGACGCGGCGTGACGGTGGAGGTCCCGGCGCTCGATCTCGGAGGGGCGCACCTCTGGGGTGCGACGGCGATGGTCGTCGCCGAGCTCCTGGCGCTGATCGATCCCGGCTACCGGTAGGCGTGGCAGCGCATGCAGTCGAACCCGTTCGGGTGGGACGGAGACTGCGGGTAGGCCGCGTCGCGCGCGTGACATCCCAGGCACGCCTCGGCACCCGTGAACGACGCATGAGCCGGATCGGGCGGGAGGAACGGCGGCCGCCGGTTCGCGCGAGCGATCAGGATCACGGCGGCGAGGGCCGCCGCCAGCACCACGAGAAGGACGGCCTGCTTCCGGCTCAAGGGGGGCGCTCCGGATCCGGCCGGGATTATAGGAGCAGCGGCAATGTAGGATTCGCCTTTCACGACGGAGGAACGGGCCGTGCGCCGATCATCGCCGCTGATGGTGTGGATCTTGACGTTGGCCGCGGCCGGCGCGGCGCTCGCCGCGACCCCCACGACCGAGGTCACGCTCGACAACGGGCTGCGAGTGATCCTGATCCCCCATCACGCCAATCCGATGGTCGCCTCCGCGGTGGTCGTCGCCTCGGGCGTCACGCACGAGCCAGCGAAGGCGGCGGGCGCGTCGCATTTCCTCGAGCATCTGCTGTTCAACGGGACCACCTCGCGATCGCAGAAGCAGCTCTACGACGACGTGGACCGCCTCGGCGCGTACAACAACGCGACCACGCGCGAGGACCACACGCTGTTCACGATGCTCGCCGCCAAGGACCTCGCGGAAAAGGCGCTCGCGATCCAGGCCGACATGCTCTTCGACTCGACGATCCCCGCGGAGAACTTCGACAAGGAGCGCAAGATCGTCCTCGAGGAGCTCTCCCGCGATCGCAGCGACCCCGACTACGACACGGAGTCGGCGTTCCGCGCCTTCGCGTTCGCGGGCACGCCGATCGCGCGCCCCGTCCTCGGCACCGAGGCGACGCTCACGGGAATCGCCCGCGCGGACGTCCTCGCGTACTACAAGGATCGCTACGTCCCCGGGAACATGACGCTCGTCGTGATGGGAGACTTCGCACCGGACGACATGCTCGCCCTCGTGAAGCGAACATTCGGCCGGGCTCCTCGCGGCACGTCGAAGCCGGCCCCCGCGGCCGCCTGGCCCGCGAGGCCGGGGGCGAACCTCGCCACCGCGAAGGCGGAGGGAAGCCCCGACCGGGTGCTCGCGGCCTTCCCCGTCGACATCGATCCCTACGACCCGCGGGCGACGGCGATCTCGGTGCTGCTGTCCGCCGCGTCCGAGGGGGAGGATGCGCCGCTGCGCGTCGCCTTGACCTCCCGAGGTGTTCCGGCGGAGGACGCCACGCTCTCGCTCGAGCGGCGCGTGCGGCCGCTTTCGACCGTGGTCCTCGATGCGCGCATCGACGCGGCCTCGGATCCGGCGAAGGTCCTCGACGCGATGGCGGAGGCGATCCGCGCGACGCGTGCGGGAGGAGCGGCCCGCGCGCGCCTGGCGAGGTTCGTCTCGCAGGCGGCCTCCGACGGGGTCCTCGCGCGCGATCAGATCCTCTACTTTCCGATGCTCCGCTCGGACCGCATCATCGGATCCCCCAAAGGCTTCCTGGACGCCGAGCCGACGCTCGCCGCCGCCCTCCCGCCGTCCACCTGGGACGCCGCCGCCGAGCTGCTCGTAAAGGGCCTCGGGTTCGTTCGGGCCCGGGCGACCGGGGCCGGGCGGGCGGACGGCGCCACGCGGTGGGAGCCGCCGGCCGAGACGGCGCCTCCCAAGGCCGCTGCCGATCTCGTCGCGGGAGCGCTCGGCAACGGATTGCGGTACGTGGTCTCGCGCAGCGACGACTCGGACGTCTTCGCGGTCCACGTCGCGTTCGTTCCACGCTCCGCGGCCGAGCCGGAAGGGAAAGACGGGATCACGGACCTGCTGCACCGGGCGATGATCCGGGCGACCGAGGTCCACGAGGCCGCGGCCCTGGAGGCGCGATTATCCGCGATCGGCGCGCGGATCAAGGGCGTGGACGATCCGAGCGTTCCCTTCGACGACTACTACACGACGCCGGAGTTCTCGTGGCTGCGCGCCGAGGCGCCGGCGACGGCGTGGCGGGAAACGGTCTCCTTGCTCGCGGAGATGATCCGGTTCCCGAAGATCGACGCCGCGGGCGTCGACGAGGCGAAGAAGACCATGGCGCGCCTCGTGGCCAAGCGCGACGGATCCGCGCGGGAAACCGCGGCCGAACGTCTCGACGCGCTGCTCGCCCCCGGGCACCCGCTCACGCACCGCGTCCTGGGGACGAGCGCTTCGGTCGCCTCGATCGGGCTCGACGATCTCGTCCGGTTCCAGAAGGCGTTCGCCACGGGGGGGAGGATGATCGTCACCGTCGCCGGTCCCGTGGCGACCTCCGACGTGGTCGCCGCCCTTTCGGCGGATCTCGGAGGGCTCTCCGCCGGCGATCCCCCGCCCTCCGCTCCTCCCGTCCCGAGGAGCGCGGTACCGGGCGTCGACGAGGCGACGCTCGGCAAGCCGCAGGCCGCGATCGCTCTCGGGACCGTGATCGAGTTCAAATCGGAGGATCTGCCCGCGCTCGTCGTCGCGGTCGCGATGCTCTCCGACCGGCTGGCATTCGACCTCCGCGAGACCCGTGGCCTCGCCTATTCGGTCGACTCCACGCTGCGCCCGTGGGGGGATGCGTGGCGCTGGGATCTCCAGATGGGGACGCGCCCCGAGAACATCGCGGAGGCGGTCGACGGACTGCGCCAGGGAGCGAGCGCGTTCCGCGAGGCCGAGATTCGCCCGGAGGACGTCGCCCGGACGATCAACGCGGTCCGGGGGCGCGCGCTGATGCGCCGCATGACGCGCATCTCGCTCGCGTACGAGGCGGGGATGGAGGTGATGCGGGGGGAGGCAGCCGGCGACGAGCGGCGCATGCTCGAGGCGCTCGCTCTGGTGAGCGCGGACGACGTGAAGCGCGTCGCGAGCAGGTATCTCGATCCCGCGCGACTGTCCCGCGTGGTGGTCCATTGAGCCGCGCCGTCGTCGCCGCGGCTGCCGTGGCGCCGTCCCGGATCGACCTCGCGGGCGGCACGCTCGACATCTGGCCGATCTCGGAGATGGTCTCCGGCGCGGTCACCGTGAATCTCGCGATCCACCTCGACGCGGCGGCCCGTGTCGCCCCGCGCTCCGACGAACGTGTCGAGATCGTCTCGGCCGACCGGGGGCGCAGGACTACCGGGCCGCGGTCTGGGGCGGACTTTCGGCGTTCGCTTACGGCCCCGACGGCATCGTCCGGGAGGGGCTTCCTCACGGCGTAGCA
>Ga0306923_10005397_pt1 | contig 12457 bp, 5 predicted proteins | sample sta12Can44000108_FD_203841 | JGI IMG/M metagenome (GOLD analysis project Ga0306923, IMG submission 203841) | Lab enrichment of tropical soil microbial communities from Luquillo Experimental Forest, Puerto Rico - statanox.12C.anox.44.000.108 (v2)... | ecosystem: Environmental > Terrestrial > Soil...
ACCGGTTGATGTCGGTGCCGACCTCGGCGACCGAGATCACGGTGAGCGTGCGCTTGCCGTCGGCGGCGTGACACTCGGCGCAGTTGGCCGCAAATACGACCTTGCCACGTTCGACGGCCGCAGCGTCGGGCCGGTGCGGCGACGGCGGTGGAGGCAACGCGCGCAGGAAGCGGTCGATGCGCTCCATTGCCGGGAAGTTGAACTCGCGCGCGACGGCGCCGTCACCGAGGGCCGAGCTGATCACCACCTCTCGCACCGAGTTGTTCAAGCCGTCCCAATGCAACGGTGCGGATGCACGAATTTGCTCGCGTGCGTTCAGGTTCCATACCGCCTGCATGTCGCTGTTGCCGATGGTCTCGTCGTCGGCGAGGTGCAGCATTCCGAATTTGACCGGATTGAATGGATCGATCCGACCCGGACCCCAAGCCGGGCGGCGACTCGCCCAGGCCAAGTCCTCTCCCTGCTCCAACAGGCGCCTGCGCACGAAGGGGATCAGGACGAATTGATAGGTCAAGCGGTCGAGCCAGGACAGCTTGACCTTGGCCGCCATCGCCGGAAGCAGGTGATCTGGGGTGAAACGGTCGTCGGCCGCGCAGCGCGAGAGGAAACGCAGATAGCCCTGGATGTCGACGGTATTGGCGGCGGCGCCGACGTAGAACTGCGGCTCGGCATTCGCAGTCAGTCGCGCGCGCACCGTGTGACAGACTGCGCAATTGATCGCCATGCGCTCGACCCCGACCTTCGCCCGCGAGAAACCTATGGGCGGGTCGACGGCGGGATTGCGTCCGCGCTCGTAGAGCAGGCCGAACGCGGCATAGCCTTGCGGACGCGGCAGATGGCGGGCGCAGACATCCGGCATTGCGATCCAGATCGGATAGGGAATGCCGCCCGCGCCATCATTGCCGATCGAGCCGTATTTGAAGAACTCCTCGTCGGACGCAAACGCCGGCAGGACCGGTTGCGTCAGCCACTGAAAGGCGCCCCAAAGGAAGGCGCCGATGGCGAGCAGGCCGGCCAGCAACGCGACGATCGTGCCGCCGGAGGCGCGGCCACGGGCCGCTGAGTTCATGCGCTGCCAGGCGAGATAAAGACAGATCGCCTGCGGCGCGCCGAAGACGAAATCGAACAGCCCGAAAATGATGTAGTGTCCGCCGACCACTGCCATGAAGATGGTGCCCGCAAACCGGCAAACCACCGCGAACACCGCGGAGAAACGATGGGCGCAGGGATCGATCGCGGCGGGAATGTAGAAGCCGGCGAGAAGCATGACCAACATCGCGGAAAGACGCGGCCAGACCAATGGCGTCGCCGGATCGACCTTGGCGAGCGCGAGCACCTGCGGGGTACAGGCGATGGAGGCGATGCCCACGACCACGTTGCCGACAATGCCGGCCCACATCAGCCGCCGGAACCATCGCAGCGCGCCGTCTTCGGTCGAGTGCGCAGTCGTCGTCGCTGTCGACATCGAACTCTCCTAGAAGGTGAGGAGATAGGCGATGAGATCCTCCTTCTCGGCCGCCGGCAGCGTGGTGCCGAAGGCGTGCCCGCCGTTGCCGTTACCGGGAAGGCCGGTGTCGTAACAGACGCCCTGCGGAGGCCGGCGACCGGGCGTGCAACTCGGCGACAGGAAACCGCCGTTCTTGCCGTCGATGATATCGATGCCGCGCACGAAGGCAGACGGGCGTTCGGCCGGCGGTGCGAGCAGGTCGCGCAATGTCGGCACCGAGCCATTGTGCAGGTAGGGGCCGCGCAGCCAGAGCGCATCGAGCGGCATGTTGGCGTAACCGTTGGTCTTGACGAAGTGCTTGAACTGGAAGGGCGTACCCGCAAACAGCTCGGCCAATTGGCGCTGGCGGAATGCCTCGGTATAGGAATCGAGCCGCCCCGGATCGGTGCCGAGCGTGCTGTTCGGCTCGACGGTGCCGAGCTTGGCGCCCTGGAACACGTAGCGATCGGAACCTTGGTAACCGTGACAGACCGCGCAGGCGTTCATATAGATCGCACGCCCGCGCTCGGCCGCGGCAGGGTCGACTTGATGCGGGCTGCGCGGGGGATGCAGATCGAGGAGCCACTCCTTGACCCGCTTGATGGCGGCATGGTCGACCGTCTCCGGCGTCACACCCGCCCCAAGTGCGGCGGAGAGATTCCGTTCGTCGAGCGATGAATTGTTGCCGTCCCAGTGCAGTTGCATGCCTTCGCGCGGCCTCTGATTGAAGATCGAGGGAAAATCGCTGGCGCCGTGGCGCTCGTCGGGAGCGATGGCGCTGAGCAACATATCCATCTGCACGAGCTTGTAGGGATTGAAGGTATCGACCCGGCCCGGCCCCCACGGCTGCTGGTCGGCGAGGAACGGCTGAAGGCGCGAGCGTCGCTCGATGAAACCTTCGCGCATCCGCGGGATGACAACGAGTTTCCAAACCTGCCGGTCGATGACACCGAGGTTCGCGCCAGCCGCCTGCATCGCCGGGATCAGCCGATCCGGCTTCAGGCGCTCGTCGACGCCGGCGTCGAGAATGAAGCGGATGAATCCGTAAAGGTTGAGGTTGTTCGACGGCATACCCGGGATCATGACGCGCGCGGCGCCTTCGGAGGTGCGGTAAGTCCCGGTGTGGCAGACGGCGCAGTTGAACCAGACGAGATCGACGCCATGGAAGTCACGCTTCGAAATGCCGATGGGCAGCTTCTCCTGCTGCCCGTGCGCATCGGTGTTGTAGAGAAAACCAAAGGCCCGGTAGTCGAGGCGGCCATCGAACTCCACGGGAAACAAGCGCGGCAACGCCTGCCAGACCCAGAAGGGGATGCCGCTGCTCTGGTCGGCGCCGATCGACCCGTGCTCGAAATGGGCGACGATGTCGGGAAAGGCCTGCGGGCGATTGACCGTGAGGCGCATGGCCGCCACGAGGCCGAGCACGACGACAACGAGGCCGATCAGAGCAAGCAGGGCGAGCACGATCGCCACCGGCAGCAGCAGACGTCGCCGCCGGCGCAACTGCGTTTCCACATAGGTGACGGGAGGTTCGGCGGTCACGCGATCGACCTCCCTAGGCGGCCTGCGCCGCAACAACCGGCGGCAGGTTGAGCGTTGGGCGCGTCGCGTAGATCGTCATCAACTCGTCGATCATGGCTTCGCGGCTGGGGAAGCGCGCGAGCTCGTAGCAACCCATCGGATTCTTCGGCGCGTTGAGCAGGCATTTGTTGCAGTAGGTGCACGGCCGCTCGGGCAGGTCGCGGCCCATGGCCCATTGCTGCACGAGGTCGTTGTTGGCAACCAGCGAGCGGGCGATGGCGACGCCGTCGAATGCCCCCGAGGTGATACCGCTGCGGATGAACGAGGCGGTCTGGTAGCCACCGGTATTGAGCACCGGTACCGTCACGTTGGCCTTGATGGCGCGCGCCTCCTCCAGGCTGACGCCTTCGATCGGCAGTCCTTTCTTCATGCGGAACCATATCCAGCGGAAAATCGGCCGCAGCAGGCGGTAGCGGAACAGAAGGAAATTGCGGAAGGCATCCACGCCGGAGGAGATCATGGCGTCATAGGTGGTAGCGATGGTCTCGAAGGAGAAATCGCCGGGCGGATTGAGCGGATGGGGAAACAGCGAGCCGGTCGAGACGTGAATGGCGTCGGCGCCCTCGCTCTCGCACCATTTAGCGATCTCGATTGTGTCGGCAAGCACGTTGCCCTTCTTTTCCCACGGAATGACGTTGTTGCGGTCGACCGCGCTGAGCTTGACCTGCAGGTGGAATCCGTGGCCCACGCGGGCGCGGATCGCTCGGATCACTTCCAGCAGAAAGCGCGCGCGGTTCTGCAACGACCCGCCATATTCGTCGGTGCGATCGTTGATGCCGGAGGAGAGAAACTGCGTGAATAGGTAGCCATTGGCGGCGTGCAGCTCGACGCCGTCGAGGCCGGCCTCGCGCGCGCGCCAAGCGCCAGCGGCGAAGGCTTGGACGAGATGATCGATCTCAGCCTTGCCGGCGGCGCGACAGAGAAAGCCATGCAGCGATTCCTTGCGGCTCGTCGAGCTCAATGCCGGACGATGGGAATTGTGCACGCCCGGGAAATCCATCTGCCGGCCGGAATGGCTGAGCTGCATGATGTACTTGCAGTCGAACCGATGCACGGCCGCGCCGAGCCGCTCCCACAGCGGAATAAAATCGTCACGGTGAACGGTCGCGTAGTCGGCGATGATGCGTCCTTCCATCAGCACCGGCACGTAGGACGAAATGATCGCCCCGACGCCGCCGGCGGCGAATTTGCATTCCCAATTGATGCGCGTCTGGGTGAGCGAGCCATCCTCGTTGTCGAATCGGCCCGAAATGTTCGACCGGAAGATGCGATTCTTGACCGTGAGATTGCGGAATTTGAGCGGGGTGAAGATGACGTCTTCGCTCATGACACGACCTCGGTCGCTGGCGCAGCAATCGCCCGCTGCCACACCGCGCGCAGCAGCGCCGGGACGAAAGCGGCGGCTGGACACTGCGCCCAATGTCCCACCATGAATTCGACGTCCCGGCCGGGCGTGCGCTGACGCGCAGCTTCGAGTTCCAGAACGACGAGGGTGCCCGCGCGCACCACGCCGCAGACGGTGGCGCCAGGCCCGGCCGCTTGGCGCAGCACGCTCGGCGGCGCAAACAGGCATTGTTCGACGACCGCATCGACCGAGGATGGGGAGCGCCACCGCGGCTCGCTCCACAGCTCGCGCATGCGTTCGAAACCGCGCACGAGATTGTGTACGGCGATACCCGTCGCATGAACGCCGGCGAGATCGCCATGAACGAGGTCGGCGAGCAGTCGACGCGATCGCTGCAGGCGGCCGCTGAGATGGAGGAGGATCGCCCGGAGCGGGTCACGGGTGTGCACGGCGGCGTCGAGCACGCCGGCGGCAGCCCAACTCTCCGGGCTCGCCTTGTAGTCGGTGGCGAACAATCGGCCGATCGCCTGCTGCGTGGCCGGTCCGAGCGCCGGCGCGCCGGGCGCGGCGCGCACGGCGCCGACCAGGCCGGCGATGGTTTCCTCGTCCCACAGCGGCGTTCCTCCCGCTGGATCGAGCCGGCGCCGCAAGACCTCCTGAGCGCGCGAGCGCTGTTCATCACCGCGCGGCGCCACCGACGGCAACGGCACGCCGTCGATCCGCAACACGCTGCGGATGCGCTGCACCAGAATGCGATTGATCAGCGGTCCGCGCGGGTCGAAGCTCCGGTCGAGCCGGGCGTCATCGGCGAGGCCGCGGATGTCCGATCTCACATCGGCCTGAATGAGATCGACCAGACCGGGGATGCGCAACGATCGGCCCATCGCCCGCCCCCTTCACTTGTCCCACGGGAAATACACGTTGCGGATATTGGCAAAATGCGGCTGCAGTTGCGGCACGTGCCGCTCCAGCACCGCGCGCAGACTGTTGTCCTGCACCCATGCGAACCCTGGCGGCGTATAGACCTCCGGCCTGAAATCGGCCGTGAAGAAGCGGTCGCTCTTGAGCCGCCGTGAAGCCATCAGAATGAAGATGCTGAAAGCTGTATCCGAAAAGCCGAAGCCGGGTGGCTTCTCCTCGGAATGCATGCCGACCAGGAGATCGACCTGCTCGACGGATTTGTAGACGGCGGCGAGATCGCGCTGCCAATCGGGGTTGGATGTGAGCTCCGCGAAGCTCTTCGGCACGCGCATGCCGAGATGGCGGCGAAATTCGCAGTAGCGCGGCACGCCGCGCTCGCGATCGCGCAACACGTCGATCGACGCGACATCGACGAAGATGTCATCCTTCTTGTGCAGCCTGCGCAGCCCCTGGGGGTAGTTGTGCAGGACCAACTGGCCCGCATGACTGGTGGCAAGCGAATAGAGCACATCCTCATAGGGTACCCTGGCGTAAAGCTCGCGCACTCCTGCGCCGGTGACCGCCGCAAAATCGTGTTTGACGATCTCGCTTCCATCGCGGTGACTGCGGAACGAGAACTCGTCGGGCAACAGCGAATGCATGCGGTAGACCGCAGTGAACTCCTCCGTCATTGCATACGGCGCGGTATGATGGTCGGTAGGGGATCCTGGGATACCGGAGAGGATCTCTCCGTTGCCGAGGCGGCCGTAAGCGCGGGCATATTCTTCGCCGAGCAGGCCCCAGAAATTGCCGCGCATGGCAAAGCGCCCTTCCGGCGAATTCAGCAGGGCCGGCGTCCATTCGACCGTGTGGATCTTGGCGATGAGGGCGGCGTTGACGAGCCGCGCCTTCTGAAACAGCCATTCGCCATCGGCCTCGGGATAGTCGATGCGCAACCGATCGACGATCGCATTGTGCTCGCGCGCGAATAGCGTTTGCATCACCGACAGGCCGACCCACCAATTGCCGTTCACTCCGGCAAGCTCGAGGTTCGGGACATCGCCCTGTGGATCGACCGGAAGATGGCCGCGCGCATCGAGATGAAGCTTTCCGTCGGAGTGCAATTGGCCAGTTGCCGGATCGGTACGCACGGCACGTTGGGTCTTCAGGTCGGACCCGTAGATCTGCGAGGCGTCCCACCAATGCGTTTCGGTGTTGCGATAGGTCGCGGGCTGACCCTGGTCGGCGGGGGAGTGCTGGTCATCCGGCAGTGTGTGCAAGATGGTCATGTCGGGAGGGGGCCAGTCGTCGCCGGGCGGCAGCGGCAGGTGATGGGGCTCCGTCGTGCTGTCGCCGCCGCCGTGGCTGAGCCAGTCGTGCACCATGAATTGCAGCCACGCCGGGACGAGAACGCTGAGATGCGGCACCGGCACGAAGCTGCGGCGCGCGAGCAGATCACGACTCACCTGGCGCGGATTGGGCTCGTAGAGATCGGGCGGCTGTTCGCCAAATGTGTCGCCGATCGGCACGTTGCGGCCGAAACGCGCGCCGGCCATTCCCATCCAGGGGCAACCGAGGTCGTTGTAACTGCCGTCGGCGGCGCGCTGGTCGCGGGGACTGGGGCCGCCTTGCGGCTTGAGCAGCGATGGATCGCGTTCCGTATCCGAGAGGTTGTGCTCGCGCATATTGACGCGTTGGCCGACTAACGTCGGCATCGCGAGCAGGAAGGGAAGCTGGTACCAGACGCGGAATCGATTGGTCAGTGTGGCGAAACGTCCGAGCAACCGCTCGCGAAGCGAAATAGCCACGTTGCCCCTCCTCTCGATTTCGCGCTTACATCAATGACCTCGTGGCCGCTGCGCTCCCCGGTCGGTAACGCCGCTTTCGCGGTTCTACAAATTGGATATTGCAGCTAACAATCCGTGGTTGCAATAGGGATGCTTGCCCGGCCTATGCATTGCGCAGCAGGATGCCCTGAAATCGCGGGGTCATTCGAGATCCAATACGAATTTAGCTTGGTAACGATCTGCGATGCAGCATCGCAGATGTCACGATAGTTGTGTTCTATCGTCCCTCGGCTCGAGACCCGCCCGTTTCGACGTCTGCTAATTTGTACCAGCAAGTGGCCCGGCGTCAGCCAATCCAGCTCCACGCATGAAGTGTGGAACCATGGCTGCGGATTTCGTCCACGAGCTTATCAGCCAGACTGTGTAACGCCGACTCGTAAGGTCGGGAGATTAACGAGCGAGAATTCGCCGCCGCTTAAGGTCGACGCTCGTATTCGACGTTTGCGTGTTCGAGGTCTGCTGACTTGCACTACCACCAATCACCCCTGCGTCATTACCGTAGGGAAGAACCGTGTTGCTCCCAAAGGTAACGCTGCCGGGAAGCGACGTTGGAGAAGGGAGAATAGTCGCATTCATCACCGTGCTGGGCGCAGTCGTCCCGGCGGCATTCGCGGTCGTTCCGAGCGCGTCTAGCACAAACGCGATCGGCGGCGGAGTGATCGTCAGGGTCCCACCGACGTAAGTGATCGCGTAGTTCGAAGACGTCTGGCCCGACGGAACAATCGCATAGGTTCCGACATTCACGGCGCCCTGTGAGTTGCCCCCATAAGCAATGCTTCCGCTTAGTACCGATGAATTCTGGCCGTTTACAAACCCGTTATATGTGACGCCGTTGCCGCCGGTGTACGGCACGGTGTTAAAGGTCTGGGTTACATTGTTGGCGATGATCGTCAATGGCTGCGGATTGATTGTCAGCGTCGCATCGACGTAATTGATTGCGTAGTTCGAGGACGTCTGGCCCGATGGAGTGATTGTATAACTCCCGACATTCAGGGCGCTCTGTGAATTCCCCCCATAATTAATCGTTCCGCTCAGGACCGAAGAGTTCTCGCCATTTACAAACCCAGTATAGGTGACTCCGTTGCCCCCGCTATACGGCACATTGCTGTAGGTCTGCGTCGCGCTATTGGCGGTGATCGTCAGTGCCTGCGGATTCACCGTCAGCAAGCCAGTGCTGTTGAAAGCGAAAGTGTAGCCGTTGGTCGCACTGAGAGTGCCTTGCGAAACGATGATGGCGTAGTTTCCTACGTTGGCGATCGAGGGCGTACCCACCGAGAAAAAGCCGGGGGTGCCGCTAACGGTGGTGGGGTCCCCTAAGAAAGCGTTTGGGACGCCGGCTTGGAACCCCGTCACTGTATAGAGCGACAGGTCTGCCGTGCTGCCATATGTCTTACTGTCGTTCAAAGACGTGACCGTAAGCGTTGCCGGGGTGGCGAAGATGTAGCGATTGCCGGGGAGCGTGACCGACGCCGGCGGCAGCGTCACAAACGTGTTGCCCCAGATCGCCGTATTGTTGCTGTTCAGATTCCCGAAATTTTCACCCGGCGCATTGGGCCCGCTCGAATACACCAACCAACGATCGGAGGCGCTGACAGCATCACTGCCTCGGTTGTTGGTGAATGCGCCGGTGGCGGAAAGCGCGATGGTCTTGCCCGAGATGACGCCCGCCGCGCCGATAGTGAGATTACCGTTTGCCAGGGCGGTCAAATTGCCGGCGGCGCCGCCGGTCATGTTGGCATTGATCGCGATATTTCTGCCAGCGAGGAGCGTCAGCGAACGGTTGCTCCAGGTCACCGCATTCGAAACGGTAATGTCCGACGTGCCGCCGCTCGCCGTGAGTGTCGAATTGCCCGTGGTGGTCCAACCGGTGACGCCGCCGACGGCGCCGATGGTCACAGCCCCGTTGCTGGTCAGGTTCACCGAGCCGGTATTGGCCGCAACGGTTCCAATTAGGTTGCCCGGGTTGTTAAGGGTGTAGCTTCCGCCGCTTCCCAGCAATAGAAGATTGGTCGCAGTGATCGGGGCCGACTGCGTCGCCGTGCTGGTCGTGTTCAGCGTCAGCGTGCCGACCGATGACGCGCCGAGGGTTAGCGCTGCGGAACTGGCGATACTGGCGGCGCCGCTCGTGCTGAGCATGAGATTCCCGCCAAAATTATTGCCCGTATTGTTCGCGGTGATGTTGCCGCCACCGGTGCTGGTCAGGGTGGTCGCACCGCTGGTGGTTACGCTGCCGCCATAGGCCTGAGCACCGGTGGTTGTTACCGAGCCGCCGTTGATCGCGGTGGTCTGGCCGGCGCTCGTCGTCACTGCGGCAAGCGCATTTGTCGCGCCGACAGTGTTGGAAAATGTGAGCGTGCCGGATCCGACTTGCGTCAATGTGGACGTACCGGCAGAACTGTCGTTCACGGTACCGCCCAGCGTAAGGCCGCCGTTGCCGCCGACACTGGCGCTCGCGCCGAGCGTAATCGCACCGACGAATGACGCACTGCCGGACGTGACGATCAACGCGCCGTTGGAGCCAACACCTGCCCCGCTTAAGTTCAATGTCTCTGCGCCGATAGCAACACCGTCCGCGATCTCGAGCGTTGCGCCGGCGACCACGGTGGTACCCGCAGCGGTCGTGCCCAACGCCGTTGCATTTTGCGCTGCTAAAGTACCTGCGGCGATCGTCGTCGCTCCACTGTAGGATTGGCGCCGCTCAAGGTCAGCGTGCCGGTGCCGCTCTTGGTCAGATCCCCGCTGCCGCTGATGACCCCCGCAATGCTGGCGCTATTGCCGTTGGTGTCGAACGTCCCGCCGCCGGCGTTGAGCGTCACGCCGCGGTTCGAGGTGAAGCCCGCAAGATACTGCAGCGTCCCGCCGCCGAATCTGAGCCCACCCGACGTATCGCCGAGGTTGGCGTCGGCACTGACGGCAAGCGTCCCGGCGCTGATCGTCGTGCCCCCGGTGTAGGTGTTGGCGCCGCTCAAGGTCAGCGTGCCGGTGCCGATCTTGGTCAGATCCCCGCTGCCGCTGATGACCCCCGCAATGGTCGCGCTGTTGCCGTTGCTGTCGAACGTGCCGCCGCCGGCGTTGAGCGTCACGTTGCGGTTCGAGGTGAAGCCCGCAAGATACTGCAGCGTCCCGCCGCCGAAGCTGAGCCCACCCGACGTATCGCCGAGATTGGCGTCGGTACTGACGGCAAGCGTCCCGCCGCTGATCGTCGTGCCCCCGGTGTAGGTGTTGGTGGCGGTAAGGGTGGTCGTGCCGGCACCCATCTGCACGAACGAGCCGGCTCCGGAAATGACCCCGTCGAAAGTATAGGCGTTGGACCTATTGATGATGAACAAGCCGCCATTGGTAACGTTCCCCGAGAGCGACCCGGTCCCGCCGATTGGCGTGGACGTGATGCTTGGCTGATTGTCGCCGGTGAGGATCAGCGTCCCGGCAATAATCTGGAGCTGCCCGGTATAGGTGTTGTTTCCCCCCAGCGTCAGCGCGCCCGCCCCAATCTTGTGGAGCTCGGTGCTCCCCGAGCCGCCGGTGATCGCGCCTCCCAGCGTCGCGTCGTGGCCGTTGGTGTCGAAGATGGCATTGCCGGGACCAATCGTCACGCTGCGGTTCGAGGTAAAGTTGTCCGCAATAAATTGCAGCGTGCCGCCCGCCCTTACGTTGAGTATGCCGGCAGCCGAGCCGAGGTTGACGTCGCTGCCGACGGCAAGCGTTCCGCCGCTGATCGTCGTATTGCCTTGATAGTCGTTGGTTCCCGTCAGCGTCAGCGTACCGCCGCCGCTCTTGGTGAGGCCGCCAGCGCCGGTGATGGTACCTGCCAACGTCGCGTCGTTGCCGTTGGTGTTGAACGTGCCACCGGCGGCCAGGAGCGTCACACCGCGGCTCGAGGTGAAGCCCGCATCAAAACGCAGCGTCCCGCCGCTAAGGGTGAGTCCGCCCGACGTATTGCCGAGATTGCCGTCCGCGCTGACGGCAAGCGTCCCGGCATTGATCGTCGTGCCCCCGGTATAGTCATTGACGCCCGACAGCGCGAGCGTGCCCGCTCCGCTCTTGATGAGCTGGCCGGCGCCGGTGATCGCGCCTGCCAATGTCAATGTCCCACTGGTCGGGTTGAACGTGCCGCCACCGGCACCAAGTGTCACGCCGCGGTTCGAGGTGAAGGTCGCAGTAGACTGCAGCGTGCCGCCATTCAAGGTGAGCCCGCCGGATGTATTGCCGAGATTGGCGTCGCTGCTGACGACAAGTATTGCGGCGTTGATCGTCGTGCCCCCGCTGTAGGTATTGGCGCCGCTCAGGGTCTGGGTACCGCCGGTCAGCGTCAGCCCGCCCGTGCCCTGGATGATGCCCGCGTAGGTCGCCGACCCGTTCGAAATCGTTAGCGTCTGGCCGCCCAGCGTCACAGCGCTATTGGTGACGCCGATGAGCGTCGTGATCGTCGCGCCCGAACTGGTGCCCGAAATGTCGAATGTGCCCGCCGCGGTCGACACGTTGACCTGGCTCGACGACGCGATACTTCCGCTCCCGCTCAGCGCCACCGTTCCCGCGCTGATCGTCGTGGTCCCCGTGTAGGGGTTGGCGCCCGACAAGGTAAACGTGCTGGTGCCCGTCTTGGCCAGGTTGGTCGCTCCTGCCCCGCCATCCTGAATCACGCCTGAAAATGTCGTCGACGTGTTGTTGCCACCGGTTGTGAGGGTTCTGCTGGCAGCGCCGCCGTTGGTCACCGTGCCGGAGCCGGCGAGCGAGCCGATGGTCTCATTGAAGTTGTTGAGGGCAAGCGTGGCGCCAGAGGCGATCGTGAAGGCACTATTCTGCGCGAACGTGGTATTGGCCCCGGCCTGCAGCGTGCCGGCATTGTCGTTGGTCGCGCCGGTGTAGGTGTTGGCGCCGGTGAGGATCGTTGTTCCGAGCCCAGCCTGGGTGACCGAGCCAGTGCCGCTGATCACGCCGCCATAGGTCAGTGTGTCGCTGCGGTTGATCACCAGCGTGGCGTTGTTGGTAATATTACCGGCGACGCTGCCGGTGGTGCCGCCAGTGCCGATCTGTAGCGTCCCGGCGCTGATCGTCGTGGCCCCCGTGTAGGTGTTGGCGCTCGACAGCGTGAATGTGCCGGTGCCCGTCTTGGTCAGGTTGGTCGCTCCTGCCGCGCCATTCTGGATCACGCCGGAGAACGTCGTCGACGTGTTGTCACCGCCGGTTGTGAGGGTTCTGTTGGCGGCGCCCCCGTTGGTCACCGTGCCGGCGCCCGCGAGCGAGCCGATGGTCTCATTGAAGTTGTTGAGGGCAAGCGTGGCGCCGGAGGCGATCGTG
>Ga0306923_10005398_pt1 | contig 12457 bp, 14 predicted proteins | sample sta12Can44000108_FD_203841 | JGI IMG/M metagenome (GOLD analysis project Ga0306923, IMG submission 203841) | Lab enrichment of tropical soil microbial communities from Luquillo Experimental Forest, Puerto Rico - statanox.12C.anox.44.000.108 (v2)... | ecosystem: Environmental > Terrestrial >...
GTCTGCTGCGGTAGATGTCGAGGCATTCAATCTCGCCAGGACCATAGGCCACACGCTCGGGCTCGCCGATATGCCGCCGCGCTATTGCGCTGTCGCCGATGCGGCGCTCGATCAGCTGCTCGCGGTTGGGCGCGTAAGCGGCCTGGTCATAGGCCGCATCGAGTTCGGTTTGGTCATAGTCAAGGAATATCAGCGGACCTTTTTCGGGCATCGATCTCGCGCTATTTGTGACGGCCGCCGCGATCGGCCGCGGACAAAAGGAGAGAGGGCATGAAGCTCTACACCTATTACCGCTCGCAGGCGAGCTTCCGCGTGCGTATCGCGCTGAACCTGAAGGGCCTTGCGCGCGAGGACAGCTACCTGCATCTCGAAAAAGGCGACCAGTTCGGCGCCGAGTATCGTGCGATCAACCCTCAGATGGTTGTGCCGACCCTGGTCGATGGCGACGTCAAGCTGTTCCAGTCGCTAGCCATCCTCGAATATCTGGACGAGAAGTATCCCTATCCGCCGCTACTTCCTGGCGACCCCGCGGCGCGAACGTGGGTGCGCGGGATCGCTCTGATCAACGCCGCAGACTCGCACCCGCTGATCGTGCCGCGCGTTCGGCATTATCTGACCGATGTGTTGAAGGTCAGCGACCAGCAAAGGCTCGCCTGGATTCAGCATTGGCTCGGCGCCGGGCTGCAGGCGATCGAGACATTGCTCGCCGACCACCCTGAGAGCGGCCGGTTTTGCCATGGCGACAGGCCGACCGTCGCCGATATCTGCCTTGTCACCCAGGTGACGCCGGCCAAGACCTTCGACTGTCCGCTCGATGCCTACCCGCGGGTCATGCGCGTCTACGACAGCTGCATGGCGATCCCGGCTTTTGCCGATGCGCACCCGTCGAAGCAACCCGACACCGAATAACGGGGCCGCGCTAGCCAATCGGCCGGACGGTCTGGTCATCGAAGCATTTCAGCTTAAATACGTCGCGATGCCGGCACGATCTCTTGCCTTGGCGCTGCTACTTCTGCTCTGCGTGACGCCGGCCGCATGGGCCGCCGAGCCCGCCGGCCAGACCGTCGTGTTGCAGTTGCCGTCCTCAATGTCGCCAGAGTCGGTCAAAGGCTTGATTGCCGATCTCGCCGCCAAAGGCGCCCAACCCGCGGAGCTTCAAGCCGATCCTCCATCGGCTTCCGGCCCGGCTTTGATGACCGGCATGAAGTTGACCGTGCGAATATGGGAGGAGACAAAACAGGCGATGCGCGCAGTGCCGGCGCTCTGGCAAGTGCCGCAGGTCTGGGTTGGACATGTCGAGGCCGAAGGCGGCACCCGCGATGATGCACTTCGGTTTTGGGCCATCGCGCTCTCAGGTCTCGTGGCGGCGCCACTGATCGGGCTAGGGATGCGTGCGGCGTTTGATCGCCGGGCCGTCGTCGCGCCGGGGTTGGCACCCCGCTTGCGCGCAGCCCTCATCAAATTTCTCGTCGCAGCCTTTGCCCTCGCCATTTTTGCTTTTCTTTTCTGCGCCGCCTTGATGGCGATCTCTATGGGCAGGCCGATCCTCGCGGAAACCGCAGATCGGCTAGTCTGGACGGCTCTGCAATGGCGGCTGTCCATCGTCCTGTTGATCATCGTCGTCTCGCCGCGCCGCTCGGACCTCCGGCTGCTGGCGATCGACGATGCCGATGCGCGCGTTTGTTCGCGCTGGTTCTCGGTCTATCTGGCAGTCGCCCCGTTCAACTTCTTTGTCGTCTGGCTCGTCGAGCGGCTCGGGTTTGGCCACGCGGCCGTATTCGGCGCCGCGACCCTACTGGGCCTGGTGATAACCCTTTACAAGATTGCGATGTTCTGGGCGACGCGCCACCCGATCGCCCGCGCCATCCTGGCGGCGACCGGCGGCGAGCCCGGCCCGTGCCGGCGAGCGGTAGCGTCATCCTGGCACTGGTTCTTCATCGCCCTGTCGCTCGGCATTTTCTTCGGGTCGGGGATCGAACTAGCGCTTGGAAAGGGCGCCTGGGTTGCACGCGCCGCGACGGCGACGCAAGGGACCGTCGTTGCCCTGGCCGTGGTGGGCCAGGCCAGCCACAATCTGATCGCGCGGCTCTGCGCCTGTGACGCAACGAACATCAGGCTGACCCTGCGCAGGGCACGGCTTCACCGTGCCCTCAGCCGGCTTTCCGATGCGCTCGTCTGGATTCTCGGAGCGGCTTGGCTCGGCGAGACCTGGGGTCTCGACCTTGTCGACCCAGAGCCCGGTACCATCGAGCGGCTGTTTGTGCGGCCGGCCCTCGGAGCTGCCGCGACGGTCGTCGCCGCCTGGATCCTGTGGATGGTGCTCAGCGCGGTCATCGACGAGAAAATGCCGCCGCCTGCCGCACCCGGCGACGAGGACGAGATCCCCGGCTCGGCCTCACGGCTCGACACCTTGTTGCCGCTGCTGCGCAACACCCTGCTGATCGCGCTCGCGGTCGTGGCGGTCATCGTCGCGCTGGCGACCCTCGGTCTCGACATCGGCCCGCTTCTAGCCGGGCTCGGCGTCCTCGGCATCGCCGTCGGCTTTGGCGCGCAGAGCCTGGTGCGCGACGTGATCTCGGGGATCTTCTTCCTGATGGAGGACGCCTTCCGGGTCGGCGAGTACATCGATACCGGCCGGCTGCGCGGCACCGTCGAAGGTATGTCGTTGCGCTCGGTACGGCTGCGCCACCAGAATGGTCAGGTGCACACGATCCCGTTCGGGCAGGTCCTGTCGGTCACCAATTACAGCCGCGACTGGTCGGTGGTGAAGTTCAACCTTCACCTCGATCCGAGCGCCGACATCGAGGCGGTGCGCAAGACCATCAAACGGGTGGGCGAGGAACTGCTCGACGACCCCGACATCGGCGCCGAGTTCATGCAGCCGCTCAAGATGCAGGGTGTCGTCGACGTATTGCAGACCGCACTCGTCGTCCGCTGCAAGTTCACCGCCACGCCGTCGCGTCCGACCTATCTGCAGCGCCAGGCGCTGCGCCGGCTGATCGCCGCCTTCGCCGCCGGCGAAATCCGCTTTGCCGCTCCCAATGTCACGGTGCAGCTGACGAGCGCCGCCGCGGGCTGATTCGGACAAGCCGGCGCACCCTTTCCTTCTCGGCGTTTTCGGCTAGGCTGGGTCGTCGATCCATCAGGGGAAGGCGAGCATGACCGATCCGGAGCCGCTGGAGAGTGCTGCGCTTCCTCCGGGCATTCGTTCCCGCTTCGCGCCGGATATCAACGGACTGCGGATACACATTCTGGAGGCAGGCTATGAGGCCAACGGACGACCCCTGGTGCTGTTGCTGCACGGCTTCCCGGAGCTGGCCTATTCCTGGAGAAAGGTGATACTGCCGCTCGCCACGGCGGGGTTTCATGCCATCGCACCGGATCTACGGGGTTATGGTCGCACCACCGGGTGGGACGGGGATTATGACGGGGATCTCGCATCCTTCCGAATTCTGAACGCCGTCAGGGACGCCGTGGGTCTCGTGTCGGCGTTCGGCTATCGCGAGGTGGCGCTGGTTGCAGGGCACGATTTCGGAGCGTCGGTCGCGGCGTGGTGCGCGCTCGTGCGGCCCGACGTGTTCCGCTCCCTCGCGCTGATGAGCGCGCCATTCGCCGGCCCGCCGGCATTGCCCTTCGACACGGCGAACCAGCCACCGCAGCAAGCCTCGCCCGAGGTCAACATCCACGACCAGCTGGCGAAGCTCGATCGGCCGCGCAAGCATTACCAGTGGTATTACTCGACCCGGCCGGCCAATGCCGATATGCACAACTGCCAGCAGGGTGTCCACGCCTTTCTGCGCGGGTATTTTCACTACAAAAGCGCTGACTGGACCGACAACAAGCCCTTTCGCCTAAAGGCTTGGACCGCGAGCGAGCTGGCCAAGATGCCGACCTACTACATCATGGATTTGCACAAGAACATGGCGGAGACCGTGGAAGCCGAGATGCCGTCCCTTGCACAGATCGCGGTATGCCGCTGGCTGCCGGAGACCGAGCTCGCGGTCTACACCGCCGAATACGAGCGGACCGGATTCCAGGGTGGACTGCAGTGGTATCGGCGTGGAACCCAGGGCATCGACACCGCTGAACTGCAACTGTTCTCGGGTCGGACCATTGACGTCCCGTCGATCTTCATTGCAGGAAGAAGCGATTGGGGGACCTACCAGCGTCCCGGTAATTTCGAACGGATGCAGCAGAGCGTGTGCACGCGGATGGTGGGCTGCCATTTGATCGATGGCGCTGGCCATTGGGTGCAGCAGGAGCAGCCGGAGCAGGTGAGTGCGCTGCTTATCGAGCTTCTGCAATCGCAGTAGCATATAGGAGGAGACAATGAAGGCAGTGCTGTTGATAAAGCATGGTGGACCGAAAGTGCTGCGTTTGAGTGAGGTGCTGGACCCGAAGGCAGGACCAGGCGAAGTCGTGGTCGACGTTCACGCGGCCAGTATCAATGCGGCCGACTACAAAGTGCGATTAGGTGGTCCTGGACACAATCTCAAGTTTCCTCACATCCTGGGCCGCGACTTCTCCGGCGTCGTGAGCGCGCTCGGCGCCGGGGTCAGCGATGTTACTGTCGGAGACGCGGTGTTCGGTGTGACTGACCAAGGGACCGAAGGCTGTTACGCCGAAAAGCTCGCGATCAACGCTGCGATCATCGCTAAGAAGCCCGCTCGGCTCGGCCATGCGGAGGCGGCTGCCATGGGGCTGACAAGCCTAACGGCCCTGTGGGCGGTCGAGGACACCGCGCAGCTCAGGCCCGGCGAAACCATTCTGATCCAAGGTGGCGCCGGCGGCGTTGCCGGCTTTGCGATCCAGCTCTCCAAGCACCTCGGTGCGAACGTGATCACGACCGCCAGCGCGCGCAATCACGACTATGTCCGCAGCCTCGGAGCAGACCGTGCCATCGACTACAGCACACAGGATTTCACCGCCGCAGTGCATGATTGCGATGTGGTGTTCGACACGGTCGGCGGCGAGGTCCAGGTGCGTTCCTATGCCGTGCTAAAATCCGGCGGGCGCCTGGTCTGGATTGCGGCGGCGCCGCCGGGGTTTCAGCCGACCCGGAAGGATGTCGAGGTCCTGCGTCCGAACGTCAAGCGCGATCGCATGCATCTCGAGCGCATGCTGGCGCTCTACGATAGGGGTGCGGTCTGGCCGCCGGCGATCACCCGCTATAGTCTCGCCGATGCGGCCGAGGCACACCGCGTCAGCGAAGGGCGCCACCTTCAGGGCAAGCTGGTGCTGATGGTTCGCTGAACCGTCGGCCTATTTCAAGAGAAGGAGAACCCATGGCAGACAACCGGCAGATGATCATTGATCTCGACAAGAAGCGTATGACCGCGATGGCGCAAAAGGACGTCGCCACGTTGAACGCGTTGCTGGCTCACGACTTGGTCTACACTCACTCCTCGGCGCGGCTCGACACCAAGCAGAGCCTGATTGGCAACATGGAATCCGGAGCCACGGTCTATACCGCGGTCGAACCTTCCGACGTCAAGGCGCAGGACCTCGGCGACACTGTGGTACTGACCGGATCGTGCCGCATCAGCGTTATGTCCGGCGGTCGCCCCAACAGCTTCGGCGTCAGGTTTACGGATGTTTACGCCAACAAAGGCGGACGCTGGCAGATGGTGGCCTGGCAGTCCACTCGCGTTCCGGAATAATCCACGTGCGGGGCGGTGGCGCTATAGATCGGCCACCGCCCTTCCGGTATCGGCTGATCAACGCCGGGTGCTCGGCAACGGTTTGCCGATCGGCTATCGTTCCGCCGAGACGGGCAGGCCGGCGTCGCAAAGCGAACGATGGCGAGCAGCGAGTTTTGCGCGCCGAATTCGGTCGCGTTCGGTCGCGTGTTCCTCAAGCGCAGCCCGATCGGCCGCCGCGACCAGTCCCTGCGTCGGGAGAACGCAGGCGGTCGGGCAGCGGGTGACTCCTCTTGTGCGGATAAATTCGGCGACCGCTGTTTCTGGGTCGTCTTGGAGCGCAGTCTGTGGTGTGGTGATCTGAATTTGGGGAGTCCAATGTAACATATCGGGGGACCTTTTAGTTACATTTGGTTACAATCGTTACGATATGTTACGCCACCCACTATGGTCAAGGTCAAAAGATCGTCAATTGCTCGTCAGTGGGTTTATCGTACTTTATGGTTAAATTTTACTTAAAAAGTAGTAGAGAACAAGGCGCGTCTCACTGCGGATGAAAACTTTCGCGAGATGCTCACTGTCGATAAGGTGATTAGCTGTTTTTATCAGGGAAACATGAGTTAAGTTGTATGGTTTTCAATTTCTTAATGAGTATTAATTTAAATTAAACAATTTGATACCTGTAAAAGTTTGTTATGACATTCGTATAATTGTTAAAAATACACAGTGAAATCCTTCAGGAAGACCGGAAAGTGAGGCACCAGTCTTATCCAAGCGTTCCCAGCGCACCCACCCCGATTATCATCAAAGTAAAACGCCCCCTTAATCGGCATGCATCGCGGCCGACCCATGGACTGCTTCTTGTTGAGAGCGACGGCCGCGGGGTGCTGATGAACCCGCACAATCGAGTGTCGATCATCTGGACCGCCGTATCATGCGCCGCCGCCAGTGCATCAATGATCCGGCTCCAAACACCCGACTGACGCCAGCAAACGAAGCGGTTGCTAGCAAGTAGTGTATGGACCGAAGCTGCCCGGAAGATCTCGCCACGGCGCTCCAGATCGCAAGACCCAGAAGATGCCGTTGAGGGCGCGACGATCATTCACACGCGGTACGCCGCGCGGCTTGTTCTGTAGCATCGGCTTGATGGCAGCCAACTCGTGGTCCGTGAGCTCGTAGCGCATGACGCGAGCCCTTCGGTTGCGGAGATTGAATCACGGCTCGATAGTCGGCCTCGATATGCCCTGACAGGCCCTTTTTATGCGCTATCGCGCCTCGGCCATCAGCCAATCACGAAACGCCTTCACGCTGGGCCGCCGCAGGGCACGTTGTGGATAGACCAGGTAATAGGCGAAGCCGGCAGGCGGGCTGAGTTCGAACGGCCGCACCAGCCGGCCTGCGGCAAGGTCGTCGGCGACCAAGGCGCTACGGCCGAGCACGACGCCCTCGCCTCGCACTGCAGCTTGGATCGCGTGATCGGACGACAGAAACGTCGGACCGCGGTGCGGGTCGACATTATCGATCCCGGCGCTGTGCAGCCACATGGCCCAATCGACAGTGAAAACGTCATGTAAGAGCGTGTGGCAAGTGAGATCGGCGGGCGTGCGCAACGGATAGCGACCCTCGAGCAGTTTCGGACTGCAGACCGGAAAATGATCTTCCTTCATCAGCAATTCGGCTGACAAACCGGGATATTGGCCACCACCACAGCGAATTGCTATGTCAATCCCGTCGCTGACGAAATCGGCCAGCCGCTCCGAAGTCGCCACCCGCACGTCGATATCGCCGCGGACCCGCCGGAACCGAAACAGCCTAGGCATGAGCCATCTGGCGGCGAACGAGTCGATTGTGCTGACGCTGACTATTCCGGAGGTTTGTCCGGTGGCTGCCGATGTCGCTGCCGCGAGATGCTCCAGGACGTCGCGAATCTCGGCCGCAAAGGATGCGCCGACTGGCGTCAGCCGCACCGAGCGGCTCGCCCGTATCATCAGTTGCACGCCGAGATGATCCTCGAGGTTGCGGACGGCGCGGCTCACGGCGCCGTGGGTCACGTGCAGCTCGTCGGCCGCTCTGGAAAAGCTCAGGTTACGGGCCGCTGCCTCAAAGCTCGGCAGGGCATTTAGCGGCGGGAGACGGCGCGGCATGGCGTCGCGATCTATCTGTGAGTGATGCTCACAGATAGATTACCATTTCTCGTTAGTTATCAGCGATGCAAAAAGCCATTTTGCTGCGCGAAGCAATCGAATAGCCCGACGAGAAGGAGGTGGCCATGCTTGAAGGAAGAACGCGCGTCCCACCGGTCGACGTCGAGACGTTACCGGACGACCTCCGCGAAGTGCTCGAGGAACAAGGCAAGCGCTGGGGCGCGCCGCTCTATCCGTACCTCTACTGCGCGCGCAACCCGGCGTACTTCCGCGCCGCGCATGGAATGTGGATGGCGCTCCAACAAGAGACGACGCGCTGCCCGGTGCGCTCCAGGGGCTGCTCAATCGTCGCGTCGCGTCGTGGAATGGCTGCGAGTTTTGACAGGACGCCAATGCTGCCGTGAGCAGCGGCTCGGCACCTCGACGGACAAGATCGACACGCTCAGCGACTACGCGAAGAGCCCGCTTTTCAGCGACGCGGAGAAGGTGGCGCTCGAATACGCCGACGCGATCACGGTCACGGACCGCGACGTCGACGACGAGCTGTTCGCGCGCCTGCAACAACACTACGACGACGACACCATCGCGGAGCTGACGATGATCATCGCATGGGAGAACGCGTCCTCCCGCTTCAACCGGGCGCTCCGCATCCCATCGCAAGGGTTTTGGAAGCGATGACTGGCATGGGCCCCGGGACACAATCGGATAAACAAAAGCCGCCAGCGTATAACTCTGCGAGCTGAGACTGGCCGAGGATTGAGAATGGTTGCCAGCGACGGATTTGCCGAGTTCCTGCGCGATCAGCTCGCACCGCTCGGTCGCATCACTTTGCGGCGTATGTTCGGCAAGACCGGCGTGTTCTGCGACGGGTTCATGCTCGGGATGGTAAGGGACAACACGCTCTACTTCCGGGTTGATGACGACAACCGGGTAACCTTCAAGGAGGCCGAGTCCTTTCCACCTCTTAACTACGAGAAGAAGGGTTGCACGATAGATCTCTCTTTTTGGCGGGCTCCGGAGCGCCTGTTCGACGAACCCGATGAGCTTGTCACCTGGGCGCGAGCAGCGCTGGCGGCGGCGCGGCGGGTTGCTGCGAAGCGAGAACCTACGGCGCGAAGGCGAAAATCAACGCCTCGATTATGAAGGTGGAAGGCACTGAAGTGGACCCGTCGGTAGGACCACAGGGGCCGATTTGTTAGCGGAAGCGAGCCGTTAATTGGCGAAGAGTTACTGGGTTGCGCTCGCTTCGCCGAGACTACAAATTGGCATAAGCCCGGTTGGCGTCCTCGAAGAGCCGCAGATTTCTCTCCATGTCGTAATTCCGTTCGAGCAGCGTCTCCGGATCCCACTCGCTGCGGGACACGGCAAAGAAGTCGCCCCCATAGACGTGGATCGCGCCCGTCAGGCGTGACAACGGGTTTGTTACCGAATGGATGATGTCGCGTCCGAGCGGTTCGACATCCCGTTCGCCGAGCGACTTTGCACCAGCGGCTTCGACCCTGCCGCCGGCCTCCTTCGACACCCGGCGCCAGAAGATATTGTCCTCGCGGCCGGTATAGATGCCGATCACGGCCCACATCCGATGATTGTGTGGCATGATCGTCATTCGCGGTCCCCAGACGACGTTGAGGATCGTCAGGTCAGCAGAGCTGTAGAGCTTTTGCACTTCGGCGCGGCGTGGTTCGCCGAGCCAAGCAAGCACAGCGCTAGGATCGGAGACCGCGCGCGCCACGACGTCCTGGACGGATTTATGGGTGCGATCGACGCGAACGGCGGCGCGGCAGTCGGCGATAAAGCTATCGATCTGGAACATGGGCGGGAGCCCCATCGATTTGAGCGCTAGGCAACCGCCCCGACGCGCGCTGCAGCCTCGGAGCGGTGACCCTTCTGATGAAAATAATTCGCTCGGTAGAATTCGAGAACAAGGTCGCGATAAACGGCTGGTGGATAGCGCGGCGGGTTGTCGGCGTCGGTGCAAGTGGGGACGCACTCGATGACCGCATCCGGGTTCGGACTGTGGAAATAGGCGATCGAATAGCGGTCGGCCCCGGACTCGTTGATGACGCCGTGCGGCGTGGACAGGAAGCGGTCATTCGACCAGCGACGCATGATGTTGCCGAGATTGATCAGAAAAGTTCCCGGGATGATCGGCGGCGCGAACCACTCGCCTGACGGCAGGCGGACTGCGAGCCCCGGCACCTCGGTGCGCGCGAGCGCCGTCATAAAGCTGTTGTCGGTATGGGGCGCCTGGCCAAACGTGTTGACTTCGACCGTATCCTGCGGCGGATAGTGCAAAAAACGCAGATTGGCATGGGCTTCGTTGGCAAAGTACGGCGCAAAGTAGTCAGGGGAGAGGCCGAGCGCCACGGCAAAGGGCGGAAGCATCCGGTCGCACATCGTGCCCAACGCAACGAAATAGGCCATCATGTCGGCGCGCAGGTCGGGCAGCTCGGGCGGCCACTGATTGCGGCCACGCAGCGGCTTCCCGGCGATCACATCGGGATGGTCCGGTCCGCGATCGTGTGTGATGAAAAAGCTCTCGTTCTGGTTCGGCCGCGTCGCCTTGTGCACAGCCGAGGCACCTTGCACCGAAGCATTGATCGGCAGATAGCCAATATTGTTTTCGTCGAGCTTGAGCGCGAGCTTTTGCTCGAGCGGCAAGGCGTGGAACCGGCGTGACGCGACAAAGGCGCGCTCGATCGTGTCGTCGGAGATGCCGTGGTTCAGCGCGTAGAAGAACCCGACATTTTCGCAGGCATGGGCAACATCGATCGCGACCGCCTCCAGGGCTCCCGGCGCGCCGGCAAAGTAGGGCCCGTAATCGATAATCGGGATCATCCGCGCGGCCGCGTCGTAATCCCTGGCCGCATATTCTTTGAAAAGGTGCACTCTTTACCTCGCGATCGCACCGCGTCCTTCACTAGAGGCCTCGCAGCTCCTAGGAGCCGCTCCGCCGCCGTGTCGCAAGAAGAATAGTGGGTTATCCTCTATCCGGCATCAAGCAGCGGCCGGCAGCTTGACGTGTTCGGGGCGAAACCCGAGGCCGATCAAGCGGGCCGGGATGCGGCGCAGCAAGGGCCACTGCCCGAGCAGCCGCACAGCGAGCGGTGGTGACAGTTTCCGTGTGCTTTGGAGAACCTGCCCGATCACCCGGTTCTGCACGAACAACTGGAGCTGCTGCGTCGCGCGGGTCGGGAACTCGCGTCGGCGCTGAACTGCTCGCAAGTCGTCCTCGTTGACAGTGCCACGCAAAAGGCGCGGCGCGAGGATGTTGGCCGCGGCTACCGCGTCCTGGATCGCCAGATTTATCCCGACCCCGCCGATCGGGGACATCGCGTGGGCTGCGTCGCCGATGCATAACAGCCCGGGTCGATGCCAAATCCGCAGACGATCGACGGCGACGGTCAACAACTTGATATCAGACCAATCGCCGAGTTCGCTGACGCGATCGCTCAGATATGGGGCGAGCCGCTCGATTTCGCCGCGGAAGGCCTCCAAGCCGTCCCGGCGTATTTGATCGAATCCTGCCTTCGGGATCACATACGCGCATTGCCAATAGTCCTCGCGATTGAGCATCACGAAGATCCTGCCGGCATCGACCCGGCCCAAGGTCTGTCCCGGATCGGTACGACGCCGCGACAGCCGCATCCACAGTACGTCCATTGGAGCGCCGAGATCGCAAATCTCGAGGCCTGCCTTTTCGCGCACCGTCGAACGGCGCCCGTCGGCGCCGACGACGAGGTCGGCGCGCACTACCAGGTCGCCCTGCAGGGTCTCGGCGCGCAGCCCGATCACGCGTCCGCCCTCTTCGATCAGGGCGGTCGCCTCAGCTTCCATTTCGAGAAGGAAGCCCGGATAGCGTTTTGCTTGCTCGGCGATGAAGTCCAGGAAATCCCATTGCGGCATCAAGGCGACAAACCGGCAATGGGTCGGCAGATGCTCAAAATCGGCGACCTGTAAAAACGCGTCGCCGATCTGCGCGCCGAGCGTCCGCACTTCCTGATGGGGCCGCTGCAGAAATTCGTCGAGAATGCCGAGCTCGTGCATGACTTCGAGCGTCGACGGATGGATCGTATCGCCGCGAAAATCGCGCAGAAAGTCGGCGTGCTTTTCGAGGACCAGGACGGCAATCCCGGCGCGCGCTAGCAACAATCCCAGCATCATCCCGGCAGGGCCCCCGCCGGCAATGCAGCAGCGGACCGAAACCTCGCGGTCGCCCATCGGGCCGCCCTCCACGGAACGCAACCACATGTCTCCCGCATCGGCGCATCATCCGGAATGGTCGCGCCGACAGAAGGGGAGCTTCGTCTTACATAGGCGGCGCAGGCGGGAGATGCAGGATCTGCTGGAGTGTTTTTTGCTTTTCGAGCCGCGCGGCTTCTCTTGCCGCAACATAGTCACGATAGGCGGCGCGGTCGGCCTCGGCGACGGTAGCCTGGGTTGGAACGACACACACGGTCGGGCACCTCGTGACACTCTTGGTGCGGAGAAAGGCGGCAACCGCAGCTTCGTAATCGTCCTCGGACATGGGGAACTCTCTGTCTGAGTGAGCGGTGAAGCCTTGATAGCGCGGCATCGGTTAACGACGGGTTTAGGGAAAGACCTCCAAAAAATTTCGCGAACTCCGGGTGAAGGGGGGCCAGTCCGTATAGCTTTTCCTCGAATCTCGACGAT
>Ga0306923_10005406_pt1 | contig 12446 bp, 12 predicted proteins | sample sta12Can44000108_FD_203841 | JGI IMG/M metagenome (GOLD analysis project Ga0306923, IMG submission 203841) | Lab enrichment of tropical soil microbial communities from Luquillo Experimental Forest, Puerto Rico - statanox.12C.anox.44.000.108 (v2)... | ecosystem: Environmental > Terrestrial >...
GTTTCCCGCGGGATCAACAACCAGATTTCAGAGGTGGAGCAGCAACTCGCCAGCCTCGATCACGAGAAGCAGCAGGCCCAGATAATCCTGAACCGGCCCGTCAATCGCGGGGTAGCCGATCAATCGCAGTTCCTGAATAACTTGTTTGCGCGCAAAGCGCTCTCCTGGACGCGGGTGTTTACGGAGATGGAAAGGATCATGCCGTACAACATCCATGTTGTATCTATGAAGCCCGACTACAGCCTGGACAACCAGCTTCTGGTGCACATGGTGGTAGCGACGGACTCACGCGACCGCGCGGTTGAACTGGTGCAGCGCATGGAGAAGTCAAGCCACTTCCGCCAGGCACAGGTCGTCGCGGAGAATGTGTTAAACACCAGTACGGCCGGCGACCAGGGCGCCGCCGGCGGGAACATCCAGTTCGATATCGCTGCCCTCTACATTCCTGGGCCGGATGACACCCAGGACACTGACACCAAGGATGAGAATGGCGACCAGGCGAATCCTCCAGCGACGGCAGCCAAGACCAAGGCCGCAACCGCCACACAAGCCCAGAACCGGCATCCGGAGCAGGGACACCACTGATGGCCAGCATTCGCGAGATACGGAAAACCTGGATGCCGGTGGTGATCGGCCTGGTCGTCGTTGCTGTGCTCTGCGTTGGCTATCTCCTATCGCCTTACGGCCGCTCGCGTGCAGCCCGCCTTCAGGAATATAACGAGTTACGCGCCCAGCTCACAGCAAAACGCCAGGATGTATTGCCCCTGCGTGGTATGGACGGCAAGCTGAAGCAGGCATCACAAGATATTGACGACTTCTATGCGCATCGCTTTCCAGCGCAGTATTCCGTGGTGGCGGCGGAACTTGGCAAGCTGGCGGCGGAGGATGGTGTCCGCTTTGCATCGGTTAAGTACGATGATAAGGACACTGCGATTGAGGGTTTGCGCAAGCTCAACATGGAGGTCACACTCTCCGGTGACTATCTGCAAGAGGTAAAGTTCATCAACGCCCTTGAACGAGACAAGATGTTCTTCCTCGTTGATGGCATTACGCTCGGTGAGCAGCAGGGAGTGGTGCGCCTGCAACTAAAGCTGGAGACCTACCTCCGCAGCGGCGAGTTGGCATCATGAAGATCGGCACCGAGAACAAGACGAAGACGATAGTTGCGTCAGTCCTTCTGGTGCTGGCACTCGTGATGTTGTATCGCTGGATCAGCGGCGCTGGCCAGGAAGGCTCTCCTTCTGCGCCCGCGACCCGTACCCCGGTTGCCGCCAAAACCACCACTCCGATGCCGCATCCGGCTCAATCAAGTGTCGGTGCAAAACCGGTCGCCAAAAGTCAATTGCTCGCCCAGACACTCGATCCGACGTTGCGCTTTGATTTGCTGAAGACGAGCGAAGACGTGACCTACAAGGGCGCGGGGCGCGACATTTTTCGCTCACAGGCGGAACCGCCGAAGGTAGCCAAGATTCCGGAGCCGGTTCAATCGGCAATGCCGGCTGCTCCACCGCCCCCGCCGCCTATCAACCTGAAGTTCTATGGCTTTGCCGGACGCAAAGACGGCTACAAGCGCATCTTTTTGTCGCAAGGAGAAGACATTTTCGTGGCCAAAGAAGGCGATATTGTCGATCGCCGTTACCGCATCGTAAAGATCAACGCCAACTCGGTCGACGTGGAAGACGTGCTCACCAACAACCGGCAGACCCTGCCCTTGACTACGAGCTAGTGTAGTTTCGGTATGCAGCAGTCGATCCAGAATCCGGTCTCGAAGATGCTAGCGCAGTTAGCTGCTGCCAGCCCTCGTCGCCAGCGTGATGGCGGCTATCTCCTTCTAGCCATCCTCTTCATGATGGCCGTCATGATCATCGCCGCCACCATCGAGGCACCGCGCCTGGTGCAGCAGATCAAGCGCGACCGCGAAGAAGAAATGATCCATCGCGGCACCGAGTACGCGCGAGCGGTCAAGAAGTTTTACAAGAAGTTCGGTGCCTACCCCGGTAACCTGGAACAGCTCGACAACACCAATCAGATACGTTTCCTGCGCAAGCGTTACAAAGATCCCCTTACGAAAGACGGCAAGTGGAAGCTGCTGAGCTACACCGATGTCCAGGCTATCCTCATGAACGGGCAGGTTGGCCCTGGAGTACCCGCATCCGCGCTGGGAACCCAGGGAGGGCAGAACGTGGGTACATCGCCGTCGGCGTTTGGTAACAGTCTTAACTCGGGAAATACCAGTCCGCCTAATCAGGCGGTCAATCCCAATGGAGTCTTCGCCGGGGGTGGAGCGGTCCCACTACAGCAGGCGGGCGCCCTGAGCAGTGGGAGTCCCGCCGGCGATAGTACCGGGACGCAAGATGCCACGTCCCAATCAACTCAAACACAAGGGAACAGCCCTTTTGGCAACACCTTCAGCCTGAATCGCAACACCCCAGGCGGAAACTCCGGCAGCTCGAATCCCGGCGCCGGCAACAATCCGAACCAGGCGAACTCGCCGTTTAGCCAAACCCCCGTGGCTGGCCAGACGTTGGGCGGCCCGGCCATCACCGGCGTCGCCAGCGTGAGCAAAGATCCCACGATCCGTATCTACAACAAGAAAAAAACCTATAACGAATGGATGTTTATCTATGATCCGACGCAGGACCGGACCAACACCTTGCTGCGTGGGCCGTGGCAGCCGATGGTGTTTGGTGGCGCGCAGGGCCAGGGAATTCCAGGCTCCACCCCTGTGAACCAGATAGGCGGTCAGCAGAGCCCATTCGGGCAGCCAGGCCCGGGAGGGTTTAGCCAGCAGCCCGGCAGTTTCGGCCAACAAGGCGGATTCAATCAGCCCCAGCAGCCCCAGCAACCGCAGCAGCCGCAGCAGCCGCAGCAGCCGCAATAGACGAACCCGGCAAGCAAATTTCCCTTCGAGGTCAGTGAGACGGTTGTCGGTTGTCAATTCCCGGTTGGATCAGCTTAAACTTTGAGGCTCGTCCGCCCCCGTTCTTGGGGGGCGCGATGCAAAACTGACCCATAGCCGGGAACTAAGAACCTACAAGACCTTTCTCACCACACCCGTGATGCGGGGTGACTCTCGTGCGCGCGCGGCAGCAGCCATCCACCTACCGCCAGGCACAACGTGCCTGCGGCCAACATGTGAGCCCCTGAAAAGGCCCCGGCGAACTGATACATGAGTATCGCTGTCAGTGCGGGAATAACTGTGCATAGCAAGACGAGGCCACGCCCGTTGGATAAACGGCTGGCCCGGAAAATGATAAAGCTCAGCACAATAAACTCGACGGAGAACGACAACCACAGGCACTTCATCGCTCCCATTAACCCGCCATCCAGATTCGATGCGGCGAGCTTCGCGAACACAAAGGCCGATCCATAGGAGTGCAGCAGTCCTCCGGCCAACAGCAGCAGACATCCGATAACGACTAGCCAGCGAGCCAATTTCATGAACCCTCCTCGTATCGCCTGTACAGATTCCGGCTAGTCGCTGTTGCTAGCAGCTGCGGGCTGGTTCGTGAACTCTACCAGCAACTCCAGGCGTTGCTGGGCGTGTCCGCAATCGATGGCATAAGCGGCAAGCGGCACAGCCTCACTGATTCGATCAGCTTGTCCAGCGGCGACCAGAGCCGCTGCAGCATTGAGCACGACGACGTCGCGTCGGCTGGAACGTTCGCCGGCGAGCACAGCCCGAATGATGGCTGCGTTGTGCTGAGCGTCTCCTCCAGCGATGCTGCTCAAAGCGCCGCTTTGCAGGCCGAATTCTTCCGGCCTGATCTCGTACGTGTGCACGCGCCCATTGCACACCTCGGCAATTTTGCTGGGGCCGCTGATCGTAATCTCGTCCAAGCCGTCCCGTCCATGCACAACCAAGGCGCGACGCAATCCCAGCTCGCTCAAGGCCTCCGCAAGTTTTTCCACCAGCTCGTCCGAATAAACTCCAACGACTTGTGCTGAAGCCCGGGCAGGATTGGTGAGCGGGCCAAGCAGGTTGAAGACGGTGCGCAGATGCAGCTCCCGGCGTACCGGCTGCACATACTTCATCGCCGAATGTAGTGCAGGAGCAAAGAGAAATGCGATTCCAGTTCGTTCGAGACAAGCCGCCAGCTGCGAAGGCGTGAGATTGATGTTGACTCCCAGGGCTTCCATCACGTCCGCCGAACCACATCTGGAGCTGATGCTCCTGTTGCCGTGCTTCGCCACCCGGACACCGGCGCCCGCAATCACAAGTGCGGTTGCCGTTGAAATGTTGAAGGTGCCGCTTGTGTCGCCGCCGGTGCCGCAGGTATCGACCAGGGCATCGCGCTCGGTACCGCTCAGGTCGAGGGCCTCGCCATCTTCGTTCTGTAGCGGCGTCGCCGCGTCGCGCATCGCCAGTGCGAAGCCCACGATTTCTTCAACCGTCTCGCCCTTCATATGAAGCCCGACCAGCAGGCCCGCAATCTGCGCGTGGGTGGCTTCGCCACGTAGGATCTCCGACATAACCCCGTGTGCTTCTTGGCGGCTGAGCGAGGTGCCGTGGTTCGCGACCTTGTGAAGTGCCTCGAGAATCATAGAATGGGACTGTTAACCAGCTAGTGCCACTAGCTTAGCATTCAGCTCTGCCAGCACTAGACGAGGGGTAGACCCCATTTCTAGAATCGTGGTAACTTGTCGGGCCGCAGCAGCATCTTAACTAGTAAAAGAAAACGGTGGATCTCCCCCGCCGCCAGTGGGCAGGGTTTTGCGTTGAATACTCTTCGTCGGGTCGTTCGATCAGTTCGCGCCTTCAAGCACGAATTCAGCCGCCTTCACGATCAGACAATACCTTGCGCGCCTATGGTAGCTTCACCTCGGCCGCGCCGCCGCAAGCTCGGACTCGCGCTCGGGGGTGGATTCGCCCGCGGCATCGCCCACATTGGCGTACTGAAGGTGCTGGAGGAGGAAAAGATTCCGATCGACTTTGTCGCCGGCACCAGCGTGGGGTCAATCATCGGCGCAGCCTACTGTGCGGGCATGAGCGCCAAGGAGCTCGAGGAGGTGGCGCGCATCGCTCGTTTCCGCGATTTCGCACGCTGGACCTTATCGCGCTACGGCTTTTGTGCCAGCGATCGCATGGTGAACTTCTGTGCTCGCGTGGTGAAACTCAAGAACTTCGAAGACCTGAAGATCCCGCTTGCCGTCACGGCAACTAACGTTCGCACGGGCGAAGCCGTCGTCTTCACCGAGGGGCCTCTCGTCGATCCGATGCGAGCCAGTTGCGCCTATCCCGGAATGTTTCCTCCGGTCGAGGTGGACGGGCATGCGCTGATCGATGGCATGCTGGCGTATGCGGTTCCTACTACACCGTTGCGCGAGATGGGCGCTGAATGTGTGGTTGGAGTCTACCTTTGTGCGCATTGGGCGCAGCAGCCCGCTCCACGGAATCTGTTCGAGGTGATTGGACAGTGTTTCTTGATCGCGGAAGCCAAGATGTGCGACCTGTGGAAGAAAGACGCCGATTTTCTGATCGAGCCCGACATCGACGGCTTCGCCTTCGATTGCTTCGACCGCGCAAAGGAACTCATCGCCAGCGGTGAAGAAGCCACACGTGCTGCCCTGCCCGGGTTGCGGAAACTGCTGAACCTCCCCGAGATGCCGGTGGACTCAGAGACCGCCGCCTTGTCAGCCCCCTCGCTCTCCAGCCCTTCGCCCCAGCCCAGTCCGGCGGTGTAGGCGTCAGCCCTCTTTTTTCAAGAAGACGTTGTCGATCATCCGCCGCATGAAGTGGCCGCCAAAGCCTCCAGCCGAGGCGGCCAGCAATTGCACAAACGCTCCGTAGACCTGCCCGCGATCATGCGGCCACCGTACCATGAAGTGGTAGTACGCCAGCACCAGCGGCACGCCTACCCACACTAGAAACACCCAACGCCACGGCCGGTTCGGCTTCCAGACGCCCATCATCATGCTGAAAGCGAGAACGCAAAGCGCTGTGAGCAGCGCGTCGTCGACCGTCTGATTGACCCATCCGGACAACAGGCCCAGTCCTATCGCCAGCACATAAACACCGGGATTCGTGCGCTCAGTACTGATAGAAACCCCTCCCTGATTTTCGGCCGAGCCAGCCGGCGTCGACCATCTTGACCAGCAGCGGACAGGGACGGTACTTGGGATCGCCCAGGCCGGAGTGCAGCACCCGCATTATGTCCAGGCAGACATCGAGTCCGATGAAATCAGCCAAGGTCAGTGGTCCCATGGGATGGGCCATGCCCAGCTTGAACACTTCGTCGACAGCTCCAGGCGTTGCCACACCCTCCATCACAGCGTACATGGCTTCATTAATTAGCGGCATCAGCACCCGATTCGACACGAAGCCCGGCGCGTCATTGACCTCGACCGGCGTTTTTCCCAAATTTTCGGCCAATGCTTTTACGGTGGCGAATGTGTCGTTCGAGGTTGCCAATCCCCGGATTACCTCGACCAGCTTCATCATTGGTACAGGATTAAAGAAGTGCATACCAATGACTTTGTCGGGCCGCCTGGTCGTGGCCGCCAGCTTGGTGATCGAGATCGACGACGTGTTCGACGAGAGAATCACCTCAGCCCGGCAGGTGGCGTCGAGATCGCGGAATAACTCGGCCTTGACCTCGAAACGTTCGCTTGCGGCTTCGACGATGAAGTCGCAATCGGCAAGCTGCTTGCGATCGACGGTTGGGACGATGCGCGCAAGTGCCTGCTGGCGCTCTTCTTCCGTGAGCTTCGCTTTCGTGACCTCGCGTTCGAGGTTTTTGCCGATGGTCGCGAGCCCACGGTCAAGGAGGTGCTGCTCCACGTCGACCAAAACCACGTTGTATCCAGTTTTGGCGAAGACGTGGGCAATGCCATTACCCATTGTTCCCGCGCCAATGATGCCAACTCTCTCGCTCTTCATGATTGCCTCAAATGCATGTACTAAGAGAGCGCCCCGTCGCGCAAACAAAACATTCGAGTGTAACAGAGGAAAACGGGGTGTTCGACGATGGAACCGGCACGCTGTCCGGTCAGGAGCCTCACACCTGCTTCGCGAGTCTCTTCGGGCGCTCGACGCCGGCGGGCGGCGTCTCGTGCTCGACGACAACCTGGGTAGTCGGATCCTCGTCATCGTCGGATTGTTTTTCTTCCGACAAGGCGTCCGCCTTGGCAGGATCCCCTTCGTCCTTCTTCTTGCCGACCACGCGGACCAAGAGGCAGGTTGAGTTGTCGAGTCCGCCTGCTTCGTTGGCGGCATCGATCAGCGTATCGCAGGCGACTTGCAGGGACGGAAGCTGTTGCAGGACGGTCCGAATCTCCTCGTCGCTGAGGTGCCGCAGGATGCCATCGGTTGTCAGCAGCAGGGTATCGCCGACCTGCGCCGGAAAATCACCCAGATCCGGCAAGGTTGCCTCGTCCGTGCCCAGCGCGCGCGTGATGATGTTCTGCGCTGAAGACTGTTTCGCTTCTTCCAGCGTCAACATGCCGCGGCGTACCTGCTCCATGACGAGAGAGTGGTCTTCCGTGAGCTGCAGCAACTCGCCTTCGCGCAACAGATAAATGCGGCTGTCACCCAGGTGCGCGATGCTGAAGCGATCGTCCGCGAAGCGCGCGGCGACCAGCGTCGTGCCCATACCCGTAGCGGCAGCGTGTTCGTTGGCATACTCCAAGATCGCATCATTGGCCTTCTTGACCGCTTCGGCGAGCATGCGAGCGCTCATCGGAACGTCGGCGAGTGATTGTTCGGAATCCGCCGGCAAGGCCCCGTCGCGAAAGTACCCGACGATGATATCGACCGCAATTTGGCTGGCAACTTCGCCTGCGGCATGGCCTCCCATGCCATCACAGACTACGAAGATGCCCAGCCCCGTGTCGTAACCGAAATTGTCTTCATTATGGGGGCGAACCCGTCCTACGTCGCTTCGTCCCGCTACATCGAGTGCAAGGGTCATTCGTGCAACAGTTTACCGTCTCTAATAGGAATCGTGCGAGTTTTACGTCCAGCGGGCAGCCACTGACCTACGGTCTTGTCTTGGCGATATCGGGTCCCTTGTCGTGCGAAGCCGCCGGCCTCAGGTGCCTCTCCGTCAACTCTGTCTTCAGGATCTCAAACGCTTCGTCCGGAGTGCTCGCCCAGCGGATTAGCTCCATATCTCTGGGTGAGATCGTGCCCGCATCCACCAGCGCCTGAAAGTTGACCACCCGGTCCCAATATTCCTTGCCGTAGACGACGATACACATGCGCTTTGCCAGCTTCTCGGTCTGCGACAACGTGAGCAGTTCGAACAGCTCGTCGAAGGTGCCGAAGCCGCCCGGAAAAACGATCAGCGCCTTTGCCAGATAGGCGAACCAGAGCTTGCGCATGAAGAAGTAATGAAACTCGAAGTTCAGCTCGGGTGTGATGTACTGGTTGGGTACCTGCTCAAACGGCAAGTTGATATTCAGCCCGATAGTGGTTCCGCCGGCATCGCAGGCGCCGCGATTGGCAGCTTCCATGATCCCCGGCCCTCCCCCCGTACAGATCACAAAGCGGTGGCGCGCCTGGTTAATGCTCTTGGTCCACTCGGTAATCTTGAAGGCAAGCCTGCGCGCATCTTCGTAGTAGCGCGCCATCTCGACATCGGCTTTGGCGCGGCGAATCCGCTCCTGTTCCTCTTCCGGCGCCGGCCTTATGGAGCCAGGCTTCTCCAGCAATTGCAACGTTTCTTCCGCCTCCGAACGGCTATGGAAGCGCGCTGAGCCGAAAAACACGATCGTGTCCTGAATGCGCTCACGGCGAAAACGTGCGAGCGGTTCCAAATATTCAGACAGAATGCGCAACACCCGCCCGTCAGGAGAGTTCAGAAATTTCTTATTTTCGTAGGCTAACGGAGCCCGGTGGGTCTTGGGTTGGCCGTCGTTCTTGGTATCGGTCATGCGATATTTGTATCGATTTGAAATGCCGTCTGTGTGAAGGAGCCTTGCCTGGCGCCTTTTGTTTCCATACGGGCACGGAGCACATAGAGAAAGCACCTTGCGGAACCCTGTCTATCGTCACCGAATCAGTTCCAGCATCAATTCCTAAGTCAGTCGGTCGGTCTTCCCGTGGGGCCCTGATCATCCGCCGACGAGTTCGTTTCCTCGCGATAGCGCACAGCTTCGGCGACACCCATCCACAGATTGACCAGGCCCACTCCGCTGATCGCTCCGCGCACAAAGTTCTTCATCAGGAAACTCCGCACTGTCGGAAACGACATGAGAATTGAGTTCTGCGTCCAGATTTTGGTCCACGGGCACCACGTCAGGATGATGCCGATCTCCAGGCAGAACAGCACGAAGACCACCAGCCAGACCCGGCGGATCCACAGGCCGCGCCTTCGCATCTTTTGTGGCGGCGGCATTACCAGCACTTGCCCAGCCTGCCCTGGCGCGCTGTCCTGGCCCGGTAGCTTGGCAAAGGAACACATGTGCCATCCGCTTCCCGGCGAGGACTCCGAACTGTCTCGCCCCACCCTGTCTGCTACCGGTGAAGTATCAAAGCCGCCCGAAGATCGCGCCGGCCCCGAGGTCGTCAAATCCATACTTGTTGATTCTACGACGCGAAGGGCACGCCGCGCTCGCAGGAAGGGAGTACCGCAAATCAGGTGATCGCGCAGCATCCTTAGCATCGCAATCGAGCCAGTACCAGCCCTTGCCTTTCCGGGGCAATCCTTGCCATCGCATGCGAGCTTTCGTCTCCGAGACGGCAAACTCTCGCTCCACCCCTTCCGGGTGGGGGTTCGGAATGTCAGCGTGGTAAGCGGCGTAATAGGCGGGGGGCCCAATCCTATCCGCAAGAGGCCCGGACGAGGGTGGGGCACCCAAACTGAAAAATATTGCAAAGATTCGAGGAACGGCAACTGACACTACCAACTGATCGCTGACTCAATACTGTCCCTACAACAGCTCTTCGTTCCAGTTCTCCAGGAACTTCTTGACTTCGTCCATGAACTGATCGGCAACGGCACCATCGATGATGCGATGGTCGTAACCGATGCTCATGTGCATCATCGAGCGGATGGCGATCGAGTCGTTGCCATCACGGTCGGTGACCACAACCGGCTTCTTCATGATGCCGCCGATGCCCATGATGGCTACCTGCGGCTGGTTGATGATCGGCATGCCGAACTTGGCGCCGAAGATGCCAGGGTTAGTGATGGTGAAGGTTCCGCCCTGCACCTCCTCGGGTTTCAGCTTCTTGGCGCGGGCGCGTTCGCCGAGGTCGGTGATGGCGCGTTGCAGTCCGACGAAGCTGCGCTCCTCGGCATTCTTCACGACGGGTACAATCAGTCCCCAATCCAGCGCAACGGCGATGCCGAGGTTGATAGAGGCGTGATAGTGAATGTTTTCGCCTTCGACCGACGAGTTGATGACCGGCCACTTGCGGATGCCGTGTACGGCGGCGCGCGCGAAGAACGGCGTGAAGGTGAGCTTGTTCCCGGTAGCTTGCTCGAATTTGGACTTCATCCGCTCGCGCAGCTTGACGACGCGAGTCATGTCGATTTCAAAGACGCCATGCACGTGAGCGCTGGTGCGCTTCGACAGCACCATGTGCTCGGCGATTTTCTTGCGCATGACCGACATGGGCACGATTTCACCGGGGGTGACGCCGCCAACGGTTTGCATCGGCCCGGTGAAAGCGGGTGCGCTGGGTGGAGGAGCGCTGGAGGTGGCAGCCGCTGCAGGTTGGTACGCCGGTGCGGACGGAGCCGCTGGCGCAGTTGCTGGAGCTCCAGCGGCATGCCTGGCGACGAAGGCTTCGATGTCGTCTTTGGTGATGCGTCCTCCCAGACCGGTTCCCGAAACCTGGGCGAGATTGACGTTGTGCTCTTTCGCGATCTTGCGCACCAGTGGACTGGAGCGAAGTTTGCCCCGCTCGTCGGTTTCGATCACAGTGCCTTGCTCGGCACGTTCCAGTCCTTCTTGCTCGTCCTCGGCGAGATCCTTCGGGATGTCCGGTGATTGGCCCGACGGCGGCTGAGCCGCCTCAGTCGGGGTCGTCCGGCTGCCGTTGCCACCAGCTTTTGGCTTGTCGCCGACGGGTTTCTCGGCGGCTGGTTTCTGCGCTGCCGGGGCAGAGGTTGCGGCTGCGGCTCCGTCGCCCTCCGCGATGGTACCGACCACGGTGTTCACCTGCACGGTCGCACCCGCCTGGACCTTGATCTCCTCCAAGGTTCCGGAAGCGGGTGAGGGGATTTCGGCATCGACCTTGTCGGTCGAAATTTCAAACAGTGGCTCGTCACGCTGAACCTTGTCTCCGGGTTGCTTGAGCCACTTGGTGATGGTTCCTTCGAAGATCGACTCACCCATCTGGGGCATGACTACGTCAGTCGGCATATTGTCCTTCCACGGGATGATCTAGCTGGGAATGAGAGCTTGCTGCAATCGCCTATTATATCGCGGCGCGCGCAAGGCGATTCCGGCCAGGAGTGCAGGCGGGTGCCTGTAAATCTGCTCTGCTGGGCAGTCTCTGCTGAACCGCACAGGTCAGCGCGCCTGCCGAGCACCCGCATCCGCAGCGGGCGTAATACGCACGTTTCTTTACTCCTTTTTTATGGCTTTAGCCCCAAACTGGGCAGCAGACTCGGAGCTTGGGTGGGGGTGACAAAATGTGGAGGAGAGTGGGCATCGCTTTTCTCATCGCCTTGGTTCTCTCGGCATTGTGCGCAATTCGGTCAACAAGAGGGACTGCCTTCGCACAAAAGGCATCAGTCCCAAAAACACAGGACAAAGTTGCACTTGGAGAGGAGGAGGTCAAGCGGTTATTGCTCCTGATGGACACCGACAAGAATGGCAAAATCTCCAGGCAAGAGTTCATGTCCTTTATGGACGCGGAGTTCAAGAGACTGGATAAGAACAAAGACGGAGAACTTGATGTCAAGGAGCTGACGCAGTCGAAAGTCCGAACCAGGCCATCTTCAAGCGTAGAGCGGAAGTGACGCCGGCCGCGAGACACTGCATTTCCCACAATCCCAGCCGGCCTCGGTTGAAACTGCTTGTTCGCGAGCGGCAACACGATTAAGCTGTGGGCTCCGAATCACCCGCTCGCAGGAAACAAGAACAGCTATGTCATCAAACCACACGATCAGGTACTTTGTGGCGCTGTGGTGCGCGCTAGGCTCCATGCAGGCAGGATTGGCCCAGATGCCCAACGCTTGTGGGGCTCCTATCTCGCTTGACGCCGCGAAGAAGGCAGCTGCTCCCGCCCTGGCGGAGGCAGGCAAGAACAGCTGGACCATTGCGGTTGCGATTGTCGATCCCTCAGGCAATCTTGTCTACTACGAAAAGATGGACAACACGCAACTCGGCAGCGCGAACATCGCCGTCGACAAGGCGCGGACCGCCGCCATGTTCAAGCGTTCTTCCAAAGCTTTTCAGGATGCGCTCGCCGCCGGTGGCGAAGGTCTTCGCGTCCTGGGGCTGCAAGGGGTCACGCCGGTCGAAGGAGGCTTTCCGTTGCTGATGTATGG
>Ga0306923_10005408_pt1 | contig 12444 bp, 27 predicted proteins | sample sta12Can44000108_FD_203841 | JGI IMG/M metagenome (GOLD analysis project Ga0306923, IMG submission 203841) | Lab enrichment of tropical soil microbial communities from Luquillo Experimental Forest, Puerto Rico - statanox.12C.anox.44.000.108 (v2)... | ecosystem: Environmental > Terrestrial >...
GCCGATCACGCAGACTTCGACGTCGAGATCGAAGGTGAGCGGCCCGCGCGCGGACGCCGGCACCATGGTCGCCGTGTACCAGGTCGGCACGTAGGACGGTCGCTCGGAGGGCCTCATTGATTCTCCTTGCAAAATTGGCATTTCTGTCATGTTCCCCCACTTCTACCCACTCCGCTTGTGGAGCATGGGTCAGGGCTTCTTACCTTTCGGTCAAATCGTGCTGCAGGCTACCGAGGATGCCCCCAGGGCCCACATTCATTGCGATAGCTATGACCGAGAAAGACGATAAACCACCGATCATCAGCTTGGCTGCGGAACGCAAGAAACTCGAGCGCGACTTTTTCCGCAGAACGCAATCTCCTAACCAAGGAATTGCTTGATATTGGGCAGTCGCCAGAGAGCGCCGCAGCAATCGCCGATGCTGCCGCGCGGTACTCCCAATGCCCGTGACTCGGGCTATTTTTTTACCCTAGTTGGTATACTTTAGTGACTTGGTATACTATTGTGCCCTAGCGATTCGCGAGGAGGTCACATGGCAATTACTGGGTCGCAAATGCATGCCGCTAGGGTTTATGCCGGATGGTCGCGCCGCGAGCTTGCCGCGCGTGCTCACGTAAACCGGGAAACCGTTGCGGTGTGGGAGCGCTCGAGTGACAGCGCCGTTCGCACTACCTACGCCTGCCTGAACCGCGCCGTCACTGCGCTTGCGGCTGCGGGCGTTACCATCACCGAGGACGGTGTAGTGCGCCTGCAACGCCCTGCCCAAGTCAGCACCACCATTCACAGCGAGGAGGTTGCACTATGAACAACCCGTATCTCCTGTCCGAGAGTGACAAGCCCCTAATCGACAAGATTTTCGCCGTGGCCCTGGTCGAGGGCGCTGATAGCTATGAAAAATGGGTGGCTGGCATCACGTTGTTGGCCGATGTCCTCTTGCGCCAGGATGAATTCACGCAGGCCAGGACGTTGGCCGGGTTGACTGCTGAAATTCGCGCGGCCCTCCACGGCATCAAGGAAATCCAACGCAATGGCGTGTCGCCAAATGACACTGGAAGACTCCAATGAGCACCAGCCCCTACCCTGCCGCCCCCGGCGCAGTACCTACGCCCGCCCCTGCTAGGCCCAAGTCGCCTTCGCGGCAGAGTCATGCGCAATACATTTACCAAAGTCATTGCGCAATCGATGCCCCAATGAAAACAGCCATCGAACGAATGGCCCGCCGGTTGCGCATCACAGAGGCGAGCATTCACCGGATGGCGTTGGTCTATTACTTGCACGCCAACGATCCGGTGTTCGCGAGGGAAAGCAGCAATGGATAGGCCGCCATCCATTATGATCGCGATTGGCGTGCCGCATGCTGGCGAGCCGGACGAGGATCATTTGGACCGTGAGCGCGGCGATGATGGCGGGGGCACCAGCGTTGCCGAGAAAAGAATTCGGCGTCATGTCGAGAGTCTGAATCGCGAAGGGCCGGTCCATGCGCGTCGACTCAAGCTTTACGCAACCGCGCTGATCCACATGGTCGATGCCCATATGCACCGCGATCCCCACGCCTTCGAGCAAGCTGTCGAGGAGGCGACCGATTGTTTGCATGAATTATTGACCCACGGCGGCAATGGAGGTCCAAAATGAACAATCCCCCGCGACAACCAACCTATACCGAGCAAGTTGCACAATGGCGGCAACAGAGGATGGCTCAACAGGTCGAGACTCGCAAAGAAGAAATCAAGCAAGAATACGCGCAAGCAGCACGCGAAAGGGATGAAGCGATTGCGAACAACGATTTGGAGACCGCCGAGGTAAGCGACGATTACTGCCAGAATCTAGAGGCCGAATGGGCCGAGTATCATCCCCCACAACCGCCGCAGCAGCATCCGGCCGCCATTCGTTGGCGTGAGGCCAATCGGGACTTCGTGGATCGTTTGATTTCGAAGCATGGACAAGCGAAAACCGATGCTTATTTCAACGCTATCGATCAACGTTTGACCGCTCCACGAAATCTGCAAGACCCAAGCAAAGGCGGAATGGGATTGCAGCGCTTCAGCAAAGAGTATTTCGACAGGGGAAAAGATTTTCTCGAATTATATTCCGAGGGCACCAGTGGCGTTTCCTACGAGCCCGACGCAACGCTGACGGCCACCGAAGCCGCGAAAATTAGTGGCGTTTCCCCCCAACAATACAATCAAAGTGCGCGAGTGTTGCAGCAACAGGGCCGATATAGCTGGCAAAATCGGAAATAACCTAATGGCATCCCTCCGCAAAAAGTATCAGCAGCAAGTCGAGAATCCCCCCAGGGACAATGATGATGCGCCTGTCGCTGCCTCTCCCCGGCCAAGCGCCGCTGCACCGCCGCCTGCCGTAGAGCATCCCGAGCCGCCCGCCCTCGAGGAGGAACGTCCCGAAGAGGCAGCGGCCAAGAGCGCGATCCAAGAACGGTTGCGTGAGATGACGGAGGCCGAGGCCCATGCGCGCCAGCCTGTCGAACAACCGCGTGCTGCCGAGCCGCCGCAGCACTCCCCGCCACGGACCACCGAGGAGCAATTCGAGCAAGCAATTTCAAGGTTTCCAACGCGGATTCAGCAATGGTGCCGCAAAGACCCTCGCCTTCTCCATGACCCCGAGCGAATTGCAGAGGCGCAATATCTGCACCATGTCGTGTGCAGAGAAGTTGGTGGCGAGGGTAGCGATGAATATTACAATCGGATGGAAACTCGCCTCGGTCTGACGCCGAGGGCGCAATCAGTTTCACCACCTCGAGCGCCTACGCCCAGGCCCGCGCCTCAAAGATTCACGTCGCAGCCGCCAGCCGCGCCGCCGACACGGGAGGTTCCGAGCATGCGGACGGGCAGACCACCATCGGACTCGATGCGACCGACTGCTCTTGATCACGAAGGTGCTCGCATCGCCGGGATCGACATTCAAACCTATATGGAAGGCAAACGCCGGTTTGAAGCTGAGAAAAAGCCGGGACTCCATGGTGGCGGATGATCGACCATACGTTGTCGAGTCACCGACCCGGATTCGTCTCGGCCCCGATGCGAAACATTGGGCACACGAGTACGGCATGACGCTCGAGGAATTCGCGCGTTACCTGCTCCATCGCCACCACCATGGCGAGGACGTGTTGTCGATCCAAACGCCGGAAATATCGGTCCAAAATGTCAACCTCCCCGATGGCGAGCAGCATGTGAAACATCCAAGCTGGAGCATCGGTCATCCGAACCTTCACCCAAGCGAAGATGTCATTATACCTAATCTGCGCGCGGAGGGCCGGTGATGGCTACAACTATAAGATATAGCAATTACCCCATGGGGTTTGACGTTAGTGGCCGCAGGTATGGCAATAACCCGACGACGGGTAGCCAGCCCCGCTTTCCAGCACACGCCCGAAGCATGGACAGCGCCCCGATGGGGTCGCGGCCGATCAAAGTTTTCGAGCCGGACGGGAAAAGTTATTGGGCATTGAATCATTCCGGCGCTTGGCGGACCTTGGAGCAGTATCGAGACGCAGGAGGTAAGTCGCATTGGCGCATGAGTGGTTCTTTCATCAACAATCCAATTTGCTGGGTCTCGAGCTAAACATGGTTCAATTTCCACCCAAACGTCGTGGCCGCCCACCAGGGAAGGTTTATGATTTCAACGTCAACTTGCCGCTGGCGAGGGAAATGGTCCGCCTGATCGAGGGAGCGTTGAAACCGAAGCAGAGTCGCTGTGAATTCATACGGCGGGCGATTGCCCGCGCAATTTCGCCGGACGAAGAACCACGGAGAGCGGAGGTAAACCGGCGGAAAGGGATCGCGGGGGAGACCTCACCCTCCGCGATCCTTCCTCCCCTTGGACGAGAATGACATGCCGAACATGCGTCCAAAAAGGCGGCAGTGCCAGAAGGAATGGCAAGTGCGCAATTACAAGCGTGCCCCGCGTTGGTTGCCGCCGAAGGATGATCCGCGAGGTATTTCGCGTGCTATTATGAAAAAGCTTTCGCAATCAGGACTCTCGAATGATCCGCAAGCTTTCAATCTGAAACTGCAACAGCTTTTAAAGGAGGCTGAAAATGGTTCACTACGTTGACAAGACAAGGACCGGAGTCCCCGGTCATCCGAAATTGAAAGGCGTCATGAATTCGCAGGCTTGGGGTGCGGATGCTGCGGTTAAACGCGGCTACTGCAAAGGCACCGAGGTTCATAACGAGCCAGCCCAAGGTATCGCCCCTTATGGCCCCGAAGACAGAGTAAACCAACGTGCGGATCGGCAAACCTATAACGACGTAGCGCCGGATTGGAGGCGGGCGATGGGGCCACGCGGGGCCGAGGGCAAACCCGGCTACGTACCCGGTTATCGAGCCCCCCACGGCGAACCAGGGGACCGTCCTCGAGGCCGCAAGGGCGATTCAGGGCCACACCCCGCTAAAGGAGAGAGGTGAGACCATGGCACGATGGCCAACGCCCGATAACCCCTACCTCGGCAGGCACAAACCGAAATGGCCGAAGGCGCACCTTGCGACCGGCGGAAAGGTTAGTTCGACCAAACATCCGGCTGGCCTTGGCGATGTCAAAGATGGCTACCTGCGCGGCCATTCCGGCGGTGAGGCCAAGCCGAACTATCACGCCACAGGGCGCAAAAAGCGGGTTCCCGCCGATTACGGCTCGAAGACCAAGCCCGCGAAGTAGAGATGGCTCGCAAACCACAGCAATCCAGGGACTCGCGCTCGCCGCGAGATCGGTTGTCGCAAGACTTGCTGCAAAACTTCGCGGCTGATTTCGCTGCCAATGGGATCGAGGTCATCAAGGCGTTGCGGGAAAAATCTCCCGAGCGTTATGCCGAGCTTGCGGGCAAGCTGATAATGAGTGCCGAGGAACCGTCCGACGAATTAAATTTCGCGGGTGCCAAATCGATGGATGAAGTCGGCGAGAAGCTTTTGAAATCTGTCGGCTGTGAAAAACCTACTGCGCGCATGATAAAGGCTGCGGTCAAGGCGAACGATCAATTCACCAAAAGGCTCGAGCGCATTGCGGGCATCGTCAAGGACGACTCGGGTTGGAAATACCAGCCACCGTCAACAGTCGGACAGAATGGCGAGGGGATCGAAACATGACCGCGACGACAACCGATGGCGCGGCTATCGTCACGAGCGGCGGCGGATTCGTGAGGTGGAATATCGACCGTACCGAATGGCTTCTCAGAAATGCTCCGCAGGTAATTCAATGGGCCGCTCAAAGCAGCACGCGAGATTCAATCGTGACATCGCTGCGTGGCGCAGGTTTTACTGTCAAATCAATAGGCGGGAGTGCCGAGTTTTTAGGGCAATGCGTGGGGTCGAGCGGCGTTTCGACCGATACGCCGTTGTGGTTTTTCGAGGCGCGCTCGTCCTAGGTCGTGAACTCATAAATCGCGATTGTTCGGCAATCGCTGGCTGCCGCAAACGTCGTGTGCGGATTGCGTTTGATGTCAGGCGATCTTCTGCCGCCGTCGCCACCAGCCGAGAAGGCCACCGCCTGCCAAGATAAGGCCGGGCAGGCCAGCACCGGCGATGGGGCCGGGCACAGGCGCTGCAACGCCAGTCCCTTCGAGCACAATGAAGTAACTAGGTACACCAGAGCCAAGTAGAAAAGTTAGGAGGGTCTCCGATTTGCTACTGAAGATAGGCATAGTCGGAGCAAATGTGAAAGAATACGAGCACGGGCTACCCGACGTAAAACACGGAGGCGGGAAGGGGTCGGCGACCCAGGTGAACGGTGGGAAGCCGGGAGGGATAGTACTACCAGTTACAGCCGGAGAGCCAACATTCTCGCCCGGGTCATTGAACCAAGTCACGCTGAAATTCAGGGTCTTGGTGTTACCAACGGTCACATTCCCGAAATCGAGGATGGTCCCGTTGGCCGGAGTGAACGATACGGCGTTGGCAGGTGAAACCGTCAGGGGCAGTATGCCTCCGATGCTCAGGCACAGAACACACCCTGCGACTAGCGCCGCACTACGCTTCGATTTCATTGTCAACCCCTCTGTGACGACCACCGCACCGGTATGAGCATCTCCCACAGAAGAACCCCGTCAACTGCTGTTTTTTGAACAGATCTGCACTTTTTTTGGATAAACTCAGCGACAAGCAGCGCTGCGATCTGCGCGTCAATGAATACACGGCGTAAGCGTTCAGGCGATCTTCTTCCGCCGTCGCCACCAGCCGAGAAGGCCACCGCAAGCCGCGATCAGACCGGGAAGGCCAGCACCGGCGATTGGTCCAGGTACAGATTGGATCGTCAAATTTAGATTGTCGTAGACGGCGGTTACACTTTTGCCCACAACAATATTGGGGGCGGGCGTAAAAGCTACACCGAACTTTATTGCGTCGCCTGCAAAATTCGGATGAACCGACGAGTCCATAGTATTATTTGTAAAATCGTACAAGTTAAAAGCGCTCGCGGTTAGTCCCGTCGCGGACGCAACCAGAAAGCCGGTAGAACAAGGATCACTCACGCAGTCGAAGGCTGAACCGTTTCCGGCGGCGCGATAAAACTTGTTATCCTGTTCTATGACGAGAAGAAATCCATTGCCTTGAAAACCAGTGACACCTGTCCACGTGACATTTTTGTCAGCGGTCGCACTGATGGAAGTTATCGCGCCTTGAAGCGCGGGGTTGTAGCTCAATAAATTATCAATCATACCCGCGTCAGACGAGAATGGCGGGTTACCCGAAGCACTAGTGAAATCAAACCGACCCTGAATAGCTTGGTCGGGATTTCCGCAGCTCACACATACCGTAGCACTAATGTTGAAGGCACCTGTGGCTGTCGTGAAAGTCGCCGTCGCAGTGGTGTCGCTGAAGGTACCGTCAGTAAGTACGGTAGTGTCTGCCCGCGCTGTGCCCGCAAATGGCCATAGCAATACGGCGACGAACGCCGCGCTCAACTTCAATTTCATGACGGTCAACCCCTCTCTCGACGAACCACCGCAGCCGGTACGAGCATCTCTCGCAGAACGACCCCGTCAACTGCTGTTTCTTGGACAAACCTGCGCTTTTTTTGGACAAACTCAGCGACAAGCAACGCTGCGATCTGCGCGTTAATGAGACCGCCTTCATTCGTGCGGCGGTGGAGCGCGAATCGCATGGCGCTTGCGGCGGAAAAGGCCTAAAACAAACAAATGATGCCGATCCAGCTACGCAACGCCAAGCGACCCAAGCGGCTCGAGCCAAGGCCCATTGTCGAACTTCTCCAATATGTAAGCATTGATGACCTATGTCGCTTGAAAGTATTTCCCCAGCATCGGCATGGTCGAAGCAGTATGGCTGCAATGTTCAAATACCCTCTCTTGAAACGCCTTGTTATTTCGCGTCAAAGCATTGATTTCGAACATGTTTCGGGATATACTCAAACGATAGGATTAGTATGGATTCGTTGTGGTCTTGGTGGTGAGCGTCCGATCTTTGTTTGCCTCGAGTGTTCTTGCGGTGCTCGGCGGCTGTTTCTCCACCACGGGCGGCTAGCTTGCAAACACTGTGTCGGCGCCGTCTATGCCAGCCAAGCTTGCGACCAACGTATGCGCCCAGTGTTGCAAGCGATCAGACTGCGCCGCTTCCTCGAGCTTAAAGGGCCTATGTGCGAAACCAATATCAAACGCCTGGAAGCTCGTATCGATCCCAACGCATCACAGCTACTCACCGTCAAACGCCTATCACATCCCAACATCACAATGCCTACCAGCAACTATCGCACTCGAGGTTGTATGAATTGGCGGTAGAGCTTGGCCTTCACGCCGCTTGAATTCCACAGCAAACATGCTTTCCGACATCCTTGTTGCCTCCTCGATGCTCCTGGGCCTGCTCTTGCTGGCGCAGATGCTCTTGCGATGATAGCTGGAACGCCGCCGGAACGCCGCTTTGCTCGCGCAACGTAGTCAAGAGACTATTGAGATCATTGAGGAATTAGACGCACTCGAGCACAACTGTGCAACAAGGCTACTTGTTCGACAGTAAGGATCGCCGCGCCGACAGAGAAGATCGCGCCGTCGTTTTTGTTTCGGATTCGGATTTTGAAGGTAAGGAAGTGCTATGGGGCCGCTCTGTGGCGGCGACCCCGCCCCGGTTCGAAGGGAGGCATGCCGTCAGAATCCTTTCGGATTCTGCAAAGGGGGGTTTAATCTGTACTTTCAAATAGGGGTATTTCCTGGGGCCGTTCTGGCGGTCAAAAGTGAGAGGGCTCACCCGTGAGTGAGCCCTCTCTGCCTTGCCTTGACAAGCTCTGCCTCGCCCAGCCTAGCCCAGCCACGCCTGCCTTGCCAGGCCCCGCCTGCCTTGCCTTGAACCCCCGCCGCTCGTGTGTCCGGTGGCGGGGTGTTCCGGCCCGTCTTTGCCTTGAGATTAGTCTCTCTGCTGGCGCGGGATGCCTTCGCTCGCGGAACGACAAGAGACATTGTGTCTTGGTGGTGCGATGTCAATGTACATCAGAAATTTTTTTTCACTACCCCGAACCCAATTCTCGCGCGTTTAAACGCATTGGGTTTGATACCTTTCCCGTGTACCCATTAAATAGGTATTCCCCTTTACGTTCCCCAGCCATTAGCAAGCTTTTCTGTGAGAAATCAGGTTGAGGGGGTGGTCGTGATACCTGCGGCCTCGGCGGCTGCACAGGCGGCCTCCTGACGGGCTAGCCGGATGCGATTCTTGGCGGCCTGCGCCTCGGACGCATTCACTTCCATGGGGGCGATAAAGACGTTTGAGCTTGCGTAGCCACCACGGTCCCCCATCCGACACATCTGATAGTCGCCTTTGCACCGGCCGCGTTCGTGGAGATGGCCGCTATCCTGCCAGATTTCAAGCCATTGCCAGAAATCGAGTTGCCACTCGACGCCTCTTTGCTTCGCTGCCTGACGTTGCTCGAAATAGCGCTCGAGGAGGGCGCGTAGCTGGTGGACGGAAGTCATGGTCCTCGAGGTCTGCCGGGGAGTGCCCACGCGGGTAGACAGCGTGTTAGACGAGGATGCGGCCCCTCGGAAAATTCCCTGCTGCTGCCGATGACAACAACGCCGATTGCCTCCCCTGCCTCCGTTATGATCGGCGACCCCGACATACCGCCGACCGTCTTGGCTCCAGACGTTGTTAGTCTTGATTCTCCGGAACGCACTCGACAGGGCAACCAATGTTGATCGAGCGATAGCATCAGCCCCGGACCGTCCCGTGGGGGATCGGCAATGCGCAGTGGCCTTATGGCCTCTACAAGCTCCTCGTATTTCTCGCACTCTTCGGGAAGCACTTGACCGTCCGGCGCACCGACCACGGCAATATCGGCTATTGGATCAGCAAACAGACATTCCGCCCACACGGTTGTGTCGCCGCCGAGCGGCCCAAGTAGCTTCTGGTAGGTGCGTTCTTCAAGATAGGAGAACGCTTGGCAGGGCGGAAAATGCGGCAGGCAATGCGCCGCCGTGATTATTACCCGCTTCGGGAAAGTGAAGTTTGCCGTGACAACGAATCCGCGCCCGTCGCCCACTCTCAGGACAGCGCGCGTCCAACCGTTCTTGCCGGAAATCTCGCTCCCGCTCTGCTCGAGCAGCGGCCAAGCTGATCGGGGGCTTATTACTTTCGTCGGTCATTAGCTGCGGCCTCGAACTTGTTATACAAGTCGCCGCCCACTTTCATCGATGTTAGCATAGCCCGCTCAAACTCTCTGACAACCTCCCTCCATCCGGCATTGGGATTGTCCGCAGCAAACTGATCCATAGTGGCTTCGACATCGTGAGGATATTGGTATCTGCTCATTGCGTGGCCCTTCTATTATGTACCACATTAAATCGTTTCCAAACGCGGCGATAACCCAAGGCGCGACCAGCGGCCTCGAGCGTCGCATTCTGCGGACGTTTCACCGCGCCGAAGAACCAATTCGCCATTGTGCCGACAACAGGTCCGCCACCGATCTCGACTCGTTTATTCTAGCGAACCGTAACGACCGACCGGCCGTCGTTGGTGACCCAGCGGCGGCCGTTCGCATTTTCGAACGAAAGGAGGTGAATACAGCGATGAGTACCGATAACGCCGACATGCCCAAGCGTCATTACGTCTACACCGAGGAAGACAACGCGGTGATGGGCCGCATAGTCGACAAGGTGATCGAGGACGCCATTGCGGTCGTCGTCAAGTTCGACCGCAACGACCCCGCGCTCTACTGGGCCCTTCAGCAGTCTGCTCGCTCAGGTCTGCAATCCGGTCACGTAGGGAAATAGCTTTCGCAAAAGAGAGGGCCCCGCCCGGGGCACCGGGCGAGGCCCGCACCACGAGGAGAGTCCCTCGGCCATGAGCACCGAGGGCCGAGGAGGGCCCCGCCGCCGCCAGGCAGCACGGCGAGGCCCCACATCACCGGCGGTAGGGCCCCGCGCGGACCTAGACACGCAGGGGCCCACACCTTCCATAACCTACCCCCAGCGGCGACAGCGGTCCAGGTTATGGCGGAATGGTGTTTGCAAATAGCGTCGAGCTTCTCCGCTCCCAGCGCCAAAGATGAAAATAGTTTAGCGTCTCACCACTCAATCTCGTCCGAGATCGCCAGCAGGGTCCAGCGCTGATTCCGCGTTTAGAAATATGAATGCCAAACGTTGTAAAACCAAATTCCGGCAACAATCGAAAATGAAACAGCCGCGACAGCCAACCCGAGCCAGAATATAACTCTACTCGCCTGCGTTGCCAATTTGTTGAGAAAAGTATCAGACGATTTATCAGTAAACTCTATTTTGGTCGCCGTGCTCGGCCTTGCCTTCGCTCCTCGTTGTAATGGCGGTGCGGTGCTGAATTTGGCTGACAACATTGTTGCCAACTTATCAAGCTCGCCTTTGCTCTTGTAAACCTCCGGGGCATGAATGCCTCGGTAGGTCATCGGTAATTCGCATTCTTCAATTTTGATCGGTATCAGCTTTTGTGAATCGTGTGCTGTTTGAGCTTCGCCACGTACCCAATCAGACTTCACAGAATTCCGTGACCACAGCACGATGACGGCCTTCGCCTTCTTGATCTCTTCCTCAATCACATCGTGGATTTTGTCGCCAGCAACCATTCGACGATCCCACCACACTGTGAGTCCCGTGCTTTCAAGCAACTGCGCTAACGTCTCTGCACGTTTGGCATCCCGGTGTTCGTAGCTCAGGAATAGGTCGGCCATCGCTAGCGCCTCATTTCGCGAAATTGCGCCCAGGGCCAGGCAGGCGGGTGCCGCATTGCTAGCACGCTGATTATAGCTGCTGATTCACCCGCCCGGAAGTTTTCGAGCTTCTTTATCTAGGAGATCGAGTCGGCCACCGGGCCCGGGCGGCTCGTGCCCATTGCCGCGCCATGGGGTTGTTGACGGAAGCCAGCGTTGCGATTGACGGCAGCAAGTTCAAGGCGGTGAACAACCGAGACAAGAACTTCACCCGTGCCAAGATGGAGCGGCGCATGGCTCAGATTGAGGAGAGCGTTGCCCGTTACCTGCAGCAACTCGACACTGCCGACCGGCAGGAGCCGTCGGAGCTTCCACATATAAACCTCCTGTGCATAGACAGGCCGTAGGGCATTCGCCGGATTGCGATTTTTGGTAGGATTTGATTCGAGCCATGCCCCTTCGCCTTCTTGGGGGTTGGCAGCATCGGGCGGGTGTTGCAAGCACTCGCGCCCGAGTTGAATTTTTCAATGGTGCATCGCCGCGCGGCGCAGCGTTATTGGCTCGACGAGGACGATCCCGCACGCTTTTCAAGCGTGGACCGCACAACTGCCCATGTCTGCATTAGGCGGTCGATAGCACCCCTGAGTTCGGCGACGGCTGTGTCGTCGAAAGACGAACGCTTAAAAACCTTGCGGTAGGCCTCAGCCACCGCGTGATGGCGGTCGAGGGTGTCGAGGCAATTACGCTTGACGACCTCGGGGTCTTCGACTTCGATATCATCCTTCGTGTCCGCCGGGACCGGCCTCATTTCAATGGTTTTGCCGCCGATATTCACAATCGACGGTGGCTTCATTTCAATGCTTCGGCCCCCGAGAACCTCCACCTGCATGTTTGAAATGATCTCGCGGCCCCCGACCACCTTCACCGGCACCGCCTGAGATTCATCAGTGTTTTCAACGAGCGCATCACGTGACGCGGTCTCCCGGAGCGCTCGACGGCACATGGCGATATTCGAACCTGTGAGCTTTTTGAGCTTATTAGCAGAGATTCCAGGATTGTCCGCCAATACCGACTTGGCCCGCGCAAGCTGGCCCGTGGCCGAACGCTCGCGATACGCCTTCGCTCGCTGCCGGTCCTGCTCATACTTCGTCGCAAGTTTTTCCCGGATTTCCCTCGAGGTCGCGGTGGCTGCTGCGCAACCACAGGACTTCGGGTCTTCCCCGCCACAGCGGGTACACGTCCACACCTGCGCAGAGACGTGTTGTTCCGTTGACATGAGACTCATGTGATTTCTCCCCTTGGATTCTTGGTTCACCGATTC
>Ga0306923_10005409_pt1 | contig 12444 bp, 10 predicted proteins | sample sta12Can44000108_FD_203841 | JGI IMG/M metagenome (GOLD analysis project Ga0306923, IMG submission 203841) | Lab enrichment of tropical soil microbial communities from Luquillo Experimental Forest, Puerto Rico - statanox.12C.anox.44.000.108 (v2)... | ecosystem: Environmental > Terrestrial >...
CGGCCCAACGGTGTGGAACGACCGCATCGCCGACGGGCTCCGGCTGGTGCCTGTCTAGGTTTTGGTCAGTCCATTTGATATTGTCGTACCAATAAGGCGAGAAAGGAGCGCCGCGGTGGACTTTGAGCTCTCCGAGGACCAGGCGACGATCCGCCGGGCGGTCGCCGAGCTGGCCGCCAAGTTCGACGACCAGTACTGGCTGGAAAAGGACGCGGCGCACGAGTTTCCCGCCGAGTTCTACCAGGCCTTTGCCGACGGCGGCTGGCTCGGGATCACCATTCCTGAGGAGTACGGCGGGCACGGTTTCGGCATCACCGAGGCGGCGCTGTTGCTGGAGGAGGTGTCGGCTTCCGGCGCCGGGATGAACGGCGCGAGCTCGATGCACCTGTCGATCTTCGGCATGCACCCGGTGATTGTGCACGGGTCGGAGGAGATGAAGCGGGAGAACCTGCCGCGCATCGTCAACGGCGACCTGCACGTGTGCTTCGGCGTCACCGAGCCAGGCGCGGGGCTGGATACCACCCGGATCACGACGTTCGCCAGGCGGGACGGCTCGGACTATGTCGTGAACGGCCGCAAGGTATGGATCTCGAAGGCGATGGAGTCGGAGAAGGTCCTGCTGCTCACCCGGACGACCAGGTTCGAGGACGTGGCGAAGAAGACCGACGGGCTGACCCTGTTCCTCACCGACCTCGACCGGGACCACGTCGACATCCGGCCGATCAGGAAGATGGGCCGCAACGCGGTCAGCTCGAACGAGCTGTTCATCGACGACCTGCGCGTGCCCGAGGCGCACCGGGTCGGTGCGGAGGGGCAGGGCTTCAGGTACATCCTGGACGGCCTCAACCCGGAGCGGATGCTGGTCGCGGCGGAAGCGCTGGGCCTGGGCCGGGCCGCGCTGCGGCGCGCGGTGCGCTACGGCAACGAGCGGGTGGTTTTCGGCCGGCCGATCGGCATGAACCAGGGGCTGCAGTTCCCGCTCGCCGACTCGCTGGCCCGCCTCGACGCCGCCGAGCTCGCGCTGCGGAAGGCCACCTGGCTCTACGACAACGGCAAGCCGTGCGCCAGGGAGGCGAATACGGCGAAGTACCTGTGCGCCGACGCCGGCTTCGACGCGGCGGACCGGGCGCTGCAGACGTTCGGAGGGATGGGGTATTCCGAGGAGTACCACGTCGCGCGCTACTTCCGTGAGGCCCGGCTGCTGAAGATCGCCCCGCTCAGCCAGGAGATGGTCCTCAACTTCCTCGGTGAACACGTGCTCGGCCTGCCCAGGAGCTACTGATGTTCTCACTTGCCGGGCGCTCCGCGCTCGTGACCGGTGCTGGTCAGGGCATCGGCGGGGCGGTCGCCAGAGCGCTGGCCGGCGCCGGCGCGGCCGTGCTGGTGACCGACGTGGACAAGGACGCGGCGGCCGCGGTGACCGCCGCGATCGTGTCCGCCGGCGGCCGGGCCGAGTCCGCGGTGCTCGACGTGCGCGACGCCGGGCAGGCGGCCCGGTCGGCCGGGCAGGCCGCCGAACTGACCGGGGGCACCCTTCACGTGGTCGTGAACAACGCCGGGGTGATCGCGCCCGCGATGTTCCCGAAGATGACGGCCGAGCAGTTCAAGCTGGTGCTCGACGTCCACGTCGGAGGCACGTTCACCGTCAGCCAGGCCGCTCTGCCGTTCCTGGCTGAGGACGGCACCGGCCGCGTCATCAACGTCACCTCGGCCGCCGGACTGGTGGGGACCATCGGCCAGGTCAATTACGGCGCGGCCAAGGCTGGCGTCATCGGCCTCACGAAGTCAATGGCCAAGGAGCTGGCGAAGAAGCAGATCACCGTGAACGCGGTCGCTCCGCTGGCGGCGACGGCGATGACCGAGAACATCCGCAGCAATGACAAGCTGGCCGCCAAGACGCTCGCCCGGATCCCGCTCGGCCGGTGGGCCCAGCCCGACGAGATCGCCGCTACCTTCGTCTTCTTCGCGTCGGACGCGGCGTCGTACATCACCGGTCAGGTCCTGCCCGTCGACGGAGGGACGGTCATCTGTTGACATCCTCCCCCACCGAAGTCGGGGATTCCAGCTACTACGCCGATTGGAGCAGCAGTTGAGGTTCGCGGTTCACCGGCCGGGCAACCCCGTCGCCTCCCCGCGCAGTCACGGCGTGCCCCGCCGCGATGTTCCTGGCCGCGTTCACGTCAGCGTTACCGGCGAAACCACAGGCAGTACACACGAAGCGCGCTTGGCTCTCGCGCGAGTTCGCATCCACGTGCCCGCACTCCGAACATCGCTGGCTGGTAAATGCGGGACTGATCTTCTGCACCCGGCCGAGGGCCTTCTGCTCCAGTCGGCGCACCAGCAGGCCCCAGCCCGAGCGCATGATCTCGCGGTTGAGCCCGGCTTTGGCCCGGACGTTCCTGCCCGGGTTCTGGGCAGATCCCCTAGCCGAGCGCGTCATGTGCCTGACCTTCAGGTCCTCCACCCGGATCAGGTCGAACCGGCGCGCGATATCTGTGGACGTCTTCTCTGCCCAGTCCTTGCGCCGGTCCGCCTCGCGGATGCGCAGCCGGGCGATGGCCAGCCGTATCGTCCTGCGGCGTTCCGACCCGCGTCGCGCCCTGGCCAGCTTGCGCTCCAGCCGCCGCATGCGCGTGCGCTCCCGGCCAGTCAGCCCGGGAACGTGCAGCATCTCACCGGTCGACAGAGCCGCAGACACTGTCACGCCCCGGTCGATCCCGGCCACCTGGCCGTTACCCGGCGCGGGAACCGGTACGGGGATCGCGGCGAAGGCGATATGCCAGCGCCCTGCGCTGTCGCGTGTCACCCGATAGGACTTCACCCCCGGCGACAGGGCACGGGACCAGCGAAATCGCAGCCACCCGGCCTTCGGTATCCATACCTCGCCAGTTTTCCGGCTGAGTCGACGCACGTGCCCTGGCCTGACCGCTACGATCCGGAACCCCTCGTCGCGCCCGGCCTTGCGCCACGACGGGCGGCCGTGCGTACCGCCGAAGTAGTTCGCCACGGCCTGAGCGAAGTCCCGCAGCGCCTGCTGCTGCACCATCTGGGAGCCTGCAGCCAGCCACGGGTGCTCCGCGCGGGCGGCGGTGAGCTGCCGACACTGCTCCAGGTAGCCAGGAGCGCCCGCCCGGCCTGGGCGCCAGTGCGGGTGCTGCTCGACCGCCAGGTTCCACACGAACCGGGCGTGCGCGCAGTGGCCGCGCAGCATCATCTCCTGGGTGGACGTAGGCAGCAGACGGTATCGGGACATACGAACACACTAGCGAGTACCGCCGACATTTCCGGGGAGGTGAGGCGGCGTTCCCTCCCCGACCTGAAGTCCGGGGTCTCCACGTCGCGATCCTGATGACCATTGAAAGCCCTATGATCCGGTCGGGTCGGGACGCGCTGATCGTCGAGGCGCTGCGGACGCCGATGGGCAAGTCGCATCCCGAGCGCGGCTGGTACCGGGACGTGCACCCCAACGACATGCTGGGCGCCGTTTACACGGCGCTCCTCGAGCACACCGGCCTCACCGCCGGGGCCGTCGAGGACATCGTCATCGGGTGCACCGCGCCATTCGGCGAGCAGTCGCGCAACGTCGCACGCAACGCCTGGCTGCAGGCCGGCTACCCGGCCGAGGTGCCGGCGGCCGTGCTGGACCGGCGCTGCGGCTCGGCCCAGACCGCGGTGGAGTTGGCGGCGGCGCTCGTCGCGTCGGGTACTCACGACATCGTCCTGGCCGGCGGCGTGGAGCACATGGGCCACGTGCCGATGAGCTCACCGGCGAAGATCTCCGAGCTGTATGGCGACCCGTGGCCGCCCGCGCTGCGCGAGCGGTACGACTTCGTGCCGCAGGGCGAGAGCGCAGAGCTGATCGCCGAGCGGTGGGACATCGGCCGGGCGGAGCTGGACGCGTTCGCCATGCGGTCGCACCGGCTGGCGGCGGAGGCGGTGGCCGCGGGGAGGTTCGAGCGGGAGATGATCCCGCTGGAGCTGGACGGGGAGAAGCGGACCAGCGACCAGGCGATCCGTCCGGGCACGTCGATGGAGAGCCTGGCCGGGCTCAAGACCGTGTTCCGGGAGAACAACGGGCGGATCACTGCGGGCAGCTCGTCCCCGATCTCCGACGGCGCCGCCGGGGTGCTGGTCGCCTCCCGCGAGGGTGCGGAACGGTACGGCCTTCGCCCGCGGGCCCGCATCCTCGACCAGACGACGGTCGGGGTCGACCCGATCATCATGCTCACCGGCCCCATCCCCGCCACGCGCAAGCTGTTGGACCGCAACGGGATGACGATCGACGACATCGACCTGGTGGAGATCAACGAGGCGTTCAGCTCGGTGGTGCTGGCCTGGGAACGTGAGCTGAAGCCCGACATGGGCCGGGTCAACGTCAACGGCGGCGCCATCGCCCTCGGCCATCCGGTGGGTGCCACCGGATCTCGGCTCTTCGGGACCCTGCTGGCCGAGATGGAGCGCCGCGACGCCGAAATCGGGCTGGTCACCATGTGCTGCGGCGGCGGGCTCGGCACGGCCACCCTGATACAGCGGACCGGCACATGATCGACCTCGGCAGGTACATCGCCGCCGGCGACGGCGTGTGGTGGGGACAGGGCGGCGCCGAGCCGGAGCCGCTGGTCAACACGCTGCTCGCGCAGGCCGACCGCATCGGACCCGTCCGGGCCTTCTGCGGGCTCACCTGGAACGAGCGGCTGTCCGGCGACCTGCCCGACTCGCTGCCGGACTCCCTCACCGTGCTCTCCTATGGCGGGCTCGGCGAACTGCGCCGGCTGAGCCGGCACGGCCTGCTCGACGTCGTGCCCTGCCACTACTCCGCGATCCCGCGGATGTTCGAACGAGGCCAGCTCCCATCCGACGTCGGGCTGCTGCAGGTGTCCCCACCCGACGGCGACGGGCTGGTCTCGCTCGGCATCGGCGTGGAGTACGCCGCGGACGCGCTGAGGCATACCCGCACCCTGATCGCCGAGGTCAACCACCGGATGCCGCGCACCAGGGGCAGTGCAGGGCTGCCGCTGTCGGCCTTCGCCGCCGTGGTCGAGACCGACCGGCCGCTGCGGGAAGCGCCCGCCCGCCCGCCCGACGCGGTGGACCGGGTAATCGCCGACCGTGTGGCCGGCCTGATCGAGGACGGTGACACGCTGCAGCTGGGCGTCGGCTCGCTGCCCAGCGCGGTCCTCGAGTCCCTCGCCGGGCACACCGACCTGGGCTTCCACACCGGGATGATCACCGACGGCGTGGCGGCCCTGGTGGAGAAGGGCGTGCTCACTGGCGCGCGCAAGGAGATCGACCGGGGGCTGGTCATCACCGGCGCCGCCCTGGGCAGCACGTCGCTGTACAACTGGCTGGGCGAATTCCCGGTCGAGTTCCGGCCCGCCAGCTACACCCACGCGCCAGCTGTGCTGTCGCAGCTCAAGTCGCTGGTGTCGATCAACTCGGCGATCGAGGTGGACCTGCTCGGCCAGGTCGGCGCCGAGCTGCGGCGCGGGGTGCACATCGGCGCTGTCGGCGGCCAGGTGGACTTCAGCCGGGCGGCATCGCTGACGGGCGCCCGGTCGATCATCGCGCTGCGCTCGGAGTCCGGCGGCGAGTCGACGATCAATCCGAGGCTACGTGGCGGGGTCGTCACGACGGCGCGGGTCGACGTCGACGCGGTGGTCACCGAGCACGGCGTCGCGCTCCTGACCGGTTGCACCGTCGCGGAACGGGCCCGACGGCTCATCACGGTGGCGGCGCCGCATCATCGAGAGAGGCTCGAGCGGAGTCTCGCGGACAGGGAGGTCGTGTGGTGACCGACGATAATCGCAGCGAGGGAGAAAGCCGGCGGGCGCGCATCCGGGAGGTCGGGCCCCGCGACGGCTTCCAGAACGAACCGGAGACCATCCCCACCGCGGACAAGATCCGGCTGATCAACGCCCTGGGCCGCGCGGGCTTCAAACGGATCGAGGTCGCGAGCTTCGTCCGGCCCGATGTGATCCCGCAGCTGTCCGACGGCGTTGAGGTGCTCCGCGGCATCGACCTGCCGCACGACGTCGCCCGGATGGTGCTGGTGCCGAACAGCCGGGGTCTCGGCAACGCGCTAGCGGTGCGTGACCTGTTCGAGGAGGTAGCGCTCTTCGTCAGCGCGTCCCAGACTCACAATCAGCGCAACATCAACCGGACGATCGAGGAGACCATGGCTGACGTCAAGGTGATGGGCAAGCGCATCGTCGCCGAGGACCTCACCTTCTGCGCGGTGATCGCCACCTCGTTCGGCTGCCCGTACGAGGGCAAGGTTCCGATGGACCGGGTCCTCGACATCGCCGAGCAGTTCGCCGAGGCCGGCGCCACCGAGATCGGCTTCGGCGACACCACTGGCATGTGCAACCCGGCGTACGCGTCGCGGTTCTTCACCGCGGCCATCGAGCGTCTGCCCGGGGCCGAGGTCACGGCGCATTTCCACAACACCCGCGGGCAGGGTCTGGCCAACGCCTATGCCGCGCTCGAGGCCGACTGCACCAGCTTCGAGTCCAGCTTCGGCGAGCTCGGCGGCTGCCCGGTGCCGGCAGGCTCGACCGGCAACATCGCCACCGAGGACCTGGTGAGCATGTTCCACGAAATGGGCGTCCAGACCGGCCTGGACCTGCCGGCCGTCATCGAGGCCGCCCGCGAGGCGCAGTCGGTCCTCGGCCGCAAGCTCACCAGCCATTCCCTCGTCGCCGGGCCGGTGCACTGGCACCAGGCTGTCAGCTGATCCGCATCACCACACCGGAGGACACCTCAATGAGCAACCGCGTCGCCATGGTCACCGGGGCTGGCCAGGGCATCGGCAAAGGCATCGCCGCGGCGCTGGCCGCAGACGGGTTCAGGGTCGCCGTGGCGGACCTGAACCTCACCGCCGCCGAGCAGACCGCCAAGGAGATCACCGCCGCCGGAGGCACCGCGATCGCGGTCGAGATCGACGTGACCCGGACCGCCGCGGTCGAGTCGGCGGTGCGCGCCGTCGAGGCCGCGCTCGGCCCGGTCGAGGTCGTGGTGAACAACGCCGGCTGGGACGACTTCATGCCGTTCGTGCAGACCACCGAGGAGTTCTGGGACAAGATCCTCGACATCAACTTCAAGGGCGCGCTGCGAGTCATCAAGGCTGTCGTGCCGGGCATGATGGACCGCGGCTTCGGGCGTGTCATCAACATAGGGTCGGACGCCGGCCGGGTGGGCTCGTCCCTGGAGGCGGTGTACTCCGGCGCGAAGGGCGGCATCATCGCGTTCACTAAGACCCTGGCCCGCGAGGTGGCTGCCAAGGGCGTCACCGCCAACACGGTGTGCCCCGGCCCCACCGACACGCCGGCCCTGCGGAGCTTCGCAGCAGGGTCCGGCGACGCGGAGAAGGTCATCGCCGGGATGGCCCGTGCGATTCCGATGAGGCGGCTCGGCACCCCCGAAGACATCGGCCCGGCCGTCGCCTTCCTCGCCTCCGACGGCGCCGGCTTCATCACGGGCCAGACGCTGTCGGTCAGCGGCGGCCTGACGATGGCATGAGCCGTGCCGATCGGAGGATGATCATGACCGCACCCAAGCGAGTCGTTACCTGGCACCGCGAGAGCGCCGGTGTCTGGGTCGTGACGCTGAACCGGCCGCCGGCCAACGCCCTTGGCGTGCCGATCCTGGAGGGACTGCACGCCGCCATCGACGCGGCCGAGCGGACCGGCGACGTCAAGGTCATGATCGTGACCTCGGCCCTGGACGGCTTCTTCGCCGCGGGGGCCGACATCAAGCACATGTCCTCCATCGACGCGGCGTCCTTCATGGCCTATGGCGACAAGATGCGCGCCGTCAACGACCGGCTGGCCGGAGCTCCCTGGATCTCGATCGCCGCGGTGGACGGCCTGGCGCTCGGCGGCGGGCTAGAGCTCGCGATGGCGTGCACGATGCGGGTGAGCGGTCCTGGGGGGAGATTCGGCCTGCCCGAAGTCAAGCTCGGCCTCATCCCCGGAGCCGGCGGCACCCAGCGACTGCCCCAGCTGGTGGGACGGGGCCGGGCCCTGGACATCATGCTGACCGCCCGCCAGGTCACGGCGGACGAGGCGCGGGCCATCGGCCTGGTCGACCGGCTCGCCGACGGCGATGTCGTCACCGACGCGCTCGCCTTGGCGGGCGAACTGGTGACCTCCTCGCTGCCGGCGCAGCTGGCGGTGGTCCGGGCGGTCAATGCCGCCTTCAAACTGCCGCCGTCCGAGGGGCACCGCTACGAGGCGCTGCTGGAGCAGGGACTGTTCACCGGCGGCGAGGCGGCGGAAGGCATCCGCGCCTTCATCGCCAAGCGCGCGCCGGACTTCGCCCGCGAAATCACGCCCCGGCCAGCCTGACGATGCACATGGTCCAGGACGGCGACCGTAGCGAATCTGGGGGCGGGTGATGGCGGGTAACGGGGCTCTGGACGCCCGTGAGCGTGGCGCGGTGCTCGATCGGCTAGCGGCCGAGCGGTTCGACGTGCTGGTCATCGGCGGCGGCGTCACGGGGGCGGGAGCGGCTCTGGACGCCGCGTCGCGCGGCCTGCGGGTGGCCCTGGTGGAGTCGCACGACCTGGCCTCGGGGACCTCGAGCCGGTCCAGCAAGCTGATCCACGGCGGGCTGCGGTACCTGGAGCAGTTCGATTTCAGGCTGGTCTACGAGGCGCTGCGGGAACGCGACCTGCTCGTATCGAAGATAGCCCCGCACCTGGTCAGGCCGGTCTCGTTCCTGTATCCGCTGCAGAAGAAGGTGGTCGAGCGGCCGTACGTGGGGGCCGGGCTGGCCCTGTACGACGCGATGGAGGGGACGCGCAGGCCGGTGCCGCGCCACCGGCACCTGTCCGCTCGCGGCGCGCGGAAGCGAGCCCCAGCCCTGTCGCCCAGGCGGCTCGCAGGAGGCATGCTCTACTACGACGCGCAGGTCGATGACGCCAGGTACACGCTGACCGTGGCCCGCACGGCCGCGGCGCACGGCGCGGTCATCGCGACCCGGGCCAGCGCGGTCGGGCTGCTGCGCGCCCCGCACGGGGAGCGGGTGACCGGCGCCCGGGTGCGTGACGAGGAGACCGGGCGTTTGCTCGAGGTGTCCGCGGAGGCCGTGGTGGTCTGCGCCGGGGTGTGGACCGACCTGGTGTACGAGTTGGCGGGTGTCCGGGCCGCTTACCGGGTCCGGATGTCCAAGGGCGTGCACATCGTGGTGCCGCGCGCGGCGGTGGACGCGGACACCGGGATGATCCTGCGTACCGAGAAGAGCGTGCTGTTCTTCATCCCGTGGGGACAGCACTGGATCGTCGGCACTACCGATACCGACTTCTCGGGCGACCGCGCCGAGCCAACGCCGGCTGCGGAGGACATCGAGTACATCCTCGCCGCCGCGAACCGCGTGCTGGCCCGGCCGCTGACCCGCGCCGACGTCATCGCGGTCTACGCGGGCCTGCGGCCGCTGGTGGATCCGAACGGGGGTGACGACGCCAAGCCCACCACCAAGGTGTCCCGGGAGCACGTGGTCGACGTGTCGCTGCCCGGCCTAGCCAGCATCGCGGGCGGCAAGTTCACCACCTACCGGGTGATGGCCCGGGACGTGATCGACGCCGTGGTGCCCGCCATTGGCCGTGAGGTGCCCGGATCTGTGACCGACCAGGTGCCGCTGCTCGGCGCGGACGGGCTGGCCGCGGTGCGGCCCGCGGCGGGCCGGCTGGCCGAGGACTACGGGGTGACCCGGGCGACGGTGGAGCACCTGCTCGGCCGGTACGGGACGCTCGCCGCTGAGGTGCTCGACCTGATCCGGGCCGACGCCGGGCTGGGCCGCCCGCTGTCCGAGGGTCACCCGTACCTGCGGGCGGAAGTCGCCTACGCGGTGACCTACGAGGACGCGCTGCACGTCGAGGACGTGCTCATGCGGCGGACGCGGCTGTTCATCGAGTCCGCCGACTCCGGGACCGTGGCGGCGGCCGAGGTGAGCACGATCATGGGCCGGCTGCTCGGCTGGAGCCGGCGGCGGCGCGCCGCCGAGACCCGCCGCTACCTTGACCTGGTGCGGGCCGGGCAGCCGGTGCCCGCAATCGATCCTGGCCCGGCGCCCGACCGGGCCCTGGCCGGGTGAGATGAACCCCGCAGGGGGTCGGCCAATGGCCTGGGCCGTGGCTGCTGTGCCGGCCGCTGGCACCACGGTCCGTTCCGCCAAAATCGTCACGGCGGACCGGGAATCGGCCAGAACCGACACCCACGGTGCTCAGGCGGGGTCGTTGGCCTCGTCCAGGTAGATGGTCTTGAGCAGCTGGAAGGGCTGCAGGCCTTCGGGGCCCAGTTCGCGGCCCATCCCGCTGGCCTTGACGCCGCCGAATGGCGCGAAGGGGTCGTTGACGTAGCCGTTGACGCCGATCGTGCCCGTGCGGACCTTCCTGGCGAACGAGGCGCCCCGTTCGGGATCAGCGGTCCAGACCGATCCGCCCAGTCCGTATTCGCTGTCGTTGGCGATCGCGACGGCCTCCTGTTCGTCGGCGTACGGGATCACGGCGAGCACTGGCCCGAAGATCTCCTCCTGCGCGATCGTCGCCTTGGGGTCTACGCCGGCGAAGATCGTCGGCTCGACGAACCATCCCCGGTCGAATCCCTCCGGGCGCCTGCCCCCCGTCGTGATACGGGCGCCGTCGGCCTTGCCCTTGGCGATGTAGGACTCAACGCGGTCTCGCTGCCGCTCCGAGACCAGCGGGCCGATCTTGGTGGCCGGGTCGAGCGGATCGCCGATCGTCAGCGACCGCGCGAGGGCCGTGATGGTCTCGACCACGCCGTCGTACCGGCTCTGCGGGGCCAGGACGCGGGTACACAGCCAGCAGATCTGCCCGTTGTTGAGCAAGGTGGTGCCGAAGAACGGCTCGAGGCTGGCCGTCAGGTCGGCGTCGTCGAGGATGATCGCCGCTGACTTGCCGCCCAGCTCCAGCGTCACCGGCCGCAGCAGCCGGCCGCAGGTCTCGGCGATGGCGCGGCCAGCGGCGGTGGAACCGGTGAACGACACCTTGTCCACTCCCGGGTGCGCGACCAGGTAGGCGCCGACTTCCCGGCCGGCCGGGACGACGTTGAGCACCCCCGGCGGCAGCCCGGCCTCCAGCGCGGCCTCCGCCATGAGGAATGCGTCCAGCACGGTCTCCGGCGCCGGCTTGAGCACCACGGTGTTGCCCGCCGCGAGCGCCGGGCCGAGCTTGAGGAACGAGATGGCCTGGGGGACGTTCCAGGGAACGATCGCCGCGACCACGCCGATCGGCTCGCGCTGGATCAGCGACTTCTTACCAAGCATCCCGGCGCGCACTTCCTCCTGGCCCGCCGCGACCAGTCCGGCGTAGTAACGCAGCAGCAACGCCGGGAAGCCTGCCTCGAAGTTCTGCGCCAGCCACAGCGGCATGCCGTTCTGCACCGAGACCCGGCGTGCGGTCTCCGCGCCGCGCGCCTCGAGCGCGGCGGCGAACCGTTCCAGCACGTCTCCCCGGCGGGCCGGTGACCAGGTGGCCCAGCCCTCAGGGTCGTCGAACGCCTTCCGGGCCGCGCCAACCGCGGCGTCGATGTCGCGATCGGTGGCGGCTGGCACGCTGCCGAGATGCTCTTGGGTGGCCGCTTCGGTGACGCGGATCCGTTCGGCCGACGCCGGGGCAGCCCACTGCCCGTCGATGTAGAGGTGACCGTACTCAATGGTGGTCATGTTCGTTCCTTTGCTCGCGGGCGCGGGTCATCTGTGGACTAGGACGACGGGCGTTCCTTCAACGACTGCGTGGGGCGTCGGTCAGGCCAGTTCCACGCGCATCGGGAGCCGTCGCAGGCCGCCGACGAAGTTGGTCTGCAGGAGCTTACGGTCGCCGGTGATCTCCAGGGAGACAAGCCGGGGCAGCAGTTCCTCCAGCATCACGCGCAGTTCCAGCCTGGACAGGTGCTGGCCGATGCACATGTGCGGGCCGTAGCCGAAGGCGATCTGCCGATTCGGCTTGCGGTCGAGGCGGAACTCGCCGGGCGCCTCGAAGACGTCGGCGTCGCGGTTCGCGGACTGATAGAGCAGCATCAGCCGGTCGCCCTCGGCGATCTGCTGGCCGCGCAGCAGGTAGTCCTGGCTGGCCTGCCGGACGAAGTGCTTGACCGGCGAGACCCAGCGCAGCCCCTCCTCGATGAGACCGGGGATCAGCGAAGGATCGGACTTGACCCGGGCGAACTGGCCAGGATGCTGGGACAGCACCTCGAGAATGCCGGCCAGCGTGGTGGAGGTAGTGTCGTGCCCGGCGGTGGCGATCGCGATGAACCAGCCATACGCCACCTCCTTGGGGTACAGCTCACCGTCGGGGCGGCGCGCGTTGGCGATGATCGAGGCGAGGTCGTCGCGCGGCTCGGCGCGCCGAGCCTCGACGAGGGCGTCGAAGTAGGCGTAGAAGTCCCTGATCGCCGCCGACCACTGCTGCGCAGCGGCCTCCGGGGT
>Ga0306923_10005413_pt1 | contig 12441 bp, 10 predicted proteins | sample sta12Can44000108_FD_203841 | JGI IMG/M metagenome (GOLD analysis project Ga0306923, IMG submission 203841) | Lab enrichment of tropical soil microbial communities from Luquillo Experimental Forest, Puerto Rico - statanox.12C.anox.44.000.108 (v2)... | ecosystem: Environmental > Terrestrial >...
TGCTTGTACCAGCTGTAGCCCACTGAAAAGAAGACGCTGGCGTTGTAGCCCGGGTTGTGATTGCCGATGCTGGCGTTCGAGTGATGGACGCAGTCCACGCCGAAATCGATCGATTGGGTGGGTCGGCGGAACCAGTGGATCCCGCCGCCGATTTGGGGCGTGAAGTTGATGGTCGAGGTGTCGCCAGGGGGAATGTCGGAAGTGGTGAAGAGCACACCTCCGGCAATGTGGATGTAAGGGATCACTGTGCGGGGCTTGGTGAAGTTCCAGCGCAGGATGATGGGCTTAATGCTGGCGCCATACACTCCGCCGCCCGGCGTAAACACGGTGTACACGGGCATGACCTCGACCGCGTACTCGAAGTTGCCGCGAATAGGAGTGCTGGTGAAAAGATCGGGGGACAGAACGAAGCCGCCGCGGCCTCCGGCGTAGAGGAATTGCGTGTCGGAGGATTTGCCGCCTCCCGTGCCGCCGCCGAGGAACGCGCCGAGATCCCAGGTGTTGCGGCCGTCGGTAAGCGCGTTGGACGGCGATTGGCTTTGCGAACTCGCCTGCTGAGCGAAGCCGGGCCTGGCCAGAATCAGGAAAATGAAAAGAAGAACGAGCTTCGCAGTGCCATCGGGTGATGGAAACATGAGTTTTGGATGCGCATTAGAGTAATCGGCGTCATGTATAATTAAAAGGGATATTTCGGGAACTCCGTGCGGACCAATACAGCAAAGCCAAAACCAGGCAGTAAGGTCAAGCTGCGCCGCGGGCTGCGGTTTCTGCGGACGCGCGCGCGCGAACTGCGGATGATCGGCAAGGCGCTGCTTTCGACCAAACACCCCATCCTGGTGCACGTTATTCCGATGCGCCGCTGCAACCTGGACTGCGGTTATTGCAACGAATTCGACCAGGTGTCGAAGCCGGTGCCGATCGAGGAGATGAAGCGCCGGCTCGATTACCTGGCGGCGATGGGGACGTCCGTCATCACCATCAGCGGCGGCGAGCCGTTGCTGCATCCGGAGCTGGAAGAAGTGATCCGGCACATCCGCAGGCACGGTATGATCGCCGGGATGATTACCAACGGGTTTTTGCTGAGCGTGGAGCGCATCCGAAGTCTGAACGCGGCAGGCCTCGAACACCTGCAGATCAGCATTGATAACGTGACACCGGACGAAGTCTCTAAAAAGAGCTTGAAGACGCTCGATTCGCGGCTCGAATGGCTTTCCCAGCATGCGATTTTCCAGGTAAACATCAATTCGGTGCTGGGCAGCGGCGTGAAAAATCCGGAGGACGCGCTGACGATTGCGCACCGAGCGGTGGAACTGGGGTTTACCAGCACGGTAGGGATCATTCACGACCACAACGGGCAGCTGAAGCCGTTGAACGAACGGCAGATCGAGATTTTTGAGGAGATCATGACGCTCGGGAAGCGCTCGTTTTCGCGCTTTAACAATTTTCAGCACAACGTGGCGCGCGGAAAGGAACACGACTGGCGGTGCCGGTCGGGCTCGCGCTATTTGTACATTTGCGAGGACGGGCTGGTGCACTGGTGTTCGCAGCAGCGCGGCTACCCGGCAATTCCCCTGTCGCAATACACGCCGGAGATGCGCCGCCGTGAGTACCTGACCGACAAGTTTTGCGGTCCGCGGTGCACGGTATCTTGCGCGCAGCAAGTGGGCATTCTTGACAACTGGCGCGACCCGCAGACACTGAAGCCGATGCCGATGTCGCCCGCTCCCGCACCTGCAAGCCAGCTGGTACAGATCGGCAAATAGGCCGCGATCGCTCGGAGATCCCTCCCGCGAGGCTCTAGCGGTTAGCCTTGTTCGGACTGGTCAGCGGGAGGGCCTGCGGCGGATCCAGGCGTTTTTTGTTTTTGGCGTTGCGGGATTCTGCACAACTTGCCGCAAGGCGCGTTGACGGAAGGAGCAGGCTTGCAAGAATAGAAGAATGCCTGCCCCCGCAATCGAAACGGAAAATCTCGCCAAACAGTACCCGTACGGCTTTCTTCACCTGAAAAAGAAAACTTCGCTCGAAGGCCTGACCATGCAGGTCGAGGAAGGCGAAGTGTTTGGTTTACTCGGTCCAAACGGCGCCGGCAAAAGCACCACCATCAAGCTGCTCATGGGGATTATTTTTCCGACATCCGGCCGCGCACGGATGCTCGGCAAGCCGGTCAGCGATGTGGCCATGCATCACCATATCGGATATTTGCCGGAGCAGCCGTATTTCTACGACTACCTGACAGCGTCGGAGGTGCTGGACTATTTCGCGCGTTTTCATGGATATGGCCACGTGGAACGCGCCCAGCGCGTCGCAAGAATGTTGAAAAAAGTCGGACTTGAAACAGCGGGGAAGATTCAACTGCGCAAGTATTCGAAAGGAATGCTGCAGCGTGTGGGGCTGGCGCAGGCCATCTTGCACGATCCGAAGCTGGTTATTCTGGACGAGCCGATGTCCGGTTTGGATCCGGTGGGGCGGCGGGAAGTGCGCGACATCATTCTGGAACTGAAGAATGGGGGAAAAACCATCCTGTTCTCGACGCACATCCTGCCGGACGCGGAGGTGCTCTGCGACCGTGTGGGCGTTATCGCCGGCGGGAGGCTGCGCGGGGTGGGAGCACCCGACGCAATCGTAACGATGAAAACCGTGGGAATGGAGATCCTGTTCGAGCTGCCCGAGAGCAACGCTGGGGCGGAGAAGATTTGCGCGAAGGCTGCCAAGTCCGGAACGGGCTACCGGCTGGGTGTTGGAGAGAACGAACTGTACGCGGCACTCGAGGAGTTGCGCGGTGCCGGCGGGAAAATCCTTTCCGTCACGCAGATCAAGCCGACGCTGGAAGATTTCTTTATGGAGCTGGTGGGCAAGGACCGCGCGCAGGCGGCGGCTGTCGAGGTCAGCGGGAGATGAACCGCGTGCTGATCGTCACCCGCAACACGTTTCGCGAAGCGGTGCGGGACCGGGTGCTGTACAACCTGGTGGTTTTTGCCCTGCTGATGATCGCTTCGGCGGTGGTCGTGGGCCAGATCTCCATGGACATCGAGACCGTAGTGATGATCAGCCTGGGGCTGAGCGCGATTTCGCTGATCGGACTGCTGATTGCCCTGTTCACTGGAGTCGGGCTGGTATCGAAAGAGATCGACAAGCGGACGCTGCATGCCGTGCTGGCGAAGCCACTGCGCCGCTGGGAGTTCCTGCTGGGGAAATTCCTGGGGCTGACGCTCACACTGGCGGTGAACACCGCGGCGATGGCGGCGGGACTGTTTTTGGCTCTGCTGTTTGTAAAACATTCATTGACGCGGGGCGATTCGGCCGTGCTGGTGGCAGTTTACTTCATTCTGCTGAAGCTGATGCTGGTAGTAGCGCTGGCGATGCTGTTTTCGTGTTTTACGTCGCCCTTGCTGGCGATATTGTTCACCGGAGGGCTGTACATCGCGGGGCTCTTTGTCTCCGAGTTGCGAAGCCTCGAGGCCACCAACCTTACGCCGCAAATGCAGAAGTTTTTTGCGGTCGTCTCCTACGTGCTGCCGAATTTTGGAAATTATGACGTGATGGGTGCGGCCGCTCATGGCCGCAGCATTGCAGGAAACCTGGTCCTCTACAACACGCTTTATACCCTTCTCTATTGCGCCATCCTGCTCGCGGCCGCGGCGGCCGTCTTTTCGCGCAAGGACCTGAAGTGAAGAACGGCAAAGCTGTGGCTGTGCTGCTGTCGCTACTGCTCGCTGCGGCATTCGCCTGCGTGTGGCGATTGCAGCGCAGAATCAACACGGTGCGCGACGCGATGCATCAGGAGCAGGACGAAGTGTTGCTGCGTTCGCCTAGCCTGATGAGGCTGCTGACCTCAGAATATAGCGCGCTGGCGGCGGACGTTTATTGGACGCGGGCCGTGCAATATTACGGCAACAAGCGGCTCGGACAAGATACCAATCTCGAGAGCTTGTGGCCCCTGCTTAATTTGGCGACCACGCTCGATCCGAATCTGCTTCCGGCGTATCGCTTCGGAGCAACGTTTCTGAGCGAACCGGAGCCGCGCGGGGCGGGGCGTCCCGATCTCGCCGTGAAACTGCTCGAGCGCGGGCTCGCGGCGAATCCCGTGGCTTGGCGCCTCAGTCAGGATCTGGGCAATGTGTACTATCTCGATCTCAAGGACTACGCCAAGGCGGGACAAGCCTACCTCGAGGGAAGCAAAAAGCCGGGCGCGGCGCCGTGGATGAAGGTGATGGCGGCGCGTTTCCTCGCGGGCGAATCGCGCGAAACGGCGGTAATGCTGTGGAGCGAGATATATCAATCGAGTACGGAAGACGCACTCAGGGAAAATGCACGCATCAACTTGCAACTGCTGCGCGCCGATGAGGACATCGATCACCTCAATGAAATCGCGGGGAAATATCTAGCGCGGGCCGGTCGTCTGCCGCACAGTCTGAACGAGATGATTCAAGCGGGCTTGCTGGGTGGAGAGCCGCTCGATCCGGCGGGCTACGCTTACGTGATCGGGAGCGACGGGAAAGCGCACCTCTCAGAGCACAGCCCGCTGTTCAAGCAGCAAACCGTTTACCGCCGGCCGTTATAGAGGCGGGTTGTGGCCAAGCCTTAACGTTCGGTGGCGCAGAGCAGCGTCATTTGCGGATCAATGACCAGTTTCCCGGGGTCGCGCTCCGAGACAAAATGGAAGGACGTTTCCGGTCCGCCGGCGATGACGCGGCCGAGGTAAGCGCCCCCGCTGCCGTAAAGCGGCACGGGAGCGACGAAGGAGTCCGGTACGCCGGTCTGCAGCAACTTGCCCTTCACGACAAATCCCTTCTCCGAGCGCCGCGTGGAATATTGCAGCTTGTAGTGTGGAATGCCTGTGCCGCGCACCCAGTCGGCGAAGAACCATTCCATGGACTGGCCGCCCTCGATGGCCATGGCGGGAGTCATCACGGCCTCCAGTTCGCGCTGCAAATCGTCGGTCGACAGCGAGCGATAGGCGTATTTCTTCTGCAGATTCTGCAGAAGCGCGATAAAGCGGGCGTCGGGATTCCTGGACTTAGGTTCGCGGAGCATTTCGTGAATCATGTGGATGATCCAGGCGCCTTTGCCGTAGACCAACTGGTCGAAACCATTCGGTGCGCGGGAGGAATCCAGGCGACTGCCAAGCGTCAGGGCGCCGATATCGGCGGGAGCAAGCTCCGCGCTACCCTTTTCGACCATACGCTTGCGGTAACGGTCGAGCCAGACATGCAATTTGTGGTCGGGAGATTTCTGGCTGTCGGCGAAGAGGATCGAAAGATAGTTAGCGAGAGCCTCGTCGATCCACTGGTCGCGATAACTTGACCAACTCACGACGTTGCCCCACCACTGATGGGCGACTTCATGGAAGGGAACCAGATCGTGAAAGTGTTCCTGACCGGTGGGGGAGAGACCCGCGCGCTCCTGAGCCGCGGCGGGCAGGTAGGAATAAGTGGAAAGGTACAGCAACCCGGGCCAGCCCTGGCCAAAGCTGCCGGGGATCTGAGAGACGCTTAGCTGGCGGACCGGCAGCGGACCGGAATAGGTCTCATAAAAACGAATGGAAGACTCGATATCGCGGGCCAGCCCTTTCAGGGCGTCGGCGGGGCTAGGGTCGGGCATGGGCATGCCGAGGTGTTCGCCGGCGCGTGCCTCGGCGGAAAAGGGACGCTGCTGCGCATGGAGGGCATCATCATCCGTGACCCGCAGCCGACTGAGAAGCGCCTGCTCCAACTGCCGGTTGGCATAGACATCGACGGAGTGGCCGTTGCCCGCGAGAGAGGCGAAGGCGTAGTCGCCGAGGTTGAAGCCGGCGACAGTTGCCGGGTTTTCCGTGCGCCAATGACCGGTGCGCTGATCGCCATCTTCTCGTTCGCTGATTTTGGTGCCGGTGGCGGCGAGACGCAATTTGCGCGGCCAATGCAGGGTCAGCTCATAGTCGGAGAACTCGGCGGTGTCGCCGAAGCGCGGAAACCAGCCTTCGCGGGCGCTGACGAACAGCACCCGATTGCCGGCGTCGCTGATGACGTCGCCATGATAGCGGAAGGTAATTTCCAGCTCTTCGTCCTTCTTGGGCCGCCGCGGCAGGACGACGAGCAAAGTGTCGCCTCCGCGGGCCTTACGTTCGTCCGAAGTGGTCGCATCGTTGGGATAGGTGAAGAGCGCTTCGCCGGCCAGGGTTGCCGAATCCACGCTGAGCAGGTGTGAGAACTCGAAGCCGACCCAGCGGTCGCCGTGCTCGCCGGCGCGCAGGCGAACGGTGGCTTCACCGGAGAGGGAGTTGTCCGGATGAATCGTGGCTTCAATGCGGTACCGAAGCGCATGAAAGGACGCTGCAGGGGGCCTGGTTCCCGCTGGGCGCGAGGAACTCCAGATGTCGTAGAACTCGCCCCGGTCGGTTTTTTGGGCCTGCCCGAGCATTTCAGGCTCTTCGCGGCTTTCGTCGTACAGGAAGTCGAAAGGCCCGCTCCGCACGCCGCCGAGAGCGGCGGCGAAATAGGGATGCGGGGAACCGGCCAGCGACTCGTAGAGGAACCGCAGGGCATGGGCGGGATTGCGGGCCGCCACCACAGTTTGCCACCGCTCGGCAAAGTTCGGATCGCTTTCTGGTGCGACCTGTGCCGTTTGCAGCTGGTGCAGGAGATCGGCGGCCGTGTCTTCGGTAAAGCGCATATATACCGTGGCGAAGTCTTCGTCCAGTACCGGTGCGCCGAGGAAATAGGCCAATTGCTGTTTTTCCACCGGATCGCGCGGGGTGGCCAGAATGTGACCGTGCCCGGAATAAACGGCGCCGGTAATTTTCCCGTCGAGGGGCGCGAAGAACGCCAGCACGCCTTCTCCAAACAGCAGTTTGGCGTCGCCGCGGCGGAGCTCGATGCGCTGGGCCGGATCGATTTTGTAGGTGGCGGCAGGGTCCGGCTGAAGCCGGTTCAGGGCCACGAGGATTTCGCGCGGTTCGCGGGGCGGCGCTTGCTGCGCAGGAATGCGAGTCCCGCAAAGCACGCCTAAGGTAGCGAAAATGAGGGCCCGGTGATGCATGCCGGCAGTGTATTCAGATAGGACATTGCGGGGCAAGGTTGCCCGGAACAGTTATGTGCGCAGTAGTACATTAAACGAATGCGCCGATGGAGCGGTGACGGCCGGGGATGGGTGTTGGTGCCCGCTTTGCTGCTGGCTGCAGCAAGCGCGCAAGCCGATACCATCGTGTTGAAAAATGGCCGGCGGATCGCTGCGCTGAGCGTTACCGCGGACGGCGACAAGATCCGTTACGAGACTGCGGCCGGGACCCTGACGCTGCCCATGGCAATTGTGGATCACATCGAGCGGGGCGGTGGCTCCGACGCAGCAGGAGTAGGCAGTGCGGATACCCTGTCTCTGAAACCTCCCGAAACCCATGCAGAGGATGGAAGGCTTGCCTCCGGCAAGGGCGCCGTGGAAGGGCGGGTTATCCGCGAAGGACAAGTGGACCGCGAGTATATGGCGGAGATCGAGAACCGCGCGAGTTCCGGGAGTTCTCTGGCCAATTGGAACGCTGCGGCAGCCCATCACTCCGCGGCCCAATTTGAGATGGCCCACAATGAAACGGATTTGGCGCTGGAGGACGAGCGCCGGGCGCTGACCTACGCGCCGGAACAGCCGGTGTTTCTTATGAACGTCGCGTACTTGTACCTCCGGCGCAGCGAGTATACGCAGTCGCTCGATTACCTGGAACGCGCCAGGCGCGTGGTACCGGAGGATCCGGACCTCGCCAAGCTGACCGGCTGGGCGTACTACGGATTGAACAAGCTCGATCAGGCGGTCGCGGAATGGAAGCATGCGCTGGCGCTGCGGCCGGACGCCGAGGTCGAAGCCGCCCTGGCCAAGGCGCTGCGCGACAAGCAGGAAGAAGAACGGTACAAGGAAAACGAGAGCAGCCACTTCATGCTCCGTTATAGCGGAGCCGCCGAACCCTCGCTGGCGCATGACGTTTTGCGCACCCTCGAGCGCCACTTTGATGCGGTGGAGTCGGAGCTGAGCTATTCACCGCCGGATGCTATTGGCGTGATTCTTTACACGCAACAGGCTTTTGCGGACATTACCGAGGCACCGGCGTGGGTCGGGGCGCTCAACGACGGCAGAATCCGCGTGCCCGTGCAGGGGCTGAACGGGGTGACGCCGGAGTTGTCGCGGGTGCTGAAACACGAGCTGACGCACAGCTTTATCCAGCAGAAGACGCGAGGACGTGCGCCTACGTGGATCCAAGAAGGTTTGGCGCAGTGGATGGAAGGCAAACGCAGCGACGCAGCCGCCGAAGCACTCGTTCGGATGTACGGCGCAGCGCCGGATCAGGTGGCGGCGCACTTCCGAGGCGACTGGATGAAAATGTCCAACGATGCGGCTGCGGCTGCCTATGCCTGGGCGCTGGCGAACGTGGAATTCATCATCAGCGTCGGCGGGATGAGCGACCTGGAACGGATTTTGGACCGGCTGGCGGCTGGAGAGTCGCCGGAGGCTGCCACCAGAGCGGTGATTGGGAGTGGCTACGCGGACTTGAGCAGCGAAACGGTGGAGTATTTGCGCAGAAACTATGGCCACTGATTTCGGGATCTATGTCCGCAGCCTGAACGAGCATACGGCAAAGCTCCCGCGGAGATTGCAGGTCGCGGCGCCAAGCAGGGAATTGACGGATTTCGCTCTGCCGCGGCTCGCTCCCGGGCGGCGCTGACTGGGCTCTTAGCTGTTCAGAAGTAGGGCGGCCAGCAGCGCGGCGCGTTCCGGCATCTTGCTCGCGACGACATATTCGCGGGACGAGTGAGCGCCGTCGCCGACCGCGCCCAAGCCGTCCAGGGTGGGAATGCCCAAGGCGGCCGTGAAATTGCCGTCCGAGGCGCCCCCCGCCGTGCCTTCGCCAATGCGCAGTCTCATCTGTTTGGCGAGCGACGAGGCACGCTCATAAAGGACGGCACTGTGCCGGTGTTCGAGCGGGGCGCGCTCGAAGCCGCCGCGAATCTCGAGTTTCGCTCCCGGCAGGATGGGTTTGAGGCCGCGCAGGCGCTTCTCGATGAGGCGCATGTCGGCGACGCGCAATGCACGCAAATCGAGCACGGCTTTGGCCCGTTCCGGAATCACGTTGGTGCGCGTTCCCCCGGCGATGATCCCAGCGTTAATGGAAATGCCGCGGCGCAGGTCGTTCCAAGTGTCGATTTGACCGAGCTGCAGCGCCAGCTCGTGAACCGCGTTGACGCCCTTCTCGGGAGCCAGGCCGGCGTGCGAGGCCTTGCCGTGGACGATGAGTTCCGCTTCGCCTACGCCCTTGCGTGCGGTTTTGAGCAGGCCTTGAGGGCCGAGCGAGGGTTCGAGCACGAACACCGCTTCGCTGCGCTTGGCCTCTAATTCCAGCAGCTTGCGTGCGGACCCGCTGCCGACCTCTTCATCGGAGGTCCACAGGAAGACGATTTTCTTCAGGAGCGTGTCGCTCAGCTGTTGCAACAACCGCAGCGCGAAGAGGGCTTGCACGATCCCGGCTTTCATGTCGAATACGCCGGGACCGAAGATACGGCCGTGAGCGACACGAAAGGGCATGCGGTCGAGCGTTCCGACGGCGTAGACCGTGTCGTAATGGCCAAGGACGAGGAGCTGCCCACGCCGCGTCTGGTGCTGCCGCTCGTAGGTGATACGCACATGGGCCCCGCGATGCTTCTGCTCGAGCAGTTCGACCAGCAGGCCGCGCTGTTTCCAGGTGCGCGCGATCAGGCGGGCGCAGCGGTCCGCAGCCGCCTTTTCCGTGCTCGGCGATTCTGCGGAGACGAAAGCCCGCAACGTTTCGAGCATGACCGGAAATCTCGGTTTCAGGGCGTTCAGGATGCTTATGGGTTGGCAGGCTTGATTCACGGTTCGCCGATGCTACCAATCCCGCCAAAACGCTGCAAATGCCCCGATCGTGCCGTTGACGGCACAATCCGCTCATCGGAACCGCCTGGGCATCCCGTATAATAGTAGTTTTGGCGGAGTGCCGGGTAAGACACCGGGAACGGTCAGCGCGACGGAGAGCCTCGGATGATCATGGACGTGTTGGAGATCCAGAAATATCTGCCGCATCGCCATCCTTTCCTTCTGGTCGACGGGATTTTGGAAATGGAGCGGTTGAAGCGGATCGTAGGTGTGAAGAACGTCAGCATCAACGAGTCATACTTTCAGGGGCATTTTCCAGGCAAACCGGTGATGCCCGGTGTGCTGATCATCGAGTCGATGGCGCAGACTGGCGGCTTGTTGCTTCTGATGGAAGTTCCCGACCGGGAAAACAAGCTGCTCTTTTTTGCGGCGGTGGACGGCGCGCGATTCCGGCGTCCGGTAGTTCCCGGCGAGCAGCTGAAGATTGAGATGACGGTGCTCAACTGGCGCGGAGATTTTTGCAAGCTGGAGGGCAAAGCTTTTGTGGACGGGCAGCTTGCCGCGGAAGCGACGCTCATGTGCAAGATGGTAGATCGGGAGCCGGGTCAGAAAGCGAAAGACACGGGAAAATGAGCGCTCCGGAAATCCATCCGAGCGCCACGGTCGCGGAATCGGCGAAGCTCGCGTGCGGCGTCAAGGTGGGAGCACACGCGGTCGTTGGTGAAGGCGTGGAGTTGGGCGAAGGCTGTGTAGTGCACCCGCACGCCGTTGTTTGCGGGCCGTCGCAGTTCGGAAAAGGCAATGTCTTTTATTCCTTTTGCGCGGTCGGTGGCGACCCGCAGGACTATTCGTTTGCGGGCGAGATTACGGAACTGGTCGCCGGCGAGAGAAACATTTTTAGGGAGTATGTGAGCGTCAGCCGCGGGACAAAGAAGGGCGGGGGCATCACCCGCCTGGGAAGCGAGAATTTCTTGCTGGCGTACTCACACATCGGACACGATTGCCAGATCGGCAGTAACAACCTGTTCGTCAATGCCGCGACGCTCGCTGGTCATGTGACCATCGAGGATTTCGCGACCGTCGGAGCGCTCTCGCCGGTGCACCAGTTTTGCCGCGTCGGGCGGTACGCCTACATCGGTGCTTCGACCGTGATTACCCAGGACGTTCCCCCGTTTTCCCGTATTGTGACCGAACGCGAGACCAAGTCGTTCGGAGCGAACACGATCGGGCTGGAACGCAAGGGCTTTTCACCGGAAAGAATCAAGGTGTTGCAGGACGCTTTCCGCCTGCTGTCACGCTCGAAGTTGAACACATCGCAGGCGCTGGCCGAAATGCGTGAGAGACTTGGTGCATCCGAAGACGTCCGCGAACTCGTCAAATTCATAGAGTCCGCCGAGCGCGGCATTGTGAAATAGGCAGGCCCTTTCGATTGATGAGCACAGGTAGTTCCAAAAGCAACGGCTGGGGACTCATCGCCGGCAACGGGCGCTTTCCGTTCCTAGTGCTGGAAGGCGCGCGAAGCCAGGGTATTGACATGGCGGTGATTGCCATCAAAGAAGAAGCTGATCCGAATCTCGTGGCGCACGCCGGACGCTTGCACTGGGTCAGCCTTGGCGAGCTCTCCAAAACGATCGATCTGCTGCACCAGGAAGGTGTCGGTCGGGCGGTCATGGCCGGGCAAGTAAAGCACAACAAGATTTTCAGCTCGATTCGGCCCGATTGGAAGCTGGCGAAGCTGCTGTTCGCGCTGCCACGGAAGAATACCGATGCGCTGATCGGCGCCGTGGCTAAAGTCCTCGAAGAAGAAGGCATCCAGCTCGTGGACTCAACGCTTTTTCTAAAGCCTTTGGTCCCCGAGCCGGGAGTGCTAACTCGGCGGGCCCCGAGCGCGCACGAAGCCGCGGACATTGCCTACGGTCTTGGCGTGGCCCGCCACATCGCCGACATGGACATCGGCCAGACCGTGGTCATCTCGGATCAGGCATGCGTGGCGGTCGAAGCCATGGAAGGTACCGACGAAACCATCATGCGCGCGGCGCACATCGCTGCTGGCAAACCCCTGGTGGTGGTGAAGGTCAGCAAGCCCAAGCAGGATATGCGCTTCGACGTGCCGGTGGTCGGCTTGCCCACCATCGCGACGATGAAAACGTCGGCCGCCACCGCCCTGGCCGTGGACGCGCGGCGCACTCTTTTCTTCGACCGCGCCGCGCTGATCGCCGCCGCCGATGAGGCCGGCATCGCCATTCAAGCCGTTACTCCGGACGGCCGCGGGGAACCAAACTCTCCGGCGAAGGGAATAGAGAGAAAATGACGACGGCGGGAAACCAGCGCATTCGTGTGGCCGTCGTAGGATGCGGCGAATTCGGCCGTAATCACGCCCGTGTTTGCCGCGAAATAGAATCGGCGCAGCTGACTGGGGTATTCGACACCGATCCCGATCGCGCCGCTGCATTTGCGAAAGAATTCCAGACTCGCGCGTTCTCTTCTCTGGAGGCGATGCAGGGTCAGGTGGACGCCGCTACGGTCGCGGTGCCCACAATCGCGCATGCGGAAGTCGGCTGCAGACTCATGCAACTCGGTATCGATGTGCTT
>Ga0306923_10005415_pt1 | contig 12438 bp, 11 predicted proteins | sample sta12Can44000108_FD_203841 | JGI IMG/M metagenome (GOLD analysis project Ga0306923, IMG submission 203841) | Lab enrichment of tropical soil microbial communities from Luquillo Experimental Forest, Puerto Rico - statanox.12C.anox.44.000.108 (v2)... | ecosystem: Environmental > Terrestrial >...
TTGGCGTTTTGAAGATTCCGTCGATCAATCTCGAGGTTCCGCTGCTTGAGGGAACGGACGATCTAACATTGAATCGAGCCGTCGGTCACATCGAAGGCACGGCGACTCTGGGAAGTTCGGGCAACATCGGTGTCGCCGGGCACCGCGACGGGTTTTTCCGTGGTCTGAAAGATATCCAAACCGGGGATGTCATCGAGTTACTAAATCACGATCGAATGGATCGCTACGTCGTCGATGAGATCCTCATTGTTTCTCCCGAGGAGACGTCGGTGTTATCCGATCGCCCGAGGCCCTCGCTGGTTCTTGTGACCTGCTATCCCTTCTATTTCGTCGGCAGTGCCCCGCTGCGGTATATCGTTCACGCGTCGAGGACAGCCCCAGGACAGCGAGAAAACGGACGGAACGACTAAATTCCCTGTGGGACAAAACCCATGGGTGTAAGTAGCAGGAAACTTCTGTAGGAGGATAGGAAATGAAATCAATATACAAAGCGTTGCTTGTGGCTTTGGCGTTGAGTGTCGGTTTCACTCTGAATCTCAACGCGCAAGTTCAGACTACGACTAGCACGACCACGGGAACAGCAGTAAAGGAAGTGCAAGTGGAACGCGGTGAAGTTGTTACTGTTGCCGGTAACGATCTGGTGGTGAAAATGGAGGACGGTACAGTTCGGCATTTGCCGAATATCCCGGAGAGCGCCAGAATTACCGTGGACGGCAAGCAACTCGGCATCCATGATCTGAAGCCCGGAATGAAATTGCAGCGGACGATTACAACTACAACGACTCCAAAGACCATAACCACTGTTCAGACTGTTACTGGAAAAGTCTGGTATGTCAACCCGCCGAATTCGGTGATTCTGACCATGGAAAATGGGGAGAACCAGTCGTTCAAGATCCCCAAGGGGCAGCAGTTCAATGTTGACGGACAAATGGTCGATGCGTTCGGCTTGAGGAAGGGCATGAACGTGAAAGCCACAAAGATTGTGGAGGTTCCCGAGACCGAGGTCGCAAAGCAGAGGAGTGTCACCGGCACGATGCCGGTACCTCCGACACCGCCCCCAGCCGATGCTCCCATTTTGATCGCCACGAAAGAACCAGTCGCTGGCGCACCGACGACGACAGCACAAGCGACGCCGGCGCCCGCAAAGCTTCCAAAGACGGGGAGTGAATGGCCTTTGGTTGGAATCCTCGGGCTGGCATTCATCTCGGCGTCTCTCGTAATCAAGTTTGTTCGCGTGAAACTCGGATTCTGACAATACACTATAAGGAGGGATTGGAATTCCGAACAACCCCTCCTCGCCTCTTCTCGCGGAAATACGATCGAACGTTAATCGTTCTCGAAGCAGCACTCATATCGAAGTTCAAAGGGATCGCATTTGCGCTTGCCGTGGTTGGTTGGGTTCCCTGCGGGCGGTGCAGGAGCGCAGCGACGAAAGCATACGGGAACAACAGGTACTACGGCGCTCCTGAAACGACCGTTGAGTATGTGATCTTCGTTGCCGATGGTACCGCTGGACAGCCAGAAGTGAAAGAAACGAACAAGAAACTCAAGCACGGCGAGAAGTACGAGTTCGATGTTGAACGGCCGGCCGGTCGTGTGATCAGGGTCAGCGCTTACTCGGAATCGGCATCTCTATTAGGGAGCGCAGTTTCGGCTTCGCCGCCAGCTGGTCATTGATCTCTCGGGAGCGGAACATATGCAACATGGATGGTTCTCTCGCGCAATAGTAGTGCGTTTATTGGCGCTCATCTTTGTATTTTTGTTTGGCTTCTTTGTTGGGCAGCGGAAGACCAGAGTGGTGCAGGCGCAGCGGACTGCCAATGTCCCTAAAGCGTGGGGCCACTGCGAAGGAGGAAATGAGAGTGGACTAATCTTTGAAGATTCCAACGGCGTCGTTCGCGTAGTGCGATTGACGGACGGGGCCTTGTCGCTACGATTTCACGCAACTGAGCATCGGGAAAAACAGATGACCGAAAAGAGCGCCTAACTACACGACTATGAGGTCAACACGAAACTCGCAGCATCGGTCGGGTTCCAGGTTAACTTTTCTGCAGGGCTTACTCCCTCTCGACAAAACACGCCTCGGCCCCGACATTGTGGCGGGTATTACCCTTGCCGCGCTCGGCATTCCCGAGGTAATGGGCTACACAAAGATCATCGGCACACCGGTGATCACGGGGTTGTACACACTGTTTTTGCCGGTCGTGCTGTTTGCCCTGTTCGGCTCATCGCGCCATCTTGTTGTGAGTGCCGATTCTGCAACCGCGGCCATGGTTGCCGCAGCCTTGACCTCCCTTTCCTTCACAGCAAACACGCCGCGCTATATCGAACTGACGAGTCTCATTGGCATCGTCGCAGCCACGATTCTGCTTCTGGCACGAATCCTCCAGCTCGGGTTCCTGGCCGATTTTCTATCGCGCACCGTGCTTGTGGGGTTTCTCTCGGGCGTGGGTGTGCAGGTTGCGACGGGGGAACTGCACGACATACTTGGAATCGAAAAGGGTGGTCACGGATTTCTCCGCCAATTGCTGTATACGTTCCAGCACCTGCGCGATACGCATTTCCCGACTTTGTTTATCGCACTCACAGTCTTGGCGACCATCGTCGCATTCGAATTGCTAGCACCGCGATTCCCCGGGGCCCTGCTCGCTGTGATTGGCATGACTGCCGCGAGCGCTTATTTCCAGTGGGCTGACCACGGTGTCCATGTGGTTGGCGCCGTGCCGAGTGGCCTTCCTCATCTCGGAATCCCACATATCAAATATAGTGACGTCATGATGGTGCTGCCCATCTCGTTTTCGTGCTTCATCGTGATTCTGGCGCAGAGTGCGGCCACGTCGCGTGCCTATGCGCTGAAGTACCGAGACCAATTCAACCAAAACGTTGACCTCGTGGGGCTCTCTCTGGCGAACGCTGCCGCGGGCTGCAGCAGCACGTTTGTGGTGAACGGCAGCCCGACCAAAACTGCGATGGTGGACACAGCCGGCGGACGAAGCCAATGGTCTCATCTAACAACCGCCTTCGTGGTCCTACTGGTCCTGTTATTTCTCACTCGGCCGCTGAGTTTCCTTCCGAGCGCTGTTCTAGCTGCGATCGTCTTTCTGATAGGGGTAAAGCTCATCGATCATCGCGGTTTGAGACACATTCAGCGCGCTGCACCAAGAGAATTCGCGCTCGCGCTGGTCACGGCGGCCACGGTGGTTATCTTTGGGGTCAAAGAAGGAATCATCCTCGCAGTGGTGCTCTCGCTGTTGCAACATGTGCGACATAGCTACCGCCCGCCGACGGGAGTGATCCTCCGGAATGCGACCGATTCTTGGGAGCTGCTGGAGGATCCATCGCCCGGAAAGATGGCAGCGCCAGGTTTGTTGATGTATTGGTTCGGTGCGGATCTCTTTTACGCCAATGTGGCCTATTTTGCTACGGAGGCTCGGAGACTCGTGCATGATTCGCCTTCGCCGGTTCGCTGGCTGGTGATCGACGCCAGCGCGATCACGGACATCGATTATTCCGCAGGACAGGGCTTAGCGGAACTTCAACAGGATCTGAGCAAAGTCGGCGTAACTTTGGCGTTGATTGTCATGAAAGTCCGACGCCAGGGCAAGCTTGAGCGGATGGGCCTGATCGAATTGATCGGTGCCAACTACATTTTTGAGTCACGTCAAGCCTGCCTCGCGGCCTACCAGTCCGAATCGTTCCCACAAAATAGCGCCTAACTAAGGTACGGAATCGGCGCCGGCACGCTAATCTGTTCCAGGAGTTCTCTTGATCCGATCGTGGCAGAGGTAAGTGCTTCGCGATGTGCGGGGAAAACGGAGTGCTGCCGAAATGCACGCGCTCACGCGCTTTTCGGTCCTATCGTTCTGAAAACCGACGGCGCTCTCCTAAACCTGCACGACAGCGGCCACAGCCTCGTTACCGGTAACGTCGTTTCTCGGGCACCGCGTACTCGCCTCGAGGGTAACCGGCCTGGAGAAGACTCTCGGTGGGTACGACCAAACAAACCATACTATTGACCGTCCGCGAAATAAAGCCTAATCAGTCTGGGAGTCGCGAATTATTTTTCATGCTTATGACGGCTTTTCCTGGAAGGACTCCCTGGCTTTTCGGCGCTGCTCTTCTTGCTCTGCGATTAGCTTATAAGCGACGTAATACTTGTAAATATTCGAGACGTAGTTCACGGTCTCGGCGCCGATGCGGTGTGCGGCGATAACTTCTACGTTGTTGAGCCAGACGTTTGGGTCGAGCGCTTTCTGTGCGGCTTCTGCGCGCAACTCCTTCACGCGCGCCGGGCCACAGTTGTAGGCGGCGAGGGTGAAGAGCACCTTGTTGAGGTCATCCATGGGCTCGCTGGCGTAAAGCCTATCCATCATGGAGCGGAGGTACTTGATGCCCGCGTGGATGTTGGCATCTTCCTTGTGAATGTCGCCTACTTTCATTTCCGCACCGGTCCGAGGCATGAGTTGCATGACGCCCATGGCGCCAACGGAACTCTTGACATGCTGGTTCAGGCCTGATTCTTGATAACCCACCGCCATCATCAGCAAGTAATCCATGCCATATTTCTCTGAATACTTGTGAAATTCTTCCTCAGTTTGTTCAAACCGCTTCATGCCCGCCGGGGAGACAGCTTGCTTGAGCATGTAACTCGAACCTGAGTATTCAGTGAGCACACGATTGCCAAATGCAGTGCCCTGACGATGCGTTTTGACAAATTCGTTGATGATGGCCAAGAGCTTCGGCGAGTCCTTGCGCACAGCCCATCCAGTGGCTTGCCCCGACGCAACGGCGATGTCGGAGTGAACTTGCAGCTTAGTGAGCAATTTGCTCCACAGTTTTGCCGTCCAATCATTTACTACAATTGTTGGCAGCAAACCTGCATTGACCATTTCCAGAATGTCTTCGTCTAAAAGGTCCTCCGGCACGACCCGGAGCTTCATAGCAGGTTTCTTTTCCTTCTGAAAACGTTCGTTTAGACGCTCCAGATGCTTCCAGTAGCTCGATGTCTTGCGGACGAACACCTCCTTGCCCGCCAAGTCATCGACGGAAGCAAGTTGGGGAGAATTGGGCCCGGTGACCACAATCTCGTTAATGCCGCTGACAGTGGGGTCGGAAAACTCGACTAGTTTGTTGCGCTCGGGGGTGATAATTAGGCCGCCAATCAGGATGTCGAGATGGCCGTCAGTGAGGTTTGAGGTTGCCTTGTTACGTGGTGTGACTACAAAAATGACATAAATTTTGATGTTCTTGTGCTGTTGCCCTCGATACTTCTTATTCAAATACTCTTCAAATGCCTTACCGCCCTCGTAAGCGACACCGTACTGAACGCCCTTGACCGCGTAATACAGAGTCTTGGAATAGGGAACGCCGACACGGATGACCTGATGTTTCAGCATTACATCCAGATCTCCCGTCCACGGCTTTGTTGTTGCTGTTGGCGGTGCGACGACAGGAGCCTTGGTTTGCGGAGTGGATGATTGGGCAAGCCCCCCGGGGGGCACAACCGAAACAAAAAGGAGGCACGAAAAGGCCAACACCGAGCAATCTCTGAGCGGAAACATAAGTAAGAAAATATGTGAAAAATCGCTCGACTTCAATCCTTCAGGCCAGAAGGTCCTGTTATAAAAGAACCTGAACGTGTGCTGAAAATGAAAGGGTTAGAACTACGTGGGCCTTTTCATGCCTGGTGCCGGGGAAGCGGCCCTCCTCAGGCTTGCGCCTAGCACAGTTCATTCCGGAACGCTACCCTGGCTAGGTTTTGACCGAGTACAGCCAAACAGATCGGTTCTCCAGGGGAAGCATGGTCAGATCAACTGATTAGATGGTGTTGCATCGACCGGCTGAGCTGGCAACTAGGAACATGCCCGGTTTGCCGACGAGTCCCGGCATGTGAGCCGCCAGAATACGAACCGTCGCACAATCTCCGATTCTTCCTTGCTTCGCCAGGGTCTTGGGCGATGCCACCTCGGACTGGCGAAAGTCTTTATAAGATTATGTATTGATGCTACATACGATATCGCGTTCGCCTGTGCTTTCATTCGCCCCCCACCGGCAGTAATGGCACCGTTCTTTGAAAGCGAAGCCCGGCCGCCTCGATCAACCCCCTCTGAAATATGACGCCGTGTCCTTGCCACAGCTGTCTGAACACAGCCCTCCAGCAAATCTTGCCGCTGGCAGCAAGGACTCGGGGAGCCAATTGGGGGTTGTTGGGGGTCCCCGAGTCTTGTTGTGTGTCCGGGTCGGCGGACTTGCGCCGACCGTGCCTAAGTGGTTTCGCTTTAGGTTCTAGATGTCGCCCGTCCCCAAACAACTAGGGATTACCCTAGTTGAGCGAGTCCTTGCCAAAAGTTATAACTCAGCCTGATTGATTAGCTATTAAGTGCTCAGACGATAAGTACAAGTCTCTCGAAGGTCGGGAGTTTTCAGTGGAGAACCACTTAGTGATGAAAGCCGCGCTCCCACGTTGGTCTTGGTTGGCAATCGTGTGGCCCGCTGGCACCGTCTTTGCCGAGGAGGCAGAACGCGGCCTGCCGCAGTCCGCGATCAAAATCGAACATTGGGGCGGCTTCGTTACCAACTCCATGGTCGTCAGTTGGGTTGTCGCCATCGCCTTGATCATTTTCGCTAGAATCGCGACGCGCGACATGAAAGGTGTTCCCGGCGGGGCTCAAAACCTCCTGGAATGGCTGGTCGAAGGTCTGTACGGCTTTTTGGAGAGCATCATTGGCCCGCATTTGGTCAAGCGGACGTTTTGGTTTTTGGCAACTATCTTCATTTTCATTCTCTCTGCAAATTGGTTTGGTCTCATTCCCGGAGTTGGCACGATTGGATGGGGACATCAAACTCCCAACGGCTTCGAGGTTGACCAACCGCTGTTCCGCGGAGCGAACGCCGATCTGAACCTTACGTTCGCCATGGCGCTTATCTTTTTCGCCTGTTGGATCGTCTGGGCGGTGCGGGAAGTTGGTCCGACCGGATTCTTGAAAGAGTTGTTTGCGCCGAAGGGCGAGACAACTGGGTTTTTGAAGGTGCTGATGATCGTCGTTTTTTTTGCATCCGGCTGTTTGGAAATTGTCTCCATTCTGTTTCGGCCCATCTCCCTTGGTTTTCGTCTCTACGGCAACGTCTTCGCCGGCGAAACCATGCTGGATACCATGGCTCGTCTGAAGCCTGGCCTCGGCTGGCTGCTGCCTATTCCGTTTTATTTCATGGAGTTGTTGGTGGGCTTGGTGCAGGCGCTGGTTTTCATGTTGTTGTGCGCTGTGTTCACGCTGCTGATTTGTCAGCACGACGAAGCGACATCGGTGGCGAAGTCTAACACCTAGTAAAGAATTCCGTCAGCTTGACCGTGTTCAATCGCGGGAGCCGGCGAGATAGCAAAGGAAGGTACGGCCTATGTTTGCATGCATATTGGCAGGGGAGTTAAGCGGAAGTCTCCATGTTGGTTTGGCCGCGTTGGGCGCAGCGCTGGCCGTGGGATTGATCGGCATGAAAGCTTCTGAAGCGGTGGGACGTAATCCCGGCGCATCCACGAAGATTATGGTCCAGGCAATTCTGGCCATCGCCTTCGCAGAAGCAATCGTCTTCTACGCCTTGTTCCTAGTGAAACAGTAGGACCGGGAGGGCAGCGCCATGAATACTCTTATTTTTCTGATCGCCGCCCAGAGCGACGGCCAGATCGCGCAGATCGCCCGTACCTTTGGCGTAGACTGGCCGCACTTGGGAGCGCAAATCATCAGTTTCTCGATTGTGTGCGCCGTCCTCTACAAGTTCGCCTATCGGCGCATTCTCGCGATGCTGGAACAGCGGCGTCAACAAATCGCGCTTGGGATCGCTAACGCCGAAAAAATCAAAGCGGAGCTAGATAAGACCGAAAGCCAGCGTCTAGAGGTAATAGCGCAGGCCCACACCCAAGGCTCTAAATTCATCGAAGAAGCCCGGGCTGCAGCGGCCCGCGTGCAGCAAGAGGAAACCACGAAAGCCATTGCCGCTGCCGAACAGATCATGAAGAAGGCGCACGAAGCCGCCGCTCAGGACCACGATCGAATGCTTGCCGAACTCAAACGCGAGGTCGGCAATTTAGTAGTCCAGGCTACGACAACGGTCACCGGCAAGATTCTTACTGCAGAAGACCAGCGACGCTTGGCTGAAGAAACTTCCAAACAGATTGCGGTCTAACGATGAAGATCACCAAAAAAGCGAAACGCGAAGCCAAGCAGCTGTACCGCTTTTGCTTGCTGAACGGATTGCTCGACGAGAACCGTGCCAGGCAAGTCGTGCAACGCGTTGTCGCGACGGGTGACCGGGATTGCCTTCCCATCCTCACCCATTTTCTACGGTTGGTAAAACTCGACTGTGCCCAACACACGGCCACCATCGAAAGCGCCACCCTGTTACCGGCCGATTTACAAACGATCGTCCAAACCGAACTGGCGCACCGTTACGGGCTCGGGTTGACTGCGGCGTTCGCACAGCGCCTGGAATTGATTGGCGGGATGCGAATTCAAGTGGGATGCGATGTTTATGACGGCAGTGTGCGTGCCGGACTGGAAGCGTTGAAGAAACGTTTCTGAACTAAGGTGACTATGGCAGACCTACTAAATGAAATTAAGGCGCAAATCGCAGGCGCGAAGATGACGGCTGCGAAGCAAAACGTGGGTGTCATCCGCGAGGTTGGCGACGGCGTTGCCAAGATCGAAGGCTTGAGCGATGCCATGCTCAACGAGATGATCGACCTCAGCAACGGAGTCACCGGTTTGGCATTGAATCTCGACGAGACCGAAGTCGGCGTCGTGATTCTCGGAGACTACACACAACTCAAAGAGGGCGGCGAAGCACGCACCACCGGCAAGCTTTTGCAAGTGCCCGTGGGAAAGGGCCTGCTGGGCCGCGTCGTGAACCTGTTGGGCGAGCCTATCGATGGCAAAGGACCGATCAGGAGCGACAAGACCTATCCGGTGGAAAAAACCGCTCCCGGTATTATTCGCCGCCGCTCCGTCAACCAACCGGTACAGACCGGAATCATGCCGATTGATGCGATGATTCCGATTGGCCGCGGCCAACGCGAATTGATCATCGGTGATCGTGGTACCGGTAAGACAACGATCTGCATCGACACGATTATCAGTCAGGCTCGCCTGAATAAAGCCGCCGAATTGGCGGGTGACAAGGACTACCGACTGCTCTATTGCATCTACGTCGCGATCGGTCAGAAGCAGTCGACGATCGCACGCGTAATCTCGGTCCTCGAACAAGCCGGCGCGATGCCGTACACGATCGTTGTGGCGTCCCCCGCTTCGGACTCCGCCGCCAACCAGTATCTCGTGCCGTTTGCTGGCGCAGCGATGGGCGAGTGGTTCATGGATAACGGCATGGACGCGTTGATTGTTTACGACGACCTGTCCAAGCAGGCTGTGGCCTACCGGCAAGTGTCGCTCCTGTTGAAGCGCCCGTCGGGTCGCGAGGCGTACCCCGGCGATGTGTTTTACCTGCACAGTCGCTTGCTCGAACGCGCGGCGCGGGTCGGCGAGAAGTATGGCAACGGCTCGTTGACGGCTTTGCCCATCATCGAAACGCAGTCCGGCGACGTTTCGGCGTACATCCCGACTAACGTTATCTCGATTACGGATGGACAGATCTTTCTGGAAACCGATTTGTTCCACCAAGGCGTGCGGCCTGCAATCAACGTCGGAATCTCGGTCTCGCGCGTTGGGTCGGCGGCGCAACTCAAGGCCATAAAGCAAGTGGCCGGACAACTCAAGGGCGATCTTGCCCAGTTCCGCGAGTTGGCGGCGTTCGCGCAGTTCGGCTCCGACCTCGACGAAAAAACGCAAGCGCAGATCGATCGCGGCAAACGCATCATGGAGATTTTCAAGCAGGGGCAGTACAACCCGATTCCGGTGGAGATCCAGGTGGTCGTGATCTGGGCCGCGCAAAACGGTTATTTGGATCAAGTGCCCGTGGAGCGGGTGAAGGAGTTCCAGAATAAGTTGACGGAATATTTCACCACGCGCAAAGGCCAGTTGTTGGCCAAGATCGGAAGGGAAAAGGAGCTCAGCGACGCGTTGAAGACCGAGTTGAAGGCGGCCGCCGAAGAATTCAAGCAGACTTGGAAATGAACATGAAATGGTGAGATATGCTCAGCCCACGTGAACTTCGCCGACGAATCAAGTCCATCACCAGCACCGCCCAGATCACCCGCGCGATGCAAATGGTGGCGGCGTCGAAGATGCGCAAGGCCCAACAGACCACACTCAAGACGCGGCCGTTCGCCCAACTGCTGTACCGCATCCAGCGGTACGCCACGACCCACGCCCGTGAGTTCGTCCATCCGTTGCTGGAAGTGCGTGCCGCTCGTAAGCGCGCGGTGATCCTCATCGGCACGGACAAAGGGTTGTGCGGGGCGCTCAACACCAACCTGTTTCGAGTGGCAGCGCAGTTTGATCCGGCGACGACTATGTTCATTGCGGCCGGCAAGCGCGCAGCGCAGTTTGTCGCGCGGACCCACCGACAGTTGGCGGCCGAATTTTCGTTTGGGGACTCGCCGCGATTCGACGAAGCCCGGCCGATTGCCAACTTCGCTCGCGATCTATTTTTGAAGGGCGAAGTGGATGAAGTGAAGGTCGTCGCCACGCGATTCATCAACACCCTTTCACAGAAGGCCACTGTGGTGGAGTTTCTGCCGATTGGTGAAATCAAAGACCTGAAGATCCCTGGTGCGGAATCTGAAGCGGCCCGGACTTCCGACACAACCGATGTCCTCTTTGAGCCCAGTCCTGAGGAGGTTCTGTCCTATCTCCTTGGGCACTACCTAAATATTTTTATCTACAGGGCTTTGTTGGAAGCCAAAGCCAGTGAGCAAAGTGCCCGCATGGTGGGTATGAAGAACGCCACGGACAGTGCTACAGATCTGGCCAATGATTTAACCCTCGAATACAACAAGCTACGGCAGGGCAATATCACTAAGGAACTGCTCGATATTGCCGGCGGCCAGCTCGGAAATGAGTAGCGAAAGAGTGTCACATGAATAAAGGCAAAATTGTTCAAGTCGTCGGTCCGGTCGTAGATGTTGAATTCACGGAGAATCTTCCAGCCATTTACAATGCGTTGACCGTCGAATTTAAGGTCGACAAGGAGCAGGTCAAACTGACACTCGAAGTGCAGCAGCATCTCGGTGATAACTGGGTCCGGTCAGTCTCCATGTCCGGCACGGAAGGTCTCAAACGCGGCTACGAAGTCATCGATACCGGCGCGCCCATTTCTGTTCCCGTCGGAGACGGAGTGATGGGGCGAGTGCTGGATGTGTGTGGCAACCCGGTCGACGAACGAGGACCGGTCAAAACAGAGAAGTATTACCCGATCCACCGGCCGGCGCCCAAGCTAGTGGACCAATCGCCCTCGCCGCAAGTTCTTCCCACGGGCATCAAGGTCCTCGACTTGATATGTCCCTTCCTGAAAGGTGGCAAGGTCGGCGCATTCGGCGGTGCCGGCACGGGCAAGACCGTTATCATCATGGAACTGATCAACAACATTGCCAAGCTCCACGGCGGTGTATCGGTGTTCGCAGGCGTCGGCGAACGCACTCGCGAGGGCAACGATCTCTATAAAGAAATGTCGGAAGCCGGAGTCATCAAGCAAGACAATCTCGGGGCGTCGAAAATCGCTCTGGTGTACGGCCAGATGAACGAACCGCCTGGCGCGCGCCTCCGTGTCGCCTTGTCCGGCCTTGCCATGACCGAATATTTCCGCGATGAGAAGAATCAGGATGTGCTCCTGTTTATCGACAACATTTTCCGATTTTCGCAGGCGGGATCCGAGGTGTCGGCCCTGCTCGGCCGCACCGCTAGCGCGGTCGGTTACCAGCCGACTCTTGCAGCTGAAATGGGCGTGCTCCAGGAACGTATTACCTCGACCAAGAAGGGTTCGATTACCTCGTTTCAGGCGGTGTACGTACCGGCCGACGACCTAACCGATCCGGCACCGGCCACCACGTTCGCGCACTTGGACGCAACCATCGTTTTGGAGCGGTCCATTGCAGAGTTGGGCATCTACCCGGCGGTTGATCCGCTCGCCTCGACTTCCCGGGCTCTCGCGCCGGAAACTGTCGGCCAGGAACACTATGACGTCGCGCTCGGCGTGCAGCGCGTGCTCCAGCGCTACAAGGATCTGCAAGACATTATCGCGATTCTCGGGATGGATGAACTGTCACCCGAGGACAAGACTGCGGTGTTGCGCGCCCGCAAGATTCAACGATTCCTGAGCCAGCCCTTCACCGTGGCGGCCGTGTTTAGTGGACGCGAAGGAAAACAAGTTCCGGTGGCCGAAACGGTGCGTGGCTTCAAAGAGATTCTCGACGGCAAACACGACGCTGTGTCGGAAGGTGACTTTTACATGAAAGGCGGGATTGACGAGGTCAAACCGAGTTGAGACATGGCTGAC
>Ga0306923_10005416_pt1 | contig 12436 bp, 11 predicted proteins | sample sta12Can44000108_FD_203841 | JGI IMG/M metagenome (GOLD analysis project Ga0306923, IMG submission 203841) | Lab enrichment of tropical soil microbial communities from Luquillo Experimental Forest, Puerto Rico - statanox.12C.anox.44.000.108 (v2)... | ecosystem: Environmental > Terrestrial >...
CGCCGACGGGCGGGTTGGTGCAGTTTTGGCCGGTGTGGTGGTCGCAGGCTTGGTTCACGGAGGTGTTGGCCTCCTCGACGCGGGGCAGGTCGGTCTCGAACGCGAAGGTCCCGAACCGCTGGTTGAAGCTGCCGCCCGGGCCGAGGCTGCGCGGTGAGGAGAAGTAGGCCGCGGTCGCGAAGTTCGCCGACCCGTTGGGCCAGTCCGGGTGGTAGGCGTAGCCGTCGAAGTCGGTGTCGGTGCCGGTGCAGCCGGGGATCAGCGGGCCCTTGACGCAGAAGTTGTCGTCGCCGTCGGCGTTCACCGGCTCGAAGTGGCCGATCTCGCCCGACTGGCTGATGTTGAAGGTGTGCGCCGCCCAGGTCGTCCACGCAGTCGGCTGGCCGTTGGCCAGCGGCGCCGCGGCCGTGTTGTACATCGGGTGGAAGGCGTACGGAGCGCCGTTGCACGTCAGGTTCACCGGGTCGAAGAGGATGTGGCGGAAGCCGTTGGCGACGCTGGCCACCATCGAGCCGCTCTCGCCGGTGTTCTGGTCGGTGACCGCGGCCGACAGCCCGGCGGCGGTGTCGTTGATGTTGACCGTGATCACGTCGCCCTGGTTCATCCGCAGCACGTCATTGGTGGGGTTGAACGACTGGTTTTTCTGCGTGTCCGGTCCGGGCGGGCCGATCGGCGCCCCGCTCTTGGTGAGGTAGGCGAAGTTGACCGGCTCGGAGCAGTTGGGGTTGGCGATCGCGCCCGGGACATTGCCGGGGCCGTGCAGCGCGCCGAACTGTGCCTGCAGGCTGTCGATCGTCAGCGCCGCGCACCAGTGCGTCTTGTCACAGGAACCGAACGACTCCATGCCCGGCGGGTAGAACTGGACCTCCAGGAAGGCCGCGCCGGCGTGGTCGGCCCGCGGCGGGACCTGGATGTTGCCGTCGCTGTTCGGGGTGCAGACCTTGGTGCCCTCGGGGTAGCTCTCGTTGTCGCACAAGACCATGCCGAACCAGAAGGTGACATCGTTCTGGAAGGTCCACACCGGGCCGGTGAAGCTGCCATTCGGCTTGCTTGCCGGCTCGACCGGAAGCTTGACCTGGTAGCTCTCGCTGCCGCCGGAGCCGGGCTTGCTGGAGAAGAACTCGGCGGCGGGCTCGTCGTGGCCGATGTAATGGCCGTTGTCATCGAAGCCGTACTCGCTGTTGGAGGCGATCTCCGTACAGTCCATGCCGCGCCGGACCGGCTCCTGGATCAGGCTATAGCCGTTGCAGTCCAGACCGCCGGCCGAGTTGACCTGCTGGCTCGCGTCGGCGGCATGGGCGGTGCGCACTGGGTGCGCGGGGCTGGCGGCCGCCGCAGTAGCGCCGGCAACCAACAAGATTGCGGGAATTGCCGCAAGTCGGATGACCTTCATATCCCACGCTCCGCGATGAGCCCGGTCACCGGCTGGGCTGGCTCCCAGCACCTCGATGTGCCGAGCTCCCGGGCGGAGCCTAACACCTGGACGGCCGCCCGGATAGGACCCAGAAGATCTGTTCCATGGCGCTGACCTCGGCAAATAAGGTCAACCGGGGCGGAGCCAGGCACGCCGGGACAGATGACCCCGTTCCCGGGCCGGGTGCACGGGAACCGGCCATCCTACGGGCGCCCAGGGCCGTCGCCGTCGAGCGGGCATGCCGCCCGCCGTGCATGCTGCGCCTATGATCACTTTTCCTATCGCTCCCTCGCGTGCGGGAAAGAAGGGAACGGCCGGAAGATCATGCTTCTGACCGTCTCGCCTGCCACGCAGACCCGGGCAGCCTGCTCGTGGCCGGGGAACTGCCGGGAGCGCCGGTGACCGGGGAGCTGGTCCCGCGCCGCGACAGCGTGCTCATCATCCGGTACGCCGGCCCGGTGAGGACGTGGCGCCCAGGCGCGGTGAGCTGTTGACCATGCCGAGTGGCACAGAATGATCCTTCTGCACGGCGCTCAGCCCACAGACGGGACGCATCCTCGGCGACCAGATCGGCGGCTACGGGCGCGCCGTCCTCAAGGCTCTCGCGCTGTCGGCAACAGAGAACGGCGACCTGTCTTCATGTTTATGCGCTGGCCGCCGGACCGGGAACGTCCGCTACTGCCGCATTGACGGAGCGGCGCGGTGAAGGATATGCGGCTCGGCACCCTGGTCGGCACCAGGACCGCGCGCATCGCCTCCGACCCGCCGCCAGCAACCTGCTCGATGACGGCAGCCCGCTGACCCTTCTGCCGACGGCCGGCTGCGCGCCGGCCATGAGCTCATCAACGGCATCGGCGTGCCGGCCGGAGAAGACCCTGCCATCGCCCAGGCGCCACCCTGCTCGGCGGCCGGCCAGACGCAGCAGGCGTGGATGCCCGGCGCGAGGGCATGGCCACCGCAATCGGCCGGCCGGTGCCGCTCCACTCGTCCGGAAGGAACAGCCAGCCGCAATCCTGCGGCCGGTTAGCCGGCCGGCTCAGCCGCCGGGTATCGAGGTGAAAGGGCAGTCAGCCCTGTAACGGGGAGCGCCGATCCGGCATCTGGGATTGGTGTATCAGGATGCTGCAGCACCCCCTCCGTCTCAGCAAGGGGCAACCATCCCTCTCACCGGTTCCAGGGAAGGAGACGGTCATGGCGCTTACTGCCATCGACAACTACGAAGTGATGTATTCATCGGCTCCGTTCGTGCCGAGAATCTGGCTGATATCCCAGGGAAATTTCATCGGCCAGCTGATCTTCATGCCTGACGGATCGCCACTGCCCGGCGACACGCCGGGTAACCTTTACTACCACCTGGAGGACTTCGAGAACCTCCTTGAGGTCCTGGCGTCCGACAAACCCACGTACCTTCTCTTCGCGGGCACCGGTCCAGGAAACGAGAACGGTATCCTCACCGCGCCCGAACCAGTCGGGGCAGGGGTCAGCATCTAGCGCTGCAGGCCTGCTCACACCGTGGGCAAGAAGCGCGCTGCATGGTCATGCGTCGTGGCCGTCGCATAGGAAGATCTGCATCTGCCGCTTGGGCAACCTTCTGGGCTTGCGGAGCGCGGCTGATATGGCGTTCGATCAGTGTGCATGGGCATCCGCGTAGTGGCGGTCGATATCGGTCGGTGGGGTCGTCCTCCAAGTTCGCGTGGGCAGCGTTCGATGCGCCGGGGCCGCAGCCTGATCGAGGCCGGAACGGACCGGGGAACGGCGGTCTCGGCGCTGGCGTCTGGCCTGCTGGCGGGCGCCCAGGCAGCGTTGCTGCTGGAGGCGCCGATGTCGGTCCCGGTCCCTGGCAGCCAGCCCGGCGCGTGGCGCAGGCTGGGGAAGGCGCGGGACGGAGAGGGCAGCAGGCCATGGTCGGCGGAGCCGACCACGTCGGGCGCCATTCGATTGACGGGTTACGGCCTGACCCTGACCGTTTTGGCCGATCTTGTGTCGAGCGCCATCTCGTCCGCGGCTGCCACCTTTCCCTTGAGGCGGATGGTCCCGGTGCCGGGGTCGATCACGTCGACGACTTTGGCCAGCAGTCTGGCGGTGTCCTCGTTGCCGGACCCGTGGGCGAGCGCGACCGCCGTGCCCAGCCTGGCGGTCGCGGTGCCCTCGTCGCCTGCCTTGCGGGCCTCGAGCCCGTCCTGGATGGCCTGGGCGAGTTCGGCCTGCCCGGTGTAATGGGCGACATGGCGGCTGATCCGCGTGGACAGCTCCTCATCCTCGGTCCAGATCGCCCGGGCCAGCCCCTGGCCCAGGGTCTGCGGGCCTGATGCCGTGTTCACGATCAGGCTGACCCGCGCAGCGAGCATCTCCTGGCCGATCGCCCCTGGTTCGACGTCCACGCACAGGTGGTAGTCGCGGCTTTCGTTCCCCCATGCGCCGGTCGGGTAGTCACCCGCCTGGGGTGCCTGTGGCTGCGTGCGCCTGGAGGTGAGGTCCTCGACGGCGGGCGCGACCTGCTTGATGAACCGGACCCTGGCGTGCTGCGGCACCCATACCCGCAGCATGACATCGGCTATCTCCTTGGCCATCGATGCCTGCATCATCGCCTCGAAGTCGGCCGCCAGCCCGGACGGATCGGGCACGATGTCGACGCTGCCCAGCAGGGCGGTGGAGATCTTGCGCAGCTCATCGACGTTCCAGTCAGTGCCCACGCCGCGGCAGTCGCACCGGAAGAGCCCTTCGCATTGCCTGATCGCGGCCGCGAGCCTTCCGGGGAATTGCATGTTCTGCCCATCGGTGAGCAAGATCGCGTGCCGGAGGGTGTCTTCGCGCGTCTGGAATATCTGGCGTGCGAGTAGCAGCCAGTTCCCGATCGCGGTTCCGCCGCCTGCGGACAGCCTGGCAAGCGAGCTTTTGGCGGCCTCACGGGTATTGGCGCCGGCGATTGCCAGCGTGCCGTCTTCCGGGTAGATCGCCCGGGCCCGCCGGCTCCCCGCAATGACGGCGAATGCGACTCCATCCCGGATGACATCGACAGCGGCACCGGCTGCCCGGCATGCCATGTCCAACTTCGCCATCGGCACGAGCATCGATCGCTCCGGATCGATGCTCATGCCCATCGATCCGGAGCGGTCGATGATGATGATTTCCGCAGCGCTTGGCGCGGCCGCCGGCCCCTCAGCCGCCGTGCCGCCAGACCTGACGGTCACGATCGCATTGACCTCGCGGGCCCGGACAGGCAGGTATTCGTTTTGGAAAACATCGACGGTGAAATCCGGTGCAGTCACTGCGGCACGCTCCCTTTGCTTTGGCGGACAGCGTAAGCCCGGCCGCGGGAAGCCGGAGCTCAGACGCACCACAACAGGCGACGAAGGCGACGCGGGCGTCGCCGAGGAGTCACTGCCAGCGCCCTGTTCTGCCGCATAGCGCGTCGGCTCGCGTCAGGGTGTTGCTCGATTCAAGACGCGATAGTCGACCGCTAGTGGCAACCGTCAGCCAGGCGCTCACATCTAGCGAACCCCGAAGGTTGCGCAACTCGTCGTCACGCTTAGCAACAGTAGAACTTGAAGAGAACGCGCATACTTCCGCCTGATATGGCACGAGTGCTGGCAGGTCGGCATCATGGTGATAGCAGCGCAAAAAAGGATGTTCTGCATGTGTCTCGATACCCGCTTGTCGGCTGATCTGGGCACCTGGTTGCTTATCGGTGCAGGTGGCGAAGAACTACTGAGCCAAAAGGATCCGGTCGCCGCGACCGAGAGCCTGGGACGGCAACGGTACTTCGGCTGGTGACCTGCGGCGGAAGATGGGATGTCCATGACGTGCCGGGCCGGGTGGCCTGGTGCCTTGAGGTAACTGTTCAGTCCCCGGGGACCGGCTCGATGGTTCGCAATGGCACCCATCCCTCGCTGCCTGCCGCATTGCGGACCCTTGCCCAGCCGCTCGGGTCGTCCCGCTCGATCAGGATCAGTTCCTCCCCGGCAGTGGTGGCAAGCTCAGTGGTGTCGTAGCCGGTGAGGACCTCAGCGGGATCGGATGAGGTATCGAGGTAACGCTCGGGGACCCATCCGGCACCGTTGCCGGTGGTAATGAACACGAACGCGGGCCACTCGGTGTCCCGCTGCCCGACTCGCACTTGTTGGCCGGGCACCACTTGGATGGGCGGCCGGTCCGGGATCTGGTGGGGCGCGGTGGCGCGCAGCCTGATCATGCTGGCATTGTTGCGCAGTGCGGCGGCGCTGGGCGAAGACAGCACCGCGGCCGGACGAGGCGCCGGTTACCACAGCCACCGGGGCGGGGCTACCGAGGGATGACATTTCGCTGCTCCTTTTGCTCCCGGCGACCGGCCCTGTCTACGCAGTCCGCTTCCGGGGGCGGTCGTGGCTCGGTGTTATTTGAGTTCGATGCGGATGGCGTGGTAGCGGCGCTGGTCGATGTTCTGGACCGAGTGCGGGCCCTCCGGTTCCATCCAGCGCACGCGCACGCCGGATGCGGACCGGGAGAGTGCCGGGGACTCGACCACCAGGGCATCGCCCTGGTAGTACCTGATCCGGGCCGGCTCGTCGACGATCATCACGCCCGGCGCCTGGTGGGTGTGCTCGGGTTCGCGTTCTCCCGGCTCGATCACCACCTCCAGCACCCGCACCCGGTCGTTTTCCAGCACCAGGCGGTGGGAGCCCGGCGCGGCCAGCAGCGCGTCCATCGCCGGCGGCCATGGCCACGGCCGCCCGCCGGGCCTGGCCGGGCTCATGACCCGGCCAGGGCGGCGATGACGCCGGCCCGGCGGCGGGTCTCGGCGGCGAGCAGGCCGGCGACCAGGGCGAAGCTGACGTCGTCGCGGCCGCGGACCTTGTCGAGGAGGGTCTGGCAGGCGCCGATGATGATGTCCAGCCGGTGCCGGGCGTAGCCGGCCACGGCGCGCGGGCTGGAGCAGTCCGGGACGGCGAACGGCCTGGTGGCCGCCCGCCTGACGCCGGAGCCCGCCTCAGCCCGGCAACTGACAGGCACGCTCGCAAAAGGAGTAGCGAACGATGAGCAAACCAAGCCCGCTCTGCCTAGCTGACTGGCGGGACGGTGACACACCACTGGCGTTGATAATGGCCGGCACCGTAGCCGGTCCCCTGGGCGAGGAACCACCACCCGTTCTGCGGAAAAGCTCTGTTTATCCGAACGGACGGTGGTGCATTCCGGCAGCAACGACCGCCGCTGCGTCCTTGGTGTCATGTAGATCTGGGACTGCACCGGCGGCGCGAACCAGCAGTGGAACGTGCCGAGTTGAGTCACCGTCCGGCCAGGTGCCGCTCTAGCCCGTCCAGCAGGCGGGCTAGGCCGAACTCGAACAACTGATCCAGGTCAAGCTCTATTTCGCTGTTGACCAACCGGTTCAGTAGCGGGAAGTCGCCGGTGCCGGCGATGACGCGGAAGCCATGCTCCTGGGTCTGCATCCACTCGTCGCTCGTGAGCCCCGAGTCCTGCTCGGCCTGGGCCTCAGCCTCAAGGTTGAGGGCCAAGCCGCGTACGTGGCTGAACAGCGTCAGGTGGACGTGCATCATCTCCTGGATCGTCAGGCCCAACCCGTCCAGCGCGCGTAGCGCCCACTCGGTGTATCGCATCCCATTGGGGATCAGTTGCGGGCGGGTGATGGACAGCGCCGGGGCGAGCCACGGGTGGCGGCGGAACCCCTGCCACTGCATGCGGGAGGACAGTTCCAGCTGTGCCCGCCAGCCCTTGGGCAGCCGGGTCGGTAGGGGATCCTCGCCGAGCACGCTGTCCATCATGGAGACCAGCAACTCGTCCTTGCTGTTAACGTGGCGGTAGAGGGACATCGGGGCCGCGCCCAGCTCGGTCGCAATGCGCCGCATGGACAGCTGGGCCAGACCCTCGGCGTCGGCGACTCGGATGGCTGCCGCCACGATCCGCTCGCGGGTCAGGTCAGGGTCGCCCTCGTCTCGGCGCGCGCCGCGCGCCGAGACGCCTGCCGGCTGGGCGGGTACGGCCGGGCCGGCGACCACTGTGCCCCGACCCGGTAGTGACCGGGTCACCCCCTCGGCGTTCAGGGTCGCGAGCACCTTCGTCGCGGTGGCCAGGGCAACGCCCCACTCGCGGGTGATGCCGCGTGCCGACGGTACCGGGTCGCCAGGTCGCAGTTCGCGATCGGCGATCCGGGCGCGGATCTCGTCGGCGATGCGGCGGTACGGCGGCTGCGTCATCGATCGCTCTTTCCCCTCCCCGTACTAGTACACCAAGCGGCTTGACTAGCACACGTACGGTGTACGCATAGCTTGGTACATCGTACGCGACAAGGAGGCACGGCAATGGTCAACCGGACGGTACTGATCTCAGGCGCCGGCATCGGCGGGCCGACGCTCGCGTTCTGGCTGCGGCGGCATGGCTTCGCACCGACGGTCGTGGAGGTCGCGCCTGCGCCCCGACCCGGCGGGCACGCCGTGGACCTGCGCGGCGCCGGGCGCGAGGTGATCGAACGGATGGGACTTCTCGACACGGTACGGGCGGAGCGCGTCGACGAGCGCGGATTTGCCTATGCGGACGGCCGCGGCCGGTGGACCGCGAGGATGCCGGCCGACCTATTCGACGGCGAGGGGATGGTCGCGGAGATCGAGATCATGCGCGGCAACCTGACCCGCATCCTGTACGACGCCACCCGAGACGGCACCGAATACCTGTTCAGTGACCGGATCGCGGGGCTGACCGAGGACGGGGACGGCGTCAAGGTGACGTTCGCCAGCGGTACCGTGCGGCGGTTCGACATCGTAGTCGGCGCCGACGGGTTGCACTCCGGCGTACGCCTGCTCGCCTTCGGGCCGGAGCAGGAGTTCGTGCGGCACCTCGGTGGGTACATGGCCTACTTCACGGTCCCGGACCCGGGCAACCTGGACCACTGGTTCCTCATGCACGGCGCGCCGGGCGGGCTGGTCGCCGGGATCCGGCCGGAGAACGGCGGCACGGCCAAGGCGATGCTCAGCTTCACCTCTCCGCCGCTGGACTACGACCGGCGCGATGTGCTTGCCCAGCAGGAGATCCTGCGCGCCAAGTTCACTGGAGTTGGCTGGCTGGTACCGCAGATCCTCGAGGCCATGCCCGGCGCCGGGGACTTCTACTTCGACTCGCTCAGTCAGGTCCACCTGGGACAGTGGTACCGAGGGCGGACGGTGCTGCTCGGCGACGCCGGGTACTGCGGCTCGCCACTGGCCGGGCTCGGTACCTCGATGGCCCTCGTCGCCGCCTACGTGCTCGCCGGTGAACTGTCCGCCACACCGGACGACCACGAGGCGGCGTTCGCCCGGTACCAGCATGAGATGCGCGACTACGTGCAGCAATGCCAGACCCTGCCACCCGGAGGCGTGAAGGGCTTCGCGCCGGACAGCGCGCTGATGATCCGGATGCGCAACCTCTCGATGACCATGATGACCCGCTGGCCGATGCGCGCGCTCATCGCCAAGCAGTTCCAGAAGGCTGACGCGATCAGGCTGAAGGACTACTGACGGTGATCTGTTGGCAACAAGCCGGCCACAAGCGCTCAATGGACGATGACAGTTCCACTCTTTCCCATGCGCCCGCGAGCCGCGATGACAGGGGGCGTCCCGGCACGGTGCGAGCTGTTCTGAGACAGTTCCGCAGGCTGGGCGGCTGGCGCCTTCCCAGGCCGGCTCTCGACCTAGGGCGGCGGCCGATCCGCGCTTCGCGCTGTGCCTGCCAGTGGGCCGGCCGATGACATGCACCCGGCGGCGGGCTCTGGGTTGTGACCGGCGCCACACGGTGCGCGGGGCGGCTTGTGCTCGCAGGCGGGTGCCGGAATCTGGTGCTTCCGCCCGCCCGTCGCGGCGGGTATGCAGGGCGTTAAGCGCCGGAACCGGCGCCGGACGGCCAGCGCCGTCCGCGCCGGGAACCAGGAAAGGGGAGAACCGATGGGCGACCAGGGCCCCGAGACGGGCGAGCACAGCAGGACCGTGCTGCAGCGCAACGAGCAGAACGTGGTCAGCTACTACACGATGGCGTTCAACGACAAGAACCCGGCACTCGCCGTCCAGCTGTACGGCGGCGGCGACTACATCCAGCACAACCCGCTGGCGGCCAACGGCTTCGACGCGTTCATCCAGTTCGTCACCGGCTTCACCGGCGCGTTCCCCGACGTGCACGTCGACATCAAGCGGGTCTTCGCCGACGGCGACTTCGTCATCACGCACGCGCTGCTGACCGGCGCCGAACCGGTCTACGGGCCGGCCGGCAGCAAGGTCGTCGACATCTTCCGCCTCGACCCGGACGGCAAGGTCGTCGAGCACTGGGACGTCATCGCGCAGATCTCGGCCACCTCCCAGAACGGCAACCCCGAGGTCTGAACCCCCACGGCCGGGTCCCGCGGCCGCGGAGAGTACCCGCGGGGCCGGGCCGCCTCCCGCACCGGCACAGTCGCTCAATCCCCGCAGGCCAGGGGACGATGCCGGCCGCCAAGCGGTACGGCAGTCGCTGGCCCCGAGAGAATGAGCACCATCGCATACCCGAGGTCCGCGTCGAGCGCCTGATAGAGCGCGACGCCCGCGAGCGCGCCGTCGCCACACGGCCAGTCCGCTGAGGCGGACACATACGCCGGTGCCGCGGCGGAGGGACGCGGCTGCCTATGACTGCATGCGCTGGGCCAGGTCCAGGCGGCACGGGAGCTGAACGAAGACACCTGGCCCGCCGCGTTCTGGGCGACCACCACCCGGCACCCTCACCCCTGCCGGCAGCCTCGCCAACGACCTGCACGCATTCGGCCGGACTTCGGACCCCTAGATCGCCTCTAGCCAAGCTCCGGGAGCCAGGCGGGGAGCCATCATCGGCCGGCACCGGGCGACTCAGAGCCTACTGAAGCGTTCGATATCCGACGATTACCAGGCATCCGGCTACAGTGGCCGGCGCTAACCGACTGGCAGGATCTAGTTCGCATAGAGGTCAGGGGGTCCCGTCAACTGTGCCTCCGTCAACCGAACCGAGCTTCAGGCTCAGCTCGCTGGTACTGCGGGCATCTCACTCTCATGCATGAATAGCGGATGTTGTGCGCCCTCCTATTTATGAGCTGACCTGTATATCGCCGGACCTGTGAGCGGTGCCAGTTACCTGCGGCTGGCGATGTGGTCTTCATGCATTCTGCTGTTACCCCCGGGCGCCGAAGACATTCGGGGCGACCCTGGCGGGGCAGGCTGTCGTCGCCACTTCATAGTCCTATCGTTTGCCGTGGCCAGCCGGCTGGGAGCGGATGCGGAGACGTCCGGGGCGGCGGCTGCCGGTGGCAGGAGGGTGCGGGCTATCGCTGGTACGTCCCGACGAGCCGCGCTTCGCCGAGGGTGTGTCCGGTCACGGCCGCTTCGACGTCCTTGTAGCCGGGCCGGCCCTTCAGCGAGACCGGCTCGTCCACGGCGAGCAGCCGGAAGATGTAGCGATGCGGGGCGTCGCCTGGCGGCGGCGCTGGTCCCAGGTAGCCTGACCGCCCGAAGCCGTTGGCCCCCGCCGTGGCTTCGGCCGGCGCCTCGCCCTCGGCTATGCCCTGGCGTGCCGGGTCGAGGTTACACAGCACCCAGTGCACGAAGCTTCCCTTGACCGGAGCGTCCGGGTCATCGACGAGCAGGACCAGTCCGGCAGTGCCTTCGGGCACGCCGTCCCAGATGAGCGGTGGGGACCGGTCTCCGCGTTCATGGTCGAAGCGGGCCGGGATCGGGGTTCCCGGCTCGAACGCGGGGCTGCGTAGCGTCAGCGTCATGGGCCCATCGTGGGACCATCGGGCTCTCAGGCGCAAGGACAGCCGCGCGGGAATCCGGCAGGCCCGGGCCGCTGCGATGCGCGCCATCTGGTGCCTGGCGTGGTTGCCCGCGAGCCGCACAGAGCTGGCGGGTCTGGGCGGCTCACGGCCGGGGGCGGACGCCCGGCCGGGACGCGATGAGGGCGGTTCATCCAGGCGGCCTTACCTTCGCGGGAACGGGCGATCGGTGCGCGGATGCGCGCACCGACGGCACGGTTGCGACCCTGCTGGTATTCCGCACGGGCCGGCCTGTTGACCCCGGTAGTGGCGGCTGACCCGGTGGTACCGGTCACCGGCACCGCCGCCCGCTGCGTCTTATGCGTTGTGCCGGTGGTGGCGGCGGGACCGGCTCACGGCGAAGACCCCGCTCAGGCAGGCCAGCAGCCAGAACACCAGGAGCACCGGCAAGACCCCGAAGAACAGCCAGTGCCCGCCGGGAAACAGCAGCGCTGCCAGCAGCACGAGCAGCAGCACGGGCAGGAACCGCGGGCCGCGGCGGCGCACCATCCATGGCGGCGCAGCCGGGTACGGGCGCTGGGTTGCGCCCGGCGCCGCGGGCGCGGGCTCGGGCAGGTCGGCCATAAGCTGGCGCAACTCGCCGTAGGTCGTTGCGTTCAGCGCCGCCGAGATCCGCTCGTCCAGCTCGTCGGATGTGAGCCGGCCGGCCGCGTAGTGCTCGCGCAGCCGGGCGGTGGCGTGCTCCCGATCAGCGTCGGAGGCGCGGATGCGGTCGTCCATCGCAGTTCCTCACTCTCGCTCTTCGTCCTGCTCACTGCCCTCGCCGCTGGCGAGGATCTGGTACATCTGGCGCCGGGTCTGTTCCAGGAGCGCTTCGGCGGCGCGTATCTGCCCGGGTGTGCCGGCATGAGCCATCTGCACGATGCTGCCGGCCAGCTGCGCGGCCTCGGCGAACAGGCCGGGCATCTCTTCGGCGCTGTCGGCCGCCATGGACTCCCAGGCCGCGCGCGCCGTTTCCGGGTTCTCCTCGATGTGACGGCGGCCTGCTTCGGTGAGGCTGAACGTGCGCCGGCCGCTGGACTCTTCAGCCTCAACCAGTCCCTCGTCGGCAAGCTGCTGCAGGGCAGGGTAGACGGCGCCCGGGCTGGGCCGCCAGGCGCCGCCGCTGCGCTCTTCGATCTCTGACATGATCTGGTATCCGTTGCGCGGGCCCTCGCGCAGCAGTGCCAGGATCGCGGCACGGACATCACCGCGGCTGGCCTTCGGCCCGCGCGCACATCCGGGCGGCC
>Ga0306923_10005421_pt1 | contig 12433 bp, 16 predicted proteins | sample sta12Can44000108_FD_203841 | JGI IMG/M metagenome (GOLD analysis project Ga0306923, IMG submission 203841) | Lab enrichment of tropical soil microbial communities from Luquillo Experimental Forest, Puerto Rico - statanox.12C.anox.44.000.108 (v2)... | ecosystem: Environmental > Terrestrial >...
GATCTGCCGTGCGGGTAAACGGTGTCGCCATTACGCCCGCATTCGCGATGACCGCGTCGAACGGTTCGCCTTTCGCCAGCAACGCATCCGCGCAGGCGCGCACACTTTTGAGACTGGCGAGATCGAGCTCGATCAGTTCGAAGCCACCGCCATTGGCCGCGGCATCCTTCTGAACCTGTGCGGTCGCCGCGGTGGCCTTCGTCAAATCCCTCGCTGCGCCCACAACCTTCGCGCCGTGCGCAGCAAGAGACCGCGCCGTCTCCACGCCGAGCCCTGCCGAAACCCCCGTTACGAGGATCCGTTTACCGTGCAAATCTACGTCCTCTAAAACGTCTTCGGTTGTCGAGGTCGCTCCACGTAGGTCCACCATGTTTTCCTCCTTATACCGGCTCGCTCCCTTCGTTTATTACCCGGCTAGGGACGAGCCGCAGCAAACTATGCCGAAACGGAGAATATCTCCGAATCCTTAGATAATCGGAGACTATCTCCGGTTACATGGTTTGTGAATGCCCGCGACGCCTCCACAATCGGCCCGCCGCAAGCCCCGCACCGATGCCCAGCGCAATCGGACGCGCATCCTGCAAGTGGCGAAACAAGCGTTTGCCCGGTCCGGGGCAGACACCAGCTTGGATGACATCGCCAAACAGGCAGGTGTTGGACCGGGTACCCTGTATCGCCACTTTCCTACCCGGCATGCACTTCTGGAGGCCGTTTATCGCTCCGAGGTAGAAAAACTGGCGTCCGCAGAACAGGAACTTTCCGGGAAACTGCCTCCCTTCGAGGCGCTGCGAGCCTGGATGTTGCTCTTCATAGACCACATCGCCGCCAAACAAATCATCGCCCCGGCGCTGAATACGCTCGTGGGAGGTCCCTCGAAGGTCTACGAAGCGTCCCGCGCGCAGATCCAAGGAGCCATCGACGCGCTGGTGAAGCGGGCAATCTGGAGTGGCGACATACGGAAGGACCTCGACCCATTCGACTTACTCCGGGCCCTGATTCGGCGTCTCGAACGTGGCCGCTAGCCCCGACTGGCAGCAAAGCGCCCGAAGACTGGTGGATATCCTCATTACCGGTTCGCAGCCCGCCAAAAAGACGCGCAAGCCGGAACGGCTCGTCAACGCGAAGTGAAAAAAGTGGGCGTCCTTCTCGCCGCCCAACTCATCCAATAACACGCCCGTGGCAGACCGTCATTATTAGCACGGCGCCGATTGGCCGGGAGGTACGCATGCAAACACTAAGCCAGGCTTTAAAACAGGCGGAAACAAACGGGGTAGCCGTCGGTCACTTCAATGTGTCTGACCTGGTCCTTATTCGGGCCGTTTTCGAAGCGGCTCGCAGCCTCAACTTGCCCGTCATTGTCGGTGCATCCGAAGGAGAGCGGGCGTTCATGGGTGTCCGCCAGGTGGCTAGCCTTGTCAGGAGTTTGCGCGAAGAATACGATTTTCCCATTTTCCTGAACGCCGATCACACCCATTCTTTGCGCGGTGCCTTGGATGCTGCGGCTGCCGGATTTGACTCCGTTGTGTTCGACCTCTCGAGGCTGCCCTTGGAAGAAAACATTCGTCAGACCCGAGCCGCTGTCGAGGCCTTGAAAACGGCTCGCCCTGACTTCCTGGTCGAGGGCGAGATCGGCGACATTGGCAGCGGATCTGAAATCCACGATGCTGCGCCAGACCTCAAGAAGGGACTCACCGCTCCGCGCGAAGCGAAACAATTCGTTGAAGAGACTCACATCGATGTGCTTGCGCCTGCGGTCGGCAACATGCACGGCATGCTGAAGAGTATGGCTGCCGGCGATACCAAGAAGCGCTTGGACATCGAACGCATCCGCGCCATAAAGGCGGAAACGGGGATTTTCATGACCTTGCACGGCGCCTCCGGAACCGACGACGGTGACCTCCGGGCGGCTATCGCTGCGGGCATGAACATCGTGCATATAAATACCGAACTGCGACTGGCTTGGCGACGCGGGTTGGATACCGCCCTCTCCGACCAGCCCAGTGAAATTGTCCCGTACCACATCCTTCCCCCCGTGGTTGCCTCCATACAGCGTGTCGTAGCGTCCCGTTTGGCGCTCTTCAATTCTGCGGGTGCGCGCGCGGAAGGCGCTTCAGCGCGATAACCTGGTCGATTTCACCACACGGGTTTGGTAGACGCGATGCAGCCGGCCCGCTCCAGTAGGATTCGAGACTACCGCTAGCTTTAGCGAGCGTGAGGCGCACAGCCTGACTGTTAACAGGTCGGACTATTGGGGCCAGCGGAGGGATTGTTATCCGGCATACAGCGGCAAACGCCCGTATAGTCTATGTAGAGGGTCGAGGTCCCGGAAAATCCTTGAACCGTCGGGACCGCGGTATATGACCAATATCCGTGGTTCCAGTTGAAGGCGAACGTATAGCCGGATTGCTCGATCACCGACCCGTCCGGCGGAATGATGGCCATCAAACCGACACCCGGGGTGCATCCCATGGTTTGAGCGCAGATCGCGATTGCGGCCTCCGCCTGGGCGAGTTGACGAAGTCGGGTTTGCGCGTCTACCTGGTTTTGCACCGCCCGAAGTCGGTACACCAGCGCCGTAGAGCCCGCCAAAAGAATTGTTGTAATCGCCATGGCGATCACTAACTCAAGCAGAAGTCCGAATCCGCGCTCTTTCTTGCTGCTCATGCTGCACCTCAATGATTCGACGGTTCTTGCCATTTTTACCCGGGTGCGATTATGAGGAAGGTATATAGCATATTAATTGGCGTTGTGATATAGCACTCTGCCCATGCCGAACTTGCGTTCTCTACTCAGCCGCGAAGGGCCTTCGTCGAACCCATGGAGTGTCTCGCCGTCTTTCAATCGGCCATATCGGCACGCCTGCGTCTAAGCTACCCGCAAAAACCCCGAATCGAGGTGACAAAAATAACCGACTGAAGAACGTGCGGCGCGTTTCAGTGCGTCCCTGCGAGCCGGTCAAGCGCGACCTTTTTTGCGGCTCCTGTCACTCTTGCCAGTTGTTTACTATGCCGGTTGAAGTACGATTTAGGTAACTCGCTTTTTCGGGTCCAAATCTTTTTTGGGGGGACTGGCTAATGCAAGACAAGCTCGCCATCGCGACGGAGATACAGGAATTGTTGTGTCAGTATATCCAACCTACGGCATCGAGATTAGATGACTTGGAAAACGTTCGACGCGCCCGTCGAATTAAGGAACTCTTCGCACAGTTGCAGAGCAACTTTTCGGGTTCCGCGGCACGAGCTGGGCAGGCCCGCTCTTCGCATTGGGGTCAGTCTGTGATTCCTTACTAGCACTTCCCGCCGTTTTATCCACGGCGACGTGGTCCTCTCTCCGCGCGCCACTCCCCCGACGATTCCGACAGAAATGCAGCGAACTTACCGAATCGGTTTGCGGTGTTACGTCTCTGTACGAGCCTTCAACAACAGTCTCTTTATTTCATCCTTGCCCAAAATCTCAATCAGGCCCTTTGCAAAAAAGAAAGGAACGAGCACCACGAACATAAGCAGCATCGTACCGAAGATATCCTTCGGGTCTGCAAGAGCTTGTGAAAAACTCGCGGCGAAAGAGTTGCCGTGCCAGACCTTAACCAGTGCTTCCTCCAGAAGGTGGCAGACGGTTAGGATGACAGCGAAAAGGGCAGCGTTCCAAAGCGTCGAGTGCAACAGGGCTTTCCCGGCAGCCTTCTTTCCGGCATGCAGGATTTCTCCGAGCCACATGAATTTCGCCAGGATCACGGCGTTGATAAAGGCAAATCCAAACTTCGCCGGGTAGTCGATATGGTAGCTCCTAAGGATGATTTCGCGGTGGAGCGCAAAGACGCTCAAGAGTACCCAGATGTATAGGACGGTTATGGAGAGCTTTCGCAATTCGTCGAAAGCGCGCTTTTTCCAGCCAGGTTTTTCTTCATGCATCATGGTGACAGTCCTTGTGGGGGAGGAAGGATTGCTCGCCGCGAAACGTCAGGCTATCTCCTAAGAGAATCATAAGCGATGGGTAGCGGCGCGCTTGGAAGGCGCAACATTCCGTTGCAGGGAGTATACCGTTCAAGGATCAAAAAAATTGCGCCAGACACGCGGAGCGCGGCTACAAAAAAGGTCCTTACGGAAATCGTGTCCGCGCGTGAAAATAGATCCCAACTCACAAAAATACTCGTGATCCAAAAAATCATCACGTATCGCAGCGGCGGCAGGATCGTCGTGCCGGTCTCTGCAATCATCAGCCGGCGCAGCTGCGCTACAATCCGAAGTAGTCCTGCCGCCTCGGACGGCATCATGGGATGATCCTCATCCTTGCGGGCGAAAGCTCGAAGCGGGTCATAGACTTTGGCCAGCAGACCCAGCGGCCTCCCGGGGGCGTTCCCGCTACGGCCATGGCCGTGTTTGGGCATTCGGCTACCGGGGAATGTTCCGAGCAACGCTCCGCCGAAAACCAACGCAAAATACCTGCACTGATTACCATGGAATTCATATTTGGTGAACACCTTTGCATCATTCGCGACCATCTGGAACTGTCAATTGAGGCAGGCTGAACGAGCTCCCGCTAAAGAGACTTTCGATGATCACTATGTATATGCGGGGTTGGGCCCAACGCTGTCCTTGCAGGCCCCTCCGGTCCAAGCGGCCGAGATGCGATAACTGCGCTCTTTCATGGTCCCCAAGCCACTGTGGGTGTGGCAGCCGGCCGTTCAGAAAACAATTGCAATCGAATCAATCCTCTCGAAAAAGCGTCAGGTCTCTTACCTTTGGCACTGTAAGTTTTGACAGTTTGCACAGCCCTGCACCGGGGCCATACTCGCGCCAGAATTGCTTCACACTCGATATGTGCAGCGAGTGGTACGTGTATGTGAGTTGCGCAGCGCTAAAACGTTTGTGTAACGACTAGAATAATCAAGTTCCGCCCCGCCCTGCTTCCCATTCTCTCTGCGAAATGTGGGTAGTTAAAAAGCCCAGCGACAATCCTACTTCGCAACGGGAGGTACAACAATGAGATGAAGACGCTGGCATTCCCGCTCGTCATCGCAATGCTCTCCGCTAGCACGGGCGTCGCTGGGGATAGCGTAGTCACCAACCACACCAGCAACATGAACGCGTTCTCGAAATTGCCAGAGTGAAGTTGTGCCGAGGGGCCATCCTGCCGTGTTGTCGCGGTTTCCGTTCGCTTTGCTGGCGAGGTGCGAGGAGGGCGCGTTAACTGTTTCACAAGGGCCGCAGGTGTACCGAATTGGATTGTTGCGGGAGGGGAGCCACCCATGAATATGAGCACCAGCAATCGACAAATAGGTTCGGTCACTATTGTGGACATCCGCGGCCGAATTGTTCTGGGTGAAGAGTGCATTTCACTAAGCAAACTGGTGAGCGAACTGTTAAACAGGGGACAAAACCGCATCCTTCTGAATCTCGCTGATGTCAGTTGCATCGACAGCGCAGGCTTTGCCTATCTGATCGGGTCCCTGGCAAGCGTGCGTAAAAGAAGTGGGGACCTAAAACTGCTCAATCCGCCGGACAACATACGGGCCGTTATGCAACTTTCAAAGTTGTTGACGGTTTTCGACGTAGGAGAAGACGAAGCTTCGGCGGTGAAGTCCTTCGCGAATTGACTCGAATCGAGTCGCTCAACCGATGAACTGCATTATCGGCTGAATTGCGTGCTACTGGGCTTGACAGGAGTCTGGCATGAACTTAACGGTGGCTCACATATCCCCGGCAGGCCGCAAAGCGGTCGGCACAATGAGTAACCCAAGTCTTCTCATTTTGGCGGCGTGGATTGTCCACCTGACATCATGGTTTCTTCCCGCGCTGGAGGTCCAGGATATCCGCGCGCCCGTGGCGGGTTGGAAGGCATTTCGCCTTGCGGCCTGTGCAATCTGGGCGTGCGAAGACGTCCAATATGAGAAGCCGGGCTATGCGGTGCTGGGAACCCTAAGCGTAATCACAACGCTGTTGTTCGTATTGTGCTCGCCGTGGGTTATGGCGCGTGGGTCGCGGTTGCTTCGACGATGCTCGGCATGGGTTGCGGCGGCTGCCTTCATTTTCAATATGCACTGGTTAATCATCTTTGGGCCGCAGCGGTCGCAGCTTGCGATCGGATACTACCTATGGTTGCTGTCGTTTTTCCTATTGGCCATAGGCTTGTTCGCTTCGTCTAGAGTGATTGTCAGCGCTACTGAGCAGTTGGATGAAGCCAGAATTAGCAAAGCATCTGAACCGAGTTAGAGACGCGGTCGCTGCAGTGGACCGCACCGTGTCATCGCACGCATACCCCGCGACTACAACAACTGGGAAGCCTGCTCTTTTGGTCTGGCGCCCCTGGTTAGCGGGGAATGGGGAATCTCTAAAGACCGCGTCATCACCATTCTGTCTGCGGGTGAGTTGGAAGGTCATCGAGAACGCACTGATCCTCTCTGGAGTAGTGGACGGACGAGGATAGAGCCGATGGCAACCACATTGAATCCGTTCTTGGTGAATGGTTGCCGGTAAAGTGGGGATTAAGCCCGTAGGCTACCTTTGGGCTTCCTTACTCTTTCCCGGTATCAAGTGCTGTTCCTCAATGGCTTCCACCAGCACTTTCACAATACTATTCACCGCCTTCGGCTCCGACCGCGGATTCTTGGTATCTGTCGTTCCGCTCCACACCAACTGGCCCTCTGGCGCCACGATTGCGTACCAGTTCGTCTCCACCTGGACATCGGTCTCTTTCTCGAGATATGAGGGGTCATACACCACCGGTGCCACCGCGGCGTAATACCCGTAAAACGTCCCGTAGTACGGATAAAACGGAAAATCCCCCGGATCGACTTCCTTCCATGTCTGGTCAAGCTTCACAATTCGAGACGCCACCACAGCATCGAACTTGTTGTCCTGCACGTACCCGCGCAAATCGTTCATATTGATTGGAGTGGCATCCGGCCGAGGCATCAGTGTATAGCTCTGCGTCACCGCCAAACCCGGCCGGTTGAGTTCTTCGGCCATGCGATCCTCAAAATCTGCTCTCGCGGTCGCGCTCCCGTTGATCGCCAACACCAAAATATTCTTGAAACTCCCACCCTTGTAGTTGGCGTTCCGCCACTGAAACTTCAAGCTCGAGCCATACGCCAAACTCCACGCCAGCAACGCCAGCGTCGTTATGCCAAGCGCGCGTACGACTGAACTAGACTCTCTCCGTTTTGCCTGCATTTTACACTCGTCGTTTCGTCAACTCCCGGTTTTGAAAAAGGCCGCTTGATTTCCGGGACAAGCAGCCTCAGCCAAAGGAGCCAGGGCGAATTTTCACTCTGACATGTAAACCTGAACGCGTCCGCGCGAAACTGTCATTTGCGACAGAGGGGCAGGGTCCCCATCCTAACTTGATTGCCGGTGGTCCGACGCAGCAGCTATCGCTCTTTGGCCCTACTCTTTGCCCCTTCTTTTCGGTGAAATTCCGACTGAAGGTGACCCGGTGTTTCGTTTGGCATAGTCCGATGGTCGTATATCTCGCAGGTCACAGGTTATTTGGGTCCTTTAACCCAATTCCTGCCGTTGCTGCGCTTTTCCACTCACAGCCAGGTTCGTTCGCTGCGGGGTCGTTCGTTAAGTCTTTCACTTGACGCACTTCTCGGAACACCTCGTCTGGCTCCCCAACTGCCTTTACCACCTACAAGTTGGGCCAAAGGTTCGGCTCAGAAGTTCGTTGGGGGGAAAGGCCATGTATCTCACTCAGAACTATTCGGAGTGCATTTTGGGAAAAGTCGAGCATTTGGCCTCGCGGGTCCACCTGCTCAAGAACTGCCTCGGGAAACAAAAAGTCAGTGTGAAACTGGAGCACTACTGGGAGCTTGCCCAGGTCCGTCGTACCTTCGCGGAGTTCAAGTGGCGCGTTGAGCAATTTGAAAACGACGACGATTTGCATTTCAACCGGGACTATCAACGCATTGAGGTCACTTGGAACGAGTTGATGCAGGCCGTTGATGCACTTCTGACTGCACTTCCGTGAAGTCTCGAAAAAGCTGGCCAAACACCCGGAACATCGAGCCTCGGAGGGACAGGAACCATGAGTATGCAAGCTACTTGGGAAGCACAAGCAATCGATGAATGGACAGAACCGATGGCCGATGGGCGAAATGTAAGTTACCGGATTGCGGGAAACGATAGAGCCGGGTTCATCTATTCTGCAGCCATGGGCGTCCGAAACATCAGTGTAGTAGCCACACAAGGCCCACTTACACGGGATAAGGTCGAATCTCTATTTGCAAGAATCGTCGCGCGTGGGATTGAAGGTCTATTTCACACGCCCAAATTCCGCAAATTCCACTAGTCCAGACGAACGTGGGTTAATCGGACCTTCCTAATTGAGGATGGGCTGGTGCGACCTGCAAGCGGCAATTCCACATGGTCCTTGGGATCCAAATGGAGCCTATCGCCCACATTGACGCAGCACATCCCTTTGCGCAGACATAGCGCAAGACGCGGCGAGTTCCGCTTCCTGTCATTCAAGCATCCAGTGAAAAAAGGGTATCGCCAACCCATTGTTCTGCGACACCGTAGGTCTGGTAATTGGAACGGCGCAAAGCTATGCTTTCGCCTCGGCGTGATTTGTCCATCCTGGTCTCTGCACATGGAGTCCACGTTGCGCCGGTGTTGGCTCTCGCCCAATAGACCGACTTCCGAGCAGAAATTCCGCTCTCGCTCGAGCACCTGCGTGTATACTCGTGCGGTTCGTTTTTTCCACGTGGAGGTGCTGGTATGCGAATGTTGCTGAGAGTTTCGATACCGGTCGAGGCTGGAAACGCTGCGGCCAAAGCCGGAACCTTGGGAACGACGATCGAAAAAATCCTTGGGGATTTGAAACCGGAAGCAGCGTATTTTTTTGCTGATGACAGTGGCCAGAGATCGGGTTCCATGGTTTTCGATCTAAAGGACCCATCCGAAATCCCGGCGGTCGCTGAACCCTGGTTTCTCGCCTTCAATGCACAAGTGTCATTGAGGCCGGTCATGAACCCTCAAGACCTTGCGAAGGCCGTTCCAGGGATAAACAAGGCCACCAAAGAATATGGGAAGTAGGCGTTTCCCGAACCCCTCTACGGGCGAATAGGCTCAACCTGGCGGTTCGAAAAAAGCTCCTACGAACCCGTTCGTCTTCGGGTGTGGAGTTCCGAGTTGGCGTGAAAGGGCTGTTCAGGCCGCACGGTGTTACGTGGTCCGAACAGCAAAGGCTCGAATCGTATACTCCGCGATATTTGCGGAATGTCATTCCCATCATTAAGGAAACCGGCTAGCGAATCGACAAGGAGCCGGTGGCGATGAAGGCGAATCCAGGATCGGCCGGAGTTTTGGCGAGCCACCGGGACATAAATGACTATGGTCCGCTTGCACATCTTCGAGCGCACCGGATTTTTGGTGTGCATTCTGCTTGCTGCGCCCTGCCTATGGGCCCAGGCTTCGGTCGAAACCTTGGAATCTTCTGCCCTTAAGCTGGAAGTGAACTTGAGTCCCTACTCTTATCGCGTATCCGAAAAAGCTACGGGTGAGACTCTTGTTTCGCAAAGCGGCGGCGGTTGGTTCACCGAAAGCAAATACGCCGTGCGAAGCGCAAGCAACGTGACCCGCACCATGGACAGTCTCCAAGCGATACTGCATCTCGAGGGGACCGGTACTCCCGCCCAGGTCGTCTTCCGCTTCTCCACGCCGGAAATCCTGCAGGTCACGCTGGCATTCAATGGCGGAGTCCCAACGCAAATCTCCGAGGAATTCAACGACCAAGGAGAACACTACTACGGGATCTGGGAAATGCCATTCGGAGGAAATATCGACAATCGCGGTGCGGATCACGATTTCCTCGGAATGCGACACCAGCCCGACGTGAACTATTCGAGCGCCCGAGCGCCGTTTTATGTTACGTCGCGAAAGTACGGCATTTACGTGCGAAGCAGCAGCCGGGGTCATTACACCATCGCCCAAGCCGGGAAAACCAGCTTCAATTTCCACGATAGGCAGCTGCGCTACGACATTATTGTTGGTCCAGACTATGCCAGCATTTTCAAAGGCTACAACGAACTCGCGGGGCCATCCGTGATGCCTCCTTCATGGGCCTTTAGCAGCATTTGGTGGCGCGATGACGAACATGACGATCTGCGCCGCGCGAGAAATGCCCAGGAAAAAGTTCTCGACGACGCCGACCGCTTGCGCTCATTGCGTCTGCCCGCCGGATCGATTTGGCTGGATCGGCCTTACGGCTCAGGGGAGATGGGTTGGGGCAACATGGACTTTGATGCTAGCTTCCCTGATCCGCCCAAAATGATTCGCGACCTTAACGATCGGGGTATAAATCTGCTCCTCTGGGTCGCCAACCGATCCTGGAACCAGCTCCTCGTCGAAGGCTCGGCCCGCCAATATTTGTATTTCGGCAAGGGCTCTGCCGCGGACATGAAGTTGCCGGGTGCTTACAACTGGTTCAAGGACAAACTCGACGAGTATGTTCGTCTGGGGATAAAGGGCTATAAGGTCGACCGCGGCGACGAGGATGAATTACCTCTCGCCGATGAAAATCTCAACGCAATCCTGTACCCAAAGATGACGGCAGAGAGTTTGTCAGACCGGTACGGGCAAGACTTTTTTCAGTTCACGCGCAACGTGAACGACACGGCAAGAAAATACACGGCGGTGTGGAACGGCGATACGCAGTCGACTTTTGCCGGCCTGCAGGTTTCGCTGAAAACGGCACTGCGCAGCGGAGCGATTAACTTTCCCATGTGGGGTTCCGATACCGGCGGCTATATTCGCGTGCCCGACAAGGAACTGTTTGCGCGGTGGCTGGAATTCAGCGCGTACAGTTCGATGATGGAGATTCTCATCGGCCCCAAACGCACCATCTGGGACGATTACGATGACGAACTCGTGCACATTGCTCAGACCTATGTCAATGCCCACCACGATCTGATTCCCTACACTCGTTCCTTTCTGTTTTACGCCACGCGCTCCGGCATGCCTGTCATGCGTGCCTTGATCTTTTCGTTTCCCTCCGACGACTCCCTCTCCGATGTGTGGGATGAATATCTGTTCGGCAGCGAGATCCTCGTCGCCCCCGTCACCGTGGCCCATGCCGCGGATCGCAAAGTCTATCTTCCCGCCGGACGCTGGCTCGATTACAACGACAAACGCACCGTCTACCCCGGCCAAACTACCGTCACCGCCCCCGCCCCGCTTCAGGAACTCCCTTTATTTGTTCGCGAGGGCGCTATCATCCCTCGCGGTGACATCGTCCGGGTCAACAACAATTGGGACAAGGATTGGAAACCCCGGCTGCGCATCGAATATTTCCCCGCCGAAAAAGCGCCCAGCGAATTTCTCTACTACACCGGCAAGGAAGACCAGAAGATCACCGCGAGGCGAACGCCAGAAGGCTTGGCCATTCAGTTCGGCGACTTAGGCATCGCCGGCAACTTGGAAGTGTACTGTGGCAAACCTGCCAAGGTGGTGCGAAACGGGCTAGTCTTGCGCGAGGGGCACGACTATCGGTATGACGCCAGTGCAAGGAAACTGACCCTCGGCTTCGACCGAGCAACCACCATCACGATTGAGGGCGCACCCAGCCTGTTCTCCATGCTTGCGAGGTGAATCAAATGAGAAGACTTGGACTCCTTTCGGTGTTGTTGCTTTCCCTGGCTGGAGTCTCACTGGATTCCGTGGAGCCCGAGGGATTCCGATTTTGGACGGCAGCCTCCCTCAAGCAAGGTACCCACGAACTCATGGAACAGGCAGCGTCCGATCCCCACCATTTCGCGGTTCAGCAACTTGCCGACTTCCCCAACGAAGCCGTGCTTTTGGTTCGTCGGGAAGGGGACGGGCAGGTCGAATGGCATGAGACGCAGTCGGACATCATCTTTGTGCAATCGGGTTCCGGCACTCTTCTCGTCGGCGGCACCCTGGTCAACGGAGAGACCGTCGCACCGCACGAGAAACGCAACGGCACGATTCAGGGCGGCATTCGCTATAAGGTTACCCCCGGAGACTGGCTCCGCATCCCGCCGAAAACACCCCATCAGTTCCTCCTCGAAGGTTCGCAGGAACTGGATTACATGGTCATAAAGGGAAAAGGCTATTGAAGCGCGCCGCCAAGGCGCCCGGAGATTCTGATTTCGCAGGGCAAACTCGCATGCCGTTCGCTTGGTTGTGGGTGACACACCTGCAAACGGTGCAAACCATCCTTTGTGCACCCGCTTTGTGCTACGCGCGAATTTTCCCGTATCCCTCGGTCTCCCCACTCTCGTTCGATGCCGAGGGCCGCAAGACCGGCATCGACAGGGTGAGCCGACTGCTGCCGCTGCGCCATGATCATGCGCTCGACGCCGTTTCGCGGCCTTCGCCCTTTCCTTTGCAGCCCGGGAGACCGCGCAATCGGGGAAAGCAATTAATATCCCAGGCTCTTATTCACTATGTTTTGCACTGGTTCACCGCGAGAA
>Ga0306923_10005422_pt1 | contig 12432 bp, 9 predicted proteins | sample sta12Can44000108_FD_203841 | JGI IMG/M metagenome (GOLD analysis project Ga0306923, IMG submission 203841) | Lab enrichment of tropical soil microbial communities from Luquillo Experimental Forest, Puerto Rico - statanox.12C.anox.44.000.108 (v2)... | ecosystem: Environmental > Terrestrial > Soil...
TACAAACCGTCATGAGCCAACTCGATCCGGCCCAGATGTCGGGTACGGTACTGGCGGTCCCTGATGTATCCCGTCCGGCTCTGGAAGGCATGGCGCGTAGATGGCCTAATTCAGGAAGAGGAATCGACCTGATCGACATGAATCGCGAATGGCCCGGGAATGAGAATGGCGCCAGTGCGCCCAGCCGCCACGCCGCGCTCCTGTTCAACAGGCTCTTGAGACCGAACGCCGACTACGCGCTCGATTTCCATACCGGGGCTACAGGTACGGATTTCTCAGCGACCAATGTTGCCCGGATGGAGCTGCCCGAGGTCCGGGCGATGGCGGAGCTCTTTCCCATCAACCAGATCTTCGACAACCCCACCTATCCCACTGTCCTCGCGAACGCATTCATCAATGTAGGTATCCCGGCACTCACGCCCGAGATTGGCGCTTCACGCATCCTGGACCTCAGCATGATCCCCTTGTTCGTGGAAGGCACAATGAATGTGCTCAAGCACCATGGGATTATCGCCGGTACGATGGGCCGCACCGGGAAGGACACGAACATCTTCATCGGCAACAGCGGGCACACTGTCCTTGCAACCCACGGCGGATTCGTTGAGCTTCTGGTCAAGCTGAACGACAAGGTCAGAGTCGGGCAGAAGGTTGCTATCCAACGCAACACGTTTGGCGAAGTAGTGGCCGAATACACGAGCGAGGTGGCCGGCGAGGTCATGGCTCGTCGCTCAGACGCAACCGCCGAGCCTGGCATTCTGCTGATAGCTATCCTCTATAACGACGCGACTCATGAGTTCCCGGTGGACTACTCCGAGTGAGTCAGCGGAGAGTGTGAATCAGGCGGCGCGGCACATCGTTTGATCGACGCGCAGGCTTAAGACGCGAGTTAGGTGGGCTCTTCGCGGCTGTGAGGTCTCGGCCCTGAGGGTCTTAGCTTCGCAAGCTCCGAACGCAACCCATCCCGAGTTAACCGACCTCGCTGAAGGCGGTAAGCCCCATGCAGCTCGAATGGCTCAATTTCGGGATTGCGGACGAGTCACCGGCAAACCGGAAGTTAACTATTGTAAACAGCCGTGGCTGTTGAAAAACTCTTTTCGGCGTATTTGGGTGCGCGACACACACGGAAGGATTTTGCTGTTTTCTTTTTTTGTCGGTATAATCCTAACGTATCTATACGTTAGGATAGGAGGTGCCCTTTGCCTGAGTCCCTCGCCGGCCTCGAACAGCAGCGCTCCGGCATCTTGTCGCAAATCCTGGAGGTGGGTGATTTTCGCAGCGGCTCCATCACCGCGATCCATGGTCGCTGTGGGAAGCCAAGCTGTCATTGCCACCAGCCCAACCAACCCGGCCACGGCCCCAACTTCCGTTTGACTCGCAAGATCAATGGAAAGACGGTCAGCGAAAGTTTCTCTTCTGCCGCAGAACTGCGCAAGGCGCAACGTGAGGTGGAGGCATTTCATCGCTTTCGCCAACTCAGTCAGGCGTTACTGGAGGTGAACGAAAGGATCTGCCGGGCGCGACCGGTAGAGGACACGCTTGCGCCCGAGGAAAAAAAACGGCGGAAGCGATCCAGAAGGAAGTCGCGCGCGAAGTAGAACAACTGTTGCAGGTCATCTTTCATGGCCACCGCAAAACCGGGCGTCTGGATCTGGAAGCCATCGAGATGGCGGTGCGTTCGGCCATGCACTATGCGGGCGCCGCCGCGTTGACCGAACTGCTGCAATTCGCCGTCCCGGCCACCGAGCAGCGGACCATCCCTTGTGCTTGCGGAGACCAGGCTCAGTACCGCGAACTGCGCTCCAAGCCGGTTCTGACCGTCGTAGGCAGGGCGGAAGTATCGCGCCCCTACTACTTGTGCCCGCACTGCCATGCCGGCCAATTCCCCACCGATGTCGAACTGGACATCGAAAATACAGAGCTCTCTCCCGGGGTGCGCCGCATGCAGGCGGCCGTCGGCCAGGATTCCCCCTTCGATCACGGGCGTCAGCAGATGAAACTACTCGCCGATCTGGAGGTGACCACTAAAGCCGTGGAGCGAACCGCAGAAACCATTGGAGGGGATATCGCCGCGCGCCAGCAACCGGAGATGCAGCGGGCCCTGCAGTCGGATCTGCCGCTGGTGGTGGGCGAATCGATTCCCATCCTGTATGTGCAAATGGATGGGACGGGAGTACCGGTGGTGAAGAAAGAAACGGCCGGCCGGCAAGGCAAGACAGACGGCCAACCGGCCCATACGCGGGAAGCCAAGTTGGGATGTGTGTTCACCCAGACCATGTGGGATCAGCAGGGTTACCCGATCCGCGATCCCGGTTCCACCACCTACACCGGCGCCATCGAGAATGCCGAAGAGTTTGGCAAGCGGCTCTATCTGGAAGCCTGCAAGCGCGGCTGGAGCCGTGCGGCAAAGAAGGTCGTCATGGGCGATGGGGCCGAGTGGATCTGGAACCTTGCCGAGCTACACTTTCCCGGCGCGGTTCAGATTGTCGATCTTTATCACGCTCGCCAGCACTTGTGGGAGTTGGCTCGCAGACTGCATCCTAATGACGAAGGGAACCAGAAAGCTTGGATGAAAATCCACCAAAAGCGTCTGCTCGACAGGGGGAAAATCGAAAAGCTGGTGGGCGCGCTTCGCTCCCTCCATTCCACCAATCCCGAAGTAGCCGAGAAGATTCGTATCGAAGCCGATTATTTTGCACGCAACGCCCAGCGGATGCGTTATCCCAAGTTTCGCCGCCAGCACCTGTTTGTAGGCTCCGGCGTCATCGAGGCCGGCTGCAAGACCGTGATTGGTTCACGGCTCAAGAGGTCCGGGATGTTCTGGACGGTCCGGGGAGCCAACGCCATCCTGGCCATGCTGTCATCTCAACAGCCGGTTTGAGGACTACTGGGAGGCGCGCCGGGCCGCTTGACCTCCACTTCTACGTCGCGCACCCGGCGTATTTCGGCCAAAAATAGACGCGCTAGGAAGCCTTATAAACGCTTTTCTCGAAATTGGAATACATTTACCGTCATTCGCGACCGCCAATGTAGGAGTTTTTCAACAGCCACAGCCCTTCTCACACATGATCCCGAAACCGGCAACGTCGCTGGATCGCGAGCGAGATGGCAATTTTTTCATTTGAATGAGAATGTTTGGCTCCTCTCGACTTTCGAGTAGCCGACAAATGTACTGTGTCGGCGACTGGAATGGATTTTTTTGGTTAAGAATGACGTGGGTTGCCGCTTCGATTCACGATATCGGCTTGCCAATCTCCCAGTGGTGTCCGAACGGATCGACGATCCTTCCCAAGCGCCAGCCATGTTGGTTTCCGATTGGCCACACCGTCACGGCTCCGGCAGCAACAGCCTTGGCGAACGCGGCATCCGGGTCGTCCACAATCATCACCATACGAACGGTACCTCCACCGAGCGTTTCAGGGCTGAAGTTCTTGTGTTCCGGAGACTCGTCGGCCACCCAAAACTCCGCTCCGTCGATCGACAGGCGAGCCACCACGGCGCCGTCAGGTGCATCAATGCGGTACACAACGTCAGCACCGAGAGCGGATTTGTAGAATTCAACTGCTTCGGCTCCTCTTCGGACGGAAAGCATTGGAGATATCGAAGTCGGTGTCATAGTGCGATTATCCGATCTGAATCGCATCACAGCAAGACGGGCAAACGGGCCATATTGTTGCTGTTCGCCGAGGAAGTATTGCGAGTTCAGAGCGGATCACGCACGACTCGGAAGCTGGTCTCTCAACTGGCGAGAACAGCCCAATGCGTGCGCTATCCCCGAAGTGGTTGCTAGTTAATGTCGTCAGCGCAGCTCGAAACTAATATCGAGCCGCGCTGACCACATTTCGCGTTTCCTTGGCATCCGCACCAGTACCGGTTTTATGCTGCGGCACGTTTCGCGTGAGGCATGCCAATGTAGGGGAACTCTTTCAGGGTGTCGGCGTGGGGTTTGAGGCCTGAGGGCGGACACTCATTTTTCGTCAGGAAGGCGAGACGGTAATCGATCACGTCTTCCGTGAAGGTCCGACCATTGGGATACTTGGCGGGTTTCGCGGGATCGAAGCTCAGCACGTCGGGCAGTGTCCCTTCCCTGTCGATCGCGGCAATCGCTTCCTCGCGTGTGTAATTCCCGGTATGCCCCAGCAGATGCACGAACTGCTCGAGCCATCGCTTGCGGTCGTTGACGGGCTCGCTCGCGTTGTATTCCTCCTTAGTGTCATCGGTGTTGAAGAAACTGCTGACACTGGGATGACCCGCGCGATCGACGTGCAGCAACTTGCCGTCGCGCTTTACACTGCACCGCCCCCAAATATGAATCGAGGGCTTCGGATTGAGTTCGCTGGTCGGCAGCTCGATCACAGTCGAAAACACATTAGCTGTGGCATTGGAATCGACGCCGGTCCAGGGATACTTGCCGGTCAGGTGAGGCTCGGTAAAGTTCCGCTTGCCCCGGGTATCGAACAGGTTCTTGACTCCGTCGAAGTCGAAGAAGAACGCGTCACTGCGGCTGCCGGCGAAAAATGTGTAAGGGCCCGACTTGATGATATTCGGCGTGCTGCTGAACGACACCTCGCCGTCGGCGATGATCTTCGTCCCCACCGCTTCGACCGAGCGCGACTCCTGACCCTTCGCTACGAAAACGTTAACGGTCTGCCTGCCATTCTGCGGCTTGGAGAACACATAGCTGATCGCCAGATCGTTCAGGTAATCGCCGTCGGTATCGATGTTGAGCCGATAGATTGCGTCGGGGTTGAGAGCATCCGCATTGGGATTCGCGTTAAGGATGATCACGGTTCTGTTCGGGTCAGCAGGTGACTGGAATGCGTAGAGGTCGCAGAGGTCGAGGCGTTGATCGCCCATTGGGGGGCCGAGACTGAGTCCCGTGAAATGGTTTGACATTGCACTTTCTCCTTTTTGTCTAGATTTCCACTTGGGGTCTCCTGGGCGAGAGATTATATATCGATCCGGCGCTGCTGATCGTCACCGCCCCTTTGGGTAACAGCGTCGTTGGCGATGACAGGACATGTCGTACCCTGTTTGACCAGATACAGTGGTCAGCGAAGCATTTGCTCGTCACATTGTCCATAAACCGGCTTCTAGGAAGTTAGCCGGATCGGTAACAACAAGTCGGCCGTGAGGTAGTGACGCACGGCTCAGGTGTCGTTTGGATCGAGCCCGATCGCATCATTCACAGCGTTTTGAAACCGCTGCTTGCAGCCCAGATACCGTTCTGTGGTTTCGATGGAAACATGTCCCAGGAAAAACTGAATCTGTTCGAGTTCACCTCCTGCCTGATGGCAGAGTCGCGCACATGTCCGGCGCAGATCATGTGGAGCAAGGCCGACTAGACCGCATTTGGCGGCTCCCTCTTTCACGATGGACCAGATCACCTTCGGCGTGAAACCGTTTCCCCACACTCTCCCCGCTTTATTGATCGCTCGAAAGAGCGCGCCGGAATTGATTCCAGCAGATATCGCCCACTCGTCGATTGCCCTCTTCACCCAGTCTGGCATCGGAACGGTGCGGATGTGACCGCCCTTTCCATTCAGATCCGCAATCACCCAGTGTTCCTCCCGGAGTTGCACATCTTCGAATCTCAGAGCGGCCGCTTCCGCCCTTCTGAGACCGCATCCAATCAAAACAGCGACCATGGCGCGATTCCTGCGCTGCGTTAGAGTTGATGAACCAAATGAGCCGATCATGCGTCTGCCCTCTTCGGCCGTCAGCCAATTGCCGATGCGAACGCCGAGTCGGCGAGCGCCCTTGACCCTGCGAATTCCGGCAGCCAAATCAGGGCTCAAGAGGCCGCAGTCTGAAGCCTCGTAGGCCGAGCGACGCACGGCCGCCAGCCTAAGGTTAATCGTCGAGGGAGCGTAATGACGCTGCTCCAGCGAAATTCGATATCGAGTTACGACGGTCTTGTTGAAAACCAGGCGTGGCTCCGAACAGTACCAGTCAATGAACTCGCGAATCGCGTGGTCGTAGGAGCGCTGAGAACTGGGTGAGGTCAAGCTGTTGAGGACGGCCGACTTGGACTGTTCAAGATCTGGGAGCTTCAGGACCGTTTTGGGAGCCCGCTTCCTCTTCGATTTTGCATTTCGCGCCATTGCAACGGCCTCCTTCGAGCCGTTGCAACAGCGTCAATCACCGTACGTCTCCTGACCATCTGCCCGTTTCTCGAGACCAATCGGTCTTGAGAGTCTTCTCTGAGTCTGACGCACCCACACGTTCGCCCGAAAGCAATTCGCGAAGGCGACAGTCTGAAGTAAAGGGTTAGGTTGCAGAGATTGTTGGTGACCGGTGGAATTCCGTTATTTTCCTTGCCAACCAAGTGGAGCAGCGTGCACACGCTGAATTCGCGCAATTCGGGTCGAGTTCAAACTGTGGCTTACAATTCGCGAATTGCGGTCACGGGGTTCCGGCGCATCGCTCGATGTGCGGGAAGGTAGCATGCTAGCAATGACATTGCTCCCAGAAGCATGACGACGGAAACGACGGTGACCGGATCGTTGGCGCCGATTCCGTACAACAGCCGGGCGATGAAACGTGTCAGTCCCAACGCAAACGCCAGTCCCAGCGCCAGCCCAATGCCTGTGAGCCACAATCCCTGCAACAGCACGAGTCTCAGCACATCGACGCGGGAAGCGCCCACAGCCATTCGCACTCCGATCTCGTGGGTCCGCATTTGGGTTCGATATGCCACGACTCCGTAGATCCCGGTTACCGCAAGAACCAGCCCGATCAGCGCGAACATTCCCGCCAGGGCGCTCTGTATGACGGCGAAACTGCTCGCCATCTGGGTACTCTCCCGCATGGAACGCACATCGAAAACCGGCAGCCGTGTATCGATTTCATGGATGGCGTTCTCCACCGCCGGCGCCAAGTCGACCGGATTTCCCTCCGTCTTCACCTGCACCATGGTCTCGGGCCCCCCCCACTGGGAAAAACTCATATAGACCATAGGCTCCGGTGACTCATTCACGAATGTATGGGTTGAATTCCTTACAACGCCGATCACCGTGAAAAGGGTGCTGTATCCCACCACCCTGAGGTTCTTTCCCAGCGGATCCTGTCCCGGCCAGTAGCGCCTCGCCGCGGTCTGATCCACGATGAGTACACTCGGGGCCTTTTCATCGTCATCCGGTGTAAACTCGCGTCCTTCCAGAATGGGTATATGGAGGGTTTCGAAATACCGCGCGGTTACACCGGCTCTCTGCACCTGCAAAGATTCATGGGGGTGTGGCACATAACCTTCCGGATACGCATCCTCCTTCTTCTGGCTCAGGGTCATCGGAATCCAGTCCGTAAAAGATGCAACCTTCACGCCGGGCAGTGCCGACACGCGATCAAGTATCTTGTGACGGATCAGCCGCGCCTCGTCGTTGCTGTAGCCGGCGATATTCACTCCCACGGATGCAGTGAGAATGTGGTCCTGCTCAAATCCGGGATTTGCGTCGGCGAGATTCCGCAGCGTTCGCAGGAATAGCCCGGAGCAGATCAGCAGAGGAAGTGAAAGCGCGATTTGCGCCACCACCAGCCCGCTGAGCAATTTCCGGTTGCGTGAGCCGCCGGAGATACTTGCAGACTCTGCCTTCAGTACCTCAATGGCCGGCGCGTGAGACGAACGCCAAGCGGGGAGCGCGCCGCATAGCATGCCGGCCAATAGCGAAGACACCGCAATCCCGATCACCACCTTATGGTCCATGCTCCCGTTGAGTAGGAGGGGATTCGAGTTCGCGGGAAAGAACCATGCGAATGTCTTCGACGTCCGCGATGTCAATACAAGGGCCACGGCTCCTGCGACGATGGAAAGCGCCACGCCCTCCAGCACCATCTGCCACACCAGTTGAATTCGATTCGCTCCGAGCGACTGCCTGATCGCAAACTCACGCCGGCGGGATACAAACCGCACCAGCGTGAGCGTCGCCACGTTCGCGCAGGTCAGCAACAGCACCACAGCGGCGAAGGCGAGCAGAATGGGCAGCGTCGCCGCCATGTATCCGTTGGCACCGAATGGCGAGCGCCACATCGGATCCAGCGTGATCCGGTTCTCGCCCAGATGCTCGTTCGGATACGCCGTCACAATATTGTGCATCAGGGTGTCGAGATCCTGGGCTGCCTGGCCACGGCTCACGCCGGGCCGCAATCTTCCTATAACGTTGAGCCAGTCCGCATCGCGATGCGTCATCCGCCACACATCCGTCCCGAGGGGATCGAGCGTTACCCACAGATCTTCCCGGATCCCGGGCATTGCTCCGACAACCCCCTCCGGCGCCACACCGATCACCGTCACAGGATGGCGGGCGATCTCGATCGACTTGCCCACAATTGTTGGGTCTTCGGCATAGCGCGTCTTCCAAAGCGAGTAACCCAGGACCACGTTGGGAACCGCACCTGGACGCGTCTCTTCTTCAGCCAGAAAGAAACGCCCCAGCATCGGCTTGATGCCGAGCACGTCGAAGTAATTCGCCGACACGTTCGCAATATAGGCACGCTCCGGCTGTGCGCCGCCAGTCAGCGTGATCCAATCGTGATGATATGCAAGTATCCCGGTGAAGGTGTGGTTCTGCTCGCGCAGATCGCGATAGTCGAGATACGAGAAGGGCGGAGTCGGAGAGAAGTTCCGTTCCCCACGCTGCAGGCTCACGAGGTCGCCCGTGTCTCGCGCGCCAGGAATCGGACGCAACATTGTTCCGTCGATCCAACTGAATACGGTGCTGTTGGCGCAAATAGCTACGGCCAGCATCGCCGTCGCGGTGATTGTGAAGCCGGGGCTCTTGCGCAGTTGCCGCAGCGCATAACGGACGTCCCGGCCTATTTGTTCAAACCAGCCTCCGCCCCACATCTGGCGCGTCACATCCTGCACCAGAAGAATGTTTCCAAACTCCCGGGCTGCCGCTTGTCGCGCCGTCTCTTCCGTCTCGCCTCGCGCCACTCGATCTGCAATTGCCATCTGCAGGTGAGCATCGATCTCTTCCTTCAATTCGCGGTTGCGCCTCTGAAAACCGAAGCTGAGAAACCACTTCATGACGCACTCTCCTCCGGCTTGACGTACATTACCGACCCAATCGCTTCGACAATCTGCTCCCATCGGTCCAGATCCGAGGCCAACTGCTTTTTCCCCTTGGCCGTGATTCGGTAGTATCGGGCTCTTTGCTTGCTCTCTGACTGCTTCCACTCAGACTGCACCCAGCGCTGACGCTCCAATCGATGGAGAGCCGGATACAGTGATCCGGTCTCCACCTGAAGCACATCTCCGGATCGCAAACGCAAAGCCTGGACAATGCCATATCCATGCTGCGGTCCCCATTGCAGCGTCTGCAGAATGAGCATGTCGAGTGTTCCTTGCAGCAGCTCAATCCGGTTTTTATACTGGTCTTTCTCGTTCATAGATGTAGACACTCTACTCGCATTGGGAGTAGAGTGTCTACTCCCCCGTCATGGCGGCCCCTCAATACAAAGCCGTGCTTATAGCAACTCCTCAGATGAGATCGGAATCCGGCCTGACATTCCGGTCGAAGCAGTCCGCTGGCCTGCCGACCCACGCGGTCGGCGCTGAGGCTGCGAGCCAGCAGGAAAAACTTGCTATTTGCCCAGATTCCACATCTTCAGGCGTTGAAAGATCTAATAGAAGAAGGACTCTAAACCTTTCGGCGTGTTTATAGCCTCTGCCGGCCCAGGGCAGAGGACGAGTCCAGCGGATAGGTACTGATATGTCGGCTTGTGGTTAGGAAGATCGCAAATCGCTTCGGCTCAGCTCAGGTAGAATCCGGCGATCATTTATGAGATAGCTTCTAGGCTCTTGGGTGAGAGTTCGCGCTGTTTTTCTTGTGGCGGTAAGGAACTGGGAGCCCAGAGATAAAATCCGCAACGTGCGCGCGTGTTCGTGCCGCGACATTCACTTCGCTGGTCACGCGGTTGCCCGATTTGACTGCTCCCTGCATCCACCCGTCGATCCATACCGAGGTGTGCTCGCCAACAAAATGAATTCTGCCCTGTTGAAAAGTTGGAAATGAGATTTTGTCGCCAGAAGAGATCACACCCGCTCAAGATTCTGAACCGAACCCAACTGTCTCGCTCATTTCGGCATACCGACACAAGGCGTTTGCAAGCTCCATCTGCCACGGTGTGCGGCATTCCGGCGACAGAAGCCGAGGGCTACCGACCACAATGCAGGTGCAGCGCGCGCGGGAAGTGGCGACGTTGAAACGGTTTAAGTTGTAAAGAAACTCCATGCCCCTTGGCGCGTCGTCGGGCGACGAGGTTGTCATTGAATAGATAACGACCGCCGCTTCTTGACCTTGAAACTTATCCACAGTTCCAACTCGCGCGCTGGGCAACCGCTCTCTGATCCGGCTTACCTGGTCGTTATACGGAGCCACGATCAGTATGTCGTGAGGGGTTAGGGACCACCGATCGCCGTTGTGGTCGATCAAGGCCGTGCCCGGCTGGGAGAGGTATTCAACGATGGCACCGACACGCGAAACTTCTTCTATTGAGTAGCTCTGATTTCCTTCGTGGGAAACCGGCACAAACCACAGACCGGCCCCCGAAAAGGGTGCCGGTGCTTCGATATTCTGCCGCTCAAGCCCCCCATGAGAGGCAAGCCGTCCTTCATAAAATAGCTCCGATGTAAATCTACAAATTGCTGGATGAAGCCGCCAGGTTTCGCTGAGAAAGAGGCCCTGAGCTTCATCGATAGTCTTGCGATTACTGAGCAGGTGAGCGAGTGCGGAAATGTCCGAACCCTCCGGATGGCTGCCCTTTTGGGGTTGTTCCAACTGCTGCGGGTCACCCAGCAGAACAAGACTGCTTCCAGCCTGCGCACACACCAGTACATTAGCCAACGACATCTGGCCTGCCTCATCGACAAAGAGGACGTCCACCGAATCCGTAAAATCCCCACGCGCTCCCTTGCACGCAACAGAAATGCCTCGTTCATCTGATCAGAGACTTGAACGATGATCTTTGGAAAAATCCCTTTGACGATGAATTGGAGGGGTTTGTCGCGGCTGTTCGTGATTTGTTGGTTCCGATTCTCGAAGACGTTCAGCGGTTCGGTCTTAAAGCCCGCCATCTCCGCAAACATCGTATTCGGGTCGACTGCTTCTAATGAGGCGGTTAATTTGTGCCCTCGCGGACAGACTCGTTTACGGGGCACCCGAACGATTGTCCCCTTAATCGTGGAAAACGACCGTCGCTGCTGACGCTTCTTGGCTTTTTTCTTCTCAGGCGCTCGCAACTGGGTGGGTTTCTCTGTCAACAGCTTGATTCGCGAACGTGCGTATCTGAAATGTGCCGATCTCAGGAGCGATTCAAAGGATCCGTGAATTTCTGCGCCCTTATCGGACGCCACTTTTTTGGGTTTGTCCGAGAACTCGACATCCATTCGCGACTTGGCTTCGCGGACGATCTGGGTCAAGTGGGCGGTAACTGTTTCTATCGCTGCACAGTCATCTCGGTTGTAGCCCAGTAGAGCAGTCTTCAGTTCGGGAGTGGATGAACGCTCCCACTCGAGACGATAAGCGAGGCTTTGCAACCCGGATGTCACAGGACCCTCCCATGTCGCGCCCAGAAAATGGCCAATATCTTTGAGCCTGTTTGAGAATGTGGGGAAGTAAACCTGTGCGAAGATGACTGAGAGGAGGTTGACCGATTTTTTATCGCTTTCGTGACTCTGGACTCCGCAGGAGGGACGCCGTAACGATCGCCCATACGTTTTAGGAACATGGTTTCGTAACCGCCGTAGTGGATCAATACTGGATCTGTGATATTCGCCAGGAGGCCTATAAATTCATTCCAAATCTTTCTCTCGTCTTCGACGCTATCTGCCCACAGACCATACTGAACGGCCGGATCGCAATCTCCCACCCGCACACCGATTAGGTAGTAAAAGTCGCGGTCCGGCAACCCTTCGACATCAAGGTAGACGGGGGTACCTTCAATAGTTATTTTTGGGTTGCCGACGATATGGATTTTGTTTTGCCGAATCGCCAGCGCTCTCAGCGAGTGGCGATACTTTTCCCGTTTGTCGCATATCCCTTTGGGACGTCGGCGAGGACGGAAGGTATAGGACAGTTGGGTCACAGTAAAGATCCCCTTATCATGCAGTTTCTTTCTCTCTTTCTCCGTCATTCCTGACAATAGACTGAGATCGTTATTCTGCAGTGCCTTCCGTCTGCACTGGGTTTGAAACTCGCATTCTGCACAGTGTGGGATCAGAACGAGGTTTGGCGGTGAAGGGCTGGACAACAATGCATCAATTTTTGCAATATGCTGCCGCACCTCACGCCCCAGGGAGGAAGTCTTTACATTCAGTGTTGCGTGGTTGTCACCGTGGATTATCTTACCCAGGCTGACCTCCTGTTTTAGCATCTCTGAAAGCGCTAGTGCGTCAAAGGCTAGCAGCAGCTTGGCGTCCTTGCAGATCTTGTTAGT
>Ga0306923_10005426_pt1 | contig 12425 bp, 11 predicted proteins | sample sta12Can44000108_FD_203841 | JGI IMG/M metagenome (GOLD analysis project Ga0306923, IMG submission 203841) | Lab enrichment of tropical soil microbial communities from Luquillo Experimental Forest, Puerto Rico - statanox.12C.anox.44.000.108 (v2)... | ecosystem: Environmental > Terrestrial >...
AAGTGGCCTCGCCGACCTGGGAGGGGTTGGCTGGGAGGATGGTAATCGAGCAGATCGGCCTGGCCCCAGCGGACCCGGGGAAGATTCGCGCGTGCTTCGAGGTGTTCCTGGCCGCCGTGCGTGTCGACGAGCCGGAGGGGCCGTGGTTCACCGAACGGCCGTTCACCGGCTGGCTGACCGTCGGCTGGGAGGGCAACCATAGCGAGGCGTGGCTGGCCACCGACCGGGGCTCGCCCGTGGGCTGGTACCGGCTGGAGCTGCCGGCCAGGGAGAATGCCGATCAGGCGCGCCTGAACATCGTCGTGCACCCGGCGGAGCGGCGGCGCGGCCTGGGCCGCGCCCTGCTGCGGAACGCGGCGGGCCGCGCGGCGGAGCACGGGCGGACCGTGCTCAACGGCGGCGCGCGCGATGGCTCGCCCGGCGAGGCGTTCGCCCGCTCGGCCGGGGCGAAACCCCGGATGGTGGACGTCCAGCGCATGCTCGACCTTGGAAAGCTGGAGAAGGGCAAGCTGGCCCGGCTGCGCGGCCCGGCCGAGCGGGCGGCGGCGGGCTACTCGCTGGTGTCCTGGGCGGGGCCGGTGCCCGAGGAGTACATCGAGCAGGCGGCGACGGTCTACGACGGGATCGCCGATGCCCCCCGGGACCCCGAGATCACGCACGAGGCGTGGGACGCCCAGCGGGTCCGCGAGCGCGTCAACAACGTGCGCTCGGAGTACGGGATGCGCGACTACACCGTCGCGGCGCGGCACGACGACACCGGCGAACTTGCCGGGCTGACCGAGGTGTCGGTCGATCCGGGCGACCCCGGCTGGGGTTTCCAGGTGTACACGGTGGTAAGCAGGGAGCACCGCGGGCACCGGCTCGGCCTGCTGCTGAAAATCGCGATGATGGAACTGCTCGCGACCACGGAGCCCCAGCTGGAACGGATCGTGACCTGGAACGACCAGAGCAATGAGCACATGATCTCGGTCAACGAGGCGATGGGCTACAGCGTGTTCGGCCCGCCGAACACGCTGTACCGGCTCGACGTGGCGGCCGTGCCCGGCTTGCCCGGCTAGGGTCGCCGCTAGTCGCGGCCGGCTGACTGCTCGGTCATCGCGACCACGCCGACGACCTGAGCCTGGGTCATGCCGAGGTCGGCGCCGATGGCCCACGCGGCTTGCCGCTCGGTTTCCGAGAGCGGGCCGTCCGCCAGGGCGATGCGGATCACCTCGGTCAGGTACCACTCCCTGGCGTGGATGGTGAGCTGCGCCCCCACCTGGTTCAGGGCCGGGCGGATGGCCTCGAACGGCTGCATGAGGTCGGCGTCGAGCATGGCCTCGTCGTAGTTCGGCACGCCCGAGCCGATGACCGCCTCGATCGCCCGCTGGCGGGACACCGGGCTCGACGAATCGCCGGACCGCAGCATGGCCGAGACCGCGGCGCGCATGCCGGCCGGCAGCGCCGCCTGCATCTGCGCCGTGGTCGGCTGGCTGAGCACGTCTGTCACGTAACGGGTCCGGCAGGTGGCGCACTGGACATGGTCGCCGATCGAGTTCAGCGGGATGACGGGGATGAAGAACAGCGTGAACCACCGGCGCCCGGCTCGATGCCGGTACTCTCGGTCCCCGCCGCAACGGCGGCAATGGAAGGTGCCCTGCGCGATCGTCCGGTAGAACACGCGCAAGCCAAAGATGATCAGCAAGGTGGATCCCCTTCCGCCGACCGGCCGGCACACTCACCGCAAGCACCCCGCCCGCGGGCGTGCACCCTCGCCTGTGCCGGTTCAGCTCAACCCATCATGTCTCCGTCGGCCCGCGCGACGCCGTTGCCGATGCAGATCCGATACCTCATTTTCGCTGGCCCGGGCGGACACCGCAGTTCGTGGGACTGCTGAGACTGGCGGGTCTAGTTGGCACTTGCCGTACGCGGGCTGGCTTCATGAGTGTCCCGGGCAACGGTATGAATGTGGCGCTGTGCACAAAAGAATGTGCACAGCGCCACATTCATGCATCCTCCCTCGGGGGCCACATGTGGTTGGCAGGGGGGCCGCGTGTGGTTGGCAGGGCGGAACGCGGGTCCGGACGGGAATTCGCGGGAAGGTGCGGCGGGCGGATATTCAGTGGCAGGGGGCGGGCGAATGAGGTTCGCTGGGAGGCATGGGCATCGAGCGGTTCGCGGCGGAGGACGAGCGGCGGGCGGATGCCTGCTTCGAGATCAGCCGGGCCTGCCGGGCGGCCGACGATCCGGACGGGCCGCCCATGGAGCGCCGGGTGTTCGCAGGGTGGCTGAAGACCGGATGGGTCGGCGACCCACGGGAGACCTGGCTGCTAGAGGACGACGGCGGGATCGAGGGCTGGTACCTGCTCGAGTTGCCGGCCCGGGACAACCGGCACCTCGGGATCCTGCACATCGCGGTGCACCCGGACCGGCGCCGACGTGGATTCGGTACCGCGCTGCTGCGGCACGCCGGGGGGCGGGCGGTCGCGAACGGGCGAGACCTGCTGACCGGGTACGCGTTCACCGGCGGCGCGGGCGAGGCCTTCGCGCGCGCGGCCGGGGCGGCCGGAGGGCAGACCGAGGTCCAGCGGGCGATGGACATCGACGCCATATCAGCCGAACGGCTGGCCGGGTTGCGGGCCGCCGCAGAGCGGGGCTCGGCCGGGTATTCGATGGTCGGCTGGACCGGCCCGACGCCGGAGGAGTACCTGGACCAGGTGGCGGCGATCAACCGCACGCTCTACGACGCGCCGCACGATCCGTCCGTCCAGGAACCGGTCTGGGATGCGGAGCGAGTTCGCGCGACCGAGCGGCGGCAGCGGCTGCAGGACGTGCGGGCGCACACCGTGGCGGCCCGGCACGACACCTCCGGCGAACTGGCCGGCCTGACCCTGATCGAGGTAGGCCAGGAATATCCGGAGTGGGGGTTCCAGGCGCTGACCGCGGTGAGCCGCGACCATCGCGGCCACCGGCTCGGGCTGCGGCTCAAGGTGGCGATGCTCGAGCGGCTGGCCAGACAGGAGCCGCGGATGAAACGCATCGTGACCAGCAATGCCGAGACCAACGAGCACATGATCTCGGTCAACGAGACGCTCGGCTACTATCTGCTGGGCAAGACCGCCCGATCCTGGGAACTGCCGGCTATCCACGTCAAAGGGATCAGAGGGGCAGCTCAGTCGTAGAAGCCGAGGCGGCGGAGCTGCCTGGGGTTGCGCTGCCAGTCCTTGGCGATCTTGACGTGCAGGTCGAGGTAGACCCGGGTGCCGAGGAGGGCCTCGATCTGGCGGCGGGCCCGGCTGCCCACCTCCTTCAGCCGCGCTCCCCCGGTGCCGATGACGATGGCCTTCTGGCTCGGCCGCTCCACGTAGAGCTCGGCGTGCACGTCGGTGAGGTCGTCGCGGCCCGGCCGCGGCCCCATCTCCTCGACCACCACCGCGATCGAGTGCGGCAGCTCGTCCCGCACCCCGTCCAGCGCGGCCTCCCTGATCAGCTCGGCCACCATGACCTGCTCGGGCTCGTCGGTCAGCTCGCCGTCCGGGTACAGGGGAACGCCCTCGGGCAGGTGCGAGACCAGCACGTCGGCGAGCACGTCGAGCTGGAACCCGGTCACCGCGGAGACCGGCACCACGTCGGCCCAGTCGCCCAGCTCGCTCACCGCCATCAGCTGTTCGGCGACCCGCTCGGGCGCGGCCTGGTCACACTTGGTCACGACCACCACGACCGGCGTCTTCTTCACGTTCTCCAGCTCGCGGGCGAAGAACCGGTCGCCGGGCCCGACCGGATCCGTGGCCGGGATGCAGAACCCGATCACGTCGACCTCGGCGAGGGTGGACCGGACCAGGCTGTCCAGCCGCTCGCCGAGCAGCGTGCGCGGCTTGTGCAGGCCGGGCGTGTCCACCAGGATCAGCTGCGCGTCCGGGCAGTGCACGATGCCGCGGATCACCCGGCGGGTGGTCTGCGGCCGGTCGCTGGTGATCGCGACCTTGGCACCGACCAGCGCGTTCGTCAGCGTCGACTTGCCCACGTTCGGGCGGCCCGCGAGGCAGGCGAACCCGGCGCGGAAGGCGGGAACTGACGGAGGATGGCTCACCCGTCAATTGTCGCGCACGTGACAAGGGCGGAGACCACGGCTCGTTCGGCCCTGATAAAGGGCGACAGCGGGAGCGGGCGCTACGGCTAGGGCCTGAGCGTCTTGCGGATGGTGCCGTCGGGGGTGGCGTGGAACACGGTCGCGTCGGGGCCGAGGTCGCGGACCACGGCGAGGTCGCCGGGATCCAGGTCGGCGTCGCTGACCAGCGCGGCGGCCTCGAGCTTCTGCGCGCCGCTGGACACCGCCATGGCCACCGCCAGGCGCAGGGCAGACAGCCGCAGCGACGGCAGGGCCACCGCCGCGGCGGCGTAGGTGCGGCCGGTCTCGTCGCGGACCGCCGCGCCCTCGGACGCCGCCACCCGCGCCCGGGAGGACCGGGCCAGCGTGATGATCTTGAGATCCTCCGGATCTGGAGTCACATCGCTCACCATGTTGAGTTTACGGCGCTGCGTTTACGACGCCGGGACGCCCTCGCGTTCGACCAGCACCGTGCCGATCTTGTTACGCCGTCCGGCCAGGTTCTCCGCGGTGAGCCGCAGGCCGCGTACGGTCGCGGTGGAGCCCGCGATCGGGACCCGGCCGAGGGCGTGCGCCAGCAGCCCGGCTACCGTCTCCACGTCCTCCTCTTCCAGGTTCACGCCGAACAGCTCGCCGAGTTCGGTCGCGGACAGCCGCGCGGTGACGCGGGCCGAGCCGTCGGGGAGCCACTCCACCGGAGGCTGCTCGTTGTCGTACTCGTCGGTGATCTCGCCGACGATCTCCTCCAGGATGTCCTCGATGGTGACCAGCCCCGCGGTGCCGCCGTACTCGTCGATCACGATGGCCACGTGGTTGCGCTGCGCTTGCATCTGACGGAGCAGTTCGTCTACCGGCTTGCTGTCCGGCACATAGCTGGCCGGGCGGATCACCGTGGCGACCTTCTCCGTGGCCTCGGCACCCGGGTGCTCGTTGCTCCAGGCCACGATGTCCTTCAGGTAGGCGATGCCCACGACGTCGTCCTCGTTCTCGCCGACCACGGGAATCCGGGAGAAGCCGCTGCGCAGCGCCAGCGAGAGGGCCTGCTCGACGGTCTTGTCGGCCTCGATGAACACCATGTCGGTGCGCGGCACCATGACTTCCCTGACGATGGTGTCGCCGAGCTCGAAGACCGAACGGACCATATCCCGCTCGCCCGGCTCGATGCCGTTCCTGCGCTCCAGGTAGTCGACCAGGCCACGAAGCTCGGCCCGGTCCACCGGCCCTTCCTCGCGGGCCGGCGGCCTGGCCCGGCGGGTCGGCGGCAGGGCGTTGCCGCACGCGACGAGGAGCCTGGGCAGCGGGCCCAGCGCCCGGGTCAGCGGGAACAGGAATGCGGCCGCGCGCTGGGCGGTGCGTTCGGTCCGCGGCCCGACGCGCCCGGTCTGCGGGCGCACGCCGGTCAGCAGGTAGCGCAGCCCGACCACCACGGCGAGCGCGGCCAGCACGGCGCGCCAGTCGTTGCCCAGCCAGCTGACGAAGGCCGACGTGACCAGCACCGCGGCGAAGACCTCGCAGAGCGTCCTGAGCAGCAGCAGCACGCTCATGTAGGGGGGCAGGTCGGCGGCTACGGCGGCGAGCCTGCCGTGCTTGTCTCCGGCGGCGCGTTCGGCCGCACCGGTGGCGGACACGAGCGCCAGCGCGGCCTCCGCGTTCGCGCACCAGCCCGCCGCGAAGGCGAGCACGGCCGCGGCGACCAGCAGCCACGCCGGAGCGGTCATAAGCCTGGTCGCTCCTTCGTGTCCCGCGCTTCCCGCCAGGCCTTGAGCAGCTGATCCTGGGTGCCGAACATGACGGCGTGCTCCTCTGGCTCGGCGTGGTCGTAGCCCAGCAGGTGCAAGATGCCGTGCACGCACAGCAACTCGAGCTCGTCCTGGGTGGAGTGACCGGCCTTCTCCGCCTGTCCGGCCGCGACCTGCGGGCACAGCACCACGTCGCCGAGCAGCCCGGGTTCCGGGCCCTGGTCGTCCCGGTTACCGCCCAGGTGCGGCGGCCGAAGCTCGTCCATGGGAAAGGCGAGCACGTCCGTCGGACCGGGCTCGCCCATCCACCGCTCGTGCAGCTCGGTCATGGTCCGCTCGTCGACGAGCAGCACCGACAGCTCGGCCAGCGGGTGGATCCGCATCTGATCCAGCGTGAACCGGGCGACCGCGGCCAGCCCCACCTCGTCGACGTCGATGCCCGCCTCATTGGCGATATCGATGCTCATCGGGGCCTAGCTGCCCTTCCGCCGGGGAGGTCGGCTACCTCGGTCGAGCTGCTGGGTCTGCGCGTCGTAGCGCTCGTACGCGTCGACGATCTTGCCGACCAGGCGGTGCCTTACGACATCGTGGCTGGTCAGCCGCGCGAAGTGGATGTCCTCGATGCCGTCGAGGATGTCCTGGACCACGCGCAGCCCGCTGACCTGCCCGGCCGGCAGGTCGACCTGGGTAATGTCGCCGGTCACCACCACCTGGGAGCCGAAGCCCAGCCGGGTCAGGAACATCTTCATCTGCTCGGCCGAGGTGTTCTGCGCCTCGTCCAAGATGATGAACGAGTCGTTCAGGGTGTTGTGGGTCAGCAGGAAGTCTTCAGTGGTATAGAGGGAATCGGCCGCCGCCACCACAATGCACACCGCCTCCGCGGTGCCGGCCGACTCGATGCTATCGATGAAGCGCATCGGGCGCCCGCCGCCACCGGCCGCGTGGTACACATTGCCCTTCCGGGTGAGGCGGAACGGCTCGATGCCTTCCGGCAGCCGGATGTCGATGATGTGGGCGTCGTGGCGGTGATACACCGCGCGTCCCCTGGCGAGCCCGGGACTGCGGCCGACGGCGGGGCGGGTGCGGTGGTAAGCGACGCCGCCCAGCGACCGGACCAGGAAGACCACGTCGTCGCGCAGGCGCGACGAGGTGGTCGTGTACTGGATGCGGCAGGTCCGGCCTTTCTGGGTGACCGGGCCGCCGTCGGTGTCCAGCAGGCCCTGCAGGACGGCCAGCCGGACCCTGACCGAGTTGTACAGGTACAGGTCCGGCACGAACTTGGTGGCCGAACGGGTGCCGTTCAAGCCGAGGCGGCGGGCGACAGCCGTCACCGGGTTTTCCAGGGTGATGACATCGCCTGGCGACGTCACCTTGTTCAGCTGGTAGTCGGGGCCTCCCCTGGGCCGGACCTCAACACCGGGCATACGCAGCTGCAACTCCCAGGCGAGTTCCGGATCTCCGGTGGCGAAGCCCGGGGTGGTAGTGCCGGTCAGGCAGCCGTCGCCGAGCAGCAGGCCTAGCGCGTACGGGTCCATAGGGACTTCCCGGTACGGGAAGCGCACCGGGGCGCTGTGCAGGGGAAGCTCGTACCGGTGGCTGTGGGCGCTGCGCAGGTTTCCGATCATCTCGCGCGTGGTCAGCACCCGGAGCGGCTTGCCGCGGCGGCAGTCGTCGCGGGTGGCCACGGCCCACAGGTGATCCCCCGAGGCCAGCGTGGAGGCACCGTCCTGAGCCGTGACCCGATAGATGTCCTTCTCCCCTTGCGGGTACACCCCAAGCACCAGCGTGGGCTTGCCGTCCGACCCGATGACCAGATCGCCCACGGCCAGCGAGCCGATCGGCCGGAAACCGTCCGGCGTCAGCACCGGGGTGGCAACGGGTTGCGCTCTTCCCCGCATGTACGCCAGGGGCGCTATCTCGATCGTGCCGGCGGTCATCAGGCGCGGGATCGAGTCCGGGTCGATCATGTCGTGCAGGGCGTCGTAGAGGGGGCGCAGGTACGGGTCGATCTTCTCGTACAGGGTGCCGGGCAGGAACCCCAGCCGCTCCCCCGCCTCTACGGCCGGCCGGGTCAGGATGATCCGGTTGACCTCCTTGGCCTGCAGGGCCTTGACCGCCTTGGCCATGGCCAGATAGGTCTTGCCGGTCCCGGCCGGGCCGATCGCGAACACGATCGTGTGCTTGTCGATCGCGTCCGCGTACCGCTTCTGGTTCAGCGTCTTGGGCCGGATCGTCCGGCCGCGGGCGGACAGGATGCCGACCGTGAGCACGTCCGCGGGGCGGACGCCCCGTTCGGCGCGGAGCATGGCCGCGGTCCGCTCCACCGCGTCCGCGGTCAGGTCGGTGCCCTTGCGCAGCAGTTCGACCAGCTCGTCGAAGAGCGCGGTGACCAAAGCGGTTTCCGAGGGGTTCCCGGTCGCGGTGATCTCGTTGCCGCGAACGTGAATGTCCGCGTCGAACTCCCGCTCAATCACGTGCAGCAGCTCGTCCCCGGAACCGAGCAGGCTGACCATCGAATGATCGGCGGGTATCACGATCTTCACCTGAGATCGTGGTTCGCCTTCGGGTTCTTGTTGCCCGTCGCCGTTGGAGGTGCTCCCGGCGCTCAGGTCATCGTTTCTGATGTCTGTCAATTCGATGCTCTCGAAGACCCGGAGGACCGCCCCCCGAGCGTATTGAGCTCCATGTTATCCGGCATCAGGGCTGTCCGGGGGGAGTCGGGGCCGGGGCCTGTGAAGACCTAGCCGGGAGGCCAGGTGAGGGGTCGGCCGCCGAGGACGTGCCCGTGGACGTGCGGGACGGTCTGGCCCGCCTGGACGCCGGTGTTGAAGACGACGCGGTAGCCGGCCTCGGCGACGCCTTCGTCGGCCGCGACCTGCCGCGCCGCGTCGATCACCTCACCGAGCAGCGCGGCGTCCGCGGCGGCGAGCGCCGCCACGTCGGGATAGTGCGCCTTCGGGACGACGAGGACGTGCGTCGGGGCCTGCGGGTTGATATCGCGGAAGGCCAGGATCAGGTCCGTCTCGAGCACCTTGGTGGCGGGGATTTCCCCGGCCACGATGGCGCAGAACAAGCATTCAGCCACAGGAAGATCCTAGGGCTTCCCCGGCACGCTTACGGCTCATCCGTCGGCCTGCACGCAGTGCGCCGCAGCGGTCCCGGCAATACCGGCATGGACACATAATTACTGGTATATCGGAGGGTACGGCTGAGTAGCCGTGTTGCGATCCGTTGTTATGGTGCCGATCCCTGAGGGTGCTGTCGTAACCTCACGCTCAATGGATATTCTTGTTTTTCGGCAATCCTTGGGCCGTGCCGGGCGGCATGCGTCGTCTGGCCCGGCCCGGTACCCCCGCCCGGGTGTCAAGCCGGCCGTCATCCAGGCAGCTGGCCTGGCGGTTTGCCAATGACGGCAAGGCGACGGACGGTCAGATGGGTGGGAGATCTGGGGATGAAGGACCGGGGACCGTGGTCCTGCGCGACACCCGCCGCGGCGCGGAAGCGGCCCGATGGAGGGTGAACCTGAAGCTGGGGTAACGCGTCCAACCAACGTGACCGAAACCCTGGTGGCTAATGGTGGCATCGTGTCCGATGCCTTCATGCCTGCCTCGACGGCGCGCGTGGGGTGGAGCGCCGACCGTGCGGTCACCGAGCTTTATTCGCTGCACTACCGGGCGCTGGTGCGGCTGGCGGCGTTGCTGGTGCGGGACACGCCCACCGCCGAGGAGGTCGTGCAGGACTCGTTCGTGGCCATGCACGGCGGCTGGCAGCGCCTCCGCGACGCCGAGAAGGCGCTGGCCTACCTGCGGCAGGCGGTGGTGAACCGGTCCCGGTCGGTGCTGCGGCACCGCACCGTGGTCGACAAGAACCTGCAGAAGGCCCCGCCGGACATGCCCAGCGCCGAGCACGGCGCGCTGGTCCTGCTGGAGCGCTCGGCGGTGGTGGCCGCGCTGCGCGAGCTGCCGGACCGGCAGCGGGAGGCGATCGTGCTGCGGTACTACGCGGACCTGTCCGAGGCCGAGATCGCCACCGCGATGGGGATCAGCCGCGGCGCGGTCAAGAGCCACACGGCCCGCGGCATGACCGCCCTGCGCGCCGCCCTGGAGCAGGAGTAATGACCAGACCCCGACACGACGGCCCCCCGCCGCAAGGACCCGACCCCTTCAGGTTCGCCGAGTTCTTGCGTCGCGAGCTGCACGCTGCCGCGGACCAGGTCGAACCGCGGCCGGACGGGCTGGAGCGGATCCGCGCGCGGGTCCGGTCCGGGTCGGCCTACGCCAGCAAGCATGAGGCGGCGAGTGGCGGTTTCCTGGCCGGCCTGGCCCGGCGCTGGAATGCCGCGCGCGGCGATCAGGAGCCAGCCGCCGGCCACGAGCGGCACCAGCGGGAATGGCGGTACGGGGTGCTCCGGCCGGCGCTGGCGGCCGCCTGCGCCGTGTTCGCCATCGGCGTCGCGCTGGCAGTCCCGCCGCTGCGCCAGGCCTTCGTCCAGCTCGGCTCAGCGGTCGGTATCTCCACTTCTTCCAGCACCGGCAGCGGGGTCCCGAGCCTGAACGGAGCGGGTACCCAGAACGGCTCGGCGGCCGGCGGCGTCAGCCATGGCGGCACCTCGGCCGCCCCGAGCAACGCGCAGGCGACCGTGTGCGCGTCGTCGTCGCCGTCGCCATCGGCTAGGTCGACGAAGTCGGTGACACCAAACGTGACCCCGGCGAACCAGGTGACCAGCCCGCCCAGCGGCGGCACGAGCAGCGGCCCCGGCGACACCGCAACCGCGACCGCGACGGCGACCGCGACGGCGACCGCCACGGCGACGACGGCGACCGCGACCGCGACCGCCACGACCAGTGCCAGCTCGACGGCTTCGGCGACGGCGAACACCAGCGCGACGGGCGGCAAGAAGAGCGCCACGGCGACCGGGGCACCCTGCCCGACCAGCTCCGTCAAGCCGTCCGAGACGGTCAAGCCGCAGTCGACCGCGTCCGGGTCCACGCCGGCGAGCGGCAGTTCCTCGACGCCGGCGTCGCCGGCGTCGAGTTCGCCTGCTGCGGGCGGCACCAGCACGACCCCCGCGAAAAGCACCCCGCCGGGCGCGGACACCGGCTCCACCAGCACCAGCACCGGCTCCACCAGCACCAGCACCGGCTCAACCGGTTCGAGGCCGGTCAGCCCCGGATCTTCGACCTCATCGCCAGGCCCGACGCCGTCGGACGCGGGTGGCTAGGACCAGCGGCCTGAGCTGGTGAGCAGGATGGCGGCGGCCACGGTCCCGGCGGTCGAGGTCCGCAGCACGGTAGGCCCCAGACGGCGGGCGATCGCCCCGGCCGCGCGGAAGACCTCGCCCTCCTCGCCGGTGATCCCGCCCTCCGGGCCCACCACGACCAGCAGATCTCCGGACTCCGGCAGGCTGAGGCGGGCGAGGCTGGCCTCGGCGGCTGGCTCGAGCACGACCGCGCACGCCGCCTTTCCGATCAGCTGAGCCACCTGACCGGCCGAGGCGACGTCGGTGACCTCGGGAATCCAGACGCGGCGGGACTGCTTGGCGGCCTCGCGAGCGGTCAGCCGCCACCTGGCCAGCGAGCGCTCGCCGCGTGCGCCCCGCCACACCGGCACGCAGCGCGCCGCGGCCCACGGCACGATCCGGTCCACGCCGACCTCGGTCATCTCCTCGACGGCCAGCTCGCCCCGGTCACCCTTGGGGATGGCCTGGACGACGGTGATCGCGGGGTCCGGGCGGGGTACCTCGCGCCGGGCCAGCACGGTGAGCCCGAGCCCGCCGTCCGCGGGCCCGGCCACCACGCACTCAGCGACCAGGCCGGCGCCGTCGGTCACGTCGGCGCGCTCGCCCGGGCGCAGCCTGCGCACGGTGGCCGCGTGCCGGCCCTCGGCACCGGACAGGACCACGACGTCGGAACCCAGCGCGGCGCGGTCGGCCAGAAAGACGGGGGGCTGCACCTGGTTTCCCGGGCAGAGGGTTCAGCGCCCGTTGAAGGCGTCGCGCAGGCGCGAGAAGAACCCTTGCTGGCCCGGGGCGAACCGGCCGGGCGGTGCTTCCTCGCCGCGCAGCTTGGCCAGGTCGCGCAGCAGCTTCTCCTGCTCGGCGTCCAGCTTGGTCGGCGTCTCGACGGTCACGTGGATGACCAGGTCGCCACGCCCGTTGCCGTTCAGGTGCTTGACGCCCTGGCCGTACAGCGGGATGACCTGGCCGGACTGGGTGCCGGGCCGGATGTCGATGTCGGCGGGGCCGTCCAGGCTCTCCACCGACAGCGTGGCGCCCAGCGCGGCGGCCACCATCGGGATCGTCACCGTGCAGTGCAGGTCGTCGCCTTGCCGTTCGAAGATGGCGTGCGGCCGCTGGACGATCTCCAGGAACAGGTCGCCGGGCGGGCCGCCGCCCGGGCCGACTTCGCCCTCGCCGGCCAGCTGGATGTGCGTGCCGTCCTCGACGCCCGCCGGGATCCGCACCTTGATCGTCCGCCTGGTCCGCACCCGGCCGTCGCCGTCGCACTCCGGGCAGGGCCGGACCAGCACGGTGCCGTATCCGCCGCAGCCCGGGCAGACCCGGGCCATCACTACCTGGCCGATGAACGAGCGGGTAACCT
>Ga0306923_10005430_pt1 | contig 12421 bp, 16 predicted proteins | sample sta12Can44000108_FD_203841 | JGI IMG/M metagenome (GOLD analysis project Ga0306923, IMG submission 203841) | Lab enrichment of tropical soil microbial communities from Luquillo Experimental Forest, Puerto Rico - statanox.12C.anox.44.000.108 (v2)... | ecosystem: Environmental > Terrestrial >...
CGGCCGGCCGCTGCCCGAATTTCTCGCCGAGCGGCTGTTCGGGCCGCTCGGCATGGCCGACACCGGGTTCGCCGTGCCGGCGGCGAAACGAGACCGGCTCACCAGCTACTACCGGCCCGGCCCGGACGGCGGCCTGGAGCTCGCCGACGCCCCCGACGGGCAGTGGAGCCATCCGCCGGCGTTCCCGGCCGGATCGGGCGGGCTGGCCGGGACCGCCGGCGACTGGCACCGCTTCGCTCGCATGATCCTCAACCAGGGAACCGCCGACGGGCACCGGATCCTGTCGCCGGAGTCGGTGCGGCTGATGACCACCAACCACCTGACCGCGTCCCAGCGGGCCATCGGCCAGCTGTTCCTCGAGGGCCAGGGCTGGGGCTTCGGCGGCGCGGTCGACGTCGAGGCCATCGATCCCTGGAACGTCCCGGGACGCTACGGCTGGGTGGGCGGCACGGGAACGACCGCCTACGTCACGCCGTCAACCGGCACCGTCGCCATCCTGCTCACCCAGGTGGCCGCGGACGATCCCGTCCCGCCCGCGATCATGCGCGACTTCTGGCGCTACGCGGCCGGCGCATGACGGCAGCGACGCTGCCGGGTGCCCGGCCGCGCCGCCGCGGGCAGGGTCGCGCGGCCCGGTCCTCCCGGAGGGCTGCCGGTGCCGGGGGACCAGGGCGGCCCAGCCAGAGCCACCGCGCCACGGCCCTACGATGCGGTGGTGGCCAGGACTGGCAGCGGCGGCGGCGTGATCGCCGTGCTCGCCTGCGCGGCGCTTATGACCGGAGGCTGCGCGGCATCGCACCCGCGGGCGGGAGCCCCCGCCTCCTCGCAGCCGCACTCGGCGGCCACGCCGGGCCAGAGCCTTCAGGTGGCGGCCGGGCGGTACCTGGCGATCGCCATCGCCGGTAACCGTAGGCTCGAGATCGACTTCGACCGGCTGCAGGGGCGCGACAAAGGCCATCTGCGGGCCGCCGCAGGGGACCTGCGCGACGCCGCGGCCACCGAGAGGCTCTTCGACCGCCGCCTGCTGGCGATCGCCTTGCCTCCGGCCACCGAGCGCATCGCCCGCCTGCTGTACCAGGTCAACCAGGCGCGCGCCAGCCTGACGGCCGCGGCGGCCCGGTCGGTCTCGCTGCCGCAGCTTCGCTCCTACCAGCGCCGCCTGGCCGCGGCCAACGGGCCGGTCGAAGAGGCGGTGCGGGTGATCCGCAGCCAGCTCGGCCTGCCACCGCCATCGACCAGTTAGGCGCCGCCTCGGCGCGCGCGGCCCGGCCAAAAAGCAAACCCCGACTGCCTAAAGACCTGGTCAGGGTTTGAACAAACCGCTAGTCAGCCACGTTGATCAAGGTAGGCAAGCGGCTTCCTACGTAAGCGGGGATATGCCATGAACAAGAGATGGCTAGCGCCGGCCGGACTGGCCGCCGCGGTCTTGGTCACCGCCTGCGGCAGCTCCACCACGACGGGCTCAGGCGCTACCTCCGGCGCCGCCGCACCGGCCTCCAGCGCCGCCGCCGCGAGCAGCAGCGCGCTGAAGACGGGCAAGATCGGCGGAGCCGTCGTTCTCACCAACGCCAAGGGCTTCACCTTGTACTGGTTCGCCCCCGACACCTCGACCAAATCGAAGTGCTACGCCTCCTGTGCCACGTACTGGCCGCCCGTGAAGGGACCGGCCACGGCCGGCACGGGTGTCACCGGCAAGCTCGGCACCATCACGCGCTCCGGCGGCTCGGTGCAGGCCACCTACAACGGGCATCCGCTCTACACCTACGCCGCCGACGGCGCCCCCGGGCAGGCCAAGGGCAACGGCCTGAACCTCTCCGGCGGGGTGTGGCACGAAGTCACCGTCTCCGGTGCCGCCGCGCCAGCGGCCAACAGCTCCCCCAGCTCCAGCGGCGGCTACGGGTACTGACGCCACGCCGAGCCGGCCGCGGTCTGCAGCCCGGCGTGCGCGTGAGCCCGCGGGCGGGCGTGTGGTCAGCCCGCCCCGCGGGCCAGTGCAGGCCACTCGCCGAATGGATTATCAAGTCCCTGAATGAATTATCATTGAGCCTGCCGGGCTTCGGCCACGGCACACTCTTCGTACCGCCGCACGGCCCTGCTAAGCCCATCGACCGCTACCGGGCTCGCGGCTTAGAATCAGGCTGTTCCCGCTGGGAGGCCCGCGCGAAGGGAGCCTTCCCATGTCCCTGCTGCCGCCCGCCTACCGTGGGGCTCCCTATCGCCAGCCCCACATGTCCCGTAGGCACCGGGCCATGCGGGTCCTCCTGCCGGCCGGGATCGTCGCCGCCGTGCTGCTGCTGATCATCATCGTTGGTGTCCTGCTCACGCACGCGGGGTTGCCGTAGTTGCACTGGCCCGGTGATGGCGGTGGACTGGGGCCAGTACGAGCAGGTGCCAGATGCCGGGCCCGGACGCCGGGCCCGGACGGCGGCGATGTGATGGAGCTGACTGTGCTGGCGGTGCCCGGCTGCCCGAACGCCCCGGTGCTGGAGCAGCGGCTGGCCGAGGCGCTGGCCGGCCGGCCAGCGGCGACGGTGGTGCGGCGGGTGATCGCCGACGCCGACGAGGCCGCCCGGTGGGGTATGCATGGCTCGCCGACCCTCCTGATCGACGGGCGCGATCCGTTCGGCGTCCCGGGCGCGGACCCGGCCGTGGCGTGCCGGCTGTATAAGACCGAAGATGGCCGCCTGGACGGTGCGCCCACCGTAGCCGCGCTGCGGGGGGCACTGGAGCAGGCCGGTGGGTAGAGCCAGCCGCCGGACCGCGGCGGATGACGCAGCAGGCGTTGCTCTTCCTCGCCGTGCTCGCCGCCGGGCTGATCTTCGAAGCCGTCTGGCGGTGGCTGCGCGGCACCAACACCGTCGCCCCATGCCGTCTGCGGCGGCATGCCGATGGCGCGTGCTGACGGGCCGCGAGGTAAGGCCCATCCGGGCGGGGAGCCAGCACGTCAGCATGTGTTGACACACGAGCGGTGTCAGCATAAGCTGACGTGCATGCAGAACACACTCGAACTTGCTGAAGGCGCCTCCAGCAGCGACCCGGAGGTCGGCCTGCGCGCGGTGGCGGCGCTGCGGATTCTGATGGAACGGCTAGAGATCCTCCAGGTCGAGCAGGCGCGAGCGCTGGGCTGGTCCTGGGACAAGATTGCCAGCCGGCTCGGTGTCACCAAGCAGACGGTGCACCGTAAGTACGGCCGCCGGGTCGGGAGGCGATGATGTTCGAGCGCTTCAGCGGCGAAGCCCGCTCGGCCGTGGCCCAGGCCCAGGAGCACGCCCGGCGGCTCGGGCACCGCTATATCGGTTGTGAGCATCTCCTGCTGGCCGCCGCCTCCACCGCCGAGCCGGCGAGCGCCGCCCTCCGCGAGCACGGCGTCACCCCGGCAGGGGTGGAAACCGAGATCGTCCGCCTGGTCGGGCTCGGGCGGGCGGCCAACCTGTTCAGTGCCTCCGACCGTGAGGCGCTGGCCTCCATCGGGATCGACCTCGACGTCGTGCGCGCCCGGATCGAGGCGACGTTCGGGCCGGACGCCTTCACCCGGGGCGGCCCGGATGCCTGCCGGAGCCGGCCTGCGGTCAGGAAGAACCCCGTAGCCCTGCTGCGCCGCGCCCGCCGGAGCGGCCATCATCAGCACCCCGCTCCCTCCGGGCACATCCCGTTCACCCCTCGCGCCAAAAAGAGCCTTCTGCTCTCTCTCCGCGAGGCGGAGGCACGGCACGACAACTACATCGGCATCGAGCACCTCACGCTCGCCCTGGTCGGCATGAAGGACGGGGCGGTACCGCCCATCCTGTCGGCGCTCGGCGCGCCACAGGCGACCCTGCGGGCCGCGATCCTCGACCGCTACCGGAAGGCCAGCTGATCCGGCCGGAGGCTGCCGGGCACGCCACCGCGGTCTTGACGCTCTTCATCGTGACGTGACGGAAATACGCCTCCTGCCTGCATAGACGGCCATCAGGCACCCGCCCGAGCCGTCGTGGGGCGAGCTTAGAGAGCCCGCCCGGGCCGTCAGGAAATACCCAGACTATGGACAGGATGGTTTCAGCTTTCTCCCAGCTATCCCATCGACCATGGAATCAGACCAGGTCAGCCGATCCGTACCTTGACGGGCTGCGGCTGTGGATCGCCGGCCCGGCCGGGCTCAGTTCCGGCTACGGCGACACGGACGGTGCCGGGGGGAGCTATTCCGCCTGGCACGCGCCGGCTGGCTCTGGCATGAGCGCAACCAACATGGCGCGGGGGGTGGAGCCGTGGCCGACCAAAACCTGCCGGGCAGTCTGTGCGACACGCTGCCCAACAGGATTCCGCCGATCCCAGCCCGGCCGCGCAAGGCCCGGCGGCTGCGCCGCGCCGACGCGGCGCTGATAGTGGCGGCCGGGCTGGCCGCCGGCGTGCTCACGCTGGGGATCGCCAGCCAACATCTGGGACTCACAGGTCGCGGCCCGGCGGCAGCGCCGCAGTTCCACGGTCCCCACGCGGTGTTCGTCCCTGGCCGTCCCGCCGGCCGCCCGGCGGGCCAAGCGCGTGTGGCACCGATGCTGGCCGGCCGGCAGAGTGGCGCACCGGCGCAGCGTCCGGCTGTCGCTGGGCCCGCGCCCATAGGCGCCGCATCGGTCGGTACACCAGCGTCCAGCCATCCCGCACCCACGCCGCTAGCCACTGGCATCGCGCCGACACCCACGCCCAAAGACACCAGCACGGCACCGCCGACGCCAACGCCCACGCCCACGACACCCACGCCCACGGACACACCCACCCCCACGGACACCGGCACCACGCCCGCGCCCGTACCCAGCCCAACCTGATCTCCACGAGCGCGAGACGGTGGCGAAGGGTGAACGACGGCGAGAAGCGCCGCCACCACAACTGGCAGCGGCAATTCACCTCCCGCAGGCAAGCCGCTGGTCATCACGATCGGCGACCATATCCGCGCGCTGGTAATGCCGATGAACCCGCGCTGACTCACAGACTCCGGGGCCCCGGAGGGGAGGGCCCCGGCCAGCCAGAAGATGATCAATCAAAAAGAAGATGATGACGACTAAGACCCAGTCATGGCCAGTCAAGCCCAGGGAACCGTCGGCCCAGGCCAGAGCCGATATCTCGGCGTCTGCACAGGTGAGCGGGTGTGGCCTAGCTGGCCTTGACGCTCTTCATCGTGAACTGTGAGTTCGTCCGGGCGATCCTGCCGACATTCCTCCCATATGTGTGGGAACCTGGCGGTAACCGGATCGAGTTGCGCATCCCGGGCATCTGGTTGTGCTCGCCCGGCTGGCAGCCCGCCGCCTCCCTGAGGAAGGTGATCAATGCCGGCCGGACGCGACGGGGAAAGCGCCCAGGCCGGGGACAGGTCGCCTCCCCTATTCGACACCAGCGTGGCGCACATCGCGCGCGTCTACGACTGCTGGCTGGGCGGGAAGGACAACTTCGCCGCCGACCGGGACCTGGCCGAGCGGTACATCGCGGCCGACCCGGCCGTGATCCCGGGAGTCCGGGCCAACCGGGCCTTCCTCGGCCGCGCCGTGCACTTCCTGGTCACCGACGCGGGCGTCCGCCAGTTCATCGATATCGGCACCGGCATCCCCACCGCCAGCAACACGCATGAGGTCGCGCAGGGCGCCGCCCCCACCTCGCGCGTCGTCTACGTGGACAACGACCCGATCGTGCTCGCGCACGCCCGTGCGCTGCTGACCAGCGACCCGGCGGGCGCCACCGACTACATCGACGCCGACCTGCGCGACACCCAGACGATCCTGGCCCGGGCGGCACGGACCCTGGACCTCACCCGGCCGGTGGCGGTCATGCTGGTGGGGGTCCTGCACTGCATCCCCGACGACGACGATCCGCCCGGCATCGTCGCCCGGCTGATGGATGCCGTCCCGCCCGGCAGCTACCTGGTCATCTCCCACCCGGCCGCCGACATCCAGGCCGAGGCGATGGCCGCGGGGTCAGCCCTGCTGAACGAGGCGCTGGCGGCGCCGGTCACCTTCCGCAACCGCGCCCAGGTCGCGCGGCTCTTCGGCCGTCTTGACCTGGTCGAGCCGGGGCTGGTCTCCACCTCCCAGTGGCGGTCGAGCGCCGGCGCCAAGCCGCTGAACGTCTGGGCCGGGGTGGCCCGCAAGACCTGACCGCTAGCCGCGGGCCCCCACTGACGCCCGCTGCCGCGGGCGGACGCCGCTGGCCGGCGCGGGCTCCGAAGTGCGCAGCAGCAGGCCCTGCGCACGGGCGCCCAGGGGCTCCATCAGGCTGGGATCGTCGGCCAGCAGACGCTGGTGCAGGCTGCGCAGCTGCGGGCCAGGCTCCAGCCCCACTTCGGCGATCATGATCCGGTGCCCGGCCCGGTAGATGCCGAGCGCGTCCGCCCGGCAGCCCAGCCGGTACAGCGCCAGCATGAGCTGCCCCCGCATCAGCTCACGCAGGGGCATCGCGACCAGCCAGGCGGGCAGCTCGGCGGCGACCACTTCCGGACGGCCGAGTGCGAGATCCGCTTCGGCCTTGGCCTCGACGGTCAGCACCCGGCGCTCCTCCAGCGGGCCGGCGGCCGACCGGAGCGTGGGCGAGACCGCGTCCGCGAAGGCCGGGCCCCGCCACAGGGCGAGCGCGTCGGCGAACAGCTCCGAGGCCAGCCCCGGCTCGCCAGCGGCCAGCGCCCGCCTGCCCTTCGCGATCAGCATGTCGAACTCGGCCAGGTCAAGCCCGACGCATTCGCGGCACAGCGCGTAGCCCGACCCGGTGGTCAGCAGCGGCCCGCAGCCGCCGCGCGCGGGCTGGCCGAGCGCCCGCCGCAAGGCGCACACGTGCGCCTGGATCTTGGTCCGCGACGTGGCCGGCGGGCTGAACTGCCAGATGGTCTCGGCCAGCCGCCCGACGCTCACCGGCCTGCCGTGCTCCAGGGCCAGCGCGCCCAGAACCGCGCGCTGGCCCTGGCCGGCCAGCCGGATGGCCAGGCCCTCCCGTGCTATCTCTATCGATCCCAGTACCTTGACCTGCACCGACATTGTGTCCTCACCCGTCCAATCCCTACCTGAGGCCGTGTGCCCGCGAGAGCACCCGCGGGCGCGGTTATAACTGTCTACGGCCGGGCTAACCAACCACTGTCAGAATCGGGGTGAGATCTCACCAACTCCGCACGGGTGCGCGGGACGGCGCCGCTCCCTGGCCGGGCATTCCCCATTAAGGACGTCTGAAATATGTGCTTTTGGGCGAGGGCTGGCGGTTAGAATCCCGGTGCGAGCCCTCCGATCCGCGACAAGGCGAAGGAGCCCATATGAGTGCCATCGAGCAGTACCTGGCCAACAACGCCCGTTATGCACAGACGTTCTCCGGCCCGCTGCCGCTGCCGCCGTCGGCTCACGTCGCCGTCGTCGCCTGCATGGACGCCCGGCTCAACGTCTACGGCGTCCTCGGGCTGCAGGAGGGTGAGGCGCACGTGATCCGCAACGCGGGCGGCGTCGTCACCGACGACCAGATCCGCTCGCTGGCCATCAGCCAGCGGCTGCTCGGGACCCGCGAGATCATCCTGATCCACCACACCGACTGCGGCATGCTCACCTTCGGCGACGATGAGTTCAAGCGCTCCATCCAGGAGGAGACCGGGATCAAGCCGCACTGGTCGGCCGAGGCCTTCCCCGACCTCGACGAGGACGTGCGGCAGTCCATGGCGCGGATCAAGGCCAGCCCCTTCATCCCGCACAAGGACCAGATCCGCGGGTTCGTCTTCGACGTCGCGACCGGCAAGCTCAACGAGGTCACCTGAGGAGCCCGCGGGCTGGCTCAGAGGGCCGTCACCGCGCTGAGCACCGCGAGCAGGAAAGTCGTCAGCGCCAGCAGGCCGTGGCTGGCCGGGATGAGCGCCGCCGCGTGCCCCTTGGACCGCGGCCGCCGGGCCGGCTCGGCCGCGGCGCTGGCCAGCACCTCCTCGACCAGCCTGCTGGCGAGCGCCGCATCGGTGAGCGCGTGGGTGAGCGTGCTGTCGGTGAGCCGGCTGGCGAGCACGTCCTCGGCGGGCGCGGCGAGCGGGCCGCCGCCGGGCCGGCCCGCGCCGCCCGGCGTCGGGTAGGGCGTCAGCAACGTGACCGTGGACAGGCCAAGCCCGATCGCCGGCATGAGCACGAGCACGGCCGACCAGGCCAGCGGGCCCCAGCGGGTGATGGTGTAGGCCGTCCACAGGGCCAGCCCGGTGAGGGCCAGGCTGGCGTGACCGAGGACCACGAAGGGGCTCAGTGCCTCCCGGTTCGCACGCTGCGCGCGCACGCCGCCGTCGCCGATCCACCTGCTGAGCATGTAGGCCCCGATGCTGGCGGTCAGCAGCCAGGAGATGAGCGTGACGGTGGGGAGCACGGTGCTGGCAGCGTATCCGCCTTCTTACCGGTGGGCCAGCCTCCGCTGATCGGCCGGACGGATGGAACGCCCGTCCCGCCGGTAGGCCGGCAGGGTGAACGCGTGCCGCACGATCGAGGCGAGCCACAGCAAGATCATCACGAGCACCAGAGCGGCCAGCGCGGCGGTGCTGCCGGTGATCACGCCGGTCACCGCGGCGGCGAGCGCCGCCGCCCCCAGCAGGGCAGCGACCGCGAGGTACACGCGCACCGCGGTGGAGTCGGCGGCGGTGGCCAGGTGCCGGGCCGTGCCGAGGACGTAGCCGCCGGTCAGGCCGAGGAGCAGCACGGTGACGGTGGTGCCCCGCGTGCCGGAGATCAGCCACAGGTGCGTCCCGTCGAGAAAGGCCAGGTACACGGCGATGATCGCGCCCGCCAGCAGCGTAGTGACCGCGTCCCGCCAGGTCAGCATCATGGCCCGCACCTCCTTCGCCTCGCCGGGTGCCCACCTTCAGCGTCGCGCGCGCCGGGGCGTGCGGGCACGGGCAAAGGTCCCCCGCCCGGCGGGCTACGGTCCCCTGTGCTGCTAGCGTCGCGGCCCATGGAGGACCAGATCCGCGCGGGCGACGCCGCCGCGGCGGCCAGAGCGCGGCCGAGCCGGTGATCGAGCTTGAGCTGGCCGGCTGGCGCCGGCGCGTGAGCGAGCTCTACGCGGCCGTGCGGGCGCAGCCGAGCCCCGAGCGCGGGCACGCGCTGTGGCGGGCCGGCCGCGACGAGCTCTTCCGGGAGCACCCGCAGAGCCCGCTGGAGCCGGGCGACCCGCTCCGGGCCACCGGCCTGCCCGTCTGGCCGTACGACCCGCGGCTGCGGTTCTCGCTGCCGCTGCGGCCGGCGCCCGCACCGGCGGAGCTGTCACTGCCGGCCGGCAGCGACGGCACCGCGAAGCTGCGGCTCGCCGGGCGGGTGGAGCTGCCCGCGCCGCTGGGCGCGGCAGTGGACGTGTGGTGGCTGGACCAGTACGCGGGCGGCCTCTTCCTGCCCCTGCGGGACGGCACCGCCGGCTCGGCCAGCTACGGGGGCGGGCGGTACCTGCTCGACACGGCCAAGGGCGCCGACCTCGGCGGCAGCGGCGGATCGCTGGTCGTGGACCTGAACTTTCTCTACCACCCCTCGTGCCGGTACAGCAGCTCCTGGGTGTGCCCGCTGGCGCAGCCCGGGAACACCATCACCGCGCCGGTGCGCGCCGGGGAACGGCTCTGACCTCAGTCCTCCAGGGCGCTGGGGTCGGCCGGGACGTCCACGGCGTAGGAGGCGAGGGCGGCCAGCGGCACGATCTCCAGCGCCCGTTCATGGGTGGACGCCAGCACCACGGGGGCGGCGGCGCCATCGCGGTGCGCCCGCAGCCAGTTCGCGGCCGTCACGCACCACCGGTCCCCCGGCACGAGCCCGGGAAACCGGAACTCCGGGACCGGCGTGGACAGGTCGTTGCCGATGCGGCGCTGATGCTCGAGGAACTCCGCGGTGACCACGGCGCAGATCGTGTGGCTGCCCAGATCCTCCGGGCCGGTGCTGCAGCAGCCATTGCGGTAGAAGCCGGTGAGCGGATCGGTGCCGCATGGCTCCAGCTCACCACCAAGGACATTGCGCTCGGCCACGCCAGCAGTATCCCCCACCCCGCGGCCGCCCAGACGGGCAGCGGGCGGGTATCCCGGGCCCGGCGCCGTCAGATCCGGGGCGCCTGGTCGTAGGGCGCCCGGAGGGCGCGCAGCGCATTCTCGAAGGCCATCAGCCGGCCGTGCACCTGCACGGCCTCCGGGCTGCCGGGACCGCCCGCCCCGCCCGCGGCCTGCTCGTCGGCCATGGCCGAGCGCAGGCCGCGCAGGGAGGTGAGCGTGTCCTCCACCCGCATGCGGTCCTCCTCGCTGCGGGCGCTCTCACGCAGCCGGTACAGCTCCTGCGCGAGGTCGTCCGCGCGGGCCTGCAGGCCGGCCCAGTGGGCCGCGGTGTACCCCGGCGCCCCGGGCCGGTCGGCGATCCGCACCGCGTCGGCCAGCGCCTCGCCCCTCGCGTAGGCGTCGGCCACCGTGGAACGCCAGCCCGCCGCGGCCGCCGAGCGCCGGCCGGAGGCCCGGGCGATCCACACGATCAGGCCGACGACGACGAGCGCGGCGAGCAAGAGCCACAGCCACAGCAGCGACGAGCCGGAACTGGTCGCCGCGGCCGTGGTGGCGACGGTCGGCGACGGCTGAGTGGTGGCCGGGGCCTGCGTCGTGGGCGCCGCTGGCGTGGTGGTCACGGTCACGGTCTCGGTGGGCGAGACGGCGGGGGTCGTGGGCGGGGCGGGGGTCGCGGTCCGCGTGGGCAAGGCGGGCGTCGAGGTCAGGCTGGGCAGGTTGGACGCCGCGCTCTTCGCGCCGGACGCCGCGCTCTTGACCGCGCCGCTGACGCCGCCGCTCCCGCACCCCGCCGCCACGGACCCGATGGCCAGGGTCACCGCGGCCACGGCCAGCCCCTTCCTCAGCCGCTGCATCCCGGTCCTCCCATCGTCCGTCTGAACCGCGGCAGCCGTCGCGGCCGCGACGACTGTGAAGCACGAACGCAAGCCTGCAGCCCACGCGGCGCGCAGTCCTCACCCGCGGTGGGTGGGCCGGGTCAGCCGGGCCTGCGCGCCTCGATCAGGAAGCGCCGGGCATGCGAAACGAACGGCCCACGCGACACGATGCGCTCGTGCATCCGCGCCAGCGGATCGAGGTAGCCCTGGACGGTGAAGCCCGGCACGGTCCACAGCACCTTGCGCAGGAAGTGAACGACTGCGGCCACGTCGTAGAACTCCACCCGGAGCGCCTGTTCCCGCAGATCGGCCACGATCAGGCCGGCCGCCCGCGCCTCGGCCACCGCCACTTGCGGGCTACGCGCCGGGTCCACCGGCTGGGGCCCCATCATGAAGTCGGTCAGCTCCCGGTTGGAGCCGGCCCCCACCTGCTGCGAGAGATACGTCCCGCCCGGGCGCAGGACTCGGGCGATCTCCGGCCAGATCGCGACGGTGGGATGCCTGCTCACCGCCAGGTCGAACGACCCGGTGCGGAACGGCAGATCGGCTTCGTCGTCCGCCTGCACCACGGCCGCGCCCAGCGGGCGCAGGTTCCGCCTCGCCACCGCGACGTTCGGCGGCCAGGACTCGGTGGCCACCAGCACCGGAGGGGGCCGGGAGATCTGCGCGAGCACCTCACCGCCGCCGGTCTGGATGTCGAGCGCGGCCGCCGCCCGGGACATCCGCCCCGCGAGCAGCCGGGAGTACCCCCACCGCGGGCGCTCCTCGGTGGCCCGGCCCTCGAACCAGGAAAAGTCCCAGCCTTCGACCGGTACCGACTCGCCCTCGGCGATCAGCTGCCCGAAGGCCGGCGCATCGGTCACCCTGGCAGCGTCGCAGCCGGCGCCGGCCGCAGCAAGGCGTTAAGAGGCTCCCCCGGCCGCGCCCCCGCCCGGCGGGCGGAGCCCGGCGAACAGGTCGTCCTCGGGGACGGCGCTCCCGGTCGAATCGCTGGCCCGGATGAAGCTCTCCCGGCCGAAGGCCTCCGCGGCTATGTCCGGGGGGATCTTGCTCATCCACGATTCCTGGATCTGGCTGGCGTGCGCGAGCAGGGCGTCCCGCTTGCGGGCGAGCACCGGCCGGATGTCGATCGTGGTCGTGATGCGCTGCTCGGCCTCGGCCATCTGCCGCAGGAAATCCGGGTCGGCGGGCCGGCGGTCGGGCATGTCCACGCCGGCGTCGCGCAGCGCCTGCCACACCTTCTGCCAGTCGCTGAACCGCATCGTGGTGAAGTAGAGCTTGGCCGGGATGCCGGTGCCGGCGGCAGCGGCGGCGGCCGCCTGTGCCGCGTGCACGTGGTCGGGGTGCTGGTAGGCGCCGGCCGCGTCGTAGGTGATCACGACCTGCGGCTGATACCGCTCCATCAGGGCGCCGAGCCGGGCGGCCACCTCGGCCAGCGGAACGTTGCAAAAGGCGTTGGGGCGGTCCTTGTAGTCCCAGTCCGGCATGCCGGAATCGTGGTAGCCGAGCGGCTCCAGGTCGGTGACGCCCAGGATCTTGCAGGCCTGGCGCAGCTCCGCGA
>Ga0306923_10005436_pt1 | contig 12415 bp, 12 predicted proteins | sample sta12Can44000108_FD_203841 | JGI IMG/M metagenome (GOLD analysis project Ga0306923, IMG submission 203841) | Lab enrichment of tropical soil microbial communities from Luquillo Experimental Forest, Puerto Rico - statanox.12C.anox.44.000.108 (v2)... | ecosystem: Environmental > Terrestrial >...
TCCCCCGCCCCCAGCCTCGCCCCGCTCGCCCGGCTGCTCCCGCGTCCGGGCGAGACGCTCGCGCCCGACGCGATCCTCGACCGGTTCGTCTCCTGGGCCGCCTCCACCGGCCTCGCGCTCTACCCGGCGCAGGAGGAGGCGATCCTCTCGCTGCTCGACGACCGGCACCTCGTGCTCGCGACGCCCACCGGCTCCGGCAAGTCGCTCGTGGCGGCGTTCCTCCACTTCCAGGCCATGTGCCGGGGGGAGCGGAGCGTCTACACCTGCCCGGTGAAGGCCCTCGTGAACGAGAAGTTCTTCTGGCTCTGCGATCTCTTCGGCCCGGAGAACGTGGCGATGGCCACCGGCGACGCGGCGATCAACCGCGACGCGCCGATCCTCTGCTGCACCGCCGAGATCCTCTCGAACCTGTCGCTCCGCGAGGGCGAGCCACCCGCCGACGCGGTGGTGATGGACGAGTTCCACTACTACGCGGATCGCGAGCGCGGCGTGGCCTGGCAGATCCCGCTCCTCGTGCTCGAGAAGGCGCGGTTCCTCCTCATGTCGGCGACGCTCGGCGACATGACCGCCATCGCCGAGGCGCTCCAGGCGACGACCGGCCGCGAGGTGGCAGACGTGCGCGGCGCCACGCGGCCGGTGCCGCTCGAGTTCGAGTACCGCGAGACGCCGCTGCACGAGACGATCGAGCAGCTGGTGGAGGCCGGGCGCGCGCCGGTGTACCTCGTGAACTTCACGCAGCGCGCGGCGGCGGAGCAGGCGCAGAACCTCATGTCCGCGAACTTCTCCTCGAAGGAGGAGAAGGAGCGGCTGCGCGTCGCGCTCGACGGGGTGAAGTTCCCCTCCGCGTACGGGAAGGACTTCCAGCGCTTCCTGCGCCACGGGATCGGGCTGCACCACGCGGGACTCCTCCCCCGCTACCGGCGGCTCGTGGAGAAGCTCGCGCAGGACGGGCTCCTCAAGGTGGTCTCGGGCACCGACACGCTCGGCGTGGGCGTGAACATCCCGATCCGCACCGTGCTCTTCACGCAGCTCTGCAAGTTCGACGGCCAGAAGACCGCGATCCTGTCGGCGCGCGACTTCCACCAGATCTCCGGCCGCGCCGGCCGCAAGGGCTTCGACGACCGCGGCTGGGTGGTGGCCCAGGCTCCGGAGCACGTCGTCGAGAACAAGCGGCTCGCCGAGAAGGAGAAGGCGACCGGCAAGAAGCAGGTGAAGAAGCAGCCGCCGCAGAAGGGCTTCGTGCCGTGGACGAAGGAGACCTTCGACCGCCTGCGCGAGAAGCAGCCCGAGCCGCTGGAGAGCCGGTTCGAGGTGACCTTCGGCCTGCTGCTCTCGCTGCTCCAGGCCGAGACCTCGCGGGTGGGCGGCGGCTACGGCCGGCTCGTGGAGCTCATCTCGCGCGCGCACCTCTCCGACTACCTGAAGGCGAAGCAGCGCAAGCTCGCGGCGCAGCGGTTCCGGGCGCTCCGCCACGCGGGGCTCATCGAGCTGCGGCGCATCGAGGGCTTCCCCGGCGCCTACGTGAGGCCGGCACCGCACCTCCAGAAGGACTTCTCGCTCCACCACACGCTCGCGCTCTACCTCCTCGACACGCTCCCCAGGCTCCCGAGGGACAGCGAGACCTACGCGCTCGACCTCCTCTCGATGGTGGAGTCGATCCTGGAGGATCCGGATCCGATCCTCTGGAAGCAGCTCGACAAGGCGCGCGGCGAGGCGGTGTCGCGGATGAAGGCGGAGGGGCTCGAATACGACGAGCGGATGGCGAAGCTGGAGGAGGTGGAGTACCCGAAGCCGAACCGCGACTTCGTCTATGCGACGTTCAACGAGTTCTCGACGAAGCACCCGTGGGTGGGGCAGGAGAACATCCGCCCGAAGTCGGTGACGCGCGAGATGGTGGAGCGGCTCTCCACCTTCGACGACTACGTGCGGGAGTACGAGCTGCAGCGGTCGGAGGGGCTCGTCCTCCGCTACCTCTCCGAGTGCTACAAGGCGCTCGTCCAGACGGTGCCGGAGGGCTACCGGGACGAGGCCGCGGACGACGTGATCGCGTTCGTGCGCGCCACGGTGCGCGGCGTGGACTCGTCGCTCGTGGACGAGTGGGAGCGGCTGCGGGATCCCTCGGCCGCGCCGGTGGAGCGCGCGCAGGTCGCGCCGGGCGAGCTCCTCGCCAGCGTGCCGCGCGCGCTCGACGCGGATCCGCGCGCGTTCGCGGCCCGCGTCCGGAACGAGCTGCACCGGCTCGTGAAGGCGCTCGCGAACAAGTTCTGGGACGACGCGGCGGCGGCGATCTTCCAGCCCGCGGGCGAGTGGCCGGCGAAGCGGATCGAGGCGGAGCTCGCGCCGTATTACGCCGAGCACCCGTACATCGACCAGCGGCCCACGTCGCGCCGGCCGGAGCACACGTTCCTCGAGAAGACCGGCCCGAAGACGTACACGGTCCGGCAGCGGCTGGTGGACGAGGCGGGCGAGGTGGACTGGATGGTCGAGGCGACGATCGACCTCGCCGTCGAGCGGGGCGAGGAGGCGCCGCTCGTGGAGCTGGTGCGGGTCGGGACGTAAACGTTCGATCACAGGGGCGCATCTCGTTCGGTGGTGGGTGGAGGTGGCTGCACGCTTCCAGCGACGCGGCGATCCGCCGCGTCGTATGCTGCGCGGACCGCTCATCCAGAGGACCCAGCCCATGCACCTCGCCCGCGCAGCCGCCCTCAGCCTCGCCGTCGCCCTCGCCGTCGCCTTCCCGGCCGCCGCCCACGCCGGCGCCACGCTCGCGCTCTCCGCGGGCGTCGGCGGGCAGACCGCGCCCTCCCAGCGGATGCCGACGAACGTGATGCTCGCGCCCGGCTACGCCCTCGGGCCCATCCGCGCAGAGCTGGGCTTCGTCACCGCGCTCTCCGACGTCCCGAGCCCCATGACCGGGAAGACGTCCACCGAGCTGGAGCTGCGGCCGATGCTCGTGATCGCGCCGCCGGTCTCGCCGCTCTACGGCCGCGTGATCCTCGCCGCCACGAACCTCGTGAACGGGCCGCGCGACGTCGCCTACGGCGGAGCGCTCGGGCTCTCCTTCGGCATGCTGGGCGCGAACGTGTTCGTGGAGGCCGGGGGGCTGCCGCGATCGGTGTCGGTGCCGCAGGCGTCGGGCGGGACGAAGGACGAGCTCCGCTGGGTGGTGGAAGGCCGGCTCGGCGCCGGATACGCGTTTTAGGCGGGTTACAGCCGCTTCGAGTCCAGCGCGAACGCGCCGGGCGGCGGGCTCGGCAAGAGCTCCACCTGCTCGAGCGCGGTCTCGCCGGTCTGGCGGCCTCCGGCGAAGTTCTGCTCGCGCATCGCGAACAGCACGCCGTCCACCTTCTTGAAGTCGGAGTACGCGTTCGTGAACTCGAAGCGGCCGCCGCCGGGCCCCTCCATGAGGCCGACGGTGCGGACGATCCGGCCGCTCGCCGGCTCCACCTCGGCGACGAGCTCGAGCCCTCCCGGCAGATCGACCGCGAGCCCCTCGTAGCGCACGCCCTCGCGCTCCACCGAGCCCACGTGCCGCGCGCGTCCCGGCTCGGCGGCGAGCCAGAACGGGAGCGCGATGCGCGCCGCCTGGAGCGCCATCGCCGTGCCGGGCGGCGTGCCGGTCACGTCCATCCCCTGCCGCGTCGCCCGCCCCTGGTGCGCGACGCGGATCTCCCCCGAGCCGTCGGGGTAGGCGATCTCGATCCGCAGGCTGTCGGGTCGCGCGAAGAGCCGCACGATCGCGCCCTGCTTGCCGCCCTGGGCGACGGCGACGAGCCGCCCGCGCTGGCGCACCGCGACCACCTTGGAGAGCGCGGCCCTCCCGCCGTAGGCGTCCACGACCTTCTCGACGAGCGGGTCCGTCGCCGGTGCGGCGGCCGGCGCTGCCGGAGCCGGGGCGGGGGTCGCCGCTTGCGCGGCGAGCGCGCAGGAGAGCGCGGCCACCGCCGCCATGCGCCGCGTGCGGTGCGTGATCGAGCTCGTCGGCTGGCTGGGCTGACCCGGTTCGGTCATTTCGTCCTCGCGTTCGCGCTGGGGGGGGTCCACCTCTACCGCACCTTCGCCCCGAGCTGGCGCTCCGGGCGCGGGGGCGACGCCTCAGCCTGCGGGTAGGTCACCTTTCGCCCTTCGACCACCGCGAACGGCGTGAGCCGGTGCGGCCGCGTTCGCCCCGGCCCCGCGATGTGCTCCACCTCGACGCCGCGCGCGGCGAGCGCGTCGGCGAGGAGCGAGCGGTGGCAGCGCCAGGGCACCGCCTCCGCGCACATCACGGCCACCGGGCCCTCCCGCGCGAGCGTCCGCAGCTCCATGAGCCCCTCCTCGAACTCGGCCGTGAGCATGTGATCGGCGTAGCCTCGGAAGCTCGCGTTCCTCCAACCCTGGTTCGGCGAGTCGGCGCGCGCGCGCCGGAGTCCCCCGAGGCGGGGCAGGTGCGCGTAGCGGATCCCCGCCGCCGCGAGCGCGGGGGCGAGCGCGTCGGCCGCGAACTGCGGGTTCCGGCGCGACCGCGGGATGGTCCGGACGTCGGCGAGGACGCGGACTCCGCACGACACGAGGAGGTCGACGAGCTCGGCCTGCGAGCGCGTCGAGTGGCCGATGGCGAGGATCCGCGCGCCGCCCCACCCGGGAGCCGCGCGAGGCCGGCGGCGGTCCGGCATGGCCCTCGTTCTTGTGCGCCGAGGCATCCGGCGCCACGCCCGCTGGGCCCCGCCGGCGCTGGTGCGCACCTTCGCCGCATGGCGACGGTGCTCGAGAGGCCGGCGGCGAGGATGGGCGAGCGCTCGCTCGGCCTGCTGGCGGTCGGTGCGGCACTCGCGTTCTGCTGGCTCGCGCGCGCCCTCCTCATCCCAGCGGTCCTGGGCGTCTTCGCCGCCTACGCCGTCCAGCCCGTCGTGACGCGGCTCGAGCGCTGGAAGGTGCCGCGCTGGCTGGCGGCGGTCGCCGGCACGCTCCTCGCCGTGCTGGTGGTGGCCGCGCTCGCGGCGCTGCTCTGGAGCCAGCTCCTCGCCTTCTCCAATGATCTCCCCGCCTACGAGCAGCGCGCGCGCCAGCTCGCGCGGCTCGCGCTGCGCCACTTCGCGAGGATCCAGGAGCAGTCCGAGCAGCTCGTGCCGCTGGCGCCGGGGACACTGAAGGTGGAGTCGGCGGTGCCCTGGGGGACCCTCGCCCTCGGCGCGTCCACGTACGCGGCGAGGCTCGCGGCCCAGGCCGTCGTCGCCGTGTTCACGCTCTACTTCGCGCTCGCCGACGGCCCGCGCTACGCCGAGAAGCTGCTCGCCGCGGCGAAGACCCCCGAAGCCCGCGCCCGCGTCCGCGCGGCGCTCGAGGGCATCCACCGCGACGTGGGGCAGTACCTCGTCAACCGCGCCGTATTGAACGCGGCGGTCGGTCTGGTCACCGGCGTCGCCTTCGCGCTCTACGGCCTGCAGCACCCGGCCATCTGGGGCATCACCACCGGGCTCGCCCACTTCGTCCCGTACCTCGGCACGTCGCTCGGCCTCCTGCTGCCGCTCGGCATGGCGCTCGTGCAGTACGAGAGCCTGCGCGACCCGCTCGTCGTCGCCGGCATCTACGTCGTCATCGTCACGATCCAGGGGAACGTGGTCGATCCGATCTTCATCGGGAAGCAGCTCCGGTTGAACTCGCTCGCGGTCTTCCTCGGCTCGCTGTTCTGGTACTGGATCTGGGGGCCCATCGGCCTGTTCCTCGCGGCGCCGCTCCTCTCGGCGATCCGGGTCGTGTGCGCGCACGTGCCGCGGCTGCGGCTCACCGCGGAGCTCCTGGGGTCGTGATCAGACGCCGGCGCGCGCCTCGCCCGGCGCGAGGGGCGAACCGTCGAAGCGCCGGAGGAGGTCCTCCGCGTCCGCGTAGATCGCCTCGCAGCCGGCGAAGACGAGCGCGTCGCGCGGGAACCCGCCCGCGAGGAGCCCCACCGCGCGGGCGCCGGCGCGGCGGGCGCCGATCGCGTCGAAGGGGCTGTCCCCGACCGCCACCGCGTCGCGCGGGTCCACCCCCAGCTTCGCGGCGCAGGCGGCGAAGACGTCGGGGAACGGCTTCGAGCGATCCACGTCGTCCGCGGTGGTCGCGGCGTCCACGAGGGCACGCACGCCGAGCAGGTCGAGGTGGTGCTCGAGCTCCTCGCGCTGCGCCGACGAGGCGAGCCCGGCGCGCAGGCCCATCTGCTTCACGCGCCGCACGAGGTCCCGCGCGTGCGCGAAGGGGCGCGCGTGCCGCAAGTATTCCCGCTGGAACAGGTCGGCGCGGAAGGACTCGATCCACTCGCCCATCCGCTCGCGCTCCTCCTCGTCCAGGAACACCGGCAGGAGCTGATCGCCGCCCTTCCCGATCTGTGCGCGGATCTCGCGGTACGGTACCCGCTTCCCGAAGTGCGCGAACGCCTCCTGCCAGGCACGCGCGTGGAGGTCCACGGAGTCCACGAGCGTGCCGTCGACGTCGAAGAGGACCGCGCGCGGCACGCTGGGAAGGTGCGGCGCGCAGCCGCCGGGCGGAAGAGGCGGGCGCGCGGGCGCTTCCAGAGCACGCTCGTGGGGCATGAGTAAGATTCTTGGGTGCAGCGCGTGGAGGGGACCACCGCCCAGGCGCCGCGCCTCCTGCGGCGCGTGGTCGACGTGCGCGCCGGAGAGGCCGCGCCCCTCCTGTGGTCGTTCGCCTACTTCTTCGCGCTCCTGTGCGGCTACTACTTGCTGCGCCCGATCCGGGAGGAGATGGGGATCCGCGGCGGGATCGGCCGGCTCCACTGGGTCTTCACGGCAACCTTCGTCGTGATGCTCGCGGCGGTTCCGCTCTACGCGCTCCTCGTCGCGCGCGTGCCGCGCGCCCGCGCGGTGCCGGCGGTGTACCGGTTCTTCCTGCTGAACCTGCTCGCCTTCGCCGCGCTCGTCCGCGCGGAGATCGCACCGGAGCGGGTGGCGCAGGCCTTCTTCGTCTGGATCTCGGTCTACAACCTCTTCGTCGTCTCGGTGTTCTGGAGCTTCCTCGCCGACGTGTTCACGAGCGACCAGGGGAAGCGCCTCTTCGGCTTCATCGCCGCCGGCGGGAGCGCCGGCGCGCTCGCGGGTCCCGCCCTCGCGGCCGCGCTCGTGGACACCCTGGGCCCCGCCGGGCTCGTGCTCCTCTCGGCGCTCCTCCTCGAAGCGAGCGCCCGCTGCGCGCAGCGGCTCTCGCGGGGGGGTGCCCGGGCGGAGCAGGTGAGCGCGGCCTCGCGCCTCGCGCGGCCGGTGGGCGGCGGCCCCTTCGCTGGCTTCGCGCTCGTGTTCCGCTCGCCCTACCTGTTCGCGCTCGCGCTCCAGACGCTCTACGTCACAGTCACCTCGACCTTCGTCTACTTCCAGCAGGCGCGGATCGTGGCGGCCACGCTGCGCGAGCCGAAGGCGCGCGTGGCACTCTTCGCCGCGGTGGACCTCGGGGTGAACGTGCTCGCGCTCACGATCCAGGCGCTCGGCACCGGACGGGTCATCGCCGCCGGGGGGATCCTCGCCGCGCTGCTGCTCCACCCGCTCCTCACCGGCGGTGGGCTCCTCGCGATCGCCGCGGCACCGACGCTCGCCGTGCTCACGGTGGTGCAGGCCGTGCGCCGCGCGGTGCACTACGCGATCGAGCGCCCCGCGCGCGAGGTGCTCTTCACCGTGGTGGGCGGCGAGGAGAAGTACAAGGCGAAGAGCTTCGTCGACACCGTCGTGTACCGCGGGGGAGACGCCGCGAGCGCCTGGGTGCAGGCGGGTCTCGCCGGCTCAGGACCCGCAGGGACCGCGGTGGCTGCGCTGCCCCTCGTGGCCGCGTGGGTCGGCGTCGCGGCGTGGCTCGCCCGGCGGCACGCGCGGCTGGAGCGGGCATCATGAGGACGCGACGCGAGGTCCTGCGGCTGCTCGCGCTCGCGCCGGCGGCGATCACGACTGCGCGCGCCGCGTCGACCCCCACCACCACCTCGACCAAGACCCCCGATCCCATGCTCACCCGCCCCATCCCATCCTCCGGCGAGCAGCTCCCCTGCATCGGCCTCGGCACGTGGCAGACCTTCGACGTCGGCTCCGACGACGCGTCCCTCGCCCCGCTGCGCGAGGTGCTGCGCCGCTTCTTCGCTCGCGGCGCGCGGGTCATCGACAGCTCGCCGATGTACGGCCGTGCGGAGGAGGTGGTGGGCGAGCTCCTGCGCGGCACACCCTGGCACGCGCGCGCCTTCGTCGCGACGAAGGTGTGGACCAGCGGCAAGGCCGAGGGCGAGGCGCAGATCGCGGCGTCGGAGCGGCGGATGGGCGGCCGGCTCGACCTCGTCCAGGTGCACAACCTCGTGGACGTCGCGACCCACCTGCCGACGCTACGAGCGATGAAGGAGGCGGGCCGGATCCGCTACGTCGGCGTCACGCACTACTCCACGGGCGCCTTCGCCGAGCTCGAGCGGCTCCTGCGCACGGAGCGGCTCGACTTCGTGCAGCTCCCCTACTCCGTCGAGACCCGCGAGGCCGAGCAGCGGCTGCTCCCCGCGGCGCGCGACGCAGGCGCAGCGGTGCTGGTGATGCGCCCGTTCGAGCAGGGCGGGCTCCTCCGGGCGCTCCGGGGGAAGCCGCTCCCGGCGCTCGCCGCCGAGGTGGGAGCGACGAGCTGGGCGCAGCTCCTGCTGAAGTTCATCCTCTCGCACCCTGCGGTCACGTGCGCGATCCCCGCGACGGCGAACCCGGCCCACGTGGACGACGACCTCGCGGCGGCCCAGGGCCCGCTCCTCGACGACGCGCAGCGCAAGAAGCTCCTCGCCGCGGTCGCGTGAGGCGGACGCCTCAATTCAATTGTTCGGGATCGAAGTCCTCGTTGTCCTCTTCGTCCGTCGCGAGCGGGGAGGCCTGGTGGTGCACGAGCCGCCACCCCCCCTGCTCGCGGACGAACACGTTCGTCGCGACGAGCTGGCCACCCTCCACGTGCTCGCGGCAGACGACGAGCGCCACCTCGCCGTGCACCTGGGCGAACGCGTGGCTGCACCCCACCTTGGGCGACTGGGCGCCGGTGAGGATCGCGCGCCACGAATCCATCACCTCGTCACGTCCGCGCAGGGCGTCCCAGCCCGGGTGCACGCACATGACCGGCGTCTGCCGCGACCAGAGCCCGTCCATCGCATCCAGGTCGCGCGCGGAGAACGCCCGGTAGAAGGCGCTGTTCGCGTCGAGCACCTCGATGTCGTGCGACGGCATCGGACGAGGGTTTAGGCGCGGCCCCGCCCGTTCGCCACGGAGCCGCGCCGCGGGACGCTCCAGGAGGTCCTCCCGCCGAAGCCCCTTCGGTGGGGGAGGCCCGCGTTCACTGGCAGTGTACGGGAGCTAGCTCGACGGAACGTCGAGGCGCAGCGCGGCGGCAGCCTCCGCGGACGGCGCGCAGCCTCGCGCCCGGTCCACGGCACGGCGGGCGGCCGCCTCGTCGCCGGCCGCGCGGCACAGGAGCGCGAGCGCACGCCACGCCTCGAAGAACGACGGCCGGATCGCGAGCGCGCGCTCGAGCGCGTCGCGGGCGCGCACGGGATCGGCGCGCCGGAGCGCCTTCGCGAGGCCATGCAGCGCCTCCGTGGAGCCCGGATCCTCCGCGAACGCCTGCTCGAACGCGGCCACGGCGGCCGCGGCCTCGCCAGCGATGAGCAGATCCCGGGCGCGGACGAGCGCCTCCCCCTCGAGGAGCTCCACGTCGTCGAGCGAGACCAGCTCGACGTCGTCACGTTGCGAGGTCACCCCACCGTCTCGGCGTAGGTCATCACGAGGTACATGAGCGCCTCGTGGTCGCCGCTGTTCCGGTAGCGGTGCGGCACGTCGGCCTCGAACACCATCGCGTCGCCCGGCGCGAGCGACTCGGTGCGCCCCTCGACCTCGATCTCCACGCTGCCCTTCGTGACCACGAGGTTCTCGGTGGTCCCGGGGGCGTGCGCCTCGGCGTTCTCCTCCGCGTGCGGCGCGAGGCGGAGCTCGTAGAACTCCACGCGGCGCGGCTCGTCGAACGGGAAGAGCGCGCGCGAGCTGAAGCGGCCGTCGTGGCTCGTGAGGACCTTCGCCGCCTCGGCGCGCAGCACCGCCATCCCGCCGCCCTGGCGCTGCCCGAGCAGCGCCGAGTACGGCACGCCGAGCGCGGTGGAGATCTTCCAGAGGATGTTGATCGTGGGCGTGCTCTGGCCGAGCTCGATCTGGCCGAGCATCGCGCGGCTCACGCCCGAGGCCTTTGCGAGCCGCTCGAGCGACAGCCCGTGCTTCATCCGGAGGCGGCGCAGGTTCGCGCCGACCACCGGCGTGAGATCGTGCGCCGCCGGAGGCGCCGGCGCGACCGCCTCGTCGTCGGGCGGGCGGGGCCGGGGCGACCGGGTTCGCGCGCTGCGATCGCGGCCATCCTTCGCGTTCCTCATGTGCCGTTTATCCGTTTCAGCGGAGGCGTTGTCAACGAGCGGTCGCCGCGCCCGGGGAGCTCTCCGCCGTTCCGGCGCGGGTCAGCTCGGCGAGATCCGCAGCTCGTCCGCGAGCTCGTTCGCCCGCTCCTCGCCGGCGGCCCTCGGGAAGCTCTCCGCCAGCCGTCCTCCCGCGAGCCCGATCGCCTCGCAGAAGCCGCTCGCCGGGTCGTCGCGCCGGAGGCCGAGCAGGAGGGCGTCGAGCGCCCGCTGCCACTCGGCCGCGCCCATCTTCGCGTCGATCCCGCGGTCGCCCAGGATCACCGCACGCCGCTCGAACAGCGCCGCGAACACGAGCACGCCGGTCCCCTCCGCGGTGCGGTGGAGCCCCTGCTCGTGGAACGCGCGCACGGCCCGCTCCCGGGCCGCCTCCGTGAGCTCGCGCGGGCCGACGAGCAGCCGCTCGAGCGGATCCCACATCGACACGAGGGCGCCGGCGAGCCCCGCGCCGAGCTGCACGAGCGGCAGCTCCCAGGCCCCGAGGTGCGGGAACGCGAGCACGACGACGAGCGTGGCGAGCCCCGCGGCGAGGAGCGCCCCGCGGTAGCGCGCCTCCGGGTAGTGATCGCACTTCTCCACCACCACCGGCACGATCTGCCCGCGGCTGCGCGCCTCCGCGTCGCGCACGGCCGCCGCGACGCGCGCCCGGTCCTGCTCTCCGAAGTACCGGTCGATCATCGCAGTCCCTCACCAGCGGCCGGACGCACCGCCACCGCTGAACCCGCCGCCGCCGCCGCCCCAGCTTCCGCCGCCGCCTCCACCGAGGCCTCCCCCCCACCCGCCGCCACCCCACCCGCCTCCTCCGAACGGGCCGCCGAAGAACGGCCCGCCGCCCCCCCTGCGGCCGAAGACACTCCGCCGCGGCCCGAGCGCGCCGAGGATCCGGAAGATGAACACCACGAGGAACAGCCCGATCACGAGCGCCGAGACCGGGAACCCCTGCGGCGCGCGCCGCACCGCGCGCGGGCCCACCTCCTTCGGCAGCGCCCCGAGCGCGGAGAGGATCTGCACGCCGGCGTCGTAGAGCCCCTCGCCGAACCGCCCGGCGCGGAACGCGGGGACGATCGTGCCGCGGATGATCCGGCCGGACTGCGCGTCGGTGAGCCCACCCTCGAGCCCGCCCCCGACCTCGATCCGGACCGCGCGGTCGCCCTTCGACACCACGACGAGCACGCCGTCGTCGCGACCCTTCGTGCCGAGCTTCCAGGCCTCGGCGACGCGGATCGAGTAGCCCTCGATGTCCTCGCCTTCGAGGGACGGCACGAGCAGGTACTGGAGCTGCGGCCCCGTCCCGCCGTTCTGCGCGCGCGCCGCGCGGGCGAGCTCCTCGAGCGCCTGGCGCGAGCGGGCGTCGAGCATCCCGGCGGTGTCGACCACCGGCCCGGTGAGCGGCGGGATCGGCGCGGCGGCGCGGGCCGGGAGCGCCCCGGCGAGCGCCAGCGCCGCGATCACCGCGCCGGCGAAGGCTGCGAGCCGAGGCCTCAGAACTTCACCTTGGGCGCCTGCTCGGCGTTGGGCGTGGTCGCGGTGAACTGCGCCTTCGGCTGCTTCTTGTACATGATCGCGTTCGTCCACGAGGTGGGCGGCACGGTGACGAGGTTGTTGAACCCCTGCACGGCCTCGATGTAGCGCCGGCGCGCGATCGCGATCCGGTTCTCCGTGCCCTCGAGCTGCGTCTGGAGATCCCGGAAGTTCTCGTTCGCCTTGAGCTGCGGATAGTTCTCGGACACCGCGAGGAGCCGGCCGAGCGCGCCCCGGAGGGCGCCCTGCGCGTCCTCGAACTTCTTGAGGTTCTCGGGGGTGAGCTGGTCGGGCGTGAGCTGCACGCTCGTGGCGCGCGCGCGTGCGTCGACCACCGCCTGCAGCGTCTCCCGCTCGTGCGACGCGTACCCCTTCACCGTCTCGACCAGGTTCGGCACGAGGTCGGAGCGGCGCTGGTACTGGTTCTGGACCTCGGCCCAGGCAGCGTTCACCGCGTTCTCGCTCTGG